>Ga0318524_10000860_pt1 | contig 10823 bp, 9 predicted proteins | sample GRESIP052b4f22_FD_203685 | JGI IMG/M metagenome (GOLD analysis project Ga0318524, IMG submission 203685) | Tropical soil microbial communities from Luquillo Experimental Forest, Puerto Rico - GRE.SIPMG.052b4f22 | ecosystem: Environmental > Terrestrial > Soil > Tropical forest > Bulk soil... | reverse complement strand
GACCTGGGCCCAGTGATAGAGACCTTTGAGAATCGACAGCACCGCCATGATGCGGAGGAACAGCACGAGCCGTCGCGTCCAGACGTTTTCATCGCTCTCGATGCGCTCAGAGGAAAGCGCTGCCGTCATGGCGTCCCGCGCCTGGTCGCGCGGAGAGATGTCAGCCATGCGGGCCGTCGACTGCGTGGGAGGAATGGGCGTTCAGATGAGTCATTTGAGGAGCATTCTTGGCGTCTTGGCGCGCCAAAATCAATCCTTTGGCATCAAAGTGTTGCGGCAGGTCAAGTGACGCGGACCGGTTCAGGTGCTAGAAAAGCCACAATCCAGCTCCGCACCTGATCCAGGAGCTTCGTCAGATGGCGATCAAATTCGGGCGTCCGATCGAAATGCGCGAGGCACCTCGGCGGGACACCGCAACGGTCGCCCCTGCCCTCGACCTGCGCGTGCGCCCGCGCCGCAACCGCAAGGCCGATTGGACGCGACGCATGGTGCGCGAGCACGTGCTGACGACGGACGACCTGATCTGGCCGCTGTTTGTGACCGACGGCCACAATCGCCGCACTGCGGTGGCCTCGATGCCGGGCGTGGAGCGGCTGTCGGTCGATCAGGCCGTGCGCGAGGCCGAGCGCGCGATGAAGCTCGAGATCCCCTGCATCGCGCTGTTTCCTTACACCGAGCCGTCGTTGCGCGATGAGCAGGGTTCGGAAGCGCTTAATCCGGACAATCTGGTCTGCCAGTCGGTACGCGCCATCAAGAAGGAATTTCCCGATATCGGCGTGCTGTGCGACGTGGCGCTCGATCCCTTCACCAGCCATGGCCATGGCTGGCTGCTGCAGGACGGTCGCATCCTCAACGACGAGACCGTGGCCGTGCTGGTGCGCCAGGCGCTGGTGCAGGCCGAGGCTGGCTGCGACATCATCGCCCCCTCCGATATGATGGACGGCCGTGTCGCCGCGATCCGCGATGGCCTCGATCGTGCCGGTTATCTGGATGTCCAGATCATGGCTTATGCTGCAAAATATGCCTCCGCCTTCTACGGTCCGTTTCGTGATGCCATCGGATCGGCCAAGACGCTGACCGGCGACAAGCGCACCTATCAGATGGACAGCGCCAATTCGGACGAAGCGTTGCGGGAGGTTGAACTCGATATCGCCGAAGGCGCCGACATGGTGATGGTGAAGCCCGGCATGCCCTATCTCGACGTGCTCCGCCGCGTGAAAGACAGTTTCGGCATGCCTACCTTTGCCTATCAGGTCTCCGGCGAATACGCGATGATCGCGGCCGCCGGCCAGAACGGCTGGCTCGACAGCGAGCGCGCCATGATGGAAAGCCTGATCGCGTTCAAGCGTGCCGGCGCCGATGGCGTTCTGACCTACTTCGCCGCGCGCGCGGCCGAAAAGCTGAGATCGCAGGGATAGGCTGCGGCTCTGGGCGGACGCGCGTAGTGTTCGACGCTGAGTCCCTCTTTCGAGGTCGTGCCTGCGGACGCAAGGACGACACCGTAGCATTCCCTGATACCGCCGCGAGGGGAATATTGTTGCACCGGATGGTTTCGGAGCAAGAGGGCTTGCAACCGCCTAAGCCGCTCCCATGTCATGCACTGACGGTCTGGAGGACTGATCATGACATATGGCGGTTCGGGCAATCCCGGCGATGGTTGGAGCGGGTCTTCCGCGCCCCGTTATGAGCATGCGTTCGACCCCTTGCTCGAGCCGGAGCTGTTTCGCGGCGTCTTGATGCGGCGCTCGATCGCGTTCGTTATCGATCTGTTCGTGCTTGCGGTCCCGATCGCGCTCGTAATCCTGTTCATTGCCGTGTTCGGATTGGTCACGCTCGGCCTCGGTTGGGCATTGTTCTGGCTGGTTTCGCCGGCCTCGATCATCTGGGCGTTGATCTATTTCGGGGCGTGCATCGGCGGACCGCATTCGGCAACCCTCGGCATGCGCGCGATGGACCTGGAACTGCGTACCTGGTACGGCGCGCCCGGCTATTTCCTGCTGGGAGCCATGCACGCCGTGCTGTTCTGGATTTCGATCTCGTTGTTCTCGCCGTTCGTCCTGCTGATCGGGCTTTTCAACGCCCGCCGCCGCCAGCTGCACGATTTTGTGCTGGGAACCGTTGTCATCAACAACTCGGTCCGTACCCAGGTGGCCCAGCCGGCGCGGACTTATTGAGCCGAACTTAACCGATTGACCGTTAGCCTGCGGAGCGCGATGCTATTGGCCCTGCATTTGCACCGGAGCTTGACGACCTTCCTTGACCCAGCATTCGCGCGACACCCCGCAATTCTACCTGACGGCGCCCTCGCCTTGCCCGTATCTGCCGGGCCGGCACGAGCGCAAGGTGTTCACGCATCTGGTCGGGGACAAGGCGGGCGACCTTAACGATCTTTTGACCCATGGCGGCTTCCGCCGCAGCCAGTCGATCGCCTACCGGCCGGCATGCGACCAGTGCCGCGCCTGCGTTTCGGTGCGCGTGATTGCCAATGAATTCCGCCCCTCCCGCAATTTCAGGAAGGTTCTGGCCCGCAATGCCGATATCATCGGCGAGCAGCGCAGCGCCGTGCCGACCTCGGAGCAATACTCGATCTTCCGCGCCTATCTTGACGCGCGACACCGCCACGGCGGCATGGCCGACATGACGGTGCTCGACTACGCCATGATGGTCGAGGACAGCCATGTCCAGACCCGCATCATCGAATACCGCCGGCGCGGCGAAGGCAGCAGCATCACCGGCCGCGGCGAGGAGCTGATCGCGGTGGCCCTCACCGACGTGCTCAGTGACGGGCTGTCGATGGTCTACTCCTTTTTTGAGCCGTCGGAGACGGAGCGTTCGCTCGGCACCTTCATGATCCTGGACCATATCGCGCGAGCCCGACGCCAGGGTCTTCCTTACGTCTATCTCGGCTACTGGATCGAGGGTTCGAGGAAGATGGACTACAAGGCGCGCTTCCTGCCGCAGCAGCGGCTGGCGCCGTCCGGGTGGCTGCGCATCGAGGCCTCGGACGACATGACGAGCGAGCCGCAGGACTGAGAAAGCGAATAGCGAATAGAGATATCGGACAGACTATTCGCTACGTGCTATTGGCTACTTACCCTGTTCACCCCACCACATAATCCCACACCAGCTTGGCGTTTAGCACGATGATCAGCGTTGCGGTCAGCGCGGCCAGCGCCGTGAGCCAGCGCGGCGCGACGTAAGGTCCCATCTTCGCCTTGCTCGCGGTGAACATCACGAGCGGCACCACCGCAAACGGCAATTGCAGACTGAGCACGACCTGGCTCAGGATCAACAGCTGTCCGGTCGCTTTCTCGCCGGCATAGATGGTCACGACCACCGCAGGCACGATCGCAATCATCCGCGTCACCAGACGCCTCAGCCACGGCGCAATGCGCAAGGTCAAAAACCCCTCCATTACGATCTGGCCGGACAGCGTCGCCGTGATCGTCGAGTTCAGTCCGCAGCACAACAGCGCGATCGCAAACAGCGTGGGCGCGAGCGTCGAGCCCAGCAGGGGCGACAGGAACGCGTGCGCCTGATCGAGCTCGGCGACATCGGTTCGGCCGGCATGGTGAAAGGTCGCTGCCGCCAGGATCAGAATCGAGGCGTTGATGACGAATGCAAAACACAGCGCAATGGAGGAATCGATCGTCGCCAGCGTGATGGCTTCGCGCTTTGCCTCCGGTTCGTCGCCATAACCGCGGGTCTGCACCAGTCCCGAGTGCAGGTAGAGATTGTGCGGCATCACCGTCGCCCCCAGGATGCCGAGCGCGAGATAAAGCATCTCGCGGTTGGCCACGAGGTCCCGGCTCGGCGCAAAGCCCCGTATCACGGCGCCCCAATCGGGATCGGCGAGCGCGATCTGCACCGCAAAACAGGCGGCGATCACGCCGAGCATCGCCACCACGAACGCCTCGACCCAACGAAAGCCAAAGGCCTGCAGTGCCAGGATCATGAAAACGTCGAGCGCGGTGATGATCACGCCGATCTCGAGGGGAATATGAAACAGCAGGTTGAGCCCGATTGCGGTGCCGATCACCTCGGCCAGATCGGTTGCGGTGATCGCGACCTCCGCCGACAGCCAGAGCGGCCAGCTCACCCAGCGGGGAAAGGAGTCGCGGCAGGCCTGCGCCAGATCGCGCCCCGCGCCGACGCCAAGCCGCGTGCATAGCGATTGCAGTACGATCGCCATCACGTTCGAGAGCAGCGCAACCGAAAGCAGCGCGTAACCGAATTTGGAACCGCCGGCCAGCGAGGTCGCCCAGTTGCCGGGGTCCATGTAGCCGACCGCCACGAGGTAGCCGGGTCCCAGGAATGCCAACAGCTTGCGAAAGAACGATCCACCTCGGGCCGTCCGGACCGAGCCGAACAGCTCGGCAAGCGACGGCTCGCCCCGAGCAGCCCGCCAGGGCGCACTGCCCAGGGAAACTCCGGGAGCGGCATCCTGGTGTGGTTCCAACGATAGGTCGCTAGCGTCCATCACCCTAACATGGTCGACTTTCATCTTTAATGCAACTGATTTGCAAAAGCATCTGGTTTTGTCGGTAAGCGGGTGGGTTTGGCTGGCTGCCAGATGGATAAGGCGGACCAAACAGTCATTTCAGGAAGTCTCTGTCATGTCCGACATTGCCGGTTCCCGCCTGCCCCCCAACTTCAACCGCCTGGCCTGGTCCAACCTGTCGGCGCAGTCTGCCGAACAGATCGCGCTCGCGGCCGCGCCCATCGTTGCCGTGCTGGTGCTTGGCGTGGGCGAAGGCCAGACGGGACTGTTGCAAACCGCTCTCACCTTGCCCTTCGTCCTCGTCGCCGTTCCCGCCGGTTTGCTTGCCGACCGCCTCTCGCGACGACGATTGATGGCGGCTTCCGAAGCTTTGCGCAGTCTCGCACTGCTTGCGATTCTCGCATTGATCTGGCTCAGCTGGCTGACATTGCCGCTGCTCTGCCTGCTCGGTTTCGTCGCGGTGTGCGGAACGGTCGTCTTCAGCGTCGCAGCTCCTGCATTGGTTCCCTCGCTGGTCACACCGGATATGCTGGGCGCGGCCAACGCCCGGATCGAGCTTGCCCGCACCGTTGCCTTTGCCAGCGGCCCCGCGCTCGGCGGTCTCCTGGTCGGGTGGATGGGGGCTGCCCCCGCGTTTGGAGGTGCGGCGGCGCTGTCGGCAATCGCGGTGGTGCTGCTGTCGGGCCTGCACGAGCCGGCGCGCCAAACCGCGCCGCCCAGACACGCCCTGCAGGCGATCAGGGAAGGCGCCGCCTTCGTGCTGCATCATCCGTTGTTGCGCCCGGTTTTCATCACCCAGTTCATCTTCAACACGGCCTCGTTCCTGCTTCTGGCTGTCTTCGTGCCCTATGCCGTGCGGCATCTTGGCCTGTCCGCCACCTTCGTCGGTACGACGCTCGCGATGTACGGCGTCGGCATGGTGGCAGGCGCCCTGCTGGCAACGCGCGTGATGCGGAGCCTCGCCTTCGGCACGGTGATCGGCCTTGGGCCGGTCACCGGTCTTGTCGCATCCGTAGTCATGGCCGCCACGACCCTTTTCCCCTCGCCTCTGCTCGCGGGCTTAAGCTTCTTCCTGCTTGGCGCCGGGCCGATCCTGTGGGTGATTTCGACCACTACGCTCCGCCAATCGGTGACGCCGCCGCGGCTGCTCGGACGGGTGTCGGCGATCAACATCTTGAGCTACGGCGCGCGCCCGCTCGGATCGCTCCTTGGCGCCATGGTCGGCGGCGTCTTCGGCGCGGGAGCCTGCCTTTATCTTGCAGCAGTCATCTTTGCCGCGCAGGCCCTGGTCATTTTGCTGTCGCCGGCGGTCACGCTGTCGCGGCGGCCGGAGATGGCGGGTGAAGCGGCCTAGCAGGTAGCGAACGTCAAATCCGCTCCGCTAGATACCGCTCGTAGCTTCCCGTCACACCTTCGCTGGCGGCGATATCAGGGTCGAGGGTGTAGAGGTCCTGGGCGCGGCCGATGCCGCGCAGCGCGTAGCGGCCAGTAGAAACCAGGTAGCGCCGGCCGGTGGCATCGAGACCGGCGCGAAATTCCGAGGAAACCAGAAAGTCGCGATCGATCGACCGGCACATCGAGGCGATCCTGCTGACCTCGTTGACGGCCGGTCCGACCACGGTGAAGTCGAGCCGGTCCTCGCTGCCGATATTGCCGTAGAACACCTCGCCGACATGCAGACCGACATAGGCCGACGTCGTCGGACGGCTGACGGAGGAACGCCGGGCATTGAGCTTTTCCATGTTAAGCCTGAGCCGATGCTCCGCGCGTAATGCGGCACGCCGGGCAGCCGTCATGTCGTCGCCGGTGAACATCGCGAGCACGCCGTCCCCGATCAGCTTGAGGACATCGCCGCCTGCGTCGTGGACTGCCTCGATCGATGCTCCCGCGTAGTCGTTGAGAAAAGGAATGATCTCGTCGGGGCCGATGCTTTCCGAAATTCCGGTCGAGCCGCGCAGATCTGAGAACCACAGCACCGCCTCGATGCGCTCGGTGACGCCGCGCGTGATGCGTCCGCCCAGGACCTGCTGGGAGGCGTCGCGCCCGAGATAGACCCGCCCCAGTGTACGGACGATATCGACCTGCTGCGCCGATTTGATCGCAAGACCGAGCAGCGGCACGAGATCGCGCAACGCCGCCAGCCCGGACTCGCTGAAACCTTCCTCGCGCCTGGTCAGCCAATAGGAATAGAAGCAATCCATCTGGCCGAGCGTGCCGGCTTCGCCGAAGCGGTGCACAAAGGCGATCAAATGCCGGTGGCCCTTCTTGGCGAGTTCATCGATCAACAAAAATCTCATCGAGGCGCCGTCAGTCAGATCGAGGCTCAGCTCGTCATGGCCGTTTTCGAGCATGTAATGGAACGCCGAGCGGCGCCAGTTGCTGGCGGCGTCCCCCTCGTTGCTCGACCTGTATTCGAAGACATCGCTTTCGTTGGTCGGGTGATCGTTCCAGCGAAAGCCGCGCCCCTCATAGATCGGGTGCAGCGTGTCGATGAAGGCAATGGCGCGCGACAGGTCGAGGCCGCCGGCCCTGCAGCGCTCGCAGAACCCGCGAATCAGATCGTTCTCGGGCAGGCCCGTCAGTCCCTGCCCGACCAGCCAGTTCATCAGCTCGAGGCGGGGAGCAAGTTCCATAAGCCATTATGCCGCGCAATCGCCGCAGGCGAAAGCTTCCCGCCCGCCACGCTTGACCTCTATCCGTTGAGGGAGGCAAATCGCGGCAGATGTCGATGCGGCAAGAAATGACAGTGGCGCCCGTAACATGACGGAGCGCCAGCTTCCCCTGATCCTGGCACTCGGAGCGACCCAGACGCTGGCCTGGGCCTCCAGCGTCTATCTGCCGGCGATCCTGGCCGATCCGATCGCGCGGGACCTTGGCGTCTCGGCGAACTGGATCTTCGGAGCCTACTCGTCCGCGCTGGCGCTTGCGGCGATCCTCGGCCCACGTGTCGGCCACCAGATCGATCGTCTCGGCGGACGGCCGGTGCTGTCGATCTCGAATTTGATGCTGGCTGCGGGCCTGGTGCTGCTCGGCTTGACCCATTCCATCGCCCTGTTGCTGGTTGCCTGGCTGCTGCTCGGCATCGGCATGGCCTATGGCCTTTATGACGCGGCCTTCGGCGCACTCGGACGCATCTACGGCGAGGCCGCGCGCTCTGCCATCACCGGCATCACCCTGATCGCCGGCTTTGCGTCCTCGGTCGGCTGGCCGCTGACCGCGCTCGGCCTGCAAACGATCGGCTGGCGGGAGACCTGCTTTGCCTGGGCGGCCGCGCACGTCCTGCTCGGCCTGCCGATCAATCTCCTCATGATTCCCAAGCTGCGCGGCGCGGTGGCTGCGACCGCGAAGGCGGCGAAGCCACACATCCCGATGGATCGCACGATGGTCCTGCTGGCGTTTGCCTTCGCGACCGCCTGGACGGTGACTGGCGCGATGGCGGCGCATCTGCCGCGAATCCTGGAGGCTGCCGGCGCCACCACGGTGCAGGCGGTCTCAGCCGGCGCGCTGATCGGGCCCGCGCAGGTCGCAGGCCGGGTCGTCGAGGCGAGCGTGCTAAAACGCTATCATCCGCTGCTGTCGGCCAAGCTTGCCTGCGCGATGCATCCCCTTGGCGCCGTCATCCTTGCGTTTGGCGGCGGGGCAGCCGCAAGCTTGTTCGCGATTTTCCATGGGGCCGGCAATGGGGTGCTGACGATCGCGCGCGGTACGCTGCCGCTCGCAATCTTCGGCCCGAAGAACTATGCCTACCGGCTCGGGATTGTCGGCGCGACGGCGCGCATGGCGCAAGCCGCAGCACCGCTGGCATTCGGCCTCCTGATCGACGCGATGGGCAGCCGCATCCTGATCGTGTCGTCGGCATTGAGCCTTGTTGCACTGACGGCGCTGTTTCTGCTGCCCGACAAAGCGCCGGAGCCATGAAGCGCAATCGTGCGCGATCGCTCCAGCTCTTCGTTTTCGGCGCTCAAGAACGAAGTCGGGCTCTACGGCCCGCAATTCCTGATCGAGATCGAGGCCATCGCGGCGGCTAGATCAGTGGAATTGATGGCTCAGCCCGACGCGCACGATATCGCCACTAAAGCGCGTCGAAGCAGATGTGCCTACAGTATAGTATGGAACATTTGGGGCGGGAGGTTGCGCGATGTTGGTGGCAGCCCCGGAAGAGCTCACGGCGCCCAGATCGTAGTGAAGATATTCCACCTTACCGGTCCATTGAGAAGCAATGACCCATTCAACCCCCGCTCCTAGCGCATAACCCGTCCGCGTCTCTCCCGTACTCCTGAAGCCGTAGGGAACACACACGGTGCAGAGGGGACCGACAACCTGCTGCGTAAAATTGATATCAGTCTTTACTTCGCCACAAGCGAGACCGCCGGTAGCATAGGCAAGAATGGTCGGCGCAATCGTAACTCCGAGGCGACCGCGCACAGTGCCGAGCCAGTCGACCGACTTTGCACTCGTTATGGTCGTGTTGATGACGAGAGTTGAAAATCCCGGAAACGGAACCGTATTAGCCGTCGAACCGGATCCAATCCCGGAAAGCCCCTGGATATCGGCCTCCAGTCCCGCGACGACACTTCTAAACTGATAATTGTATCCGACCTGACTCCCGACGATGAAACCCCCGCCATTACCAACCGGAATACTTGTCGTCGCGCCAGCAACGGCACCGGCCAAACCCTGCGGCGCACCGTTAAGGGCCGAAGCAAAGTTCGGCGTGCCCACCACATCTATTGATGTGTGGTTGGACCAGGCGTAGCCAGCGTTGAGGCCTGCATACCAACCGCTCCAGCTATAGACGGGCGCGGGCGGTGGAGGCGGAGCCTTGACCGGCAGGTCCTTTGCTAAAGCGGACGTGCTGAGGATGGTGAGGAATATCGCAATCGCGACTACGAGTTTCTGCATCAAAGACCCCGAGTTCGCGTTTGTTATACAGATATCACTACCTAAAGTTGTTGCCCCGCAGCCACAGTGAACGGGAATCTCGGGAGGTTCGGGGCTGACGCAGCCGTGAGATCTCAGCAACGCTCGCTCCTCATGCTTGGCGACGCGCGCTGCGCTCGCTCCTCAGCATGAGGGTTCGTCTGGTCTCAACGCCATGCAGCTTCGTGCTGAGGAGGCGGCAAAGCGGCCGTCTCGAAGGAGGAAGGCGACGCCGATGTTCCGCCGTGAATTGCACCGCACGAAGCAATCACGCGACAAGCATCAGCCCTGACAGCAGCAGGACGACCAGGACGACGCGCCTGAACGTCGAATCGTTGACGTAGCGGAACGCACAGATGCCGAGCGCCGTTCCTGCCAACAGCGCCGGAATGCTCAGAACGAGGTCGAAAAAGACCCTGGACGACAGATCCTGTCGCATCAGCATCAGCGCCAGGGCAAACAGCTGCATCGCGGCGATGAAAGGCTGGACCAGACCCCGCTGCTGGTTCTTTGGAACGCCGTGCATGTCGCACCAGATAGTGGGAAGCGCGCCCGGCATCGCAGTGAGCCCGCCGATCAGTCCGCCGCCGAAACCGACCAGCGCGTTACGGCTCTGATTCATTTGCCGCAGATAGGTCAGACCTGGCCGGAACATCATGTATCCGGCATAGATTGCGACGGCCAACCCAAAGCCATGCCGAAACATCCCTGGATCGGTCGCGTGCAGGAGCCAAATGGCGATGGGGACGCCAAGCAGTCCGCCGGCCACTAAAAAGGAGCTCTCCTTCCACTGAATGCTGCTTCGCAGCGCCCACAAATTGGTGGCCTGGACACCGACGCTGCACGCCATCATTAGCGGAACGGCTTCGATCGGTTTCAGGACGTGGAGCAGAATGCCGCCAGCCACCGCCGAGAAGGCAAAGCCGGCAAGACCCGAGACAAAGCCGCCCGCGAATGCAGCGGCACTCAGCAGCAAGAAGGATCCGATGTCGCCCATGAGCGGTCCTCCGGTTGGTGCAGAACGGATGGTAGGCCGGTCAGGAGGGACTAGCGGTGGGGCGAGGCTCTTGCCTTCTTCTGCGCTTGCAACCGCTGCGAGCAATGCGGCGCTTCGAGAAGCAAGGCGAACGGGCTTTTCGTTCTTGTCCGACCTGAAATGGCCGGGGCGGAAGAATCGGCTAAAGCAAACGAGGCATGTTTCATCGTTGAAACCCCCGCAATTGAATTCGCCAGTTCAGGCTAATCCGCCGCTAAAACCTGCATTGGCTAAAATTACGCAGGCGTCAATCTGACTGAGAAAAGCTTCTGGCGTTCTTCGCCGGAAGATCAAAATGGCTTCGAGATCGTTTCGCCGGAATCGCCACGACGAAGTCGGCTCACGTGCTCGTGAGACTGACATGCC
>Ga0318524_10000859_pt1 | contig 10825 bp, 7 predicted proteins | sample GRESIP052b4f22_FD_203685 | JGI IMG/M metagenome (GOLD analysis project Ga0318524, IMG submission 203685) | Tropical soil microbial communities from Luquillo Experimental Forest, Puerto Rico - GRE.SIPMG.052b4f22 | ecosystem: Environmental > Terrestrial > Soil > Tropical forest > Bulk soil... | reverse complement strand
GTCCTCGTCCTTGACCGGTTCGGCGACGAAGATCACGTCGACGTCGCTGGCGTAGTTCAGCTCGCGGCCGCCGCATTTGCCCATGGCCACCACGGCGAGCCGGACCGGGGCGGCCGGGGCGGGAAGTTCGGCCCGCGCCACGGCGAGGGCGGCCTCGAGCACCGCGGCCGCGATGTCGGCCAGTTCCTCGCCCGCGACGTCCACCGTCGCCGCGCCGGTCAGGTCCCGCGCCGCGAGGCTCAGCAGCCTGCGCCGGTAGGCCGCGGCCAGCGCCGCGGCCGGCTCCGGGCCGACGGCCACCGGACCGCCCGGCTCTTCGGGGTCGGCGCCGACCGTGCGCAGCATGCCGGCGCGGAGTTCGGCCTGCTCCGGGCGCTCGGCGGCGCCGCGCAGGGTCTCGGCGTCCTCGGGGTGGCGGGCCAGGTGATCGGCCAGGCCCGCGCTGACGCCGAGCACCGCGGTGAGCCGGTCGCGGAAGTCCTGCTCGGCACGGAGCGCAGCGCGCAGGCGTTCCTTCCCGCCGGAAATCTGCGCCGTGGCGGCGAACAGCCTGGCCATCCCGGCCAGGGCCAGGTCGGGGTCGGCCGCGGCGGCGATCGCGGTCACCACGGGCTCGTTCCTCAGCTCGGCCGCGGTCGTGCCGAGGTCGTTGAGCAGAAGGCGTTCGGCCCGCGCGGCATCCGCGAAGCCCATCCGCGCCAGCCACCCCGCCAGCGTGGTCCGCGTACCACCCACAATCAGCAAAGCTAACTGATCCCCGGCTGCGGGATAATACCCGCACCGAGCTGATTGGCCGCGACGCCTGGGAGGATGCCGTGCGGTACCTGTACATCGCGGGGAAGTGGACCGAGGCCGCGGACGGCGGCACGTCGCAGACCCTCAACCCCTACGACGCGACCCCGCTGGACACCCTGGCCGAAGCGGGTGACCGGGACGTCGACGCCGCCGTCACCGCCGCCCGGGAGGCGTTCGACACGGGTCCGTGGCGCCGGTCCACGGTGACCGAGCGTGCCGCGCTGCTCGGCCGGATCGCGGAGCTGCTGCAGCGGGACCGCGAGCAGCTGGCGCACACCGAGAGCCTGGACACCGGCAAGACGCTGAACGAGGCGCGCGCCGACGTGGACGACACCACCGCCGTGTTCCGGTACTACGCGGGGACCGCGGCCGCGCACGCGGGCCGGGTGGTCGACCCGGGCCGGCCCGGCGTGGTGAGCCGGATCGTGCACGAGCCGGTGGGCGTCTGCGCGCTGATCGCGCCGTGGAACTACCCGCTGCTGCAGGTCTCCTGGAAGCTCGCGCCCGCCCTGGCCGCGGGCAACACGACCGTGATCAAGCCCAGCGAGCTGACCCCGCTGTCCACCGTGGCGCTGGTCGGCCTGTTCGAGGAGGCGGACCTCCCGCCGGGCGTGCTCAACCTGCTGCTCGGCCGGGGCGGCACGACCGGGCAGGCACTGGTCGCGCACCCGGGGGTGGACCTGATCTCGTTCACCGGCGGCCTGGCCACCGGCGAGAAGATCATGGCCACGGCGGCGCACGGGGTCCGCCGCGTCGCGCTCGAACTGGGCGGCAAGAACCCCAATATCGTGTTCGACGGCACCGACTTCGACACCGTCGTGGACAACGCGCTGACCGCGGCGTTCCTGCATTCCGGCCAGGTGTGTTCGGCCGGGGCGCGGCTGATCGTGCAGGATCCGCTGCACGACAGCTTCGTCGCCGAACTGGCCGCCCGGGCCGGCCGGATCCGGCTCGGCAGCGGCCTGGACCCGGAGACCGAGTGCGGGCCGCTGATCTCGGCCGAGCAGCGCGCGAAGGTGGAGAGGTACATCGCGCTGGGGCTGTCCGAGGGCGCGGAGCTGCGGGCCGGGGGCCAGCGGCCTGCCTCGCCGGACCTGGAGTGCGGCTTCTTCCTGCGGCCCACGGTGCTCGCCGGGTGCCGGCGCGACATGACGCCGGTGCGGGAGGAGGTATTCGGGCCGCTGGTGACGGTCGAGCGGTTCAGCACCGAGGAGGAGGCGATCTGGCTCGGCAACGACACGAGCTACGGCCTGGCGGCCGGAGTGTGGACGTCCGACGCGGGCCAGGCCGAACGGGTGGCGGGCGCGCTGCGCCACGGCACGGTGTGGATCAACGACTACCACCCCTACCTGCCGCAGGCCGAATGGGGAGGTTTCGGCAAGTCGGGCATCGGCCGCGAGCTCGGCCCGTCCGGCCTGGAGGAATACCAGGAGAAGAAGCACATCTACCACAACACGAGCCCGGCGCCCGCGCACTGGTTCTCCGGTTAGGGAGGACATGAGAGCCGAACGGGCCTGTGTTTCCCGCCCCGGTCCGGGACCTTCGGACCTGACACGAGTGTTGGCCTCGCGGGCAGGCTGTCTCATCCTGCGCTATACGATCGGGCGGACATCAAGTAAGGTTTGCCTGTCCTAACTTCTTGTCCTGCTAGGGGGGCTGCGGATGCTCGCCACGCTCGTCATCTTCCTGCGCGAGGGTGTCGAGGCCAGCATGATCATCGCGATCCTGCTGGCCTACCTGAACCGCATCGGGCGGCGTGAGCATTTCCGCGACGTGTTCCTCGGGGTCGGCGCCGCGCTGATCCTGGCGACCGCGGGCGGGGCCGTGGCCTACGAGACCATCAGCAGCTACGACGGCTCACGCGTGCAGACGATCTTCGAGACCGTCACCTACCTGATCGCGACGGCCGTGCTGACGTACATGACGTTCTGGATGCGCAAGCACGCCAGGTCGCTGTCCCGTGAGCTGCGGGCGCGCACCGACGCGGCGCTGGACGGCCGGGCCAGGTGGGGGCTCGCGCTGCTGGCGTTCCAGGCGGTCGGCCGCGAGGGCCTCGAGACGGTGGTCTTCACGCTGGCGATCATCTTCTCCACGTCGACCGCGGGCGCGCTCAGCGGAGCGGTGATCGGGCTGGCCGGGGGCCTCGGCATCGCGTTCGTGATCTACCGGCTCGGGCACAAGCTGAACCTGGCCAGGTTCTTCACGGTGATCGGCGTGCTGCTGATGGTCTTCGCCGCGGGCCTGCTCGCCGACGCGGTGCAGAACCTGCAGGAACTCGGCTGGCTGCCGCTGCTCACCGCGCCCATGTGGCACTCGGCCAGCGTGCTGTCGCAGGACAGCGCGTTCGGGGACGTGCTGCACAGCTTCTTCGGCTACAGCGACGCCCCCACGCCGCTGCAACTGCTGATCTACGTCGGCTACCTGGCCATCGTGGTGATCATCTATCTCGGCGTCCGCGGCAGGCTCGCGGCACGGGCCGGGCGCCCGCACGCCACCGCCTAGACAGCGCGGTCTGGGCCGGGCCAGTGCCGTCTAGGCTGGGGGCCATGGCCGAACTCATCCCGCGCGACGTGCTCTTCGGCAACCCGGAGCGCGTCAGCCCGCACATCTCACCCGACGGCAGCAAGCTCGCCTGGATCGCCCCCCGTGACGGGGTGCTCAATGTCTGGGTCGCGCCGATCGGGGCCTCCGGCGCTTCCGGCATCGACTGGGACGCCGCGACCGTGGTCACCGACGACACCGACCGGGGCATCCGGATGTTCGCCTGGGCACGGGATGGCAGGCACCTGCTGTACCTGCAGGACACCGGCGGTGACGAGAACTGGCGGCTGTACGACGTCGACCTGGAGATTATGGCTAGGCGGGACCTGACGCCGTTCGACGGCATCCAGGCCCGGATCATCGCCACCCGCAAGCGGCACAGGGACGACGTGCTGGTCGGGATCAACCGGGACAACCCGCAGCTGCACGACGTCTACCGGCTCTCGCTGGCCACCGGTGAGCTGGACAAGCTGATCGAGAACCCGGGTTACGCAGGCTGGCTCGCGGACGAGGACATGGTGGTCCGCGGCGCGATCTCCCCGCTGCCCGACGGCGGGTACGACGTGCTCGTCCGGGACGGCGCCGAGGGCGCCTGGCGGACGCTGCTCACCATCCCGGCCGACGACGTGACGTCCAGCCACGAGCTGGCGTTCAGCGGGGACGGGACGACCCTGCTGGCGATCAGCTCGATCGGCACCGACACGGGCCGGCTCGTCCGGATCGATCTAGCGTCTGGCGCGGCGCAGGTGCTGCTCGAGGACCCCGAGGCGGACGTGGCGGGCGCGGTGCTGCACCCGGACACCAGGGAACCGCAGATCGTGGAGGTGCTCAAGGACCGCACCGAATACCACGTGCTCGACCCGTCGGTGGCAGCGGACTGGGAGGCGATCCGGGCGCTGCACCCCGGCGACCCGCAGCCGGTCGGCCGCGACGAGGCCGACACCACGTGGCTGATCGCCTTCATGGACGACGCCGGGCCGGTCCAGTACTACGCCTACGACCGGGCCAGCCGGGCGGCCAGTTTCCTGTTCTCCAGCCGTCCCGAGCTGTCGCGGTACACCCTGGCCCGGATGGAGCCGTTCTCCTTCAAGGCACGGGACGGGCTGACGATCCACGGGTACGTCACCTTCCCGCCCGGCTCGTCGGGTCAGGACAGGCCCGCTCTGCCGACGGTACTCAACGTGCACGGCGGCCCGCAGGTCCGGGACGCGTGGGGCTGGGATCCCGAGGCGCAGTGGCTGGCCAACCGCGGCTATGCGTGCGTGCAGGTGAACTACCGCGGCTCGACCGGCTACGGCAAGTCGTTCGTGGCGGCCGGCGACCGCGAGTGGGGCGCCAAGATGCACGACGACCTGCTGGACGCGGTCCAGTACGCCGTGGACCAGGGCTGGGCCGACCCGGCCAAGGTCGCGATCTACGGCGGCTCCTACGGCGGCTACGCGGCCCTGGTGGGCGCGGCGTTCACGCCCGACGTGTTCTGCTGTGCGGTGGACATCGTCGGCCCGTCGAACCTGCAGACGCTGCTCGAGACGATCCCGCCGTACTGGAAGCCGATGGCCGCGGCGCTGTACAAGCGGGTCGGCAACCCGGAAACCGACCAGGAGTTCCTGTGGTCGCGCTCGCCGCTGTCCCGGGTCCGTGACATCCGCATCCCGCTGCTGATCGCCCAGGGCGCCAACGACCCGCGGGTCAAGCAGGCCGAGTCGGAGCAGATCGTCGCCGCGCTCAAGGAGGCAGGCATCGACTACGAGTACATGCTGTTCGCGGACGAGGGTCACGGCTTCGCCAAGCCGGAGAACCGGCTGAGGTTCTACGCGGCGGCAGAGCGTTTCCTGGCGAAGTACCTGGGCGGCCGCTTCGAAGAGTAAGCCCGGCGTGCTGCGGCTCGGCCTCAGCACGCCGGGCTGTGGCAGCGGAACGCGCGGGCCAGCCTCGCGGGGCCGGGCGTCGGTCACGTGGGAACGGCTGATCCGGACATGAGCCATCCGCTGTCACTGTGGTCGCTTGCGTCACGCCCGGACGCCGGGCACCGGGCCGCTGGGCCTCTCCCGGGCGGTGTCGGCGAGACTGGCGATGCGCATGTTACATACGAGGCGTGTGCTGCGCCGACGCGTCGCGGCATAACGCGGTGAAACCGCGGTTCCAGTGCGTTCTGGCGCGGTGAAAGCGCACTTCCATAGCGTTCCAGCCGGCGCGGCCGGGCCGGGGCGTGGCCCCGCCACTCTGGCAACACGCCCCAGAGCGCACTGATAGCCCAGTTTGATGCCGTGCGGCCCACGGCCCGGCGAGGGGCAGCGGGTACCAGCGCACGCACGGGCACCAGCGCACGCACGGGCACCAGCGCACGCACGGGCACCAGCCAGCGGAGGCCAACGGACCGTGAGCCTCCCGGGCGCAGCCTCGGGCAGCCCCGCCTCCGGCATTGACCCGGCGCTTCAGGTGGTGCGCAGGGCGTCCGCTGGTGCTAGCCGGGAGGCCCTGATCGCCGGGTAGAACCCGGCTGCGCAGCCGATGAGGACGGCGCAGCCGACGCCACCCCAGGGTGCGTAGCCGGGCACCAGCATGTCCCAGTGTCGTGCGCGCGCCAGGCCCGCGGTGACGGCCAGGCCGGCCAGCACGCCGGCGACGCCGCCGAGGGCGCTCAGCACGGCGGCTTCGGCGACGAACTGGACCGCGATATGCCGGCGGGTGGCGCCGAGCGCCCGGCGCAGCCCGATCTCCGAGCGGCGTTCCAGCACGGCGACGATCATCACGTTGGCGATCCCGATGCCGCCGACCAGCAGGACAACGGCGCCGAGGCCGAGGAACAGCTGGGTGGAGGAGCTGACCACGGCCAGCCGGGCGGTGAGCACGGCCGACGGCTGGCTTACCGCCACGGTGCTGGGGTCCTCCGGGGCGGCGCTCGGGCCGATCAGGCTCGCTACCGCAGTGGTGGCGGCTACGGCGGTCTGTACGTAGATCCGGCTCGGGTGGCCGTCGTAGCCGAGCAGCCGCGCGGCGACGGGGAAGCCCACCAGGGCCGAGCGGTCGATCTCGGGGGCGAGCGGCATCTGGTTGAGGATGCCGGCGACCGCGAACCACTGGCCGCCGATCAGCACGCGCGGCGGGACCGGCGGAGCCAGGTCGGACACGCCGAGTGCCTGGGCGGCCCGGTAGCCGAGGACGGTCACGGGCAGGCGATCGGTCGCGGCGTTGAGGAATGTGCCCTGGCGGATGGTGCCGCGGAGCGAGGCCAGCAGCGAGGAGTCGGCGGCGCGGACGGCGAGGCCCCCGGTGTCGGCGGGCGGAACCTTGCCGGTGCGGTACGCCAGCGCCTGGCCGAGGATGGCGGTCGGCGCGACCTGCTCGACCCCGTGGATGCGGCGGATCATCGCGGTCGCGTAGCCGGGCAGCTCCGCTTCGCCGCCGGAAAAGCTCTGGCCGTTGGTCACGGTGAGCAGGCCGGTGCCTAGTTGGTCGATCTCGGCGAGCAGCGCCGACTGGCTCGACGTGGTGATGCCGAGGACCGAGACCAAGGCGGCGATGCCGATGGCGATGCCGAGCGCGCAGAGCAGCGTCCGGGTGCGGCGGAAGCGCAGGCCGCCGACGGCGGCCCGGGCGAGGTCGGCGGCTCGCAGGCGGGATCTGGTGTCGTTCACGGTGTCCTCACGCGGCCGTCGCGGAGTTCGATCCGGCGCTGGGCCGCGGCGGCGACGTCGCGGTCGTGGGTGATGACGACGATCGTCGCGGGGACGGTGCGGTTCAAGTCGCGCAGCAGGGCGACGATCTCGGCGCTGCTGGACTGGTCCAGGTTGCCGGTGGGCTCGTCGGCGAAGATCACCGCGGGCCGTCCGGTCAGCGCCCGGGCGATCGCGACCCGCTGCCGCTCGCCGCCGGACAGCTGCCGGGGCTTGTGATCCAGGCGGTGGTCGAGGCCGACCCAGGCGAGCGCCTCGGTGGCGGCGGCCCGGCGCCGGGCGGCGGGCACGCCCCGGTACAGCAGGCCCGCGGCCACGTTGTCCACCGCGCTCTGGTCTTCCAGCAGGAAGAACTGCTGGAAGACGACGCCGACCCGGTGGGCGCGCAGGCCCGAGGCGGCGCGGTCCGGCAGGCGGCCGACGTCCTGGCCGCCGATCCGCACGGTGCCGCTGGTCGGGCGGTCCAGGCCGGCGGCCAGGTGCAGCAGGGTGCTCTTGCCCGAGCCGGACGGGCCGACGATGGCCACCATCTCGCCCGGCATGACGTGCAAGCAGACGCCGCGGAGAGATTCGACGGCGGGCGGTCCCGGGTAGACCTTGCGGACCTGGTCCAGCTCGAGCGCCGGGGTCATGGCTGGGCCACCTGGATGGCCAGGCCGGGGGTCAGCCGGGGGCCGCTGATCTCCACCAGGCCGGTGACGTCGTCGTACAGGCCCGTGGTGACCGGGATCAGCTCGTGCACCGGGCCGGCCGCGGCCCGGACCGCGTAGCCGCCGCCGGGCCGGGCCAGCAGGGCGGTGACGGGGACGGCAAGCACGTTCCTGTCCTCGGCCTCGGTGATGGTGACCTGTACCGGTGCCTGGTTGAGGCGGCCGGGGAGCCGGGTGCTGGCCGGGCGGATAGTGACGGGGATGGTCGCGGCCGGCGTGCCCTGGCCGCCCGGCGCCTGGCCCTGGGACCCCTCACCGGCCTGGGGCGGCGCCGCCGTCACCGGGCCGACGGCCGTCACGGTCCCGGGCACGGTGGTGGTCCCGTCCGGCAGCGCGATCAGCACGCCATCGCCCGGGCGGACCGTGGCGCCGCCCGGCGTGAGGTTCACCGACACCGACGGCGTGACGGAGGTGCCGGACACGGCGGCCGTGCCCGGGCTGACCGGGATGCCGGCGGCGATCCCCGACGTGACCCGCAGCGGGCCGGGCAGGAACGCGATCTCGCCCAGCGGGATGTTGCCGGTGAGCGGCAGGCCGCGGGCCTGCTGCCAGCGGAGGATGGCCGCCTCGGTCGCCCAGCCGAACACCTGGCCTGGCTGGATCCGACGGGCCGGGTCGAGCCCGAGGGCGATCAGGTTCTGGTTCAGCTCGCGGACGTCCGGGCCGGCGGTCATGCCCGGCCCGATGTCGCGCCAGGCCGGCACCGGGCCGTAGAACAGGGTGACCGGCTGGTCGGCCAGCCGGTACAGGGCCTGCCCGCGGGCGATGACCCGGCCGGGCCCCGCAACCCAGGTGGCGATGCCTGCGGGTAGTTCGTTCACCACGGCGTAGGAGCCCTGGTAACCGAGCGTGCCCGCGACGACCTGCCGCTGCGCCACGTCGGTGCGGACGAGGTGAGCCACCGAGACCGGCACCGCCGCGTCCGGCTGGGCCGGCGAAGCGGGCCTGGGCCACAGGTTTCTCGCGCCGAAGCCGATGACCGCGGCCATCAGGAGGGCGGCGGCGGGCAGGTACCACTCAGGACGACGCGGCGACGACATCGTAATGTCCGCTCGCGAGGTCCCTCTGACAGGCGGAGAACGCGTGCTCCCCGACCGGATCGCCCTTGCCCATCAGCGACGGCGGGAGCGCGAATGCGCCGTCGGGACGGGGATCGGGCCAGGTGGGCTCGCCGTGCCGGCGCATGCAGTCCGCGAACCGGACCAGCTGGGCGAACTGGGCCTGCGGGACCGGCGGCGAGACCTGTGCCGACGGGAACAGGTGCTGGCATGCCTGCCTGGTGCCCTGCGGCGCGGTGGCGGGCGAGACCGCGAAGTGCCACCGGCCGTCGCTGGGATCGTAGACCGGATCGGGGAAGCTGGGGTCGCCGTGCGCCCGGTAGCACTGGACGATCGCGGCGGTCTGCGCGTCCGGCGTTCCGGCTTGCGTCGTTCCCGGCGGGCCGGCCTCCGGGCGGGCCGCGCCGGAGCCGCAGGCCGCCAGCGCCGCGGCGGTGGCGAGCGTCATCAAGAGCGCGATAGGTCGCATGATGGGGGTCCTTCCTGGCGGGTGCCTGGTCCTCAGACAGGCTCGCATCGGGCCGTGCCCGGGCGCATCGCGGCGCGGAGCGATCCGGGCTCACCCTTTTGCGGGAACCTCCCTCCCCCGCGGGCGGGTGGATAGCCGCAGGACGCGGGGTTACTGTTCGGGCATGAAGGGACGCTGGGGGCTGCAGGCGAAGATGACCGCCAGCTTTGTGGCGATCACTGCCGGGGCCGTCCTCATCACCGAGCTTGTGATCCTGGGAGCGGCCGCGCTCAGCCCGCCGGCCCAGCTTTCCGCGCAGTACGTGCAGCCGCGGGCGCAGATCACGGCGGCCGGCCTGGCCGCCAAGCTGGCGGTCACGGTGATCAGGACCCGCGGGCTGCCCGGAACGGCGCTGGGCACGCCGGGGATCCCGGTTACCCCGGGCCTGGCGCAGCCCGACGGCTTCGGGGGGGTGGCCATCCCGCAGACGACCACGACGCTGTGCGACCTGGCCCCGGCGTCGGTCGCGGTGGTCGTGTCCCGGACCGGAACGGTCCTGGCCACCTCCTACCCGGCCTGCTTCCCGGTCGGCAGCCAGGGCGCGGACGCCCAGGCCGGGGCGCCGCGGAAGGTGCTGGCCTCATACGCCGCGCCAGCGGCCGGGGGCAGCGGCCGCGCGACCCTGCCGTCGGGCAAGGTGGTATGGGCGGCCGCGCCGATCAGGCTGACGGCACCGGACAAGGGCACGCCGGGCAGCGGCCAGCCGGCCGCGGAGTCCTCGGCCAGCGCGCCGGGGCGCGAGTTCGGCGTGGTCTACGTCGAGGTCCCCGCGGCCGCGCCGGGCCCGGGCGGGATCCGCGTCTCCTCGACGCTGGTCAGGACCGGCCTGGTGGTGCTCCTCCTGGCCGTCCCGGCCGGGCTCGTGTTCGGCCTGCTGAGCACCAGGCGGCTGACCCGGCGGCTGAAGCGGCTCGCCGCCTCGACCCTCGAGGTGGCCGACGGCGGCTTCGAGCAGCGCATTCCGGTCACCGGCACCGACGAGGTGGCCCGGCTCGAGGAGAACTTCAACCGGATGGCCGGCCGCCTGCAGGCGTCCGTCGACGCCCAGCGCCAGCTCGCCGAGGCCAACGCCCGCCATCAGGAACGCTCCAGGATCGCCAGGGAACTGCACGACTCCATCTCCCAGGAACTGTTCTCGCTCAGCGTGCTGGCGGGCGGCCTGCGCCGGGCGCTGCCGCCGGGATCTTCGGTGCTGACCGAGGTGGAGACCATGGAGCGGACGGCCGGTGACACCATGCGGGAGATGCAGAGCCTGCTGCTCGCGCTGCGGCCGGTCGCCCTGGAGGAGGCCGGCCTGGCCAGCGCGCTCGAGCAGGTCTGCGGCGCCTACCGCGCGCGGCTCGGCGTCGAGGTGCGGGCCGAGCTCGATCCCGTGGACCTGCCCGCGGCGCTCGAGCACGCCATCCTCCGGGTGACCCAGGAAGCGCTGGCCAACGCAGTCAGGCACGCCGGGGCCCGGGTGATCCGGGTGCGGCTGCGCGGCGAGCCTGAGCAGGTCACGCTGGAGGTCGCCGACGACGGGCGGGGGTTCGATCC
>Ga0318524_10000856_pt1 | contig 10863 bp, 7 predicted proteins | sample GRESIP052b4f22_FD_203685 | JGI IMG/M metagenome (GOLD analysis project Ga0318524, IMG submission 203685) | Tropical soil microbial communities from Luquillo Experimental Forest, Puerto Rico - GRE.SIPMG.052b4f22 | ecosystem: Environmental > Terrestrial > Soil > Tropical forest > Bulk soil... | reverse complement strand
CCGTCCTGGATGGGCTGCCGCCGGCGGCCCTGGAGCTCTTCGGGCTCCGCTTATCCATATAGTGACAATCTATTTCCGTCATACGAGATTTAATGTGGGAGTTAGTCATGGCCATCACCTTCGGCGACAACCAGTACGGCAAGGCGGAGGTCCGCCTGGTGCACGTCACCCGCGACGGCGACCGGCACCAGATCAAGGACCTGAACGTGTCCTCGGCGCTGCGCGGCGACTTCGCCGACGCGCACCTGGTGGGGGACAACGCCAAGGTCGTCGCCACCGACACCCAGAAGAACACCGTCTACGCCTTCGCCCAGCAGTACGGGGTGGGCGAGATCGAGGAGTTCGGGCTGCGCCTGGGCCGCCACTTCGTCGATGACTTCGAGTGGGTGACCGGCGCGAAGGTCACCATCGAGGAGTACGGCTGGGACCGGATCGCGGTGGACGGCGCCGACCACGGGCACGCGTTCTCGCGGGCCGGCGGCGGCACCAGGACCACCGTGGTGACGATCGACGGCCCTTCGGCCTGGGTGGTGTCCGGCCTCACCGACCTGGTGGTGCTGAAGTCGACCGGATCCGAGTTCTGGGGGTTCCCGCGCGACCGGTACACCTCGCTGGCCGAGACCAGCGACCGCATCCTGGCCACCGCGGTCACCGCCCGGTGGCGGTACGTGTCGACGGACGTGGACTGGGCCAAGAGCTACGCCGACGTGCGGCGCATCCTGATCGAGTCGTTCGCGGTCAAGCACAGCCTGGCCCTGCAGCAGACGCTGTACTACATGGGCGAGCAGGTGCTCGAGGCCCACCCGGAGGTGGCCGAGATCCGCATGTCGATGCCGAACAAGCATCACTTCCTCGTCGACCTCAGCCCGTACGGCCTGCCGAACGACAACGAGGTCTACTACGCCGCGGACCGCCCGTACGGGCTGATCGAGGGCACGGTGACCCGCGACGACGCGCCCGACGCCGGCCGGGCCTGGCAGGCCGTCCCCGGCTTCTGCTGACCGCGCGCCCCGTTCGCGGGAGCGGCCGGGCCGGGTGGGCCGCGGCGGCGGCAAGGCCGGGCGGCGACGCGGCTGCGCACACTGAGGCCGGGGACGCCGGCGGCTGAAGACAACATCAGTCTCGCTTGCCTCATCAGGCAACGTCACTGAGGTTGATCATGAGGCGCGGCCTTGCGCCGTACGGCATGGAACTGGTCCTTCACCGCGCTAGAACGCTATGGAACCGCGGTTTCATGGCGTTCCGGTGGGCCCCGAGCAGGCGGGCTGCGGTGCTGGCGGTGCTGGCGTGACCGAAGTCCGATGCACAAAATTAACCCTCAAGCCTCTTTTCACCAAGATCTTTTTAAGGCCGGGGTGCCTCACGGCGCGCTCGGGCACCACACGACACTCGCGCACACGCTGACGGGCCCGGCGGCGGAAGGCGGCTTACTATCCATGATACGGAAAAAAGTTTTCATTCTGGTCTGGCTATTTAGATCGTGACGAGCTATGGTCAGTACAGGTACTTGAGAACGCGCCGGCGCGTGCCCGCCGGATCGCCGCGGGAGGGCCGAGAGCCGCAGGAGAGCTGATGACTGCGGCCGGGCGGCTGGCCGCCGCGGCGGGAGCGGGCACGCGGGACACGGCGGAGGCAGGAGCGTGTGCGGTGGAGCCCCGACTGGTGGTCAATGGCCGGCCTCGTGAGCTGGGCGAGGTCGGCGGGCACGTCACGCTGCTCGAGTGGCTGCGCGGCTGCGGGCTGACGGGCAGCAAGGAAGGCTGCGCCGAGGGCGAGTGCGGCGCCTGCGCGGTGCTGGTCGCGCGCGACGACGGGGCGGACCGGACCCGGTGGGTAGCGATCAACGCCTGCCTGGTGCCGGCCGCGGCCTTCGACCAGCAGGAGGTCGTGACCGCCGAGGGCCTGGGCCGCCCCGGGCGGCTGCACCCGGTCCAGCGCGAGATGGCCGAGCGCGGCGGCTCGCAGTGCGGCTACTGCACCCCCGGCTTCATCTGCTCGATGGCCGCCGAATACTACCGGCCGGGCCGGCGGCCCGCGGCGGCCGGCTCGCACCAGCCGAACGGATCGGGCCCGGCCGACGAGGAACACGGGCCGAACGGGTTCGACCTGCACGCGCTCAGCGGCAACCTGTGCCGGTGCACCGGGTACCGGCCGATCAGGGACGCCGCCTACGCGCTGGGCCAGCCCGAGGCCGGCGACCCGTTCCTGGCACGGCAGGCCGAGCCCGCGCCGGCGCCCGCGGCCACCGTGACCACGAGCACCCAGGGCCGCTACGTCCGCCCGGCCAGCCTGGCCGAGGCCCTGGACCTGCTGGCCGTCCACCCGGACGCGCAACTGGTGGCCGGGTCCACCGACTGGGGCGTCGAGCTGAACATCAGGGGCGCCCGGGCCGCGCTGAGCATCGGCATCGACCGGCTGCCCGAGCTGCGCGCGTTCGAGGCGGGCCCGGACCGCCTCGACATCGGCGCCGCGCTGAGCCTGTCCGAGATCGAGGCCAGGCTGGCCGGGCGCGTGCCGCTGCTCGACGCGATGTTCCCGCAGTTCGCGTCCAGGCTGATCCGCAACGGGGCCACCCTCGGCGGCAACCTGGGCACCGCCTCGCCGATCGGCGACACCACGCCGGCGCTGCTCGCGCTGGACGCCACGCTGGTGCTGGCCTCGGCCGCCGGCGGCGAGCGCGAGGTCTTGCTGGCCGACTACTTCACCGGCTACCGGCAGAGCGTCAAGCGGCCCGGAGAGCTGATCAAGACGATCCGCCTGCCGTGGCCGGCCGCGCCGGTCACGGCGTTCCACAAGATCGCCAAGCGCCGGTTCGACGACATCTCGAGCGTCGCCGTCGCCTACGCGCTGCGGCTGGCGGACGACCGCACCGTCGCCTCGGTCAGGATCGGCCTGGGCGGCGTGGCGGCCACGCCGCTGCGCGCGCTGGCCGCCGAGCAGGCGCTGCACGGCCGGCCGTGGGCGCGGGAGACCGTCGCCGCGGCCGCCGAGGAGCTGGCCCGGACGGGCACGCCGATTGGCGACCACCGCGCCAGCGAGGCCTACCGGATCGCCATGCTGCGCAACTCGCTGCTGAAGTTCTACGCGGAGAACGAGGAGGCCCGGCCATGAGCAAGGGATACGGCCCGCTGGCCGATCGTCCGGACCAGCCCCTGGTGGGGCTGGCGGTCTCGCACGAGAGCGCGGACCTGCACGTGACCGGCGACGCGCTCTACACCCAGGACCTGACCGGCCGCACGCACGGCACGCTGCACGCCTGGCCGGTGCAGGCGCCGCACGCCCACGCCCGGGTGACCGGCCTGCGGGTGGAGGCCGCCTACCAGGTGCCCGGCGTGGTACGGGTGCTGACCGCCGACGACGTGCCCGGCCTCAACGACGCCGGGGAGAAGCACGACGAGCCGCTATTCCCCGGCGAGGTCATGTTCTACCACCACGCGGTCTGCTGGGTGCTCGGCGAAACCCTGGAGGCGGCCCGGCTGGGCGCGGCCCGGGTCGAGGCCGACTACCAACCGCTGCCCGCGCTGGTCAGCGTGCACGACGCGATCGCGGCCGGCAGCTACCAGGGGCACCAGCGCACGGTCAGCCGCGGCGACGCGGCCGCCGCGCTGGAGCAGGCCGCGTACCGGTTCAGCGGCGAGCTGGAGATCGGCGGCCAGGAGCACTTCTACCTGGAGACGCAGGCCGCGCTGGCGCTGGTCGACGAGAACGGCCAGGTCTTCGTCCAGTCGAGCACGCAGCACCCGTCGGAGACCCAGGACATCGTGGCGCACGTGCTGGGCGTCCCGGCCCACGAGGTCACCGTGCAGTGCCTGCGGATGGGCGGCGGGTTCGGTGGCAAGGAATTCCAGCCGCACGGCCTGGCCGCCATCGCGGCGCTCGGCGCCACGCTCACCGGCCGGCCGGTGAGCCTGCGGCTCACCCGCAACCAGGACATCCAGATGACCGGCAAGCGGCACCCGTTCTTCGCCACCTGGGAGGCCGGCTTCGACTCCGGCAAGCGCCTGTGCGCCCTGCGCGCCACGCTGACCAGCAACGGCGGCTGGAGCCTCGACCTGTCCGAGCCGGTGCTGGCCCGGGCGCTGTGCCACATCGACAACGCCTACTGGATCCCCGACATCGAGGTCACCGGCCGGATCGCCAAGACCAACCGGGCCTCGAACACCGCGTTCCGCGGGTTCGGCGGCCCGCAGGGCATGATCGTGATCGAGGACATCCTGGGCCGCTGCGCGCCCGCGCTCGGCCTGGAAGCGCATGAGCTACGGCACAGGAACTTCTACTCCCCCGGCCAGGCCACGCCGTACGGGCAGCCGGTCCGGCACGCCGAACGGCTCGAGGCGATCTGGTCGCTGTGCACCGAGCGCAGCGAGTTCGCCCGCCGCCAGGCCGAGGTGGCCGCGTTCAACGCCGCCCACCCGGACACCAAGCGCGGGCTGGCGATCACCCCGGTCAAGTTCGGCATCTCGTTCAACCTGACCGCGTTCAACCAGGCCGGCGCGCTGGTGCACGTGTACAAGGACGGCTCGGTGCTGATCAGCCACGGCGGCACCGAGATGGGCCAGGGCCTGCACACCAAGATGATCCAGGTCGCGGCGACCGCGCTCGGCGTGCCGATGAGCGCCGTCCGGCTGGCGCCGACCCGCACCGACAAGGTGCCGAACACCTCGGCCACCGCGGCCAGCTCCGGCGCGGACCTCAACGGCGGCGCGGTCAAGAACGCCTGCGACCAGATCCGCGAGCGGCTGGCCACGGTCGCGGCCGGGCCGCTCGGCGTCCACCCGGACGACGTGCGCTTCGCCGGCGGCGTGGTCACCGGCCTCGGCGCCCACGGCAAGCAGCTCACCTGGGCCGGCCTGGTGCGCGACGCCTACCACCGGCGGATTCAGCTCTGGGCGGCCGGCTTCTACCGGACCGCCGGGCTGCACTGGGACGCCGAGCGGATGCAGGGCGAGCCGTTCAAGTACTTCGCCTACGGCGCCGCGGCGGCCGAGGTCGAGGTGGACGGGTTCACCGGCGCGTACCGGCTGCGCCGGGCGGACATCGTGCACGACGTCGGCGACAGCCTGTCGCCGCTGGTCGACATCGGCCAGATCGAGGGCGGCTTCGTGCAGGGGGCCGGCTGGCTGACGCTGGAGGAGCTGCTCTGGGACGAGACCGACGGGCCGCACCGGGGCCGGCTGAACACGCAGGCGGCGAGCACCTACAAGATCCCGAGCTTCTCGGAGATGCCGCCGGAGTTCAACGTGCACCTGTTCGAGCGGGCCACCGAGTCCGGCGTGGTGTACGGCTCCAAGGCGGTCGGCGAGCCGCCGCTGATGGAGGCGTTCAGCGTGCGCGAGGCGCTGCGGCAGGCGGTGGCCGCGTTCGGGCCGGCCGGGTGGAGCGTCGACCTGGGCTGCCCGTCCACGCCGGAGGCGGTCTACTGGGCGCTCAAGGCCGCGCGTGACGCCGCTCAGGTCGGACGGCCGGCCCCGGCGTACGCGGCGGTGTGACGATGGACTGGCTCAAGGCAGCGCAGCAGCTGCGCGACGACGGCCAGCCCGGCGTGCTGGTGACCGTGGCCGAGGTGCGCGGGCACGCCCCGCGCGAGGCGGGCGCCAAGATGGTGGTCGGCCGCGACCGCACCTGGGGCAGCGTCGGCGGCGGCAACCTGGAGGCGACCGCCGTGGCCCGGGCCCGGGAGCTGATCGAGGCCGGGACAGGCGGGCCGGAGCTGCGCGAGGCCCGGCTCAACCCGCACGAGCGGAACGAGCACGGCCGCCAGTGCTGCGGCGGCGTCGTCCGCCTGCTGCTCGAGCCGCTCGCGGTCCGGCCGGTCATCGCCCTGTTCGGCCTCGGGCACGTCGGCTACGAGCTGGCGCGCATCCTGTCCCGGCTGCCGGTCCGGCTGCTGCTGGTCGACTCGCGCGCCGGGCAGCTGGACCGGGTCCGGCTCGCGGACGTGATCGACGGCGCCGCCGACGTCGGCATCTACCATACGCTGCTCGGCGAGCAGGTACTGGAGCAGCTGCCGGCGGGCGCGCAGGTCGTGATCATGACGCACGACCACGCGGAGGACTACGCGCTGTGCGACGCGGCGCTGCGGCTGCCGCAGCCGCTGGGCGGCATCGGGCTGATCGGCTCGAGCGCCAAGTGGACACGGTTCCGGGCCCAGCTGGCCGCGGCCGGGCACAGCCCCGGGACGATCGCCCGGATCACCTGCCCGATCGGCCAGCCCGGCATCACCGGCAAGGAGCCGGCCGTGATCGCGGTCGCGGTCGCCGCCGCGATGCTGGCCACCCTCGGGGAACGCGCGGCCGCGACGGTGACATCGTGACCATCTACGCCGCTCACGTCGTCGACACGCCGGGCGACCCGTTCGCCGGGGACCCGGCCGCCGCGCTCGCCGAGGATGGCGCCCTGCTGGTCTGCGACGGCGTGATCCGCGCCCGCGGCTCCCTCGCCACGCTGCGGGCCGGGCACCCCGGCGAGCCGGTCACCCGGCTGGACGGCGGGCTGCTCGTCCCCGGCTTCGTCGACGCCCACGTGCACTTCCCGCAGATCCGGGCCATCGGCGGCCTGGGCATGCCGCTGCTCGACTGGCTGGAGAAGTGCGCGCTGCCCGAGGAGAGCAAGCTGGCCGACCGGGCGTACGCGCGGGCGGTCGCCGCCGAGTTCCTCGACGGCCTGGTGGCGTCGGGCACGACCAGCGCGCTGGTGTTCGGCTCGCACTTCGCGCCGGCCATGGACGAGCTGTTCGCCGCGGCCGCCCGGCGCGGCCTGAACATCACCTCGGGCCTGGTGCTCAGCGACCGGATCCTGCGCCCCGAGCTGCTCAACTCGCCGGAGACCGCGCTGGCCGACAGCGCGGACCTGATCCTGCGCTGGCACGACCGGGGGCGGCTGCGCTACGCCGTCACGCCGCGGTTCTCGCTGTCGGCGTCCGACGACATGCTCGACGCCTGCGCCCAGCTGCTCGGCAAGGGCGTGTGGTTCACCTCGCACATCAACGAGAACCTCGCCGAGATCGCGACGGTGGCCGGGCTGTTCCCGGGGGCGCGGCACTACCTGGACACCTACGGCCGGCACCACCTGATCACCCCGCGCAGCGTGTTCGCGCACAACGTCCACCCCGGCGACGCCGAGCTGGCCATGCTCGCCGAGCACGGCGCGTCGGTCGCGCACTGCCCGACCAGCAACTGCGCCCTGGGCAGCGGGCTCTTCCCGCTGCGCCGCCACGTCGAGCGCGGCATCGGGGTCGCGCTCGGCTCGGACGTGGGCGCGGGCGCGGGCCTGTTCCTGCCCAAGGAGGCGCTGCAGGCCTACTTCATCCAGCAGCTGCTCGGCGACGGCGGGCTCGCGCTGACCCCGGCGCACCTGCTGTACCTGGCGACGCGGGCCGGGGCGCAGGCGCTCGGCCTGGGCGGCCGGGTCGGCGACCTCGCGGTCGGCAAGGACTTCGACGCGGTCTGGCTGCGACCGGCCGACGGGAGCACGCTGGCCGTCAACCTGCGCCACGCCCGCGACACGAGCGACGCGCTGGCCAGGATCTTCGCCCTGGCCACCCCGGCGGACGTGGCCGGCGTGTGGATCCGCGGCGAGCGCGCGACCGGGTCCTTAGACGCCGAGGCTGGCGCGGTAGGCGCGCCAGCCGCCGTGGCTGGTGATGTCCTTGTGGACGCCGAGGTCGTGCTCGGCCTCGCGGAGCACCATCGCGAACGACAGCTTGCCGTCCTCGAGTTCGATGATGGAGAGCTCGAGCTCGGGAGGTTCGGTGGCCAGCAGCGCGCTCAGCGGGCCCATGGGCACGTCGTACAGCTCGCCGAGGATGGGCTGCCCGCCCTCGGCGGCCGGGTGCAGGGCGGGGAACTCGTCGCGGACCGAGTAGAACCGGTACAGCGGCGCGGTGCGCCGCTCCCCGATCAGGGGCACGCCTTCGATCGTGTAGTGCGCGCGCCCGCCGCGCATCCCGTCCCCGTTGAGGAACATCAGGGCCATCACGCCTCCGTCCGGCACAAGATCGTGTGTGGTTACTACCCCTCGGCGGCGATTTGACCCCGGGCAGGCCTGGGGGCGGCGGGAGGGCAGGCAGTAGGCTCGTTCGGCATCAAAATTCTTAGTTTGTAGGGTATGACTGGGGAAGGAGTCATGAGCGAATCGCCGGAGGCACGCGGGGTCATCGTGCCTGACCAGGCTGATATGGAGGAGGCCCGGGCTGAGGCCCTCGGGTCCGGGGACGCCGGGGCCGCGGAGGACACCGGGGGGCCTTTCTCCGGTAAGACGGCCTGGGTGCGGCGCATGAAGACGCCGCTGCGGACGTTCCTGCGCACCGAGACGGGCAGCGCCGCGATCCTGGCGGGCGCCACCGTGCTGGCCCTGATCTGGGCGAACATGAGCATCTCGAGCTACGACCGGTTCTGGGCCACCCGGCTGGCGGTGTTCGTCGGCGGCTCGGGCGTGACGGTCGACCTGCGCGAGTTCGTGAACTCCGGGCTGATGGCGCTGTTCTTCCTGGTGGTGGGGCTGGAGGCGCGGCGCGAGTTCGACGTGGGCGAGCTGCGGATACGGAGCAGGCTCACGCTGCCGCTGCTGGTCGGCCTGACCGGCATGGCCGTGCCCATCGTCATCTTCCTGATCGCCAACGCCGGGCGGCCCGCCATGCACGGCTGGGGCATGGCGATGTCGACCGACACCGCGTTCGCGCTGGGCGCGCTGGCGCTGGTCGGCCGCAGCCTGCCCGATCGCGTCCGCACCTACCTGCTCACCTTCTCCGTGGTCGACGACCTGGCCGGGCTGGTGGTCATCGCGGTCGCGTACAGCGGGCACATCGAGGTCGCGCCGCTGGCGTGGGGGTTCGGGTTCATCGCCGTGGTCCTGCTGCTGCGGACGCGCGGCGTCCGGTTCGGGCCCGTCTACTTCCTCGTCGGGATCGCGGCCTGGGTGGCGTTCCTCAAGTCGGGCGTGGACCCGATCGTGGTCGGCCTGGTCCTCGGGCTGCTGACCTACGCGTATTCGGCGACGCGGGAGTCGCTGGAGCAGGCCTCCGAGGCGTTCCGGCTGTTCCGCGAGCAGCCCACCGCCGAGCTGGCCCAGTCGGCGCGCGACGTGGTGCGCGTCGCGATCTCGCCGAACGACCGGCTGGCCCAGCTGTACCACCCGTGGACCAGCTACCTCATCGTGCCATTGTTCGCGCTGGCCAACGCGGGCATCGTACTGGACAGCCGGTTCCTGGCCCGGGCCTACGCCGCCCCGGTCACGCTCGGCATCCTCGTCGGCTACCTGGTGGGCAAGCCGCTGGGCACGGCCGGTTGCGCCTGGCTGGTGACCAAGCTCAGCCACGGCCGGGTGCGGCCGCCGGTCGGCTGGGGAGCGGTGGCCGGCGCCGGGGCAGTCGCCGGGATCGGCTTCACCGTGTCCCTGCTGATCGCCTCGCTGGCGCTGAAGGGCGACGTGCTGGCCGAGGCCAAGCTGGGCATCCTGTCCGCCGTGGTGGCCTCGGCCGTCCTGACCTGGATCATCTTCCGGCTGGTCAACCGGCTGCCGGCCCGGGCCAGGCTGCGCGCGCTGCTGGGCACGGCCGAGGTCATCACCGACCTGGCGGTGCCGGTGGACCCGGACCGCGACCACATCCGCGGGCCGGAGGAATCGCTGGTCACCGTGGTCGAGTACGGGGACTTCGAGTGCCCCTACTGCGGCATGGCCGAGCCGGCCGTCCGGGAACTGCTGCGGGACTACGGCGAGGTCCGCTACGTGTGGCGGCACCTGCCGCTGAACGACGTCCACCCGAACGCGCAGCTCGCCGCCGAGGCCGCCGAGGCGGCCGGGAAGCAGGGCGCGTTCTGGGAGATGCACGACCTGCTCCTGGATCATCAGGACGCGCTGCACCCGCGCGACCTGATCGGGTACGCGGCCTCGCTCGGGCTCGACACCGGGCGGTTCGCCGCCGACCTGCGCAAGCACGCGGGTCTGGCGCACGTCAGCGAGGACGTGGAATCGGCCGACCTGGCCAGCGTGTCCGGTACGCCGACGTTCTTCGTCAACGGCAAGCGGCATTATGGCGCCTATGACATAGAATCGCTGAAAAAGGCCGTGAAACTCGCCAAGGCCCGGGCGCTGATCAGCGCCTGATTGTCTCCGGTACGTTTTATGACCGCCCGGCCTCACGGACTTCGGCGGGCCATTGTGCCAGCCTTGGAGTCCAAGCGGACTTAATCAGCCGGGGGGAAAATGAAGCGGACCTTCGCTGTTGTCATCATGGGCGTGACGGCGGGCACCTCGATCGCGCTGGCGGCGCCCGTGCGGGCTTCCTCGGCGGCCCCGGCGGCCCCGGCGGTCCCGGCGGTCCCGGCCACGCCGAAGCCGCAGGTGATGCCCAGCGCGACGCTGCGGGTCGTGCCACCTTGGACCTACCGCGACGGCGGGAAGATCGCGGTCATCGCCACCTGTTCGGAACGGGCGGACCAGCGCTTCATCACCTCGCCGATGCTGCGCCACCCGGTGCACCTGCCCAAGCGCGGAAACCTTCTCATCAAACTCACCAGAAAGCTGAATACCGGGAAATACGCCATTGACCTGTGGTGCGTCGACAAACACCGTCAGGCCGACGCGATGGCGACGAAATCGGTAATGATACGGAAGCGTATCGCCGGCTTCAAGATGCCCGCGCCGCCGCGGCCGCCGAAGCATTTCAAGCCCGCCGTGACCGTGGTGGCCGCGCCGCCCGCCCCGGCGAAGGCGGCACCGGGCAAGAAGAAAGGCCACTAAGCCGGCCTCGTTCGCTGGTAGCCTCTCCGAGTTCCTGCCCCCGCGCCCGCACGCGGGGGCAGGACGTGAGAGGCTGACGGTGAGGACGAGGAGGAGGTACCGGGTGAACGCGCAGCCCACCGC
>Ga0318524_10000854_pt1 | contig 10866 bp, 9 predicted proteins | sample GRESIP052b4f22_FD_203685 | JGI IMG/M metagenome (GOLD analysis project Ga0318524, IMG submission 203685) | Tropical soil microbial communities from Luquillo Experimental Forest, Puerto Rico - GRE.SIPMG.052b4f22 | ecosystem: Environmental > Terrestrial > Soil > Tropical forest > Bulk soil... | reverse complement strand
GGTCCCGGGTCACGCGTAGCCGGGGAGCGTGATGGCCGCCGCCGTCCGGGTGGACAGGTACCTGATCAGGCCCTTGGCCGGCAGGTAGGGCAGCATCCGGAAGAACCGGTCACGCTGGCGAATCTTCTTGGCCGTCGCCGGGGCGAGGAAGTCCCGGCCGCCGCGGGCCTGCTTCTGGCCCCGGGCGACGTAAGGACGCAGCAGCCGCTCGTAGCGGTCGAACGCGACGCGGTGGTCGCCGCCCGCCGCGGCCAGCTCGCCCGCCAGCACGTAGGCCGCCACCACCGCGGTGCCCGTGCCGTTGCCGCCCGGCCCGGCGGCATAGCCCGCGTCGCCGATCAGCGCGACCCGCCCGGCCGACCACCGGTCCATCCGCACCTGGCTCACCGAGTCGAAGTAGAAGTCGGCCGCCGCGGGCATCTGCCGGAGCAGCGCAGGCACGTGCCAGCCCACGCCCTCGAACGCGCGGGCCAGGATCTCCTGCTGCTGGCGGACGTCGCGGTAGTCGTACTCAATCAGCCCGCGGTCCGGTCCAGGAGGCCCATCTTCTCCAGCACGGACAGGTGGGCCGGCCCGCGGAAGTCGACGGCGTAGCCGCCGCCGCGCAGGTGCGGCGCGCGTTCCACCACGGTCGGGCTGAACCCGCGCCGGGCCAGCCACCAGGCGAGGGCGGGTCCGGCGACGCTCGCGCCGGAGATCAGGATGCGCCGGTTGTCCTTCGAGGTGTTGTCCATGAACCGGATCATACAAATGTCTAAGACGTTTGTATAGTACGTTTGTATAGATTCTTGCTATGCTCCGGTCATGGGCCATCGGGAAGACCTGCTCGCCGGCGCCGTCCGCTGCCTGCGCGACAAGGGCTACGCGCACACCACCGCCCGCGACATCGTGGCGGCCTCGGGCACCAACCTGGCCTCCATCGGCTACCACTACGGCTCGACCAGGGCGCTGCTCAACGCCGCGGTGCTGGCCGCGATGGAGGAGTTCGGCGGCCAGATGGCGCAAGCCATCGGCGACCCGGACGCCGGGGAGAGCACCCTGGCGCGCTTCGAGCGGTTCTGGACCCGCGTCCTGGACTCGTTCCGGGCCAGCAACCAGGTGTGGCTCGCCACCTTCGACATCTTCACCGTGGCGCAGCGCGATCCCGAGGTGCGCGCCGCGGTGGCCGACGGCCTGGAGGACGCCAGGACGTTCTGGGCGCGGATGCTCTACGGCGTGGACCCCGCCGACGAGCCGCGGGCCCGGGCGATCGGCTCACTGCACCAGGCGCTGGTCAGCGGCGTCCTGGTGCAGTGGCTGATCGACCCGGAACGGGCCCCCTCTCCCGCCGAGCTGGCTCAGGGCATGCAGGCCATCGCGGAGCGGATCACCGCGGGCTAGGCGGCGCAGCTCTGCCTGGCCGCGGCGACCACGGCGGAGAACACCCACGGGTTCGCCGGGCGGTTGCCGCCCTGCAGCGCCTTGGGCAGGCCGTCCGGGTACCGGAACGAGGCCTCGGTCCAGACCCAGCGGTTACCCGCGGAGGAGCAGACCTTCACCGGGTGGCTCAGCGTGACGACGGTGGCGACCGGGTAGATCGGCCCCGCGGCGCAGTCCGGGTTGCAGCCGTCGATCTTGTACGTGCCCTTCCCCACCGCCTCAGTGGCCGACCAGGTGCTCCACGTCATCTTCGACAGGAACGAGGTCGAGTCGCCGGACAGCGCGCAGCCGAAACCGTTGCACGCCGGCATGAACAGCAACTTCCCGTTGAGGTCCTGGCCCTCGGCCAGGAAGGTGCTGGCCGCGATCTGCCGGACCGCGGTGCTCTGCGTGACGTCCGGATTCGGGGCGCCCGTCACCACCGGGGACGGGTTCGCCGGGAAATGACAAGCGGAAACCAGCACGGCGGCACAGGCGATACCAGCCAGCCCCGCGACCTGCCGGGCCCAGCGCTCTTTCACCGTCAACATGGATGTCCAACCCCTCAGCTCTCAATATTCCAACTGGTCAGCTACTGGACGGCCGTGCGGCCGCCACGGTGGGACAGAGGGGGGACGGGGGCGAGAGATACAGCCCGTTCGGCATCAATATCAGCGCCGTACCGGTGACGTCGGGCGCGGTGCCAGCCGACATGAACCCGGACTCTCGGTGCGCCGTGGGGCTTGCCGCAGAACTCGCGAGGCCCCGGCCCGGCCGGCAGCGCCGGCCAGAACGCTATGGACCTGCACCTTCACCGCGCCAGAACGCACTGGAACCGCGGTTCCACCGCGTTGTTCCGCGACCCGCCGACGCAACACGGACCTTGTGAGTCGCTCTTCGCATCACCAGTAACAAGAACAACGCCAAGGCGGCCGGGCCTGGACCCCGGCCTACGGTCCGGGTCATAGGGACCGAACGGGCCGGGTTGATCGCCCCGCTCGTCACACGGAGCTCAGCCGAAGCACTGACCCTCGCCCCGGTACGTCGGCACCGGGGTGACCTGCCCGTCCTCCCCGATCACGTGGTATTCCCTGAACCGCTCGGCCAGTTCGCCCGCCTTGGCGTGGCGCAGCCAGACCCGGTCTCCGGTCCGCAACGTCCCGGCCGGCCCGCCGCGCACCGGCGTCTGGACCTCGCCGGCCCCCTCGGTGCCGATCAGGCTGAGACCGGCCGGCAGGTACGGCCGCGGCAGCCGGCCGGGGGTTCCGGTGCCGGAGGCGACGTAACCGCCGGAGAACAGCGTGGCAACGCCCGGGCCTGGCCGGCGCACCACCGGGAGCGCGAACAGCAGCGCGGGCTCGGGGGCGAACCGGCGGTACGCGTCGAACAGGGTCGGGCCGACCAGCCCGGAACCCGCGGTGAGCTCGGTCACCGAGGTGTCCCGCGCGGTCGACTCCAGGCTGCCCGTGCCGCCGCCGTTCACGAACTCCAGGCTGGCCAGGGCCTGGATCAGCCGGATCGCCTCGGCCCTGCGCCTGCTCAACTCGGGTACCGAACGGCCCTGGATCAGCCGGATCAGCTGGGCCCGGACCGGGTGACCGGGCGGCGCGTCGCCCAGCCCGGCGATCTGCCCCTCGTAGCCCATCACTCCGGCCAGCCGGAAGCCAGGCCGGCGGATGACGGCGGCCGCGAAGTCCGCCGCCTGTTCCGGCGTGAACAGCGGGGACCGCCTGGTGCCGATGTGCACGGCCGGCCTGCCGGCCAGCGGCCGCCAGGAGACGTCGAGTTCCAGGCAGACCCGAATCGGCGGGTGGCCGCTGCCCAGGGCGCGGTCCACGACGTCCAGGTGCGCCCCGGAGTCGGTCATGATCGTGATCCGCTGCCTGGCCTCGTCGTCGGCGGCCAGCGCGCGCAGCGCCTTCCGGTCCACGGTGGGGTAGGCCACCAGCAGGTCGTCGCTGGTCCCGGTGGCATGCAGCCAGAGGGCTTCGGGCAGCGAATAGCACATGACGCCCCGGTAGCCGGGCGTGGCCAGCGCGCGCTCGATCAGGTAGCGACAGCGCAGCGACTTGGTCGCGACCCGGATCGGGCGCCCGGCGCCCCGGCGGGTCATGTCGGCCGCGTTGCGGTCGAAGGCGCCCAGGTCGACGACTGCCAGCGGCGGGTCGAGGTCCGCGGTGGCCCGGTCGAAGCGCTCGCGGTCGGCCTCGGCGGATCGGCCCGTGATCCGCCCGGCGAGCCGGCGGGCCTGGTCGACTGACATGCTCGCACAGTAGACCAGCGCTGCCGAATTATGAATACTCTCCAGTAATGAAGGCATCCCCCGATCCCCGCGTGTGGCGGAACTGGGCCGGGACCGCGACGGCGACCCCGGCCCGCTGGTGCCTGCCGCGCAGCGAGGCCGAGATCTCGGCCGCGGTCAAGGACGCGGCGGCGGCCGGGCTGACGGTGCGGGCGCTGGGCAGCGGGCACTCGTTCACCGCGGCCGCGGCCACGTCGGGGGCGGCGCTCGACCTGTCCCTGTGGACCGGGATCGTCGCCGCCGACACCCGGACCGGCCTGGTGACGGTGCGGTCGGGGACCACCCTGCGCGCTCTCAACGCCGAACTGGCCGGGCTCGGGCTGGCCCTGGCCAACCTCGGCGACATCGACGTGCAGACGGTGGCGGGCGCCCTGTCCACCGGGACGCACGGCACCGGCGCCCGGCTCGGCGGGCTCGCCACCCAGATCGAGTCGCTCGAGCTGGTCCTGGCGGACGGGTCGGCGGTGACGTGCTCGGCCGCGTCCCGGCCCGAGCTGTTCGGCGCCGCGCGGATCGGCCTGGGTGCGCTCGGCGTGATCACCGCCGTGACGCTGCGCTGCGTGCCAGCGTTCACGCTGCACGCGGACGAGCGCCCGATGCCGGTGGACGAGATCCTCGAGCAGTTCGGCGCGCTGGCGCAGGCCAACGACCACGTCGAGTTCTACTGGTTCCCCTACGGCCGCCAGGCCCTGGTCAAGCGGAACAACCGGCTGTCGCGCGGCGCCGCCGGCTCCGTCCCGCCGGTGATGCCACGCTGGCGGAGGTTCTGGGAGTTCGAGGTGATGGAGAACGCCGCCTTCGGCGCGCTGTGCCGCCTTGGCCGGGCCCGGCCGCGGCTCATCCCCGCGCTGAACAGGTTCTCCTCGGCCGCACTGTCCGCCCGGTCCTACACCGACGCGTCCCACCGGGTATTCGTCACCCCCCGCCGGGTCCGCTTCACCGAGTCCGAGTACGCCGTTCCACGTGAATCACTGGGCCACGTGATCGCCGAGCTGCGCCGGGCCGTGCCCCGCCTGCCCGACCCGGTCATGTTCCCGGTCGAGGTGCGGGTCGCGGCCGCCGACGACATCTGGCTCTCGACCGCCTACGGCCGCGAGTCCGCCTACGTCGCGATCCACCAGTACGCCGGGCTGCCCTACCGGGCGTACTTCGACCGGTTCGAGTCGATCGTGGCCGAGGTGGCGGGCCGCCCGCACTGGGGGAAGATGCACTCGCTCGACGCCGGACGGCTCGGTGCGCTCTACCCTCGCTTCGACGACTTCCGCCGGGTCCGCGCCGAGGTCGATCCCGAGGGGAGATTCGGCAACCCCTACCTGACCCGCGTGCTGGGGCATCCCCACGACTTGTGACGGGGAGATTACGCCGTACGCCCGGGCCGAACCGCGCCCGGCCGGCGCCTCGTAGTCCGGGATAGTGGCCAGTGCCCGCGGTCGCCGGGACTACCGCCTTCTCTCACCGACGGCGGCCGCGGCACCGGTCACGTACCTTGGTCGTGCCTTACCGGAGGGGTCAGTCAAGGAGCGTTATGCAAGACCGGCTGCGAGTGCAGGCCTTTTTGGGCCTGCGCGAGCGGTCGGTGCCAACCGCACGGTCAGTAACCTGCGCGGGTTCTTGCCTAACGCGAACTTTCGCCAAGACAGAAGGTTGGCAGAGATCCCGTGCGGAAAGGCAGGACGCGAATGCTTTCGGTATGGCAGGCGATGAGTTACGAGAGTGGGAGCGGTTCGGCCGCGGGCCGGATCGCGCTGGTCGCCGTGGCGGTGCTGGCCGTCGGGGCGTACGCGGTGCTGCAGATCAAGACGCGCGCCCGTGGCCGGCGGCCGCTGCTCCGCCGCCGGCGCGCCGACCAGTACGACCCCGGGGACTGGCGGACGTACCCGCCGGAGCCCTGGCCCGGAGGCCGCGACGACGAGGCCCCGTCCGGTAACCGGGAGCGGTACCGGCCGGACTGGAAGTACGGCTACCCGCCGGGGTACGAGCCCTACCCGCTGTACGATCCCGACCGGTCGCCGTGGACCCCGGCGAACGACGCGGCGGGCGACCGCAGGTCCTGAGCCGGGAGCCCCGCCGTCCTTCCTAAGCCGGGTCCGGCGTGCCTAAGGTATTTGCATCGGTAACGGGCGAACCTTCGCATAACACACTGGCGATTGGCAGCGGTTTGGTGGTGCTCGCGGCAGGCACGGAGGAAGGGACGCCGTGATGTCAGCCTGGGACACGCTGAACGAACTCGACGCTTACCGGATCACCGAGATCCCGCGCCCGGACGCCGAGGCGACGGGCCCGGCCAGGCCCGCCGAGGCCGAACCGGGCGACACCGGCCGGACCCAGCGGCTCGCCGCGCTGATCGCGGCGTACCACGCCGGGGCCGACACCAAGGGCAACGGCGCGGGCGCGCTGGTGGTCGGCTGGATCAGGCACGGCGAAGCTGGGCCGGTTCAGGTCCTCACCGCCGGCCCGGGCCTGGTCGGCAGCGCGGCCGGACCGGAGGCGTTCCTGACGCTGCCCGGCGGCGCGCGGGGCAGGCCGCTGCCTAGAGGCACGCTGGCCGGCCTGATGGCGCAGCTGCCGTCGTGGCGGGCCATCGGCGGGATCAGCGACGGGCTGCTGCCGGACGGCGGGTCCCGCGGCGACAGCCGGCCGCCTCCGTCGCTGGAGGAATGCCTGCTGGCCGTCTGGCCGGGACCGTTCGGCTGGATGCTGGTGGCCGAACCCCTGGGCGCGGCCGAGATCCGCAGCCTGGCGGACGGGCTGGCCGGGCGCGAGCACCTGTCGGCCGGGCCTGCCGAACGCTTCCCCGAGCGGGCCGTGGAGTTGCGCCGGCTGAACCTGCGGCACGCCGAGATCCGTACCGGCGTCTCGACGGGCCTGTGGCGGGTACGGCTCCTGGCGGGCGGCGCCGACGCCGGCGCCGCTGCGCGGGTGGCCGGCCTGGTGTGCGCCTCGGCCGATCTGGCCGGGCTGCCGTACGCCCTCGCCCCGTCCGACGGCACGTCCCGCGGCTTGCGGGAAGTCCTCGAGGATCCGGGCCAGGCCCCGGCCGGGGGCGACGCGGCGCCGGGCTCTCCGTTCTACGCCAGCACCGAGCTGGTCGCCGTCTTGTCCCGGCCGCCCGAGCGCGAGATGCCGGGCATCCGGCTGGCCCTGCGGCCGGACTTCGACGTCACGCAGGAACCCGCGGCCGGGCGCGAGGTGATCGCCGTCGGCGAGATCCTGGACCGGAACCGCCGGCCGGCCGGGTCGCTGATGCTGCCGCTCGATTCGCTGAACCGGCACGTCTTCGTCAGCGGCGCCACCGGGGCGGGCAAGTCGCAGACCGTCCGGACCCTGCTCGAGGCCGCCACCAGCGCCGGGATCCCCTGGCTGGTGGTCGAGCCGGCCAAGGCCGAGTACCGGCTGATGGCCGCGCGGCTGGCCGGGACCAGCGAGGTGGTGCGGATCCGGCCCGGTGAGTCGGACGCGATCGCGGCCGGGCTCAATCCGCTCGAGCCCGCGCCGGACGGCGAAGGCCGCCGCTTCCCGCTGCAGACCCACGCCGACCTGGTCAAGGCGCTGTTCACCGCGTCCTTCCGCTCGGACGAGCCCTTCCCCCAGGTGCTCAGCGCCGCCCTGACCAGGGTGTACGAGGACAGCGGCTGGGACCTGGCGCTGGCCGAGACGGTCACCCCGGACACGACCCCGCGCTACCCGAACCTCACCGACCTGCAGCGCGCCGCGGTCAGGATCGTCCGGGACATCGGTTACAGCCAGCGGGTCACCGACGACGTCCTCGGCTTCGTCAAGGTGCGGCTGTCCAGCCTGCGCCTCGGCACCACCGGCCGGTTCCTCGAGGGCGGGCACCAGCTCGACTTCGGCCGTCTGCTCAAAGCCAACGCCGTGCTCGAGATCGAGGACGTGGGCGACGACAGCGACAAGGCGTTCCTGATGGGGACGGTGCTGATCAGGCTGGCCGAGCACCTCCGGATGGCGAACAGGTCCGGGCCGGGGACCGCCGCGGGGCTGCGCCACCTGACCGTGATCGAGGAGGCGCACCGGCTGCTCCGCCGCCCCGATGCGGCCGGCTCCGCCGGGTCCGGCGGAGCGGCGGCGCACGCGGTCGAGATGTTCGCCGGGCTGCTCGCCGAGATCCGCGCCTACGGCGAGGGGCTCGTCATCGCCGAGCAGATCCCCGAGCGCCTTGTCGCCGACGTCATCAAGAACACGGCGGTGAAGATCACCCACCGGCTGCCCGCGGCCGACGACCGTGAGGCCGTGGGCGCCACGATGAACATGACGCAGGCCCAGAACCGGTTCCTGGTCACGCTCACGCCGGGCGAGGCGGCGGTGTTCGCCGACGGCATGGACTTCCCGCTGCTCGCGCGGATGCCCGACGGCGCCGGCCGGGAGACGGCCACGCGCGCCGCCACCGTCGGCCCGGCTGGCGTGGTCCGGCCGCGCAGTGTCACCTGCGGCGCGGACTGCGCCGGGCGGCCCTGCACCCTGCGGGACATGCGGGTCGCCCAGCGCGCGCTCGGCGAGTACCCGGCGATCAGGCTGTGGACCGAACTCTCCGTGCTCGCGCACCTGGTCGGCTGGCCCATGCCGGTGCCGCGCACCGCGCTGCTCTCACTGCTGCAGATGATGCCGTCCCGGCTGCGGGACTGCGCCGTCTCCCACGGCGTCGACGCCGCCGTCGACGTCCGGGTGCCGGTCATCGCCGGGCGGGTCAGCCCGGTCGGCCTCGCCTCCCACGTCAGCACCGCCATCAGGTCCCGGCTGGCCCGGGGAAGCTGGCTGTGCCAGCGGGAGGAGCCGGCCTGGCTCGCCCCCGCCTACCGGTGGACCCTCGTCCTCGACGCGCTCAAGTCGGCCGACAGGAAGAACCCGGGCGCCGGCCCGCACCCGCGGACCTCGGAGTGGGAGCGGACGTACGGCCAGGCGATCGCCGGCGACACCTGCGCACGCCAGGTCGGGACGGTGCAGCGCTGGTACGACGCCGCCCAGCGGGACGGCTGGGAGGTACGCGCGGTGGCGTTCGGCGTCGACGGCCTGTCCGCCATCGAGAGCGCGGCGGGAGCCCGAGCCGAAGACGACGACTTCGAGGAGCGCCTGACCGGCTACCTCGACGAGTTCGTCGACTGCCGCTGGCCGCGGCTGTACCTGACCGCCGACCCGCTCGGGGATCCGCCGGAACCTCGATGACTCGGGGGGTGCGGGGGGTCGTCCCCCCGGGGAGCCGGCAGAGCCCGGCGGAAGTGCCTGGCTCAGGTTGTGAGAACGGGCTCGCCAGGCGCCCCGAGTTGTCCACAGCGCAATCCACAGAACAGTGCATCGGGTTGCCAATGGCACTGCGCATACTGGGCCGTTACGCAAAGAGTTATCCACAGAGCGTGATTGTAGAGAAATGGCGATCAGGCCGATAAGGTCGTGGGCAGCAGCTCGGGCAGCCGCCCGGAAGACGCGGCCGACCGCGAGCGCCAGCCCCACCGGCCGGACACGCAGAACCAGACCAGCGCAACGGCGGCGAGCAGGCGAACGCTCGGCGTCAGCCAGGTCCCGTTGAACTGGCCGAGGTCGGCGAGCCAGTGCGGCTGGGGCGGGCTCTGGACGGCCTGCGCGTAGATGGTGGCGCCCGCGAGCAGCCGGACCAGGACCACCCAGTCCAGTCGCGACGCCGAGTACAGCGCGAGCAGGCTGATGGCCATCACGTCGTACCAAGGCCGCTGGAACGCGGTGACGAACAGCCACGCCAGGCTCAGCGCCAGGGCCGGGGCGACGGCGGGCCTGCCTGGCACCCGGTCGGGGAACCGCAGCAGCGCCAGCACGGCCACCGCCGCGAACAGCAGGTAGGCGACCAGTTCCAGGTGCGGCGGGAAACTCGACACGCTGAACTGGGTGTAGCCGAGCACCGGCCGCCAGAAGAGCTGGTACATGGTGTCCCAGGTCACGCCCGTGCTGCGGGTGACGAGCACCTTGATCGCGGGTATCCCGGCCGCCAGGTAGACCGGGACGACCACCACGGCGAAGCCGGCCGCGGCCGCGGCCAGAGCCCGGGGCGACCGGCGACAGGCCCACGCCACGGCCAGGCCGAACAGGGCGAACTCCACCTTGATGCCGACCGCGACCCCGATGAGCAGCCCGGCCAGCCACGTGCCGGTGAGCCGGGCACGGCCGTCTTTCCCGGGTGCTCGCGCCCGCAGCGCCGCGATACCCAGCAGCCCGGACACGACGGCCAGGCCATCGATGTGACCGCCCGCGACGATCTCCCAGAGCAGCAGCGGATTCACCGACCACAGCAGGTGCGCCCGCAGGCGCATCTCGGGGTCGGCGCGGAGCAGCCGGTCCAGGGCCAGGATCACCGCCCCGAAGGCCAGCGCTTCCTCCAGCTTCAGCCAGAACGTGATGCGGGCCAGCGAGGTCCCGCCGAGCTCGGCCGCGCCCCACTCCGCGGCGGTGGCGACCGGGCCGTACACCGAGACCGCGTTCATCCAGCTGGACGGGATCTCCCCGGACGGTATCTGCCGGCCGACCGGGTCGCCGGCCTGCTGCAGCTGCCGCGGGGTCATCAGGTAGGGGCTGTGCCCGGTCACCGCGGTGCGGCCGCTGGCGGCGTAGGAGATCGAGTCGGTCGACCCGGCCGCCGGGAGCACGGTGAGCACCGTGACGGCCAGGAACGCCGCCGCCAGGACCGGCCGGACCGGCGGGCGGGCGCCGCGGGCGACGGCGACCAGGCCGCCGATCACGCCCGCGCAGCCCAGCGCCATCGCGGCCCACAGCGATACGGTCACGAACGTGGCCGTCAGGTGGAGCGCGTGCCACCAGGGCAGGCCGCCCGGCCGGCGCATCTCGGGCACCGAGACGCTCGGGCCCGCGGCCGACAGCACGATCATGACCAGGACCGAGGCCGCGATGGCGGCGGCGGAGAGCCAGCCGGTCAGCCGGGTGAGCCCGGGTGAGCCCGGGCGGCTCGCCCGGGTCGCCGCGCCCCTGTCCTCGTCACTCACCCGATCGCCCGTCTGCTGGTAATCGTGGGTCCGTGACTAGACGGTACCGGATCGCCTGCGCGCCGGCCCCGGCTCCGCCGGCTCCGGCGACCGGAAAGCCAGCGCCCGCGGCGGTGGTCGCGCCGCGGGCGCTTCGCGCGTCCGTGTACGGGACGTGGACGATTACTGGCCGGGCGTCGCGACCCG
>Ga0318524_10000846_pt1 | contig 10909 bp, 10 predicted proteins | sample GRESIP052b4f22_FD_203685 | JGI IMG/M metagenome (GOLD analysis project Ga0318524, IMG submission 203685) | Tropical soil microbial communities from Luquillo Experimental Forest, Puerto Rico - GRE.SIPMG.052b4f22 | ecosystem: Environmental > Terrestrial > Soil > Tropical forest > Bulk soil... | reverse complement strand
CCGGCGCCGTGGATCACCACCCGCTGGTCGCGCATCCGCGATCCGGCGGCCCGGACCGCGCCGAGCGCGGCGGCCAGCACCACGGCGGCCGTGCCCTGGATGTCGTCGTTGAACGTCAGGCAGCTTCCGGCGTACTTGGTCAGGATGCGGTGCGCGTTGCCCGCGCCGAAGTCCTCCCAGTGCAGCAGCGCGTTCGGGAACATCCGGGTGGCCACGCTGACGTAGGTGTCGATCAGCTCGTCGTAGCGCTCGTCCCGCACCCGCGGGTGCCGGTTGCCGGGATACATCTCCTCGGCCAGCAGCGCCGGGTTGTCGGTGCCCGCGTCCAGGACGACCGGGATGATCCGGCGCGGGTGCAGGCCGGCCGCGGCGACGTACACGGCGAGCTTTCCCATGGCGATCTGGATGCCGCCCACCCCCCAGTCGCCGATGCCGAGGATGCCCTCGGAGTCGGTGGCGACGATCAGGTCCACGTCCTCCGGCTCCAGCCCGTAGTTGCGGAACGCGGTCTCGACCTGGCCAGGATGGTCGACCGACAGGAACACCCCGCGGGCCCGGCCGAACTCATAGCTGTACCGCTCGATCGCCGTCCCGATGGTGGGGGTGTAGACGATCGGCAGCATCTCCTCGATACGCTCGGTCAGCAGCCGGTAGAACAGCACCTCGTTGCGATCCCGCAGCCCGGCCAGGTACAGGTTCTTGGCCAGGTCGTCAGGCTGGCGCTGGTACTGCCCGTAGACCCGGCGAAGCTGCCCCTCGATGGTCGACACGCCCTCGGGCAGCAGGCCGGTCAGCCCGAGTGCCTCCCGCTCGGCGAGGGTGAACGCGGTGCCCCGGTTCAGCAGCGGCGACACCAGGACGGACGGGCCGCGCAGCCGGATCCGCGCCGCCATGCCCTCCGGAGTCGAGACGAGATCATACGGACGTTCCGCCATCACACATCACCCACCCAGCTCGAGGGCCTGCGACAGGTTCTGCCAGGAGCCTACGGTGGCCGGTCGTCGCGCGTAATGGGAAGAGGGGACGCTCAGTCGCGCACCTGGCCCAGTTCCGCTCGCAGCGAGGACATGGCCCGGGCGGCGTGAACCTTGACCGCGCCTTCGCTGATCCCGGTCGCCGAGGCGACCTGGGTCTCGGGCAGGTCGGCGAAGTATCGCAGTATGACGACCTCCCGCTGCCGGGCGGGCAGGGTCCACAGCGCCGAGATGAAGGCGGACCGCTCGACCTCAATACTCGCCTCCCCGTTACCGCTGGGCAGGTCAGGCGCCAGCCGGGGGGCGCTCTTGTCCACCACCAGGTGCTGCCGCAGGACCGACCGAGAGCGGTCGACGACGGACCGGCGCAGGTAGGACAGCGCGTGGTCGCTATCGGGCAGCCTCCGGCACGCGGCGTGCACCGCCACGAACGAGTCCTGCACGATTTCCTCCGCCGCGGCCAGGTCCTGCACCAGCAGCGCGGCCATCCTGACCAGCGTCCGGTAATGGGTCAGGTAAAGCGCGGTCACCGCGCGGTCAGCCCCCGCTGGGCCCTGTGACCTGGATGGCTGGCGGTCCGGCCTCGTCCTTTGCGCCCACATGGTGGTCATCCTCGCCTCCGGCCGGTTGTGTCCGCGGGTCGGCCCGCCCGCGCTCACCGGTAAGAGTCGGCCACCACTGAATCGCCAACAACTATCCCGCACCGATCACGTCGGCGCGTCCCCGGACCAGGGGAGGCTAAGCCGGCCAGCTTGGCCGCGATCCGCTCCGAATCGGGCCAGCGCACGTCATAGACCAGGTTCAGCTTCTCGAGCAGCCAGATGACCCGGGCGCTCGGGTCGATCTGCCCGGGCAGCGTCCCGTGCCGCGCCGCGGTCGGGTCGGCGTGATGAGAGTTATGCCAGCTCTCGCCCATCGACAAGATGGCCAGCGGCCAGAAGTTGGTCGCCCGGTCCCGGCAGGCGAACGGCCGCTTGCCCACCACGTGGCAGACGGAATTGACCGACCAGGTGACATGGTGCAGGAGTGCCACGCGGATCAGCCCGGCCCAGAAGAACCCCGCCACAGCACCGGCCCAGGTACCCGTGACCAGCCCGCCGATGGCCGCGGGCACCAGCAGCGATACGGCGACCAGGGGCCCGGAGAGCCGACCGATGGCCCGCAGATCGCGGTCGGCCAGGATATCCGGGGCGAACCTGGCCCGGTTGCTCAGCTCACGCTTCAGCATCCAGCCGACGTGGGCGTAGATCAGGCCCTTGAACAGGGCTCGGGTGTCGCTCCCGAACCGCCAGGGCGAATGCGGGTCGCCCTCCCGGTCAGCGAACGCGTGGTGGCGGCGGTGGTTGGCCACCCATTGGACCGGCGAACCCTCGACCGCGAGCGATCCGCCTATGGCCAGTGCGATGCGCAGTCCCCGCCGGGCCTTGAACGAGCGGTGGGTGAAACCGCGATGGTATCCGACCGTGACGGCCAGGCCCGTCACCACGTAGGCGATCGCGGCCATGGACAGATCCAGGGCGGACAGGCCCCAGCCCCAGCCGACCGGTACGGCGACCACCAGCCCGACCAGCGGGAGCAGGACGGCCACCCACATCGCAATGCCCGCGGCCAGCGTCTGCGGCGCGTCCAGAAGTGGCTTGCCCGCCTCCAGCCGGGGGGCCGCGACGGCTATCTCGCCGTCGTCCATGACGCCTGTGCTCTGTGACGTCTCCACCTGATGCACGACCCCAATCGGCTAGAGAGACCAGTCCGGCAAAAATCAGTATGAGCGGCACCAGATGGTGCGGCCACTTCCGCTACCCGAGATTCAGGCGAACATTGCGCGATGCTTTTCCGCCGCATGCGTAATCGTTTTGCTAAGCGCTGGCTCACGGCCGCCAGCCTACCCTCGGCCCGGGTGTCCATTGGGGGATGCGCGTTCGTCGTCTGGACGACAGCGCGACCGGAAGAAGGACCGTCATGAACCCGAACTACGGATACCAGCTCTACCAGGCCCAGCGGACCACCCCTCGTACTGAGCTCCTGACCGCCGACATCCAGCGCGGACGCCAGGTGGCCGCGGTCACCAGGGAGGCTCGCCGACTGGCTAGCGGGACTCGTGCGGCCCGCGCTCTGATCAGCCGCGCATATCGACGGCATTCACCCTCGTGGGTCTGATCGTGACCACCACGCGCCGTTCAGCAGGGCATCAGCGCCGGACCATGCCCGGTCATCGAAGCGCCAGCCGCGGGCCAGGCATGCCTGCTGGACCGCCTTACGGGAGAACGTGCCCAGCAACAGGACCGCGTCCGTGCCCGGGCGGGGATGTCAAGGGCGACGGCGGGAAGACAGCAGAACGGGAGACAAGGAGATGGGCATGGACGACGCGTCACGCAAGGCCCGACGGCTGATCGAGGACACCCCGCATCTGACCCTCGCCACTGCCGATGCCTCAGGCAAGCCGTGGAGTTCCCCGGTGTACTTCGCTCATGACCCGGCCTTCACGCTCTACTGGGTGTCGTTCAGGCAAACCGTTCACTCGGCGAATATCCGGGTCCGCCCGTAGGTCGGCATCTCCATCCTTGGCGAGCCGCCGGACCACGAGGGTGACGGCGTGTACTTCGATGCCGTCGCGACCGAGCTTCACGACCTGGCCGAGGTCGAGCGCGCCATCGAGGTCCGGCGGACGCGGCCGCAGGATAGGAAGTTCGCCGTTACCTCGCCCGGCGATGTCCTCGGTGATGCGGCGTGGCGGATCTACCGCGCCATTCCGGTGGCCGTGTACAAGTACCACGATGCCGCCGAGATCGTTCACGGCCAGCACGTAGACGTCAGGGTCAAGGTGACCCTGTAGCCGAGCGAGCCGAGCGGCTAGTCGAACTCGGTGGGCAGCGAGGGATCCCGGTGGTGCGCCAGCGCCCGCTCGAGCTGGCGGTGGTTGACGCGGCCCAGGGACAGCGGCGGCAGCTCGTCCAGGCCGAACCAGCCGACTTCCAGGGTCTCCAGCTCTGCCGGCGGCTGCACGCCGCCGTCGCGGCGGCACAGGAAGAACAGCTTGTAGACGTGCACCGGCAGCGGCGGCAGGTTACCCTGCCGGTCACGATCCCAGCAGGCGATCAGCTTCACCGCTGAGCTGTGATAGCCGGTCTCCTCCAGGATCTCCCGGGTGACCGCGGTCGAGGGGGCGTCTCCCGGATCGGCCCAGCCGCCCGGCAGCGACCACCTGCCGTCGGTCTTCTCGCGCATGAGCAGCACGCGTTCGCGTTCGTCGAAGACCGCCCCGCGTACGTCGACCTTCGGCGTGGCGTACCCGGTATCGCGACCCAGCTCGATGGTGAGCTCGGCCGCTGGCCGGCCGCTGATCGTCGCCAGCAACTCGGCCGCCAGCTGACTGACCTGCCGGTACCGGTCCAGATCGTAGTCCCCGGCCGCGAAGGTCAGCCCGTCTTGGGCCAGCGCGGCAAGCTTGATCCCGATCCGGCGCACCACGTCGGCAGCTGTGTCGGCCACCCGGGCATTATCTCCGCTGACCGATTCGGTGCGGCACTATAGGGGTGCCTGCGGCGATAGGAGGAAGCTGATGGTGGCGGGAACCAGCGTTGACGCGCCCATCGTGGCCGTGACTGTCTTCCGGGACGGCGCTCGCGTCCAGCGCAGCGGCACGGTGAACCTGGAGGCCGGGCTGCGGCCGGTCGTGATCGGCGGGCTGCCGGTCAGCGTGGACCCGGCGTCGGTGCGGGTCGCGGCCCGAGGGCCGGGCCTGGCTCTGCTGGACGTCGAGGTACGCCGTCGCTACCACACTGATCCGCTGCGCGAGGACACCGCGCGGCTGCGTGCGGACGTCGAGCGGTGCCGCGATCTGGTCCAGGAGCTTGACGACGAGGACGCGGCCGAACAGGCGCGGCTGGGGTTCCTGGGCCACCTGTCCGAGGCCGCCGCCACGGCGCTCGCCCGGGCGGTGAGCTTCGGCCGCGGCGACCACGACGATCTCGCGCGGATGGCCGGTCATCTGTCCGCTGACACCTTGGGCGCGCTCGCCCGCCGCCGGGAGATCAGCGCCCGCAGGCGCGCCGCCCGCCGCGAGCTCGAAGCCGCCGAGCAGCGCCTCGAGGACGCGGAGGCAAACGCGGGCGCGCCGGTCGCGGCGACCGAGGTCTCCGCAACCCTGGAGGCCAGCGCCGCTACCTCAGCCGAGGTGGACGTCTCCTATCACGTGTCCGGGGCTTCCTGGCGGCCGCTGTACGACCTGACCCTGGAGGGGGAGCGGCTGGCCGTCAGCTACCTGGCCGAGGTCACGCAGCGGACCGGAGAGGACTGGCCCGCCGTCGAGCTGGTCTTGTCCACCACCCGGCGCGGGCTGCACCAGGCCCTGCCCGAGCTGGATCCCTGGTACATCGGGCGCGCCCAGCCGGTCCCCCCGCGACCGCCGTACCGGCCCATGGCACGGGCCGCGATGTCCGCGTCCGGATCGCCGATCGCGGAGGTCGGGGTGGACGCCATGGCCTCCCCGCCCGGTGCCGCCGGGCCCGCACCGGAGGCCCTCCACTTCACCGCCGAGCCCGCCGAGTCCGGTGAGGCTGGCGCCGGAATGGCTTACCGGGTGCCGCGCCCGCTGGCCGTGCCCGCCGACGGCGAGCCGCACAAGACCATGGTGGCCCGGTTCGAGCTCGACGTCGCGCTCGACCACCTGGCGGTCCCGGTGCTGGCCCCCGAGGCGTACGCGCGGGCGACCGTCACCAATACCTCGTCGCTCCTGCTGCTGCCCGGCCCGGCCCGCGTGTTCCACGGTCCGCAGTTCGTGGGGGAGACGGCCCTGGAGACCGTCGCCGCCGGCGAGCAGTTCGAGCTGCAACTCGGCGTGGACGACCAGGTGAGAGTGGAACGCGAGCTACGCCGCCGGAGCACGACCAAGGCCATCATCGGCGGCACGCGCACTATCGACGTCGCCTACGAGATTACGGTGGAAAACCATCGCCTGAGCCAGGCCAGGGTCAGCGTTCATGACCACATTCCGGTGTCATCGGATGGCGAGATAAAGGTGCGGCTCCGCGAGACCAGCCCGAACCCGGCCAGCCAGACCGATCTGGGCGAACTCACCTGGGACCTGTCCCTGGAACCCGGGCAGGCGGCCACCATCCGCCACCGCTTCACCGTCGAGCACCCCGCCCAGGTCACCATCACCGGCCTGTGACCGGGCCGCGCCGCCGCGACGGCTGACCGGGCCCGCTGGTCGGCCGCTCGGTCCGCAGCGCCACCCCCATCCCGGACTTTTCATTTTGCCGAACGGTCCGTGGTACGAGCGCCCGGGCCGACTGCGCCGCGCGTCGCTGTTCCTACAAGGCGCTCTGGACGGCGATCTGGGACAGTTCCGGCAGCTTCTGCTCGGCGAGGTTGGCGGCGCCCCGCACGCCAGCCCAGGCCAGTGCCAGGCCGTACGCGGCCGCGCCCAGCACGAGCAGCGGCAGCCGGACCGCCGCCGGAGCCGACTGGGTGAACGCCGCGGCCAGGATCACCGGCGTGACCGCCACCCCCACGCCGAGCAGGGTGAGGAGTTGCGACCCGGCCGCCTCGCCGTTATGTCCGCTGGCCGCCCTGGGCATGGGGGTGCCGCCTCGCTTCTCCACCGGGTAGGCCATCGTGACCGTGAAGATGTTGGCCAGGGCCAGGCCCGCGCCGATCCCGGCCAGGCCGCACGCCATGCCGGTGAATCCGTCCATCGGGTGCTTGGCCACGACCGCCAGGCCGAAACAGACCGCCGTGACCAGCGGCACCCCGATCACGCCGAGCGCGATGTTCTGCCCGGAGAAGTAGGCGCGCAGTGCGCGTCGGCCGTTCAGCGCCATCGCCTCCAGGCCGAACCCCGGTCCGGACCACCCGATCGCGTTGGAGTGGAAGGCACCGACGAACGCGCCCCCGGCGGTCCCGCTGGCGATCAGGCCGCCAAACCAGTCCGGGGTCAGGACGAGCCTGAACGCCACGACGGCCATGATGACCGCGGTGATTCCCCAGTAGATCAGTGAGTAGGGCTCGCGTCGCTGGTAGAGCCAGAACCGTGCGGCGACCGTCCCGCGCAGCCCGTACCGGGCGAACGGGAGCGCCGCGCCGCGCACCGCCGACTGCGTAGAGGTATCGGTCGTCACCAGGGCGCGGCGCAGGGACCGGATCCACAGCGCGCCGAGCACGACGATGATGCCGGCCAGCAAAGCCAGGCGCAGGACCGCGGTGCCGGCGTGCCCCGTGGAGGCGTCATAGATCGCGTGTACGGCCAGGCCCGGCGGTGTCCACCGCAGCCACTTGTCCACGCCCCCGAAGCTCGAAGCGGTCAGCGCGCCCTCGGAGGCCAGTTTCGGCACGATCTGGATGAAGCCCTCGTACACCGCGAAGAGCGGGATGAACAGCAGGGCGGCGAAGTCCTTGCCGCGCCGCGAGCGCAGCACCCCGGCCAGGCCCGTGGTCACGAACCGGGCCATCGTGATGCAGAACAGCACCTGCAGCACCACCGCGAGCAGGGCGATGAGCACGCCGAGCGCGCCGCGGGCCAGCCCGATCGTCACCCCGAGCAGGCCGATCAGGGTAGCCGCCGGCCAGGCGCCGGTGGCCGAGGCGGCCAGCAGCCCCACCGCGAGCGGGCGGGTGCGGAGCGGGTAGAGGGCTAGCGTGGCCGGGTCCAGGGTGCCGTCGAGGCCGAAGACGACGAGCGGCAGGATCAGCCACGCGAGCGCGAACATGCAGAAGATCACCGTGGTCAGGTCTGCCGCCGCGATGCCGCCGGGCAGGATGGCCAGCAGGTAGAAGACGCCGACCGCGATCACCAGCGCGAGCAGGGTGCTGAGGATGAACGCGACCCGCGCCCCGGTCGACGCGCGCAGCGCGTTGACCAGCAGGCGCAGCTTCAGCTGGACGAGGAGCCGAGCCATGACAGCACCTCCTCGTCGTTGGCCCTGGAGCCCACCAGGTCGATGAACGCACGCTGCAGGGTCTTGCCGCCCCGGACCTCATCGGTCGTTCCGGTGGCCACGATCCGGCCCTTGTCGATGATCGTGACGTGATCGCAGACCTGCTCGACGAGCTCCATCACGTGGCTGGAGAACAGCACCGTCGAGCCCGAGCCGACGAAGCGGGTCAGCAGCCGGCGGATGACATCGGCGGAGACCGGATCGACGCCCTCGAGCGGCTCGTCTAGGAACAGCACCGACGGGTTGTGGATCAGGGCGCACCCGAGCATGGCCTTCTTGCGCATCCCGGTGGAATAGTCCGCGACCAGCCGTTTGGCGTCCTCGGCCAGATCGAGTACGTCAAGCAGCTGCTTGGCCCGCGAGCGGGCCTCCCCGGCGGGCATGCCGCGCAGCCGCCCGGCGTACTCAAGCAACTCCTCGCCGCTCAGCCGTTCGAACAGCCTGGCCTCGGCCGGCACCACCCCGATGATCGCCTTGGCCGCCGGCGGGTCGGCCCACACGTCCAGCCCGTTGATCAGGATCCGGCCGCCGTCCGGCCGCAGCAGCCCGGTCATCATCGACAGGGAGGTGGTTTTCCCTGCCCCGTTCGGCCCGACCAGGCCGGCCAGTGACCCGGCCGCGATCTCCAGATCGATGCCCGCCACCGCCTCCTTCGGACCGAAACTCTTGCGCAGCCCCGTCACTGCGATCGCTGGTTCGCCCATGTCTGCCTCCGTCGCTTACCCAGTTATCATGACTCTATCATTGTGATATCAGATTTCAAGTGGGTATCTGCGAGCTGTTCTGCGGCTCGAGGTAGAAGCGTCACCCAGGGCCCACTGTCGGGTTTGCCGCTTCACCGGCGGATCAGAGGTCGTATGTCGCTTTGATTTCGAGACGGCGCACGGGGTTCGGGGCCGAGATCGTGGGGTAGCTGGCGTGTCCCTCTACCGGGCCCGTGTGCCACGAGCCCCATCCGGCCGCCCCTCCCGGCTACCGTGCAGCGTACCTAATCGCCGTGAACGGCCAGGCGGAGCGCAGCCACGCGGAAACGGCCTCGTACAAGGGCACATCCAGCGGAGCGCGGTCCGCGCTGACCCAGGATCGCACGTCGGCCTCGGAAGCCCCGGAACCCTCGGAACCGTTCGGCGGATAGATGTAGACGCAGCCGATGATCTCGTCGCTGCCCAAAGCGTGCACGGTGTAGGTGAATCCCGACCGGGCTGCGAAATCCGCGGCGTGCCGCTCCAGGTCACCCAGGTTTTCGGCCAGCGTCATCGGCTTAGGCCACGTCCAGTCGTCGAATCCCGGAGTGGCCCGGATGTGCGCCATGCTGGAGGTCCAGGCCCGGTAATCGCCCTCGTTGTGTTCCGGCCCCAGCGGCTCCAGCCGGAACTCCTCACCCACTAGCGAACGCGGCACCACGAAGTCGTCAGGCACGAAGCTCGTCACAGGGCAACGCTACACATATCGCAGCTCGGCGCCGCATCCTGCCATCGCCGTTCCGCGATTGCTGCCGCAGCGGACCGCCCCGCGTAGCATGCCCATGACATGACTTCTGCTACCAGGGGAGATCGCCGATGCGCGTCGTGGTGCTAGGGACCGGCATCATGGGTTCGGGCATGGCCCGCAGCCTGCTGCGGTCCGGCCTGGACGTCACGGTGTGGAACCGGCACCCCGGCCGGGCTGCGGCCCTGGCCGCGGACGGCGCCCACGTGGCCGGCACCGCCGCCGAGGCGGTGGCCGACGCGGATGCGGTGATCACGATGCTGTGGGACGGCAACTCGGTGGCCGAGGTGATGGCCGACGCGCTGCCCGCCGCGCCGGACGGGATTATCTGGGCCCAGGCGACCACGGTCAGCGTGGCCGACGCTGGCGACCTGCTGCCTGCCCTGGCCGACGGGTGCGGCGCCCGGTACATTGACGCGCCGGTGCTGGGCACCCGCCAGCCCGCCGAAGAGGGCCGGCTCACCGTTCTGGCCGCGGCCCCCGAGGCGCTGCGTGACCCGATCACGCCGGTGTTCGGCGCCATCGGCGCCCGCACGGTCTGGGTCAGCGAACGGCCCGGCGACGGCACCCGCCTCAAGCTGGTCGCCAACTCCTGGGTGGGCACGATCGTGGCCGCCACCGCCCAGTCGATCGCGATGGCCCAGGGCCTGGGCCTGGATCCGCGGATGTTCCTGGACATGATGAAGGGCGGCGCGGTCGACGCGCCCTACCTCCACATCAAGGGCGAGGCGATCATCGCCGGCCAGTTCGCCACGTCCTTCGCGGTGGACGGCGCGGTCAAGGACACCGGGCTCATCGCCGCCGCGATGCGCGAGAGCGGCACCGACGCGGCGCTGATGGAGGCCGTGGCGGGCCAGTACCGCAAGGCCTCCGACGCCGGCCACGGCGAGCAGGACATGGCCGCGATCTTCTACGCGTTCCGCCCCCGAGAGTCGTGAGCATGCGGCGGAATTCCAGCACCGTAGTGGTCCTGCCCGGCCCGGCCCCGGCCGAGGTCATGGCCGCCCTGAGCCGGTCGATGAACGTGGCCCTGATCCGGCCGGCCGATGATGATAGTGACGGGTTCGAGGCCGCCGCCGGGGCGTTGCGGCAGGCCGGGCGGTCCACCTCGCCCTACGCGCTGGTCCCCGCCGACCCGCTCGCCGCGGTCGCCGCTAGCTGGCAGGCCATGTGGGACGTTTCGCGGCCGGAGGGCCCGTCCGGGTTCGAGCAGGAGGCGGCGAAGGCCCTCAGCGCGTGGCGGTCCGGCCGGTTCGAACTGCCCGACTACTACCTGGTCCTGGGCCCCAGTTCCGCCGGTGCGGGCGACACCGCCGATCAGGGGCCGGACTTCTACCTCGGCCCGTTGCGGTCGGCCCGGCCCCACCGGGTGGCGTTCGTGGCCGTCACCGAGCCCGCCCTGCAGGCCGTCGGCGTGCTGCAGGCCCTCGGCTCCCTGCGGCACGGCCCGTGGTGGCCGGGCCTGGACGAGGTGATCGAGACGGCCCGCACCTTCTACCCGGGCCGCCTGGC
>Ga0318524_10000832_pt1 | contig 10989 bp, 10 predicted proteins | sample GRESIP052b4f22_FD_203685 | JGI IMG/M metagenome (GOLD analysis project Ga0318524, IMG submission 203685) | Tropical soil microbial communities from Luquillo Experimental Forest, Puerto Rico - GRE.SIPMG.052b4f22 | ecosystem: Environmental > Terrestrial > Soil > Tropical forest > Bulk soil... | reverse complement strand
GCCGGGGGCGGTTGGCACGCTGAAATGCACCACGCAGCCCAACCGCGGTGCTGCCAGGGAGCTGAGGGCTGGCGCATGGAGCTGCTCGAGCGGTCGTCGTTCCTGGACACGCTGGCCGACTATGCGGCCGAGGCCCGGCAGGGGAGCGGCCGGCTGGTGCTGGTGTCGGGCGAGTCGGGTATCGGCAAGACCGCGCTGGTTGAAGCGTTCCGGGCGCAGCTACACGGGGCGCGCTGGCTCTGGGGCGCCTGCGACGGGCTGCTGACGCCGCGGCCGCTGGGCCCGCTGCTTGACATTGCCGCGCAGGCCGGCGGGCAGCTGTCGCGGCTGTGCGGCCGGGCCGCAGCGCGGGACCAGTTGTTCGGGGCGTTCCTTGCCGAGCTTGATTCGCCGGCGGCGCTGACCGTCGTGGTGATCGAGGACGTGCACTGGGCGGACGAGGCGACGATCGACCTGCTGAGGTTCACCGGGCGACGGCTGGGGCGGATGAAGGCGGTGATCCTGGTCACCTACCGGGACGACGAGCTGGGCGACGATCCGCTGCGGCTGCTTCTGGGTGATCTGGCGACCCAGGGTGCGACCCGGCGGATGGGCTTGCCGCCGCTTTCCGATGATGCCGTCCGGACGCTGGCCGGGCAGCGCGACATGGACGCCGCTGAGCTGTACCGGGTGACCGGCGGCAACCCGTTCCTGGTGTGCGAGGCCATCGAGGCGGGCTGGCCCGCGACCCCGCCGGCCGTGCGCGACGTGGTGGGCGCCCGCCTAGCCCGTTCGAGTGCCCCGGTCCGCGAGGCCGTGCAGGCGGCTGCCGTCATCGGCTCCGGTATCGACCCAGAACTGCTCGCGTCCGTGACCGGCGGATCGGCAGCAGCCATGCTGGATGACTGCCTGAGGACCGGGCTCCTCGCGGCCGACGCGAGCTGTCTGCGGTTCCGGCACGAGTTGCTCCGGGTGGCGGTGGCGGAGGTCATCGGGCCACACCGCAGGAGCGAGCTGCATGCACGGGTCCTCGCGGTACTCCAGGACACCGGCACGGCCGACCCTGCCGTGCTGGCCCACCACGCGCATGGCGCCGGCGACGTTGCCGCCATCCGGCGGCACGCCGTGGCCGCGGCCCGCCGGTCGTCGGCGCTGGACGGCCACCGTGAGGCCGCCGCGCACTACCAGCGGGCCCTGCGTTACGCCGACGCTGCCGACCGGCCGGGCCTGGCTGGGCTGCACGAGGGGCTCGCGGCCGAATACGCGCTGCTCGACCGGCCGGAGGACGGCGAGGCGGCGCTGCGCACGGCCCTGCGGCACCGGCGGGAGCTACGCGACCAAGTGCGCGTTGGCGAGGACCTGAGCATGCTCTGCGGCGTACTGCGCCAGCAGTGCCGCGGGGAAGAAAGCAGCCGGGCCGCCGAGGAGTCCCTCCAGGTTCTGCAGTCACTGCCGCCCGGCCCGGAGCTGGCGGTGGCCCACGCCCGCGCGGCCAGCAGCAGGTGGGAGATGGGACGGCACGCCGAGGCCTTCGACGCCCTTGCCCGGGCGCTCGAGCTCGGCACGCGGCTGGGCCGGAACGATGTCGTGAGCCTTGCCCTGACGTTGACGGGGATCTTCCTCGTGGACCGCGGCGAGGACGGGATCGGCTCAATCGAGCAAGGCTTGCGGCTCGCGCTTGCGGCCCAGATGCAGCAGCAGGCGGGCGATGCCCACGCCAGCCTGCAGGACTGCTGCGCCGGGTTGCAGCGGCTGGAGGCGGCCCAGCGCCATTACCGCGCGGGCGTGACGTTCTGCGAGCGTCGCGAGCTGCCCGCTGCGATGCGCCGCATGCAAGGCGCCCACGCCGAGACTTTGCTGCTGCTCGGACGCTGGCCCGAGGCTGCCGATATCTGCACCGAGCTGCTCGCGACCCCCGGCGTCTCGTCCTCGAATCAGCTTTGCCCGCTCCGCGTCCTCGGCACGATCCGCGGCCGTCGCGGCGAGCCGGGCGGCGCCGAGTTGCTAGACAGGGCGGCAGCCCTGGCCGCGGGGATCGTCTCGCCGAAATGGCTCGCGCAAGTCCGGGCGGTGCGGGCGGAGCTGCTGTGGGCGTCGGGGCGGCTTGAACTCGCGCGCCAGGAGGCCCGGGCGGCCTGCGAACAGGCACTCGGCCGAGCCGATCCGTGGACGCTTGGGTCGCTGGCGGTCTGGCTGTGGCGGCTCGGGGCCGAGGTGCCCCTGCCGGCCGGCCTGCCGGAGCCGTACGCGCTGGAGATCACCGGCGACTGGCAGGGCGCCGCCGCTGCCTGGGAACGGCTCGGCCGGACCTACGACGCCGCCCTGACGCGGATCGTCTCCTCGCACGACGACGCCGGGCTCCGGGAATCCCTCGCCGTTCTGGACGACCTCGGTGCCCGGGCGACCGCCGCCGCGGCCAGGCGGCGGATGAAGGAACTCGGCATCACCTCGATCCCGCGCGGGCCCCACGCGGCCACCCGCGCCGCTCCGGCCGGGCTCACCGCCCGCGAGCAGGAGGTCCTAACGCTGTTGTCGCAGGGCCTGCCCGACCGGGAGATCTCCCGGCGCCTGTTCATCTCCCAGCGGACCGTGCACCACCACGTCTCGTCGGTCCTGACCAAGATCGGTGTCTCGTCGCGGACGGCCGCAGCCCGCGAAGCCGCCAGGCTGGGCATCGCGCCCGGCTACGCCTGGGCGCCCTGATCGCCGGGCAAGTTCCGCGCCTTCCTGCCGGTCAGGGCCGGCCCGTGAGCGAGACGTGGTAGACACGGGCCTGGAAGGCGCCGGACTTGCCCGCCGGCAGCCGGGTGAACCAGACCAGCACGTACCGGCCGCGGGCCGGGCGGGCCAGGTGCAGCCGGACCACACCGCCCGCGCGGGACGCGTGCGCGACCCGCCGCAGACCGGCCAGGGCCGGCCTGCGGCCGACGCGCAGCTGGAAGCTGGCGCCGGTGACATGACCAAGGTTGACTCGCGCGCCGGTGATGGCGACCGGGTGACCCATGTCGAGAAGCAGGCCGGTGCCCCGGTACAGGTTGCCGAACCGGGCGGAGGTGTACCAGTCGGTGCGCCAGCCGGCCGCGTGCCGGTGGCCGAGGACCAGATGGGCGAGCTGCGGGTTGTCGCCGCCGTTCGGGCCGAACGCGGTGGCACGGACGGGGGATAGCCGTTGCGGCGCCGGGGGCCTTGCAGCCACCGCCGAATGGCCGGTCTTCGGTGCCGGGGACGCCGCCGGGTGGCTGGCCTTCGCCGCTGGGCCGGCCCGGGCGTGCCCGGTGTTATGGCCGGCCGCCGTGCTCTCTCCCGCCGCTGCCGAGGCGGGCCGCGGCGGTGCGCCCGCCAGGCGGTTCAGCGCCGCGAAGCCGAGCGCCACCATCGCGAGCGCGAGGCCCACGAACGCCGCCCATTTCACCGTGCGCCGCCTCGCCCGGCGCGGGGATCCCATCCGGCGGCCGGCCGGGTGCGGCGCCACCGTGCGCCGGACCGATCCACCGGCCGGGGCCACCCGGGGCCGGACCGCGGGCAGGTCGGTCGGGCGCCGCTGGCCTGCGCGCCCCGAGGCGGCCAGCAGTTCCTGGAGGCTGACCGTCCCCGCCACGCCCGGCGCGCGGACCAGCGTGTCGTACTCCTGGATCAGCGGCTCGGGATCGGTGCCGACTACCTTGGCGATGGCGCGGATATGCCCGCGGGTGTAGAAGTCGCCGCCGCACTCGGAATAGTCGTCTGCCTCGATCTTCCTGATGATCGTTGCCCTGATCCGGGTCTGCCTGCTGACCTGGGCCACGGTCAGGCCGGCCTGGTGCCTCGCTCGCGCCAGCGTTTCACCGATGGGCACGCCACGCCTCCACTGCTCTGCCGCGCACCCACTGCCCCGGCCGCGGAGCGGTGGGTGGTCCCGCTAACTTCCTTGCCCCCGTCCCCGCTCCGGAACCCGGCATCCGCGCCCCGATCTTCGGGTCCGGATGATGGCTCCCGTCCGGGGGGGCCATCACCACACGCCGGGCACCAGCCGCTTGCGGCCTGCCGCGAATCGTTCGTAGTCGGCGCCCAGCGCCTCGGTCAGCTGCCGCTCCTCGGCGCGGATGCGCACCCACAGGCCTGCGCCGCCCAGGACCGCCACCGCGGCCAGGCTCCACACGTCGTCGCACGCCAGCGCGATCCCGGCGAGCACGAGCGCGATCCCCGTGTAGGACGGGTGGCGGACATACCGGTAAGGGCCGCCGGTCACGACCCGGTGCCCGGACTGGACCTGGATCTGGTACTGGAAGAAGCGGCCGAGCGTGGCGATGGACCAGATACGCAGCGCGAGGCCGGCGGCGATCAGCGCGATGCCTGCGACCACCGGCCAGACCTCTCCGCCGGGCCACGGCAGCCCGCCACGCCGGCCGAGCGCCTCCGCCGCGATGACCGCGCCGGCCATCGCGGGGAGCAGGACGAAGAAGCTGCGGTCATCGGAGGGCCCGGCGGCCCGCAGGCGCTGCACCACCCGCATCACGGCCTCGAACAACACCCAGGTCCCCACCGCGATGATGAACGCCGCCTCGGCGGGGCCGTGGCGGAAGACCAGGGGCACGGTCACCCCGCCAGTACATCAGCCGGACCGCACGCCGCACCCGGCCGGGCCGCCCGGCTCGTCACCGGCGAGCGAGGCGCCTACCTCCAGGCTTGCCGGCCTGGCGCGCCACGGCGGTAGCCTTCGGGTATCCGGGCCGGCCACGGCGGCCGGGCACCGGCCCAGTGGGCCGGCGCGGCGGCGGAACCGGGTGGCTCCGCCTTCCATGACGAGGAGCACATGGGCATGGGCCTCTTCAAGCGGGCGCACGACATAGTCCAGGCCAAGGCCAACAAGGCGCTCGACGCCGCCGAGAAGCCTGACGAGATGCTTGATCTGTCCTACGAGCAGATGCTCGACCAGATCACCCAGGTCAAGCGGGGGCTGGTGGCCATCACGGGGTCCCGCAAGCAGATCGAGCTGCAGGAGCAGCAGCTCCAGGGCACGGTGAACCACCTCAACGACCAGGCCAAGGCGGCGCTCGCCCAGGGCAAGGAGGACCTGGCGCGGGAGGCCCTGTCCCGCAAGGCCGCCGCCCAGTCCCAGATCGACTCCCTGGAGCCGCAGCGCCAGCAGCTCGGCGAGGAGCAGGAGAAGCTCGAGCGCACCCTGGCGGAGCTTCAGCAGCGGGTGAACAAGTTCCGCACCCAGAAGGAGGTGCTGAAGGCCCAGTACAGCGCGGCGAAGGCGGAAAGCTCGATCGGCGAGACCGCCGCGGGCATCTCCAAGTCCTTCAACGACACCGGAGCGGACATCCAGCGGGCCACGGACAAGATCGCCACCATGCAGGCACGTGCCGATGCCGTGGACGAGCTGCTGGAGTCCGGCGTGCTCGAGGACGTCGGCGGCGGGGACTCCGACGAGATCCAGAAGGAACTCGACGAGGCCGGGACGAACGCACAGGTAGACGCCGAGCTGGCCGCGCTGAAGGCACAGATCCAGGCCCCGGAGGCGCCGCCGGAGATCACCTCCGGCTGACCGGGCCGCGGCCCGTGGAAGGCGAGGCATCGGGTGAGAGCACCAGGCAGCCCGCCGGGCGGAATCCTGATCAGGGACGCGGCACCGGGGGACTGGCCAGCGATGTGGCCGTTCATGCGGGAGATCGTGATGGCGGGCGAAACGTTCTCCTGGGACACCGATACCAGCGAGGACGACGCCCGGGCGGGCTGGTTCCGGTACGGGCAGGGGCCCGGCTTCACGGTGGTCGCCACCGACGCGAACGGGACCGTGGTCGGCACCGCCGAGTGCGCGCCGAACCATGGCGGGCCGGGAGCGCATGTGGCAACCGCGAGCTTCATGGTGGACTCGCGGCACGCCGGGCGGGGGGTCGGCCGGGCGCTGGGGGAGTACGTGCTGGGCCGGGCGCGCGCCGAGGGCTTCCGTGCCATGCAGTTCAACGCGGTGGCCGAGAGCAACGTCCGGGCCGTCCGGCTGTGGCAGTCGCTCGGCATGCAGATCCTGGCGACGATCCCTGAGGGCTTCCGCCACCCGGCCGCCGGGTACGTCGGGCTGCACATCATGTACCAGCGCCTCGGGCCCGCGTAGCGGCCGCCGGTTAGACTCCGCCCGTGTCCTCGCATCCCGCCCGCCGCCTCTGGGCGGCCCTGGAAACGCTGCACGACGTCACCTACTTCAGCCCGGATGTCCGGTCCACGGGGATAGCGCAGGGCCTCAAGGGCTTCTGGATGACCTACTTCGCCTGGCGCGCCGCGCCGCTGGGGCCGGTCCCCGCCGCCCCGGTCGTGGCGATGTTCGCCGGGTTCCACCCCGGCACGGTGGCCCGGGCGCTCCCCGAGGCCTGGTCGCGGACTACGCCGCAGGCATGCCTGGAGGCGCGCGCCGCGGTCAGCGCCGCCGCGCTCCGGGACGCTGGTGCGGACCCACAAGCCTGTGAGCTGGCGGCGGCGGCGCTGGCCCCGGTGGCCGCCGCGGCGGATCCGACGGGCCGGCCGCTGGGCGCGGCCAACGCCGCGCTGGAACTGCCCGGCGACCCGCTGGCCAGGCTCTGGCAACTGGCCACCACGCTGCGCGAGCACCGCGGCGACGGGCACGTCGCGGCCCTGGTCACCGAGGGCATCACCGGGCTGCAGGCGCACCTGCTGCAGTCCGCGTCCGGGCACATCCCGCAGGCCGTGCTCCAGTGGGCGCGCACCGGCTGGACCGACGAGGACTGGGCCGGCGCGGCGCGCGCGCTGCGCGGCCGCGGCCTGCTGACGGCGGGCCCCGGTCCCGCGCTCACCCCGGCCGGCCGCGCGCTTCTGGACTCGGTCGAGGCGCGCACCGACGAGCGGGCCTGGGACGGCGGCCTCGCGGCACTCGGCGAGCGGGGCGCCGAGGAGGTACTCGCGCTGCTCCGGCCGTCGGTGCGCGCGGTGACCGGGTCCGGGATGCTGCCGGCGATCAGCCCGACCGGCCTGGCCAGCTCCGAGTACCGCTAGCTGCCCGGGCGCCGCGGCTAGGTGGCGGTGTCCCGGACGGACTCATGGGCGCCGCGCACCGTGATCAGCACCAGCCCGGCGGCGAAGACCAGGTAGGCGCAGATCGCCGCGCCGCGGTCCAGTGGCGGCCTGGCCGGCCAGACCCAGGGCGTGGTCAGCCTGTTGGCCAGCGCGCCCTCGGCGAGCACCCAGTAGGCGATGGGCCCGGCCCAGGCCAGCATCCCGCCGAGCACGACCGCGCACAGCAGCCCGACTCCGGTCATCCCGGCGACGTTGCGGGCCATGGCGGCGAAGCCGCCATACAGCTCACCCCCGGTGGACCCGACTGCCAGCGCGCCGATCGCCGCCGCGGTCAGCGTCACGGCCGCGCCCAGCCTGAGGTACGGCAGCCAGCGGCCGGTGGCCCGCTCCGGCTCGCCGAACGGGCCGTAGGTGGTCGCCGTGATGACCGTGGCGGCCCCGGCCTCGGTCACCAGCGGGAACAGCATCTGCGCGGCGGGCCCGCCGGCCACGTACCAGTGCCAGTGCAGCGCCGCCCAGAGCAGCGCGCCGCAGCCGGCCAGCAGCGCTAGCGCGGCCGGGGCCCGGCGGCTGACCAGGTACAGCCATGGCAGCCACAGCCAGGCCGGGCCCGGGCGGACCGCACTGGCGTGCGTGGCACGCGGCGCCTGGCTGTGCACGCCGGCGGCGGTCATGGCAGCTGCGCCAGGGTGACGTGGCCGGCCCGCAGTGCGGCCAGGTGGGCCGCTAGCCAGGCGTGCCGCGGCCCGGCCGGCATCGCGGCGAGCCGTCTCGCCGCGGCGTAGATGGGCCCCGTCGCGGGCACCGGGGTTGTCGGTCCCGGCCCGCCCGTGGCCGGCGCCCACGACGGGAGCCCCACGCTGCCGAGCAGGTTCGGTTGCGAGGCGAAGGGCAGGCCGGCACCCTGCAGCAGCGCCGCCTGCGCCGCCTGCTGCGCCGGGGTGCCGACGCCGTTCCCGGCTCCGACGAACGCGTGCACGAGCAGTAGCTGCAACTGGCCGGCGGTTTCACCGTCGGTCCACCCGAACGCGCCGGGAATGCCAAGGGCGCCGAGCGGCATCCCGAGCACCGGCGGGTGACCGCTGATCGTCATCGCCTGGCCGCCCTGGCCCTCGCCTGCGCTGTACTTCGCGGCCACCTGGGTGGCCCGCACCGGCGCGCCGGGCAGGCCGGCCACCTCGCGGACGACGGGGGCCAGCGCCGCCGTCACGTGCGCCAATTCGGACCCGTAGTCCGGGTTCAGGCAAACCCGGAACCCGCCGCCGGCGCAGTCCGGGGTATAGGCGATGGGCCGGTCGTTGGCCGCGTCGTGCAGCGCGGGGATCACCAGGCCGTGCGGTCCGAGCCTGGCGGTGCCGGCAAGCCCGGCCGCGGTGCCGGCCGCGGCCAGGCCGGCGAGAACGGTCACGGCGGCGGCCAGCCGCAGCCGCGGGCCCCCGGCCGCGGCGGGCAGGCCGAGCAGGCCGAGCGCGGCGACCGCGATCCCGGCCAGGAACATGGTCCTGACGATCGGCAGGTCGGGCAGCCAGGGGTAGAGCATCCCCGAGTCGGCCTGGAAGTTGCCGTTGGAGTTGGTCGGCAGGATCTGCGCCCAGCCGCTGGTGTGGGTGAAGCCGGTCTGCGACGACATGAGCATCGCGAGCATCGCGCCGAACGCGGCGAGCGGCGCGGCGAACCGGCTGGGATAGAGCGCGCCCACGGCGAAACCCGCCGCGCTGAACGCCAGCACGGCTGCCGCGCCGACCGCGACCCACCACCACGGCGGCTGACCCCGGACGCCCTGGTGCGCGTAGAGCGCGAACAAGGCGCCGACGAAGGCCAGGTAGCCGCCCACCGCCCAGATCGCGGTCGCCGCCCAGGCAGCAAGCTGCACCGCCCAGCGCGGCCGCGCGGCGGCGGTCACCAGGTCGGCCGTGCCTCGGCGGCCGTCCCGCGACCCCACCCAGGCGGCCACGCCGGCCACGAACGGGGCGAAGTCGATGATCGTGTGGCCCTGCCCCATGTTCCAGAACGTCCGCAGCACCCAGTACGGCGGCGTGGCCGTGCTGGGCCGGTAGGTGTCGAACCAGAACAGCGCGGCGATCAGCGGCAGGAGCCACGGCATCGTGTTGTGGCGCAGCTCCAGGCGCAGCAGCCGCGCCGCGGTCAGCGGAACCCCGCCGCCGGCCGGGGCCAGCGGGCGCCGTACCGGGGCGTCGGTCGCCGCCGTCATGACCGTGCCGCCGCGCCGGACCGGGCCGCGGCGAGCACCGCGCTGTAGCCGCGCTCCAGCGGGGCATCGCCCGCCGCGCCGCTGCCTTCACCCCGGGTGACCAGCTCGCCCGGCGTGCCGTGGAACACCAGCCGCCCGGCGTCCATCAGCGCCACCTCGGTGCACGCGACCCCGACGTCCTCGACCAGATGCGTGCTGACGATCACCGTGGAGCGCTGGCCGAACTCGCGCAGCAGGGCGCGGAACGCCACCCGCTGCTCCGGATCCAGGCCCGCGGTCGGCTCGTCCAGCAACAGCAACTCCGGCTCGTTGACGATCGCCTGCGCGATCCCGGCACGGCGCAGCATGCCGCCGGACAGCGTGCGCAGCTTGGCCCGGGCCCTGTCGCCCAGGCCAACGTGCTCGATGGCGGCGGCCACGGCGCGCGGTACCCGCCGCGGTGGCATGTCCTTGAGCAGCGCGAAGTACTCCACGAAGTCGGCCACGGTGAAGCCCGGGTAATAGCCGAGGTTTTGCGGCAGGTACCCGAGCCGGCGCCGGATCTCCCGCCGTGGGCCGAAGCCACCCGGATCTCGGCCGAGCAGGCGCAGTCTGCCCGCGGTCGGCGGCAGCACGGTGGCCATCATCCGCAGCAGCGAGGTCTTGCCCGCCCCATTCGGTCCCAGCAGCCCGAATACGCCCGGGCCGGCCTCCAGGGTCACCCCCGCCACGGCCTGGGTGTGCCCGAACCTGCGGGTCAGCTCGGTCAGCTCGACGTTCATGGGGTTCCTCTCGGGATCCGGGTCGCCAGCAAGACGACCGCGCCGCAGCAGGCGGCGGACGCAAGGTAGGGAACGACAAACACGGAGTCGGTGACCGCGGCGGTGACCTGCCCCTCCGCGGCCTGGCCGGCCAGGAGCGCGATCACCCAGCCGGCTGCCCCGGCCACCACGCCCACGGTCGGTGACCTGGTCACCGTCGCCGCGGCCAGGGCGAGGGCGCAAACCGCGGTCATCGGCACCAGCCAGCCGAACGTCACCGCGGCCGCGGCCCCCGACGCGGCCGAGGCGGCCATCCCGAGCGCCGCGTTCAGGCCGAACACCGCCAGCGCGCGGACCAGCAGCACCATCCGGTCGCTGACCGCCATGCTCTGGGACAGCTCCCAGGCCTGGTCGATGCCCGGCCCGTAGGCGTAGGCGATGCCCGCCGCGGCGACCGCCGGCGCGAGCAGGGCCACCCACGGTTCCCCGGTGCTCACGGTGGCGCCGATCCCGGCGAGCAGTATCACGACCGTGGCGATCAGCCAGCCGAACAGCAGGGACGGGGTGGTCACCAGCGCCCGTCCCAGCCCGGGCGAACGTAGCAGCCGCCCGGTCACCCGCTCCACCGGCCCGGGGCGGCGGCGCCACACCTGGGCGGCCACGCCGAGCCACACCCGGTCCAGGTCAACGTCCGCCGGGCCCGGCCCAGCGTCCGGGTACCCGCCGGCCAGTTCGTTACCGGTCATCGCCCGCCTCCCTCAGCCGCCGGCTCGTGGTGCCGCAAGGCCGCGCGCATCAGCTGCCTGGCCCGGTGCGCCCGGCTCTTCACCGTGCCCGCGGAGACGCCCATCAGCTTCGCCACCTCGGCCACGCTTTTGTCCTCGACGTACATCAGCCGCCAGGTCTCGCGGGCCGCGCCGCCCTCCGGCCCGAGGGCGCTGACGGCCTGGGCCAGCTCGGCCCGGGACAGCGCCGCTTCCGCCGGGGCGCCGGGATACCGGCCGTCGGCGGCGATCACGGCCGGCAGCAGCAGTTCGGCCGGCCCGC
>Ga0318524_10000828_pt1 | contig 11015 bp, 11 predicted proteins | sample GRESIP052b4f22_FD_203685 | JGI IMG/M metagenome (GOLD analysis project Ga0318524, IMG submission 203685) | Tropical soil microbial communities from Luquillo Experimental Forest, Puerto Rico - GRE.SIPMG.052b4f22 | ecosystem: Environmental > Terrestrial > Soil > Tropical forest > Bulk soil... | reverse complement strand
GCGTCGGTGAGGGGGGCGAGCCGGGCGGCGCGGGCGGCCAGGACATCGGCGGCCCCGGCCAGCCCGAACAGCACCACCGGGCCGAACAGCTGCTCTTCCAGCACGGTGATCTTCACCTCGACGCCGCCGGTGATCATCGGCTGGACGATGACGCGGGTCAGGCGGCCTGCGAAGGCCTCCTGCAGCGAGCCGAACCCGCGCCGCACCTCGTCCGCGCCGTGCAGGTCGAGCAGGACGGCGCCGGCGCCTTTCCGGCGCACCACCAGGTCCGGTACGTCGGCCTTGAGGGCCACCGGGCCGCCCCATCGCGCGGCCGCGACCGCGGCGGCGTCGGCGGTATAGACCGCGATGCTGTCGGCCAGCGGCACGCCGTAGCAGCCGAGCAAGTAGGTGGCGTGGTCCCGGGGCAGCCAGCCGCCCCGCGGGGTGACCGCGAGAAAACGGGCGACCAGTTCCCTGGCCCGATCCTGGCGCAGGCCGTCCAGGTCGGGGACGGTGCCGGGCGGAGTGGCGCGCCACAGGCCGTAGCGCGCGGCGTGGCCGAGGGCGCGGGCGGCGGACTCGGGATAGGCGTAGGCGGGGACGGCGGGGGCCTCCGCGTCCCGGGCGGGCAGCAGCCGGACCGCTTCGAGCTGGTCCATGACCGCCGCGGCGATCGGCACCGGCAGCCGTGCGGCGGCCACGTCGGGAACCAGGTCGCCGGCCGCGGTGGTAGCGGTCAGGGCCAGGACCGCGTCCACCCCCGGGTCGGCGCCGACCAGTTCCAGGCACCGGCGGAACACGCCTGGCCCGGCCACCGCGGTGGTATCGACCGGCCCGGCCACCGCGGCCGCGGCGGGGAGCAGGTCCAGCAGCGCCTGCCGGGTCTGGCCGGTGAGGCCGGCCACCTGCAGGCCCGCGTCGGCGCAGGCGTCGGCGGCGAGCACGCCGCCGCCGCGGGTATTGGACACCACGCCGACCCTGCCCCCGGCCGGCACCGGCTGGGATGCCAGCAGGGCCGTGGCATCGAGCAGCTCGCCAAGGTTGGCGGTGGCGATCAGGCCGGCCTGCCGGAACAGCGCCTGCCGGGTGAGCTGCGGGGTAGCCGCCGCCGCGGCGCGGATCGCGGCCTGCCGCAGGCCCGGCGCGGACCGGCCCGCGTTCACGATCAGGACCGGCATGGCCCGGCCGACGGCCCGGGCGGCGCGGGCGAACTTGCGCGGGTTGCCGAACGATTCCAGGTACAGCACGGCCAGCTTGGTCGCCGGGTCGGATTCCCACCACAGCAGCATGTCGGTGCCGGCCACGTCGTCCTTCTCGCCGAGGGAGACCAGGGTGGAGATCCCGACGCCCAGCCGGGACAGGTGCGCGAGCAGGACGAAGCCGGTGCCGCCGGTGGACTGCAGCGCCAGGCCCGCCAGGCCCGGGCGGGGATGGCGGGCCGCGAACGTCGCGTCCAGGGAAACGGCCGTGTTGGCCACGCCGAAGCTGGCCGGCCCGACCAGCCGCATGCCGTGGCGGCGGCAGATGCCCAGCAGCTCCGCGCGGGCCGGGCGGTCCAGCCCGGACGTGGTCACGGCCAGGGCCCTGACGCCCCGCCGCCCGCAGTCCTCGGCGACAGCGGGCACGGCCGGCGCGGGCACGGCGATGACCGCCAGGTCCACCTGCGCGGGCAGCTCGGCGGGCGACGGCACGCAGGGCACGCCGTCCAGCTCGGACGCACCCGGGTTGACCGCGTACACCGGCCCGGGGAAACCGCCGGTCACGATGTTGCGCAGGATGGCCCGGCCGACCGACCCGGGCCGCCGGCCCGCGCCGATGACGGCGACCGAGGCCGGGGCCAGCACGTGCCGCAGGCTGGCCACGTCGGCCGACCGTTCCCGTTCGGCGACCGCGTCCCGGTAGTCGTCAAGGCCGGTGTCGCCCTCCCCGGCCGGCAGCGGGAACCGCAGGTCATACACGCCGTCTTCCAGGGTGCGGTGCGCCCGCAGCCCGGCGTTGGCGAACACCTGCAGCATCAGCGTGTTCTCGGTCAGCGTCTCCGCGGCGAAGGTGCGGATACCCTGGCCGCGGGCCAGCGAGATCAGGTGCTCAAGCAGCAGCGTGCCGATGCCGCGGTTGTGCATGGCATCGGCGACCGTCATGGCGACCTCGGCCGGCCCGGACCCGTCACGGGCCAGCTCCCAGGCGCCGCAGCCGACCACCTCGCCGTCGAGCACGGCCAGCAGCGCGGCGTGATCCGGCCCGGGCTCGCGGCATATCCGGCGCGCCTCCTGCTCGGCCGCGGCCGGACTCATGCTGAAAAAGCGCAGGTAAAGGTTGTCCGGAGACATGGCGGCGTGCATCTTCCGCACCGCGGCGAAATCCTCCGGCCGCGCCGCCCGGATCTCGATCGTGGTGCCATCGGTCAGCAGGGCATAGGCACCGCGCCCGGCCTCTGCGCTCACGGCGCCCCCCGGTTCTGCGATCGGCTCACGATCTTTCTACGGTCAGGTCAAGGAAGTGGGTCGAACACGATATGCACGGATCGTAGTTGCGGATGGCCTGCTCGCACCGGCGGGTCAGCTCGGCGTCGTCCAGGTCCAGGTGGGCCTGCACGAAGCCGCGCAGGTCGGCCTCGATGGCCGCCTGGTTCTGCGACGTCGGCGGCACGATGCGGGCGGCGGTGATGAGGCCGCCGGCGTCGATCTCGTACCGGTGGTACAGGGTGCCGCGGGGCGCCTCGGTGGCGCCGTGCCCGGTCGCGGCGCGCGGGGGCACCTCGACGGCCGGCGGTTCCGGCGGGGTGTAGGCGGCGATGAGGCGCAGCGCCTCCTCCACGGCGTACACCGTCTCCACCGCCCGCACCACGATGCTGCGGAACGGGTTGTCGCAGGTCTCCCCCAGGCCGGCGGCGCGCGCGGCCTCCCGGGCCAGCGGCGAGAGCCAGCGCGAGGACAGCGCGTACCTGGCCAGCGGGCCGGTGAGGTAGCGGCCGCCGCCGACGCCGCCGGCGCCGGCCAGGCGGGCGTGCAGCGCGGTGGAGTGCGGGACCTGTTCCTCCCGCACGTGCGCGTCGAACCCGGCCGGAGGGAACGTCAGTCCCGAACGGGTGGCCAGCGTGCCCTGCTCGATGGCGTAGGTGCCCGGCTGGGTCAGGGCGAGCAGGTCGCCGGTCGCGCAGGCGTGGTCGGGAAAGTCGAAGCCCGCCACCCAGGTCGCGGTGTCCAGCGCGATGTCGAGCGCGGCTTTGAGCGGCTCGGTCAGGGCGGCGAGTCCGGCCGGGGCCGGGGCCCGGTAGAAGCCGCCCAGGCGGACGTTGACCGGGTGGATGGCGCGGCCGCCCACCGCCTCCATGATGGCGTTGCCGGCCTTCTTCAGCGCCAGGCCGCGCTCGATGAGGTCGCGCCGGTCCGTGGCCATCTCGATGCCGCTGCGGTAGCCGAGGAAGTCGGGCGCGTGCAGCAGGTAGATGTGCAGCGCGTGGCTCTCGATCCATTCGCCGCAGTACAGCAGCCGGCGCAGGTCGGTGACCGGTTCGGGGATGGTGACGCCGCAGGCGTCCTCCATTGCCGCGCACGCGCTCATCTGGTACGCGACCGGGCAGATGCCGCAGATCCGGGCGGTGATGTCCGGCGGCTCGGTGTAGGAGCGGCCGCGCAGGAACGCCTCGAAGAAGCGGGGCGGCTCGTAGATGTCCAGCCGGGCCTCCTCGACCTGGTTTCCCCTGGTCCGCACGTACAGGGCGCCCTCGCCCTCGACCCGGGCCAGTTCGGCGACCGACAGGACGCGCTCGTTCCTATGGGTCATGGCGTATCCCGCGCTCCCTCGCTCGGCCGTGATCGGCTTCGGTCCTCGGCTCAGCCCAGCGTGCCGGCAGACCCCGCGGTAGGGGCGCGTTCCCCGGGCCCGATGGCCGAACGGCCTTCTCATCAGGGCCCTTCGGCCCTCGCGGATCCCTTTCTCTGCGCTGGATCAGCGGCAACCTTCAGCTTTCCCGCAGCTACCGCCGCCTAACGTGCTTTCGTGCGGGTGCTTGTGGTCGAGGACGGGGCCCGGATGGCCGGGCTGCTCAAGCGGGCGCTCCAGGAGGAGGGCCACGCGGTAGACATCGCCGCCGACGGTCCCGAGGGCTTGTGGCTGGCGACGGAGAACGCCTACGGGGCGATCGTCCTCGATGTCATGCTTCCCGGCTTCGACGGATTCCAGCTGTGCCGGCGGCTGCGGGAGTCGGGGAGCTGGGTTCCGGTGCTGATGCTGACGGCCAGGGACACCGTCGGCGACCGGGTCCGGGGGCTCGACGCCGGAGCGGACGACTACCTGGTCAAGCCGTTCAGCCTGCTCGAACTGGCCGCACGGCTCCGTGCGCTGGCGCGGCGGGACGACCGGTCCCGGCCGGTGATCCTGGCCGAGGGAGACCTCAGGCTTGACCCGGCCGCGAAGCGCGCCTGGCGGGCCGGGACCGGCCTTCAGCTGACCCCGAAGGAGTTCTCCCTGCTCGAGTTCTTCCTCCGGCATCCGGGCCAGGTGCTGACCCGCTCGCAGATCATCGAGGCCGTCTGGGATTTCGCCTACGACGGCGGGTCCAACGTCGTCGACCAGTACGTGAACTACCTGCGGCGCAAGATCGACGTCCCGTTCGGGCGGCAGGACATCGAGACGGTCAGGGGCATGGGCTACCGGCTGTGCCACGCCGAAGGTGGGTGACGACATGCCGATCCGGCTGCGCCTGGCCGAAGGCGGGTGATGGCATGCCGATCCGGCTGCGCCTCGCGGTCGCGTTCGCGCTGGCCGCCGCGGCGCTTTTCGCCCTCGGGAGCTGGCTGTTCGCCAGCGGCCTGTCGTCACTCGACGCGAACGAGTCCGCCCAGAGCCAGGTGGCGCGCGAGCTTGCCGTCGGCGGAGCCGTCTTCACCGCCGTCGCGGGCCTGGGCGCCTACGGGCTGGCGCGCGCGGCGCTGTCCCCGGTGGAACGGCTGAGGCGGCAGGTGGCCGCGCTATCGGAGCGCGGCGGGGCGCCAGCCGCCGGGGCGCCAGCCGTCGAGATGCCGTCGACCAGGGACGAACTCGCCGCCCTGGCCGGCACGATGAACGAGCTGCTCGGCCGGCTGCAGCGGGCGCTGGCCCGGCAGCGCGCCTTCGTCGCCGACGCCAGCCACGAGCTGCGCACCCCCCTCGCGGTGCTGCAGGGGGAACTCGAGCTCGCCGCGCGGCCGGGCCGTGACCTGGCCGAGCTGACCGCCGCGGTACGCAACGCCCGGGCGGAAGCCGAACGGCTCGCCCGGCTCACCGACGACCTGCTGCTGCTGGCCAGAAGCGACGAGGACCGGCTCGGCCTCCGGCTGGAGCGTACCGACATCGGATCCCTGCTCAGCCGCAGCGCCGAGCTCGCCGGCCGCCGCCTGACCGCGGCCGGCGTGGCCGGCCGGGTCGAGGTCCGGCCCGGGACGCGCGCCGACGTCGACGCGGACCGGATCCGCCAGGCGGTCGACAACCTCGTCGACAACGCGCTGCGGTTCGCTCCCGGCGGCTCGGTCATCGTGCTCGCGGCGCGGGCCGCCGGCGCCGACCTGGACATCGAGGTCCGCGACGACGGACCGGGTTTCCCGGCCGGCTTCCTGCCGCACGCGTTCGAGCGTTTCGCCCGCCCCGACAGCGGCCGGTCGCGCGGCGACGGAGGGGCCGGCCTGGGCCTGGCCATCGTCCGGGCCATCGCCGCCGCGCACGGCGGGGTCGCGACGGCCCGCAACGAGCCGGGCGGCGGAGCCGTGGTCACGCTGCGCCTGCCCGGCGCCGTCGACCCGCCCTGGCCGTCCTGAAGATGTGAGGGCTCTCATCGGTCTCTCACGGCCGGTTCATCACCGTTCGCGCACCCTTCGGATGGTAGGCACTCGCGCGGAAGGGAAACGACCATGGACACATCGAGCCGGGGCGGCCTCCGGCACGTCCGGCGGATGTCCAACTGGACCGCCGCGACGCTGATCGTCGGCACCGGGGCGGCCGCGGCGGCCCTGGCCCACCAGGCGTCCCATGCGCCGCCGGCCCCGGCGTCGGCCGGCGGGACCGCGGCGTCCGCAGGGACGGCGGCGGCCGCAGGGACGGCGGCGGTCCCGGCGGGGGCGAGCACGCCCGGGGGAGCCGGCCCGCAGGTCACGCACTCGGTCGCGGCCACCACCGCGTCCGGCGTGACCGTGACCACCACGACCCGGACGGTCAACGGCAAGACCGTCGTCACCCGGGTCAGGCACGCCCCGGCCGCGGTGGACAACTGGGTGGACAACTGATGACGGCGGGGCTGACCCGCGCCGTGCCGTGGCAACCGGTGATGACCGGGGACGACGCCGTCGCCGTGGCCGAACGCGGGGCGCTGGGCACCAGCGCCCGCGTCGCGGTGTGGCCGCCGCGGAACCTGGGCGCGGCGTGCGCCGCCGTCGACGACGTGCTGGCCGCGCTGGACCGGCAGGCGAGCAGGTTCCGCGCGGATTCGGAGCTGAGCCGACTGCACGCGGCCGGAGGCGGGCTGTTCATGCTCAGCGACGGGCTGGCCGAGGCGGTCGGCGTCGCGCTGGCCGCGGCCCGGTGGACCGGCGGGCTCGCCGACCCGACGGTCGGCGACGCGCTCATCTCGCTCGGCTACGACCGTGACTTCGCGGCCATCGACCCGTACGGCACGCCGCCGGGCGCACCGTGCGGCGCGGCGCCGGGCGCACCGTGCGGCGCGGCGCCGGGCGCACCGTGCGGCGCGGCGCTGGGCGGGCCGGCCCCCGCGCCAGGCTGGCAGACGGTGCGGCTCGACGGGGTGCTGCTCCGGCTGCCGCCTGGCCTCCGGCTGGATCTCGGCGCCACGGCCAAGGGCGTGGGCTCGGACCGGGCCGTGCGGGCCGTCATGGCCGCCGCCGGGTACCAGGGCGGTGTCCTGGTTAGCCTGGGCGGCGACATCGCCGTCGCCGGGACCCCGCCCCGTGACGGCTGGCCGGTCACCGTGGCCGAGGAGCCAGACCAGGCCGACTCGCCACGCGCACAGCTCGTCCGGCTGGCCGGTGGCGGGGTCGCGACCTCGTCGGTCAGCACCCGGCGATGGCGGCGCGGCGCCACGATGGTGCACCACATCGTGGATCCGCGGACCGGGCAGCCCGCGGACGGGCCCTGGCGTACGGTGACCGCGGCTGCGGCGACCTGCGCCGACGCCAACGCGGCGACCACGGCGGCAATCGTGGCGGGCACCTTGGCGCCGCAGTGGCTGACCGCGGCGGGCCTCCCGGCCCGGCTGACCGGCCACGACGGTCAGGTCCGCTGCCTGGGCGGCTGGCCGGCCGCCGCCGGGGGGCCCGTGCCGGTCCCTTCGGGCTGTCACGTATACGCGGGGGCGCGGCCGCCGGGCGGCGGACGATGAGCGCGGCGCTCGGCGGATCGCAGGCGCTGTGGTTCGTCTCGCGGGCCAGCGGGCTGGCCCTGCTCGCCGCGTTCAGCGCCGTCGTGGTCCTCGGCGTCGCGGCCCGGCTCGGCCCCAGGCGCCGGTCCCCGCTCGCGGTCGGCGAACTGCACCGGACGCTGGCGCTGTTCTCCGTGGCCTTCCTCGGGCTGCACGTGGTCACCGCGATCGCCGACCCGTACGTCACGATCGGCTGGGCGGCGACGGTGCTGCCGTTCGCGTCCCCGTACCGGACGCTGGCCATCGGCCTGGGCACCATGGCGGTCGATCTCGGCGGCGCCGTCCTGGTCACCAGCCTGGCGCGGACGCGGCTGGGCTACCGGGCCTGGCGCGCCGTGCACGGGCTGGCCTACCTGGCCTGGCCGGTGGCATTCGGGCACTCGGTCACCGCGGGCAACGACCTGCGCATCTGGTGGGCCGCGCTGGTCGTGTGGGGGTGCGCCACGGCGGTGGCGACGGCGATGGTCGCCCGGCTGCTGTTCTGGCTGCGAGGTCCCGACCCGGCCGTCCCGGCCGAGGGGATGTTCCGGTGACGCCGACCGCGCCGTGGCCAGGAACGCTGCCGCGGCTGCTGCCCGCGGGCCGCGTCGCGGGCCCGGTCAGCCTGGCCGAGCATACGGCCAGATACGGGCGGCCGCCCTCCGGCCCCGGCCCGCGGCGGCGGGAAGCAATGATCGCGGAGGTGGACCGGGCGGGCCTTACCGGCCGGGGTGGCGCCGGGTTCCCCACCGCCCGCAAGCTCGCCGCGGTGGCCGCCGCCCGGTACGCGCCGGTGGTGGTGGCGAACGGCACAGAAGGCGAGCCCGCCAGCGCGAAGGACCAGGTGCTGATGGCGCGGTCACCGCAGCTTGTCCTGGACGGCGCGGTGCTCGCGGCCGAGATGGTCGGCGCCGGGGAGGCGGTGGTCGTGGTGCACCGCCGCGTCCGCGAGATCGTCGACGAGGCCGTGGCCGAGCGCGTCCGGGCCCGCGCTGACCGGGTGCGGCTGGAGGTCTGCACGGCGGCGGACCGGTTCGTGGCCGGCGAGGCGAGCGCGGTCGTGCACTGGATCGAGCGGGGCGTGCCCGCGCCCACCGCGACGCCGCCGCGGCTCGCGCAGCGAGGCCTGCACCGGGCGCCGACGCTGGTACAGAACGTCGAGACGCTCGCGCACCTGGCGCTCATCGTCCGCTACGGCGCGGGCTGGTTCCGTTCGGCCGGCACGGCGGCCGAACCCGGCTCGATGCTGGTCACCGTGCTCGGCGCGGTGCGCGAGCCGGGCGTGTTCGAGGTGCCGATCGGCACCCCGGTCGGGCGGGTACTCGACCGGGCCGGCGGAGCGTCCGCGCCGCTGCAGGCGCTGCTGCTCGGCGGGTACTTCGGCACCTGGGTGGACGCGGCCGAGGGCGCGGGGCGGCCGTTCTCGTCGGCGGGGCTTGCGGACCTGGGCGCCGGGACCGGGGCCGGCCTGATCGCGGCCCTGCCCGCGGGCGCCTGCGGGCTCGGGGAAACCGCCCGGGTGGTGCGCTACCTGGCCGGCGAGTCCGCCGGGCAGTGCGGCCCGTGCCGGTTCGGCCTGCCCGCGATCGCCGGTCAGGTCGAGCGGCTCGCGGACGGCCGCGGCACCGACCCCGGCCTGCTGCAGCGGTGGCTCGGCCAGGTCGACCGCCGCGGCGGCTGCGCGCATCCGGACGGCACCGTCCGCCTGGTCCGCAGCGCGCTGCGGACGTTCGGCGCCGAGCTGAGCCGGCACGCCGACGGCCGCTGCTGCGGCCGGGCCAGCGTGCTGCCCGTTCCGTCAGGCGGTAGCCGGTGACCGTCCCCGCCGGGCGGGCCGCGGCGCGGCTCAGGGTGGACTTCATCGCCTGCGACGGCCGGGGCCTGTGCGCCGAGGCGCTGCCCGGGCTGATCACCCTGGACGACTGGGGCTTTCCTGTCGTCGGCCGCCGCGCCGTGCCGCCCCGGCTGCTGGCCGACGCCCGCGCGACCGTCCGGGCCTGCCCCAAGCTCGCGCTGCGGCTCGAGCCCGTCCGCTAGTCACCGAACGTCACGTACGGGCGTCCTGCTGCGTGATGGCCGTGGCCAGCGTGGTTCCCCAGTCACGGGCCCGGTCCTGCTCGTGCGGCTCGAGCCGGTCCTGCTTGGTCACCAGGAAGCTCTCCGGCTCCGCGACCACGTCGAAACCGTGCTCACGCAGATGGTGGGCGATCCCCTTGGCGGCCCGGCCGGTCAGCGCGGCGGGCCCGTGCATCCTGGTGTCGAACGCGGCCGCCCGGACCGGGCAACGGCCAAGCCAGCCGAACCACTCACGCAGCCCGGGGCCCAGCGCGTCCGGCTCTACCGTCAGGCCGCCCGCCGGCTTGTCCGCGGCGTGCACCGCCGCCTGGCGGGTGCTGGCCCGGCTCATCCCGTGCACATGCGTCGGCCCGCCGACCACGACCAGGCCGGCGTCGGCGATAACCTCCGGCCTGGCCTGTGACACCGGGAGAACGCTGACGTCGAAGGCGGTCCTGAGCCCGGCTCCGATGGCGTCGGCAATCAGGTGCGTGTTGCCGTACATCGACTCGTAGACGACCACAGCGCGCATGATCCTCACCTCTGATCTTTCGCTTTCCGCGGCCATCGTGCCGCGCCGGGAACGAGGACCGGCAGGGACGAAGGTCACCGCGCGAGCCGGCCGAAGCCGGCACCAAGAGCGAATCGCGAAATAACCGGCGGCCTGCCTCCGGGCACGTGGCCTGCCGACCGCTGGTCCCGGATGCCCCGCCAGCCTCACCCACCCCGCCAGGCCGGCCCGGATCCGTCTCGGCGCCCGCCGGGAAACAGCATCGATGTCCCACCGATGTCGCCGGGGCAGCAACGATGGACCATCGATGTCGTTTGCCATGGCGTCCAGACGCGGCCGTGCTCGCCACCGGAGCCGCGGCAGTACGAGCCCCGTTCGGGAGAAAACCGGGCTCAGGCCGTCTTCTTGGCGGTCCGGGCGATCGCGCCGGCCGCCGGTGCGAGCACCAGCCAGAGCCCGATCGTCACGACCATGGATGTGACATAGCCGAAGGGGTGTATGCCGACGTCTGATCCGACGATCCCCGCGAAGAGCATCAGGAGCCAGGCGCTGACGAAGAACGCCGGCCCCGCGGCGACGATCCCGAAGAAGTCATTCACTTTCCTCACCTTCTCGTGTTGCGCGCGGCCACCGCCAGCGCCGCTGACGCGGCCGCAAGGTTCACGCTGGCTTCTCCCGGGATTGTCAGGTAGAGCAGATGGTCCCGGCTATCAGGTCCGATGGCCTCAGGTGGGGCCTTGGCCATGCTGACCTGTGACGTTCGGCACTGGTCCGCCCGCTGGCCGCTACCTACGGTGACGCCTAGGTAACCACCGGAGGTGCGACATGGCCACGAACCTGGTCACCGAGGCCTCGCCCGGGCCGCCGGCGCCGGCCGGGAACGGGTGGACGGCGGGACGCGTCGTCGCGCTGGTGGCGGGCTCGGTCCTGCTCCTGATCTCCGTGGCCCTCGTGGCCGGGGGCGGCACCCTGATGTGGGCGGATCAGCAGCAGCTTCACGCCGGCTACCTGACCACGAGCACGGCCACCTACTCCACCAGCGGCTACGCCCTGGCCAGTGACCCGGTCGACCTGCACGGC
>Ga0318524_10000827_pt1 | contig 11020 bp, 10 predicted proteins | sample GRESIP052b4f22_FD_203685 | JGI IMG/M metagenome (GOLD analysis project Ga0318524, IMG submission 203685) | Tropical soil microbial communities from Luquillo Experimental Forest, Puerto Rico - GRE.SIPMG.052b4f22 | ecosystem: Environmental > Terrestrial > Soil > Tropical forest > Bulk soil... | reverse complement strand
GCTGTTGACCGCGACCGCCGCCGCCCAACGCGACGGCACGATCGACCCAGCCCACGTGGCGGTGATTCGCCGGTTTTTCAACCAGCTGCCCGAGGCGGTCGACCTCGATACCCGCGCCTGCGCCGAAGCCCAGCTGGCCGAGCTCGCGACCCAGTTTCGTCCCGACCACCTGGCCGACGTCGCGTGCCAGCTGGCCGATTATCTGAACCCCGACGGCATCTTCGCCGACGAGGACCGCGCCCGCCGGCGTGGGCTGACGCTCGGTAAGCAGGGCCCCGATGGCATGTCGCAGCTGCGTGGGTGGTTGACCCCCGAGGCCCGCGCCACGGTTGAGGCGGTGTTGGCCAAGACTGCCGCCCCGGGCCTGTGCAATCCCGCGGATGACACGCCCGTCGTGGACGGCCCACCCACCGAGGACGCCGAACGGTGCGACACCCGCAGCCCCGCCCAGCGCAATCACGACGGCCTCAACGCCGCGCTGCGCGCACTACTGGCGTCAGGAAAGCTGGGCCAGCACAACGGGGTGTGGGTTGCGGTAACATATAGGTATGCCAGCCACCACCACCAGCACAGACCCGTCACTGCGGGCGGCCATGTATCTGCGGCAGAGCCTCGATAGAGACGGCAACGAGCTAGCCGTATCCCGCCAGCGCAAAGACTGCGCCGCGCTGTGTAGCGAGAAGGGCTGGCGCGCAACCGAGTACCTCGACAACAACAAGTCCGCCTCCAATGGCAAGGAGCGGAAGAAGTACCAGCAGATGCTCACGGACATCGCCGCCGGCGAGGTCGACGCGGTGGTGGTGTGGGACCTCGACCGGCTGCACCGCCAGCCCATCGAGTTGGAGCACTTCATGAAGCTGGCTGACGACAAGAGGCTGCGGCTGGCGACGGTGACGGGCGACTGCGACCTATCCACCGACAACGGTCGGCTGTTCGCACGGATCAAGGGGGCTGTGGCGATGAGTGAAGTGGAACGCAAGAGCGCTCGCCAGAAGGCGGCCAGCAGGCAGATGGCCGAGGACGAGGGCAGGCCGTGGTGGCCCGCCCGGCCGTTCGGCTACGACGCCGACCGCGACCCCGTCACCGGCCGGTGGTGGACGGTCCGCAAAGACCCGGTGACCAAGAGGGTCACCGCCGTGAACACCATCTACAAGCACCCCACCGAGGCCAAGCTGCTCAAGGCCGCCTACACGGCCTTCAACGCCGGGGCCAAGCTGGGGTCCATCGCCGACGCCTGGAACGCGACGGGCGTCAAGACGCCGCTGGGGAACAAGTGGCGCGCGTCGCAGGTCCGCCATGTGCTGCTGGCCGCGCGCAACGCCGGGCTGCGGGACTACAACGGCCAGATCGTCGTCGACAAGGACGGGAACCCCAAGAAAGGCACGTGGCCGCACATCGTGACCGAGGAGGTGTGGCGGCAAGCCGTTCGGCGGCTGGCTGACCCCAAACGCAAGTCGGGCAACGCTCCTCCAGGGCGCAAGTACCTGCTGTCGGGGATCGTCCGCTGCGGACGGTGTGGGCACACCCTCACGTCGATGAGGACCGCACAGGGCCGCCACAACTACATCTGCCAAGGCGGGTGCCGCAAGCTGTCGCGCAACGGACCCAAGATCGACGAGATCATCACCGAGGCGGTAATCCGCCGGCTGTCGCGGCCGGATGCGGTGGACCTGTTACGGCCACCGGGACCAGAGGTCGACACCGCGGCGCTGCGCGAGGAGCGGCACGCGCTCAACGACCGCCTGGACCAGCTGGGTAAGCAGTTCGCCAGCGCACCCGCGGCGTTCAAGCAGTCGGCGTTGACGGAGATCCAGACCCGGCTGGACGAGATAGAGGATCTGCTGGCCGATCCCGGCAAGGTGGTGATCTACGACGGGGTGATCGGCGCCAAAGACGTCCGTAAGGCGTGGGACAACCTCGACCTGGGGCGGCAACGCACCATCGTGGACGCGCTGGTGACGATCACCGTTCAGCCGGTCGGCAAGGGTCGCGGGGCGGTGTTCGACCCCGACGCCATAGACGTGGTGTGGAAGGAGGACCTGTGATCGGCGTGTTGATCGGCGGCGCCATCGGCTACGTCGTCGGCGGCAAGGTGGGCCGCAAGCTGGGCCTGGCCGTGGAGGAAGCCATCCGCGACGAGGTGGCGATGCAGCTGGCAGCCGAGCGGCTGCGGCAGGAGCGGGAGGACGGCTGATGACGATCGGCGCTGCGCTGAACGGCAAGCTGATCGTCGGAGGGATCGTCGCCGGTCTGATGCTGGGCGGGGCGGGGATCGCGAAGGCCGACCACCAGGACACCGACTTCCTGGACCTGCTCGCCCAGCACGGCATTGCGATGCACGACGAGTCGTTGGCGCACGCCGTCTGCACCGACCTGGACGGCGGCAAGTCGCCGTTCCAAGAGGTCAACAAGGTCAACGCGAACACCGCGCTGGACCGCGACAAGTCGATGTGGTTCGTGGCCCTGTCGATGAAGGTGTACTGCCCGTGGCATGGCGGCCAGGACTACTACGAGCACCGGCCAATGGGCGGCGTGAGCACATGATGATCCTGGCGCTGAGGCGCGACAGCGGCGGCGACGACGTGGTGGACAGCAGCTTCTGCCCTGGCGGGTACATGGCCTGGCGTGACGTGGACGCGGCGCGCGCCGGCATCGAGGCACGCGCAGCGCAACGGGGGTTGACGCTGACGTGGGTGGCGCCGACCCGCGCCGAGGTGAGGGGCGGGGGCGGCTGTGTCGAGGTGTGGCAGCTGGTGGCGCGGACGTCGGGCGGGATGAGGCTGCTGTGAGGTCAGACGCGCGTCATCCCCTGGCCAAACCCGCCCTGCCGAATGCGCTGCAGGGCGAGGCCCACGCCGCTCTCCGTCATGCCGACCACAGCGCCGATGCGCTTGTGCGTCCAGCCCCGACGCTTCAGCGCGACGATCATCGCATCGCGCTTCTGGGGCGGCATCGTGTACCAACGGCCCGGCCTGTCGGTCATGGGGGCCATTTTCCCAGGACAAGACTGACCATGCCCACTCTTGGTTCCTTTCGCGGGAGTTACCGGAAGCCGGTAACTCGCCAGCCGCATTCCCTTGTCAGTCAAGACAATTCGCCAGCATCTGACCTGATCTGAGGTAGCCCCAAGCCCGAAAGAGGCGTCACATCGCTCCTTTTTCGCTCACTCTTGGGGGGGTAGACCCGGTCCTTCGGCCAGTGCGCGCCCGGTCTGAGGCGCTAAATTTCGGCCTCTTATGGGGGGTCCGAGGCTGGTCTCCAGCGAACTGCACATCTGACCGTAGACGCCTAAACTTGCTGGTAGAAACTGCAAATCGCCGATCCAGACAAGGAGATGGCAAACAATGAACACGGCAGAAAACGGCACCAGCCCCGAGGCGGTTGCCAACCTGCGCGAGACCCGGAAGGAGATGGCAGCGGCACGGCGCGCGGCCAAGACGGCAGGGAGGCCAGCACCGGCGAAGGCACCGGCCAAGAAGGCCGCGGCGCCGCGGACACCGGCCAAAAAGGCAGCCGCGAAGAAGACGGACGCCGCGCCGAAGTTGATGTGGCAGTTTCCGGAGGGCTTCGAGAAGCGCGGGGAGACTGGCCAGACGGCGGCGTTCGGTGGCGGTGAGTTGGCCATGCGGCCGGTCGACGGCGGCTGGCGCGCGACGTTCACCAAGGACGGCAACGTGACCGTGCTGCTGGACAAGGGCGCGCGGGGAGCCGCCTACCGGGCCTGCACCCAGCACGCGAAGGGGGCCGGCAAGTGACGGTCACCCTGGCTCTCGCGTTTGGCGGGCTGCTTGCCGCCGTGCTCGCCGTGCTCGCAGGCGTGGTGCGCATGGTGATCGGAGGCGACGATGAGTAACGCCGAGCACCGGGCCACCCAGCGGTTAACGTTCGCGACCTGGGTGCTGGTGGCAGCCACGCTGGTTCTCGTGGCCGCGACCGTGTTGCTGGCTACAGCCACGTGGAGGGAGAAGGAGAGCCACGAGCCAGTACAGACCCAAGAGGTGGCAACGCAGCGGTAGTTAGAGCCGAACCCGTGCCAGGCGCACGGGTTCGGCTGTGATTACCGGCTCGCCACAGGACGCCACCGCGCGCTACGCGGGTAAGCGCCCGAACAGAAACGACCCGGCTGGAAGAGACAGCCGGGTCGCTTTTTTTCAATTGTGGTTATGACTCACGACAACGCGGAGCGAGCAAGTTTCCATTCCACGCTATGTATAACTGTGGCTAACGCCACACTCTGGCCTGCCGTCAACGCAGACCGGCCCGGCGCTACGTCTAACCCCCCGCCGAGCGCCTCCGCTCCTGAGGGGGCATTCAGCTTGGGTGTTCGAGTTCTGTTCGGGCCTGGTCGATTTGGTCGTATGCGTAGGTGGCGATGGCGGCGGTGCTCATCGTCTCACCCTTGCGGGCGAGCGATTCGTAGGTCGGATCGCCGAGGACATCGCGCAGGTGGTCGACCGTGGTGCTGAGTTCGGGAACCCACACTGCGGTGACGGGATCGAACGCGAAGCCGGCGATGGTAGCCGCCGGCTCATAACATCCCAGCCGATCCAGGCACGCGGCGAGGGCAGCCAAAATGGCACGCATCTGGGCGATGCTACCCACGTTGTGGTAGTTGTGGATGGCCACAGCGGAGTATTCGAGCGCGGCCAGCGGGTCGCCATACTCGGCCTCGCGACGGGACAAAGCGCCTGCCAGGTGGGTCTCATTGGTGCGGTTGCCGCTGTCTCGTGCGATCACCAGGCCCCGCCGCAGAGCGTCACGCGCGCGGGCGGGATCCTCGCCGCGGCAGGCGTACCCATACTCGAGGAGCGCGAATGAGATCGCGTACGGGTTGCGGGTGGCCTCGGCGGACTCGATCAGGCCGTTCGCGGTGGCCATCGCGTCGTCAGCGCGACCGGCCATCTTCAATGCGGTGACCAGGGTTGCCCTGGTGATTGTGTGGGTGTCGCGGCCGCGCGCGATTAGGGCGCGGCACCACTCGACCGTCCGTTCGGGCTGGCCGACGGCCAGATAGGCTACGCCGAGCCCGCCCTCCAGGCCGAACGGCACCTCGTAGTGGCCAGTGCCGATCACCGTCTGGCCGGCGTCGCTGTAGCGGACAGCCGCCTCGATCCGTCCGGCCGCGAAGCACAGCGACGCGATCACATACAGGAACGCGAGCCGGGGGTGGTCGACGGCGCGGGCGGGCTCGGTCAACTCTTCGGCCCAGGCCATCGGCTCATAATTCTCGACCAGATCACCGAGCCATCCCGCGTAGGTGGCAATGGTGGCCGCATCGTCGAGGTCGCCGTGGTCTGTGGCCCACCGGAAGGCGGTGCGCAGATTGGCCAGCTCGGCGGTAAACCAGTCGTAGGCCTCGCGCTGGCGGGGGCTGTCCCACAGGGCCAGGATGTCGGCTTCGCGTCCGGCGAAGTACCGGGCATGGGCTGCCCGGACCTCCTCGGCCACACCACGGGCCGCGAGTTGCTCCTCGGCGAACTGGCGGATCGTCTCCGGCATCGAAAACCGGGCATGCCCAGACGAGCGATCCGCCAGGAGCAGCGACTTGCGCACCAGCGCGTCCAGTACATTCAGCACTTCGAATTCGTCTTGATCGGATCCGGCTACCGCACAAGCACTTTCGAGGTCGAAGCCGCCCGCGAACACCGAACACCGCTCCAGCAGCACCTTCTCCGCGTCGTCGAGGTGGTCGTAAGACCAGGCCACCGCGTGGCGCAGGGTTTGGTGGCGTGCCAGACCGCGCCGCGATCCCACCAGGAGCCGGAAGCGCTGATCGAGGCGATCACGCACGTCGCTGGCGGTCATTGACGCCATCCGCGAGGCCGCCAACTCGATGGCCAACGGGATCCCGTCCAGGCGGCGGCAGATTTCCACGACAGCGTCCGCCTCGCCGGGCTGGGCCAGCGAGAAGTCCGACACAACACTTTGGGCGCGGTCGACGAAAAGGTTCACCGCGGCGGATTGGGTTCCGGAGTTGACGTCCAGCGACGGGACACGCCATAACTGTTCGTCGCTGACCCCCAATCCTTCGCGGCTGGTCGCCAGAATCGTGACGGTCGCCGAGGCGGCCAGGATCGCTACGACCAGATCCGCGACACTGTCGACCACGTGCTCGCAGTTGTCGAACACCAGCAGTCGCGACCGGCCCTCCAAGGCGGAGGCCACCGACTCGGTCACTGTCTTGCCCGGTTGCTGGGTGATGCCCAACACCGCCGCGACCGCGTCGGGCACCGCCGCCGGGTCGGTGACCGCGGCCAGCTCAAAAAACCAGACTCCGTCGGGAAACTCATCGGCCAGCCGCGCCGCAACCTCCAACGCCAGCCGGGTCTTGCCGACCCCGCCCACCCCGGTCAACGTGATCAACCGATGCGTCTTTATCGCGGCGTGCAGCTCGGCGACCTCGGACTCCCGTCCGATGAAGCTCGTGGGCGCGGGGCGCAGGTTCCCCGGACGCTCATCCAGTGCCCGCAACGACGGAAAGTCGGTGCGCAGGCCCTCCGATTGGACCTGGAACACCTGAACCGGGGTCGGCACATCCCGCAACCGCCGCGGCCCCAGATCCAGCAGATCCACTCCGCTCAGCAGACCCGCCGTCGACTCGGCCAAAAGGATCTGACCACCATGTCCGGCGGCCATCACTCGTGCGGCGCGATTGAGCACCGTTCCGAAGTAATCCCCGTCGCGCCGCTCGGCCTCGCCGGTTGCCAATCCCATGCGCACCGGCAACCCCAACTCCCGTTGCGCGTCGATCGCGGCGTTCACGGCCGACATCGGCGACGCGAAGGCCGCCACGAAACCATCGCCGGTGTGGCTGAACACGAACCCGTCATAGGCCTCGATCGCCGTGCGCAACACCTTGTCGTGCACGACCAGCGCCGCCCGCATCGCTTGCGCGTCGGCCTCCCACCGACGGGTCGAACCCTCCACATCGGTGAACAAAAACGTCACCACCCCCGAAGGAGCAGCCGCCGCAGCAGCGGACACCACAGCAGAATCTCACAACCGACACGCTCTACCAGCCACATCGGCGGAATCCGGCCCGGATCCCGCCGCGCGGCGATCGTCGATGGCGACCTGCTCAAACCTGTTCTCGGAATCGCCTTGCGCCCTATGCTGGTGAACCGGGACCTCGGGGGCCGGAAGCGGCGGAGGGTCGGATGACCGCAGCGACGGCGTGCCGCACGTGTGGCACCGAGTTGCGGGAGGGCGCTCGATTCTGTGACGGCTGCGGTGCATCCGTCACGGAGCAGGACACCCGTGCGGAGTACAAGCAGGTGACGGTCCTGTTCGCCGATGTGGTGCACTCGATGGACCTCGCGGCGACCGTCGGGTCCGAGCGGCTGCGCGAGATCATGACCGAGCTGGCCGATCGCTGTGCGACGGTGGTGCAGCGTTACGGCAGCACGGTCGCACAGTTCACCGGCGACGGGATCATGGCGGTGTTCGGCGCACCGATCGCCTTGGAGGACCACGCCGTTCGTGCGTGTCTGGCGGCGTTGGGTATTCAGGAGGAGACCACCCGGCTGGCCGCTGAGGTCAAAGAGCGCGACGGTGTGGACCTGCAGTTGCGGGTGGGACTCAACTCGGGTGAGGTGATCGCCGGCGAAATCGGTTCGGGGCCTTTCGGTTACACCGCTGTGGGTGAGCAAGTCGGCATGGCGCAGCGGATGGAGTCGGCGGCCCCGCCTGGCGGGGTGATGCTCAGCGCGTCCACGGCGCGGCTTGTCGAGGGCGCCGCAAACCTCGGCGACGCTGAGCTGGTCCAGATCAAGGGTGGCGAAGCGCCAGTGCCCGCCCATCGGCTGCTGGGCATGGCGGAACGGCATCCCGCCCTCGGGCATGTCGAGTCGAATCTTGTTGGTCGGCAATGGGAGATGTCCGCCGTTGAGGGCTTGTTGGGCCGCGCTGTTGACGGCCACGGCGCGGTGGTCGGCGTGGTGGGGCCACCTGGAATCGGCAAGAGCCGTCTGGTGCGTGAAGTTTCTGCGATGGCGGGTTCTCGTGGCGTGCCGGTGTTCACCGCGTTTTGCGAGTCGCATACCAGTCAGGTCCCCTTCCATGCCGTCGCCCGCCTGTTGCGCGCGGCCTTTGGTGTGCAGGGTCTTGACGGGCAGATTGCCCGCGATCAGGTGCGCGACCGGGTTCCCGGCGCAGACCCCGAGGACATGGTGCTCTTCGATGACCTGCTGGGCATCGCTGATCCCGAGGTGGCGCTGCCCAAAATCGATCCGGATGCGCGGCGGCGTCGGTTGACCGCGCTGGTGAACGCCGCCTCGTTGGCCCGCGAAACCCCCAGGGTCTACGTCATCGAGGACGCCCATTGGATCGATGAGGTCAGCGAGTCGCTGCTGGCCGAGTTCGTCAGGGTGATCCCGCAGACGCCCTCGCTGGTGCTGGTCAGCTACCGACCGGAGTACGAAGGGGCGTTGGCTCGGGTTCACGGTGCTCCAACCATCGCCCTTGCGCCGCTGAGTGATTCAGAAACCGCAGCACTGGTCACCGAGCTGCTCGGCCCAGACCCCTCGGTTGCTGCACTGGGTCATAAGATCGCCGCACGGGCCGCCGGTAACCCGTTCTTTGCCGAGGAGATCGTGCGCGAGCTGGCCGAGGGCGGTGTCCTGCGCGGGCACCGCAGCGCGTACTCCTCTACAGCCGATGTGGCCGAGGTCAGCGTGCCCGCCACCTTGCAGGCGACCATCGCCGCCCGCATCGATCGGCTTGACCCGAAAGCCAAGCGCACGTTGAGTGCAGCGGCGGTCATTGGCTCGCGGTTCAGCCTCGAGATGCTGGAAACGCTGGGCATTGAACCCATTGTCGAGGATCTTGTGGTGGCCGAACTCATCGATCAGGTCAGATTCACCGGAGGGCCGGAGTATGTGTTTCACCATCCTCTGATCCGCACGGTGGCCTACGAATCACAACTCAAGTCGGATCGCGCCGAGCTGCATCGGCGGTTGGCTGCCGTAATCGAGTCACGCGACCCGGCAGCGGTCGAGGAGAACGCGGCCCTGATCGCCGAGCATCTAGAGGCCGCCAGAGAGCTGCACGCCGCCTATGGCTGGCACATGCGGGCCGCAACGTGGGCGACCTACCGTGACATCGGTGCGGCGCGGATGAGTTGGGAGCGCGCTCAAGAGATCGCCGATGCATTGCCCGCCGAGGACCCGGACCGGGCAGCCATGCGCATCGCCCCCCGCACCATGCTGTGCGGGATCGCCTGGCGAGTCCATATGAGTGTGGCTGGTGACCGCTTTGATGAGTTGCGCGAGTTGTGTGCCGCCGCCGGGGACAACGCTTCATTGGCCATCGGCATGGTGGGGCTGGTGATGGAGCACGCATATCAGGGCCGGATGCATGAGGCATCGCGGCTGGCATCCGAACACATGGCCCTTATCGAGTCGATCGGCGATCCGAACCTGACTGTGGGGCTGTCCTTTGCAGCCGTCTACGCCAAGGCTGAAAGCGCCGAATTCGGTGACGTGCTGCGGTGGTCACAGATGGCCATCGACCTCGCCGATGGTGACCCTTCTAAGGGCAACATGGTGTTCGGGTCTCCCTTAGCTCTGGCCCTAGTGCAGCGGGCTTTTGCCCGGTTTTGCTTGGGTCGTCCCGGATGGGGAGACGACATGAAGCACGGCATGGCGATGGCGCGTAGCGCCGACCCCCTGTCCTACGTCACGGCCGTCGGCTACATCTACTGGCCGGGGATACCGACGGGCGTGCTAAGGCCTGACGATCACGCAATCCGCGAGATCGAAGATGCCCTAAGGATTGCGGAACGATCCAGTGACGACATCGCGTTGGCCTACGCTCGGATAACGGTGGGCCTTGCGCTGGTGCACCGCCAAGCGGCTGCAGAGCGTGACCGCGGACAAAAGCTGCTGGCTGAGATTCGCGAAATGTTGATGCCTCGGCGGGGATACAACGTGTCCGAACTACCGGCCGTCAACATCTACTTGGCGCGTGAAAAGGCTCGTCGTGGAGATCGCGATGAGGCGATACCGCTGATGTGTGCCGCCGTTGACGACATGTTCTGCAAAGGACTGCTGGCGTGGGGCGTTCCGGCGACGGGTGTTCTGGTGCAGACGCTGCTTGACCGCGGTGCCGACGGTGACGTAGCAGAAGCCGAGGCCGCATTCGAGCGGTTAGCGGCCGCGCCGACCGCCGACGGTTCAGCTATACGCGACATCTGGCTGTTGCGGCTGCGGGCTGTGCTGGCGCGGGCGCACGGCGATGCCGCGGCTTACGCGCACTTCCGAGATCGCTACCGCGACATGGCGAGAACGCTTGACTTCGAAGGGCATATCGCCTGGGCGAAGGCGATGCCATGACGGGCGGCATTGGCGTGCGTGCGTCGTGCCCGAGGGTTGTCTGAGCCCAACTGCCGGAGTCAAGCTCCTCAGAACGTCGGTGCGGTCAACCCCGTGACCTAGCCATCGGGCTTTTTCCCGGTCTCCGGCCTACATCGCCCGCAACTACTTCGGAGTTAAGCCTCATCCGGGCCTTTGCGACTTCACCGACATCGCCGAACGCTATCCGGTGTTCGTGATCGCGCCGGAGAAGTAGGCCGAGACCTGAGCAGCACAACGCCAACGTTTGCGATCGTGTCCGGTGGATCCGCCAAAAGAGGCAGAGGTCATCGCGTGGCTGAGAGGATGAGTCTGTGGCAGTTCAGTGGGACTCAGCGGTTGCCCTTGACAGCGGCTCAACTGTGGGCTCGATCGCCAGCATGGACAGCGTCGCAGTCGCGGGTTCGGTCGCGACTGCAGGCAGTATCGCGGTAGCCGGGTCCGTGGCCACCGCAGGCAGCGTCGCGGTAGCCGGCTCGGCAGCGACCGCGGGCAGTGTCGCGGTAGCCGGCTCGGCAGGCACCGCGGGCAGCGTCGGGGTAGTTCGCAGTCTCTTGACTGTGTTGTGTCTGCTCGCCAGGGAATGTGTGGCGTGCGTGGCCTGTATTGCTTGCTCCCGGTGCGTCGCCTGTATTGGCTGCGTGCGCTGCATCGACTGTGTAGGGTGCATC
>Ga0318524_10000824_pt1 | contig 11042 bp, 9 predicted proteins | sample GRESIP052b4f22_FD_203685 | JGI IMG/M metagenome (GOLD analysis project Ga0318524, IMG submission 203685) | Tropical soil microbial communities from Luquillo Experimental Forest, Puerto Rico - GRE.SIPMG.052b4f22 | ecosystem: Environmental > Terrestrial > Soil > Tropical forest > Bulk soil... | reverse complement strand
GCGGCCGGACTGGTCGTAGGCGATGCGCTCCATGGTCAGCAGGGCCGTGCCGCGGGTCTCGTTCAGGGTGCGGGCCTCGGCGGTCGAGGCGTTCTTGGCGCCCATCCGCTGGGTGGCCGAGTACAGGCCGACGCCGGACGCGCGGAGCAGTTCATACAGGCCGTGCTCCTCGAGCATCTCGACGTTGAGCTGGACGAGGCCGGCCGGGAGGTAGTTGTGCATCAGGGCCATCGGCTCGCCGTCGGCCAGCCTGATCCGCTCCAGCGACATCACCAGCGCCCGTTCGGGGAGCTGCAGGGCGTCGGCGACCCGGTCGCTGGCGTGGCTGACCTCGGCCTTGAGCACCCGGGTGGCCGGGTTCCTGCCGCTGGCCGCGAGGTCGTCATACAGGCTGGTCAGCTCCACGTTGCGGTCGATCCGCTCGTTGGCCACCAGGGTCCCGGCGCCGCGCTTGCGCACCACCAGGCCCTTGTTGGCCAGGTAGAGGAAGGCGGCGCGGACCGTGGGCCGGGACAGGCCGAGCATCTCCGCCAGCTGGACCTCGTTCTCCAGCCGGGCGCCGACCTTGAGCGCGCCGGATCTTATGGCCGATTCGAAGTGCTGAGCCAGCTGGAAGTACAGCGGTACCGGGCTGGTCCGGTCGATGATGATCGGGCCGCTCGTGCTTGGTTCGCGTTCAGGCATCGTCGACATCCGGCGGATCGCTAGGCCATTTGTTTGGACATTGTAACCACTGCAGAGTTAGCGCGGAAACCGAGGCAATCCCGGTCGCCGTGGCCTGCGGATTCCAACTCATATTCTAGTTTGTCCGCACATACTCACAGACTCTTGACACGTCATTAAGGACGGAGGGAGTATCCAGACATCGGTGATCTTGTCCCACTGACCGGGAGGCCGGTTGCGGATCGGCGTGGTGCTCGAGGCGTTCGTGGACTGGCCGCTGGAGCGGGTGCTGGCCTGGCTGCCCGGGGCGGCCCCCGAGGTCACCCACCTGGAGGTCGGCGCGGGCGGGTACGCGCCGCACCCGCACTGCGACGTCGCGGCGCTGCTGGCCGGCGGGCAGGCCCGCTCGGCCTGGCTGGAGGGCATCGCCCGGCACGGGCTGCGGGTCGACGCGCTGAACGCCTGGGGTAACCCGCTGCACCCCGACGCGGACCTGGCCCGCGAGCACGATCAGGCGCTGCGCGACGCCATCAGGCTGGCCACGCTGCTCGGCGTGGACCGGGTGGTCGCGCTGGCCGGCTGCCCAGGCGGCGCCGCCGGGGACCGGGTGCCGCACTTCGGGGCCGGCGGCTGGCTCCCCTACCTGGAGGGCGTCTACGAGCGCCAGTGGGAGGAGCACATCGCGCCCTACTGGGCCGGCCTGGCCGGGTTCGCCGCCGCGGAGAATCCCGCCCTGCGCGTCTGCCTGGAGTTGCACCCCGGCACGTGCGTGTTCAACGTCGAGACGTTCAGCCGGGTGGCCGCGCTCGGGCCGGCCATCGCGGCCAACCTCGACCCGAGCCACTTCTTCTGGATGGGCATGGACGGCCACAAGGTCGCCGCGGCGCTGGGCGACCGGATCGGGCACGCGCACGGCAAGGACACGGTCTTCCACGCCGAGCACCTGGCCCTCAACGGCCTGCTCGACCGGCGCTGGCCGCAGCCCGCGGACCAGATGCCGTGGACCTTCGCGGTGCCCGGCCGCGGCCACGACCTGGCCTGGTGGGCCGGCCTGATGCGCGCGCTCGGCGGCTCGGCGGCCCGGGTCGTCTCGATCGAGCACGAGGACCCGTTCGTGCCCGCCGCCGCCGGGGTCCCCGAGGCCGCCCGGCTGCTGCGGTCGGCGATCGACGCGGCCCTGGAACCGGCGTGAGGGTTCGCGTCGGCCTGGTCGGGACGGGCCTGATCGCCCAGGTCATGCACCTGCACTACCTGGCCGAACTGGCCGACAGGTACGAGATCGCCGCGGTCTGCGACCTGGACGCCGGAAGTGCCAGGGGATGTGCCGAACGGTTCGGGGTCCCCGCGGTCTTCACCGACTGGCGCGCCCTGCTTGGCCATCGCCTGGACGCGGTCATGGTGCTGACCTCGGGCAGCCACGCCCCGATCGCCGAGGCCGCGGCGCGGGCCGGGATGCACGTCTTCGTGGAGAAGCCGATGTGCTTCTCGGCCGCGGAGGGCCGGGCCATGGTCGCGGCCGCCGGGCAGGCCGGGGTGAGGCTCATGGTCGGCTACCCGAAGCGGTACGACCCGGCCTTCGCCCGCATGCGGGAGGAAACCGCGCGGATCGGCGGCCTACGGCTGCTGCGGGTGACCACCTTCGAGGCGCCGCTGCGGCCCTACGTGGCGCACTACCCGCTGCTCCCCCGGTCGCCGCTTCCGGCCGAGGTCGCGGCCGGGCTGCGGGCCGACAGCGACCAGCGGATCAGGGCGGCGCTCGGGCCGGCCACCGATCTGGAGCGGCAGGTCTACGCGGGCGTGCTGCTCGACACCCTGGTGCACGAGCTGAACGCCGTGCGCGGCCTGCTCGGCGAGCCGACCCGGCTCGAGTACGCCAGCCTGGCCATGGACTGCGTCACGGTGATGCTCAGGTTCGGGGCGCTGCCGGTGGCCATCCACTGGATCGACCTGCCGGGCATCGCCCGGTACGGCATGGAGTTCGCGCTGTACGCGCCGGACCGGCGCCTGACGCTGACGTTCCCCTCCCCCTTCCTGCGCAACGAGCCCGCCACCCTGGCGATCGAGGACGGCTGGGCGGGTTCGGCCCGGGCCTGGCGCACCGAGGAAGTCACCAGCTACGAGAGCGGGTTCAGGCGCGAGCTCGAGGCGTTCCACGACTGGATCGTCTCCGGCCGCGAGCCGGCCACCCCGGGCCGGGACGGCCTGCGCGACGTCGCGCTGTGCCAGGCCATCATCGACTGCCACCGTCGCGGCGTGCCCGTGGACGATCCCGCAGGGAGGACGGACTGATGAGCAGTAAGGCGAGGGCGATGCTCCCGGCCAGGTCCGTTCGGTATCATCCCGTGCCTCTGGGCGGTCGCTAGCATGGCGCCGTTCCGGCTCGGCCTGGCCGGCGCCGGCCGGATGGGCCGCACCCACCTGCGGGCCCTGGTCGGCTCGGAGCGGGTGGCGGTGACCGCGATCGCGGAGATGTCGGCCGCGGCCCGTTCGGCCGTGGCTGCGCCGGGGGTGACGCTGCACGCCAGCGTGACGGAGATGCTGGACGCGGCCGCGGCCGACGGGGTGCTGATCGCCGCGCCCACCGACCAGCACGGCGCGATCATCGCCGAGGTGGCCGCGCGCGGGCTGCCGATGCTGTGCGAGAAGCCGTGCGGGCTGACCGCCGCGGCGGCCCGCGCGTCCGCGGCGGCGGCGGCCGCGGCCGGGGTGCCGCTGCAGGTGGCGTACTGGCGCCGGTTCGTCCCCGGCCTGCGGCGGCTGCACGACCGGATCGTCGCGGGCGAGCTCGGGGTCATCCACCTGGTCACCTGCTACCAGTGGGACGAGCAGCCGCCCTCGGCGGCGTTCCTGGCGCACAGCGGCGGCATCGCGATCGACATGGGCGTGCACGAGTTCGACCAGCTGCGCTGGCTGACCGGGCAGGACATCGCCGGCCTGGCCGTGGTGGCCTCGGGGCGGGCGCCGGACGGGATCGCCGACGTGGACGGCGCGCAGGCGATCGCGTCCCTGTCCGGCGGCGCCTGCGGGTTCGTCTCGCTCGGCCGTTACCACCCGGCGGGGGACGCGGTGTGGGCCGAGGTGTTCGGGACGCGGGGCAGCGAGCGGTGCGAGGTCATCGACCCGGCGCAGGGCGAGCGCGCCCAGCTCGAGGCGCTGCGCGCGCAGGCCGAGAGCTTCGCGGAGTTCGCCCGCGGCGCGCCGTGCCAGGGCGCCACCGCGGCCGACGCGGTCGCGGCGCTGACCGCCGCCGAGCAGGTCACGGCGGCGATCCCGGCGATGGCTCCGTCGTGAACGGCGTGCTGCGGGTCGGCATCATCGGCTACGGGGCGATGGGCAGGGCGCACAGCTACGGCTACCGGGTCGCGCCGATGCTGCGGCCCCTGCCGGTGACACCGGTGGTCACGGTGATGTCGGGCCGTCACGCCGGCGCGGTCGCGGCCGCGGCCGCGGCGTACGGCGTGCCCGCCACCGTCACCGACTGGCGGGAGCTGATCGCGCGGGACGACGTGGACATGGTCGACATCTGCACCCCGCCCGGCACGCACGCGGAGATGGCGCGGCAGGCCGCCGCGGCGGGCAAGGCGGTGCTGTGCGAGAAGCCGCTGGCCCTGAACTACCGGGAGGCGGCCGCGGCGCTGGCCGCGGTCACCGGGGCCGGGGTGCACAACGCGGTCGGCTTCAACTACCGGCGGCTGCCCGCGGTGGCGCTGATGCAGCGGATGATCGCCGAGGGCGCGATCGGCGACCTGCGGCTCTGGCGGGCCACCTGGCTGTCGGACGAGTTCACCGACCCGGCCACCCCGCACGACTGGCGCTTCGACCGGGCCATGGGCGGCACCACGATCGCCGATCTCGGCTGCCACCTGATCGACCTGGCGCTGAGCATGGCCGGCCCGGTGGCGAGCACGTGCGCGCAGGCCGCCACCTTCATCCGGTCGCGCTCCGGGATCCCGGTGACGGTGGACGACGCGGCCAGCGCCCTGCTGCGCTTCGAGTCGGGGGCGCTGGGCACGATGGAGGTGGCCCGGGCCGCGGTGCGGCGGCCGTGCGACTTCACCGTCGAGGCGAACGGCAGCGGCGGCACGCTCGTGTTCGACTACGCCAGGCTGAACGAGCTGTGGTACGGCGGCGCCGGCGACGACGTGCGGCTCTACGGGATGCGGCGGATCCGGGCGGAGCATCCCAGCCATCCGTACGCGGCCCAGTGGTGGCCGGTCGGGCAGGGCGTGGGCTACGGCGCGTCCTTCGCGAACCAGGTCGCCGACCTGCTGGAAGGCTGGCCGGACGCGCCGTGGACGCCCGGGTTCCGCGAGGGCGCCGCGGTGCAGGCGGTCTGCGACGCGATGGAGACCTCGGCGGCGGCCGGCCGCTGGGTGAAGATCAGCGAGGTGACGAACGCGGTGCAGCCGTGGGAGGGTGACATCTGGCCGGGCGGCTGAGGCGGTCACTGGTCACGGGGCGAGCCCGGCGGCTTCGGCGAAGCGGCCCGCCCGGACCGCGTCGACGAGCGGCTCGAGGTCCGCGGGCGGGGCCTGCCCGTGGCCGGTGAAGGCGGCGAGCTCGCGCAGCAGGCGGAGCGCCCGCCCGGTCCCCTCCCCCAGGCGCGGGAACCGGCGCAGGTCTATGGCCTGGGCCGCGACGAAAAGCTCGAGGGCGACGACCCGCGCGGCGAGGCCGGCCATATCGGCCAGGCGCCGCGCCGACAGCGGGGCCATCGTCGTGCGGTCCTCGATCCCTTCGGCCTTGCTCGTGCTCACGACGTCGAAGGAGACCGGGTAGGCGAGCGCGCGCGCCTCCGCCGCGATCGACTGCGCGGCGACGGCGAACTCGGCGAGCGCGTCCTCGCCGGTGTCCGCCTCGGCGGCGAGCCCGGCCGGGAGGCCGGACAGCGGGCTCTGCAGCAGCTTGACGGTTCGCTCGGCGGCGCTGGTCACCACGGGCGCGAGGGCGATGCGGGCGAAGTCGAGCGCGGCGGCGACCGGGACCACGTCGAGGTTGCCGACCGACACGATGCGCCGTTCCGCCAGGATGACGGCGGGGTTGGCCGAGGCGGAGTTCAGTTCGGTCTCGATCGTGCCCCGGGTGTAAGCCAGGGCGTCCCTGGCCGCGCCGAGGATCTGGGGGATGCTCCGGAAGGTGAGCGGATCCTGCAGGTTCCGGGCGTGCCCGGGCTCGAACAGGGAGCTCCCGGCGAGCAGCGCGCGGAGGCGGCCGATCGCCGCCGCCAGGCCCGGGTGGGGCCGGAACTCGGCGACCACGGGATGGAGGATGCTGAGGTTGCCCGCGAACCCCTCCAGAGCGAGCGCGGCGGCGACGTCAGCCTCCCCGAGCAGCCGGGTCGCGGCGAGCTGAGCCAGCGCGGCCCAGCCGGTGGCGAAGGAGTTGTTGTTGATCAGCGCCAGGCCTTCGTTTTCCCGCAGCACGAAGCCCGTCTCGCGGAGCAGCCCCTCGGCCAGGTCGGCCAGGGGACCCAGATCGGCCTGCCCCACCGAGCCGAGGCTGCGCACCGCCGGCGAGACACCGCGGTTCAAGGCGTCGACGATCATGCCGGCGAGTTCGGGGCGCACCCCGGCCGCGCCCTTGGCGTAACCGTTCACCAGGCACACCATCGCGGCCCGCACCACCGCGGGCGGGGCGGGCGTTCCCTGGGCGATCAGGTGGTTCCGGACCAGGGTCCGGCTGAAGTCCCGGCGGGCCGCGGCGTCGAGCGTGACGCGCTTTCGCTCGGCGACCGCGGTCGTCAGGCCGTAGACGGCCGCCTCCGATCGCAGGGACTCCTCGACCACCTTCCGCGCCTCGGTCATCCGGTCACGCGCCGCCGGGGAGAGGGTGACCGTGTCCCGTCCCTCGGCGACGGCGGCGAGGGACTCGATCGTCAGCGATTCGCCGTCAAGCACCACCATCGGCGCTACCCTCCCTCTATTGACACGCAGGGCCCACTACAGTACAGCTTCGGTGATGTTGCGGAAGGAGTGGCCTGATGGCTATGTCGATCATGGACCGGCTGGGGGCGGGCGCGGTGCTCGGCGCCGAGGGCTACGTGTTCGAGCTGGAACGCCGCGGTTACATCAAGGCGGGGCCGTTCGTCCCCGAGGTGGTCCTCGACTACCCGGACGCGGTGCGCGAGCTGCACCGGGAGTTCCTGCGGGCCGGCGCCGAGGTGATGGTGGCGCTCACCTACTACGCGCACCGGGAGAAGCTGCGGGACGTGGGCCGCGAGGGCGACCTGGAGGCGATGAACCGCCAGGCGGTGCGCCTGGCCCGCGAGGTCGCCTCCGAGGGCGGCGCGCTGGTGGCCGGCAACGTGTGCAACACCTGGGCGTACGACCCGGACGACCCGGCTACCGGCCACGTTGTCCGGGCCATGTACGCCGAGCAGCTGGGCTGGGCGGGCGAGGAAGGCGTCGACTTCGTCATCTCCGAGACCAACGACTACCTCGGCGAGGCGCTGATCGCGCTGGAGGTCATCCGTGACCTGGGGCTGCCCGCGATGGTGACGCTGGCGCCGACGCAGCCGGACCGCACCCGCGACGGCTACGAGTACGCCGAGGCGTGCCGGATCCTCGCCGCCGAGGGGGCGCAGATCGTCGGGCTCAACTGCGACCGCGGGCCGGCCACGATGCTGCCGCTGATCACGGGCATCAGGGAGGCCGTGGACTGCGCCGTGGCCGTCCAGCCGGTGCCGTACCGGACGGACGCGGCCGCCCCGACGATGGAGACGCTACGGTCATCCGACGGGTCGCGTGCCTTCCCGATCGCGCTCGACCCCTTCGTCTGCACGCGCTTCGAGATGGCGGACTTCGCGCGGCAGGCCCGCGAGCTCGGCGCGGACTACGTGGGCATCTGCTGCGGCGCCGGGCCGCACCACGTCAGGGCCATGGCCGAGGCCCTCGGCCGCGAGGTTCCGGCCAGCAGGTACTCGCCGTCGATGGACCTGCACCCGATGTTCCGCGCCGACGTCGCGGCCAAGGACGCGGCGTTCCTGCCCTCGTGGAGCGCGTGAGGGCCACGGCGTCTCATGCGGGCCGGGGCAGGCCGCCGTGGGCCGGGCGTGAGGCCCAGCCCGTTCGGTTCACATATCGGCCTGTGCCCGTCCGGCCTCGCAGCCCCGTGAGGCTTGGGCCGCGGCCAGGCGCGGCCGGTCTCCGGGGTGGTGCTCTTGATGCTGGCGGTGCGCAAGTGCTCTCGCGGGGCGCGTGCTGCTCCGGCGGCCTGCGGCCTAACGTACTGAAACCGGGGTTCCAGTGCGCTCTGGCGCCATGAAAGTCCAGTTCCATAGCGTTCCGGCCGACGCGGCCGACCCCCTCGGCTATGCCGCCGCGGGCAAATCGCGCGGGCACGCGCATGGCCAGGATCAGGGCTGGAGGACGATCCTGCCGGGGATGCCGCCGGCGGATTTCGCGCTGTACGCCTCGACCGCTCGCGTGAGGGGGTATACCGCGCCGACCTGCGGGCGCAGGTGCCCCTCGTCGATCAGGCGGGCGAGTTCGATCAGCTGGGCGCGGCTGGGCTCCTGGACGAAGACGACCTGACGGATGTCGTCCCGGTCGGCGGGCAGCTGCGCGGCGGCCTTGATCGTAACCAGCGTTCCCGCTGGCTTGAGGAGGACCGGCGAGCTCGCCAGCACCTCGCCGCCGATCGTGTCCACGACCAGGTCAGCCTGGCCGGCCGCGTCCTCGAGGCGGTCGGCGTCCAGCGCGATGAACCGGTCGGCGCCCATTTCCAGGGCCAGGGAACGGGAGTGGCTTCGCCCGGTCCCGATCACCTCGGCACCGGCCCAGCGGGCCAGCTGGACCGCGGTCGACCCGACCGCGCCGCCCGCGCCGTGGATGACCACCGTCTGCCCCTTGGCCAGCTTTCCGTGGTCGAACAGGGCCTGCCACGCCGTCAGGCCGGCCCGCGGCACCGCCGCCGCGTGGACGTGGTCGACGGTGCGCGGCTTCGGCGCCAGGTTACGGGCTTCGACGGCGACGTACTCGGCGGCCGCACCGTCACGCAACTGGTCGGTGAGCCCGTACACCTCGTCGCCGACGGCCATCCCGGCGGTCCCGTAGCCCAGCGCGGCGACGACCCCGACACCTCGTTGCCGGGGATGACCGAGGTACGCCGGTGTCCGGCCCGGCAGGTCCAGATGGGCCAGTCCAGCTCGTTGTGCGTGATGCCGCACGCGGCGACCTTGACCAGCACGTCGCTGAGCCCGGGCTTGGCGTCGGGCACCTCTTCGTAGACCAGCCCGCTGACGCCGGTTGGCTCGTGGGTGCGGATGGCCTTCATGCCCCGCCCCTCCTTTCGTGTGTATCGGCCTGGCCCTGGTCATTCGCGTTCGGCCACGCGAAGCCCCCGTTGCGGCGTCCACGACTCGATGACCAGCAGCGTCGCCTCCGGGTTCAGCCGGGTAATGACGACCTCGGAGATGTCGGCGAGAAACAGGTCCCCGTCGGGCCCGGCGCCCAGCGGTCCGGCCAGGACCGCCCGGCCGGCGATCTTCGCCTCGCCCGGCCACTCGGCCTCCTTGCCCTCCTCCGGGTGAACCACCGGGCCGTGCAGCGCGAACCTCGGATCCCGGCGCAGATCCGCGCCCTTGTGCGCCCCCGGCATCGACCCGAACCTGAGCTCACCGTCAGCGAATTCGCACTCGATGCCCGAGATCCGCGGCGAGCCGTCGGCCCGCAGCGTCGCGATCGTCTTGTGCCTGCCCGCCTCGAAGAGCCGCCGTACCCGCGCCGCGAACTCCGGCTCCGCCTGCTCCACGTCCCTCCACGCTGCCATGGCCACAGTATGCCCTTCCGCAGGAAGGCCGCCGGATCAGAAGAGGGTCGGCGGTCCGGAGGGGATGGGCTCGGGGAGCGGCTCGACCTCGGGCACCAGGGCGCGCACGTCATCGTGGAAGCGGCGGGCCAGGTCGAGCGCCTCGATGTTGTCGGGGGTATGGATGAAGACGGTCGGGGAGCGCCCCTCACGCAGCCAGCCTGCCACCGGGGCGAGCCAGGGCTGCCAGCCCGCGACCGTACGCGCCGCGTCGTCCCGGCCGATATAGCGGACGACGGGATAGGAGGTGAGGGCCCGCGACCGGCGGGGCAGGCGCGGTTTCCTCGTCCACGCCTCCCGTTCGGCGCCGGTCACCGGAGGGCTCCCGAACAGGACGGTGGTGTCGAAGGTCACCCACTCCGCGCCGGTCTCGCCGAGAGCCCGCTCAAGCTGTTGTTCCGAGCGCGGATCCGCGAAGAACGCGCGGTGCCGTACCTCGACGCAGTACCGGTGCTCGCGCGGGAGACGGCGCAGGAAGCCGGTGAGAGCGTCGAGGTCGGCGGGGCTGAAGGACGGTGGCAGCTGAATCCAGAGGTCGTGGACGCGAGGCCCGAGGGGCTCGATCGCGGTGAGGAAGGCGCGGAGCGGTTCGTCGACGTCGGCGAGGCGGCGCTCATGAGTGATCGGTTTCGGCAGCTTGAGGACGAACCGGAAGTCACAAGTGGTCTGCGCCGCCCACGAGCTGACCGTGGCGGGGGCGGGGGTCGCGTAGAAGGTGGTATTGCCCTCCACGGCGTTGCACCAGGTCGCGTAGGCACGCAGGCGTTCCCGCGGGGACAGCGACGTAGGCAGGTAACGGCCTTGCCACGGGGCGTACGTCCACATCGCGCAGCCGACGTGGAGTTCCATGACGCCGAGGGTACCGGGACCCAGTGTCAGGCCGGTTCGGACGGCCACAGCGCGGCCAGCTGCGCGGGGCTGATGTTGCCGCCGCTGCAGATGATCGCCACCTTCCGGCCCGCGAACCGCCCGGGCGTGCCCAGCACCGCCGCCAGGGCGGCCGCGCCGGCCGGCTCGACGAGGTTGCGCGTCTTCTCGATCATCAGCCGCGTCGCCGCCCTGAGCGCGTCCTCGGAGACCAGCACGAAGTCATCGAGCAGATCCCGCATGATCCGCTGCGGCAGTTCGAACGCCGTCCTGGTGGCCAGGCCTTCGGCGAAGGTGCTCGTGGTGTCCTCGACGAGGGTGCCCGCCCGCCAGGAGCGGTACGCGGCCGGGGCCGCCTCGGACTGCACGCCGATCACCTCGGCCGACGAGCGCACCGCCTTGGTGACCACGCAGGCCCCCGCCGCCCCGCTGCCGCCGCCGACCGGGACGACGATCACCTCGATGTCCGGCTGCGCCTCGAAGATCTCCACGGTATAGGTGGCCACGCCCGCGACGAGCAGCGGCTCGTTCCCCGAGTGGACGTACCGGTACCCGTGCTCGATGGCCTGCTTCTCGCAGTACTCGCGGGCCTCGTCGAAGTCACGGCCGTGAAACACCACCTCGGCGCCCAGCGCCCGCATCGACTCGACCTTCACCGGGTTGGCCTGCACCGGCATGCAGATCACCGCCCGTACGCCGAACAC
>Ga0318524_10000819_pt1 | contig 11080 bp, 9 predicted proteins | sample GRESIP052b4f22_FD_203685 | JGI IMG/M metagenome (GOLD analysis project Ga0318524, IMG submission 203685) | Tropical soil microbial communities from Luquillo Experimental Forest, Puerto Rico - GRE.SIPMG.052b4f22 | ecosystem: Environmental > Terrestrial > Soil > Tropical forest > Bulk soil... | reverse complement strand
TCGCTCGCCCCGACGGCACGGCCGCTGGCGACGCTGGCGAGAGAACAGGTCGAAGCGCGCCTGCGTGCCGCGCTCGCGGCGGGGGAGGGGCCCGCCGGGGCACACTGCATCCACGAGCTGTGGATGCGGGGTGAGTTCGCGGTCAACATCGAGTCGGCACTCGCAGCCTTGTGGCGCAGCGCCGCGAGCTCCATCCCCGAATGGCTGCCGATGCGCTACATCGACTGGTTGCCGACTCTTTACGAGGTGACGCGCGGCTTCCGTGCCGCGCGCCGCGGCCGCTACAACCTCTACCTTGTGCTGCTCGATTTCGCCGATCGCAACCGCGGCCCCCACGGCGTGTACGTCGGCATGAGTCACTACACGCCGGCTCAGCGTTTCGATCAGCACAAGGCCGGCGTGCACGCCGCGGGCAGCGTGCTTCGACGCGGCATCGAGGTGCTGACAGGGCCGACGCTGCATCTGCAGCGCATTGCGCGGCCCGAAGCGCTGCGCATCGAGGCGCAGCTCGCCGATGCGCTGCGTGATGCGGGACTGCTGGTGGAGGGCGGCCACTAGCGAGCGCGCGTCGCTTCCGGGCAATTGATCACTGTCGGGATTCAACGACGTCAGACAGACCCGGTCGGAAGCCGCCGACGCCGCGCCGCGGCTTGGACCTGATATCGGACGGACCGTTGCTTGCCTCACCATGTGCGACGTATGCGGCGACAAACGGAAACCGATATGTCGGCACACGTGCGGATTCCACAGGCGGGGCGCGTCCCGATCCACAGCCGCGCCCACGCGACTGTCGCTCTGGCGACGCGTCATCTCGTGACGCTCACGGTGGCGTTCCTTGCCGCGGCGCTGTTGCTCCTCTCACGCCCCGCCAACGGCGCCGACGTGGCGTTGTCCGTCACCATCGCTCCGCCGCCGCTGCCGGTCTACGAGCAACCGCCGCTGCCTTCTCCCGGCTATATGTGGGTGCCGGGATATTGGAGCTACGGCCCTGACGGCTACTTCTGGGTGCCCGGCACCTGGGTACTGCCGCCTGATCCGGATCTGGTATGGACGCCGGGTTACTGGGGATTTTCCGATGCCGCCTATGTCTGGTACCCGGGCTACTGGGGACCGCAGATCGGTTTCTACGGGGGCATCGTCTACGGCTTCGGCTACTTTGGACGCGGCTATGACGGTGGCTACTGGCGGGACCACCAGTTCTATTACAACCGTGCCGTGAACAACATCGGCAACACCAACGTCACCAACGTCTACAGCAAGACGGTGGTCAACAACACCACCGTGACCAACATCAGCTACAACGGCGGACCGGGTGGCGTCAGCGCGCGGCCCACACCCCAGGAGCAGGCTGCAGGGCGCCAGCCACGTCACGCGGCGACCAACGATCAGGCCGCGCACGTGGCGCGCGCGAGAACCCAGCACGAGCTTCTGGCTGCGGTGAACCAGGGTCACCCGCCGATTGCCGCAACGCCCAAACCCGACACGTTCCCGGGGCCTGGCGTCCCGCCACCGCCGCCTGAGCGGCGCGCTCCGGCGGAGCACCTGACACCCGCCGCTCCGGCGGAGCGAACGACTCCCGAACGTCCGCCCGCTCACCAGTCTCCTCCGGCCGAAAAGTCGCCGCCACGGCAACGCCAGCCCGATCAACCCGGGGAACCGCCGCGGCCGTGAGCCACGACGGCAGTTCTATGATGCCGGGGGATGCGTGACGAAGGCCCGCTCGATCACGTAGTCGCCCACCTCACCCGTGTGCGGTGAGATGTCAAACCCGCGCGAGTCGAGCAGCGCACGGACATCGGTGAGGAGCGCCGGACTTCCGCACACCATCAGGCGATCGACTGCCGGATCGAGCGCGGGCAGCTGGAGCTGCTGCTGCAGACGGCCGGACTCGAGGAGCACCGTCAGGCGTCCACGGTTGAGGTGCGGCTCGCGCGTCACGGTCGGGTGGTAGCGCAAGGCACCACGCACCAACTCGCCGAGCAGCTCGTGCTTTCGGAGCGCCGCGATCCGTTGTCGGACCACTTCGGTCTCCCGCGCCCAGCGCACGCCATGGATGAAGATCACCTCGGCGAAGCGCGCGTACAGCTCCGGATCCTGGATGATGCTGAGGAAGGGTGCAGCGCCGGTGCCGGTGCAGAGAAGATACAGCCGGGTCCCGGGCCGCAGATCGGCGAGCAGCAGCGAGCCGGTCGGCTTGCGGCTTACCAGGATTTCATCCCCACGCTGGACGTGCTGCAGGCGCGAGGTGAGGGGCCCGTCGGGAACCTTGATGCTGAGGAACTCCAGGTGGTCAGCGTGATTCGCACTGGCGATGCTGTAGGCGCGCAGCAACGGCCGCTCGAGCATCAGTCCGACCATCACGAACTGGCCGTTCTCGAACCGCAGCCCGCGATCGCGGGTCGTGCTGAAAGTGAATTGGGTATCGGTCCAGTGCTGGACCGCGAGCACGCGTTCCGTGCCGATGATCGCCATGCCTTGCCGCCTGCAAAAAACTCCGCGCTATGGTAGCCAGTCCCGGACCCGCGCCCGGATCTTTCGCGTCATGGACTCATAAGCGCGCGTTATGACCTCGAGCGGCTGCTGGCAACGCGGGTTCCCTCCACGGTACGGCGGGCGCTAGACTGGCCGAGGAAGGGGGGCAGCACACATGAGTCGAAGGACGGCAACGCCGGCTGTGGGCGCGCTATGTGCTGCGCTGCTCGGTGCCATGCCGGCGACACTCCCGGCCGCCCGGCCGCCCCCGGCACTCGTGCTCCCGGCCGGAGCGCGTGTCGGAGTCGTGAACCTGCTCGATCCCGAGGTGACGCACTTTCACGCCTCGCGCCAGATCGAGAACAGTTTCCTCAAGACCTACACGGTGAACTGGTCCGTCAGTGCGATGTTGCTTGCCGCAGTGAAGGACCGTCTGGGTCAGCTGGGCCTGACCGCAGTGCCCGTCGCGGCCGGCGACGCCTTGCGCCGTGCGCGCGAGAGCTGCTTTCTCGATGCGGCGCTCACCAAGGGTCTGTCGAAGGAGTGTGGGCAACTGTACGTGCAGCTGGCTGCGGCTCAGGACCTGCAGGCCATCATTGCGCTCGGCCCGGGACGCAACGACTCGGCGCACGCCGGTGCCACGCGTCACAAGGATTTGCCGGAGTACCTGCGGGGGTGGTCCTTCGTGACGGGCGGCGCGGATCCGCTTCCGGCGCTGCTGGATCAGACCGAGCTGCTGCTGGTGGGCGTCACCGCCTCGAAGGCGGAGCTCATCGGCCGCGCCTGGGGCGGTGGTGGCAAGAACTGGACCGGATACCAGGCACCCCCCGACCTCAAGGCATTCTCCGAGCAACAGCTCGATCAGCTGCAGCCCCTCTACGGTGCCATGCTGAAGCAGCAGGCCGACGCTGCTCTAGCGCCGCTGCAGCTCGCGCACTGACCTGCCGCTGCCCAAGTGGCGCTAGGCGGCGTGGCGGATTGCCCAGGCGCAGACGATCACGCCGATCAGTCCTAATCCGAGATACAGCCCCGCGAACAGCCTCTCGCGCCGCTCGAGCGCAGCCTCGGTGAGTGGCGCGATCAGGAACGGCTCGCCGTTGGTCGGCTCGGAGATGACGCTCTCGCGCGTGATCGAGGACTGGAGAGTCTGGCTCTGCGCCTCGCGGGCCGCCGCCTGCCGCGCCGCCTGCCATTCGGCGTCATTCAGCTTACCGTCATGATCGAGATCGAAGCGCGCGAGCAGTCCCTGCTGGTCCTGCTTCCACTCGTGCAGCTTCGCCGTGATGGCGGCGTTCACGTCCCCGACCTCGGAATGCGAGCGGAGTTCGCCCATGACACAGACGCGCGCTCCGACTCCGAGCAGCCGCTCCGTGTAGCGCCAGCTGCCGATGCCGAGACGCTGGAACAGCGAACTCTCCTCGGGGGGGCCGGTCATGGGCCAGGAGGTCGCCCCGTACCAGACATTGCGCACCGTCGGGGTGATCTCGGCCTGTACCGGACCGACGAGGCAGCGGGCATCGTCGTCATCGACCAGTGCGAAAGGCTCGACGCTGCTGCCGCTGTCGGTCGTGCGCCAGCGGCGATTGCCGCGGGAATCGCGCTCCTCGTGCGCAATCTCGTACGACCACCACACGCAGGGTCGCGCACTGAGGGGCGCGGCGGCCGGTGCGGGGCCCGCCGGCTGCGTGCGTGCCTTGAGCTTCACGTACCCCTGAGCGGCGGAGCGGATGCGCACTTCGGGAGTATCGGCGACCAGACGATCGCGCTTCAGGCGCACCAGGAACCGCCACAGCGCCAGCAGCGCCAGCGCCGCCGTCGCGACTGCGATGAGCGCATAGGGCGGCGGCTGACCGGGGTGCACGGGTGGTCTAGCCGGAGAACGCCGCCTTCAGATCGACGTCCGCCTTCTGATCGGCCTCGAAGTGCAACAGCTGCGCCGGTGGGAAATCGCCCAGGCCCGCGATCAGCACGTCCGGGAAGGTCGCGATGCGGACGTTGTTGATGTTGGCGGCTTCGTTATAGACCTCGCGCCGGTCGGCGATCGCAGTCTCGAGGCCGCTGATGCGGTCCTGCAGATGCCGGAACGGCTCGCTCGCCTTCAGCTGCGGATAGTTCTCGGCGACGGCGTAGAGCCCGGTGAGACCGCTGCGCAGATCGCGCTCGGCGGCGCCGAGTGAGCTCATGTTACCGGAGCTGCGTGCCGCATCCACGCCGGCGCGCGCGCGCATCACGCGCTCGAGCGTGGCGGCTTCGTACTGCATGTACTGCTTGCAGACCTCGACCAGCTTCGGCAGCTCATCGTGGCGCTGCACCAGCAGCACGTCGATATTCGACCAGGCGAGCTTGACGGCGGCGCGCACCCGCACCAGCCCGTTGTAGACGCCGATCAGATAGCCCGCGAGGGCGAGCACCAGAAAAAGGAAAATCAGGATGCCCAACATGACGCGACTCCAACATGGGCGCGATGCCCGCGCCAAAGCATAGGCTATGTCGGGGCCGCCCGGCTCACTTCAACCGTGCATTCGGAGACCCGCATCACGTCCTGGCGAGCCGGCGCCCGCGACCTGCGCGGCAGTTCGCGCTCGCCCGGTTGGCCACCCCGGCTATGGGCCGGTCAGCCGCAGCGCCAGGTCGATGCCGGCGATCTCGTAGCCTTTGCGGAAGTCGCGGATGTGTCGTGCCATCCAGTCGCGCGCGGCGCCCTCATCGCGCGCCTCGAGCGCCTCCAGCAGCCGGCGCTGCGCGACGGCGATGCGCGTGCGGGCCTGCGGCACCTTGTCGATCATGATCCGGAGCGAGGGCTCGAGCAGCTGCAGCAGCGGCTCCTGCGCAAGCCCCAGCACCGGGTTGTGCGCCGCGCGCGCGATGCAGCGGAACACTTCGGCGGTGCGGTGCACCGTGTCCGCGGTGTCCGCTGCCGCCTCACCGAAGGCGCGAATAGCGGAAGTGAGCGCCTCGAGATCCGCGGCGGTACGGGCCCGCGCGGCGGCCTGCGCGAGTGGTGGCTCGAGCAGGTTGAGGGCCTCCCACAGGTGTTGCACCGTGACATCGTGCAGCAGCAGGGCGTGGCTCACGCCCTGGGCGACGGCGGCGTGCTGCGGGCGGCTCACCGACATGAGCTTCGAGCCCGGGCGGCGCTGCAGGAGTCCCCGGCTCTCGAGCTCGCGCAGCGCCTCGCGCACTGTCGAGCGGTTGACGCCCAACTGCCGCGCAAGCTCAGTCTCCGGCGGCAGCCGCTCACCCTCGCGCAACGAGCGGCTCAGGATGCGTTTGCCGATCGCCGCCGCCACCTTGCGGTAAGCGGGCTCGATCAGCAGCTTCGGGAATGCCACGCTCATGCGGCGGCCTCGAACAGCTCACGCCCGATCAGCATGCGGCGTATCTCCTGCGTGCCGGCGCCGATCTCGTAGAGCTTGGCATCGCGCAGCAGCCGGCCGGCGGCGTAGTCGTTGATATAGCCGTTGCCGCCCAGCGCCTGGATCGCCTCCAGCGCGGCGTGCGTGGCCCGCTCCGCGGCGAACAGGATGCAGCTCGCGGCATCGCGCCGGCGCGCGGTGCGCATGTCGCAGGCGCGCGCCACGGCATAGACGTACGCACGCGAGGCATTCAGCGCCGCGTACATGTCGGCGATCTTGCCCTGCATCAGCTCGAAGGTGCCGATCGGCTGGCCGAACTGCCGTCGCTCGCGCACGTACGGCAGTACCAGATCGAGCGCTGCCGCCATGAGTCCGAGCGAGCCACCCGCGAGCACCACGCGCTCGTAGTCGAGCCCGCTCATGAGCACCCGCACGCCGCCGTTCTCGTGGCCGAGCAGATTTTCCACCGGCACCAGGCAGTCATCGAACAGCAGCTCACAGGTGCCCGAGCCCCGCATGCCGAGCTTGTCGAGCTTCTGCGCGGTGCCAAAGCCCGGGGTGCCGCGCTCGACGATGAAGGCGCTGATGCCGCGCGCACCGGCGGCGGGATCCGTCTTGGCATACACCACCAGCACATCCGCATCCGGCCCGTTGGTGATCCACATCTTGCGGCCATTCAGCAGGTAGCCGTCGGCGTGTTTCACGGCGCGCAGCTGCATCGACACCACATCCGAGCCCGAGCCGGGCTCGGACATGGCGAGCGCGCCGACGTGCTCGCCGCTGACGAGCTTCGGCAGGTACCGGGCGCACTGCGCTTCGGTGGCATTCAGGCGCAGCTGATTGACGCACAGGTTCGAGTGGGCGCCGTAGGAGAGCCCGACCGAGCCCGAGGCGCGCGAGATCTCCTCCATGACGATGACGTGCGCGAGGTAGCCGAGGCCGGCGCCGCCGAAGCGCTCGGGCACGGTGATGCCGAGCAGCCCCTGGCTGCCCAACGCCGGCCACAGGTCGCGCGGGAATTCGTTGCTGCGATCGATCTCCGCCGCGCGCGGCGCGATCTGCTCGACCGCGAAGCGCCGCACCTCCTGACGGATCTGCTCGAGCTCCTCGGGCAATCCGAAATCGCAGTCGATGGTGTCGAGTGGGGTCATGAGCTTGCCTTCCCTGCGGGCATGATCGTATGATTGTCCGACAAACCGGCAACCTTGGCAAGCCGCCCATGCCCCGTCTCACCACCCGGGTCGACCTGCATTCCGAGGAGTACCGCGACAACGAGCGCGCCATGCGCTCGCTCGTCGACGGACTGCACGCCGAAGTCGCGCGCCTCGCCCGTGGCGGCGCGCGCGCCGCGATGGACAAGCACAGGGCGGCGGGCAAGCTGCCGGCGCGCGAGCGCATCCGCGTGCTGCTCGACAGCGGCAGCCCGTTCCTCGAGTTCTCGCAACTCGCGGCCCACGGCATGTACGGCGGCGATATCGCCTGCGCCGGCATCATCACCGGCATCGGCCGGGTCGCGGGGCGCGAGTGCGTGATCGTCGCGAACGACCCGACGGTCAAGGGCGGCACCTACTATCCCATCACGGTGAAGAAGCACTTGCGGGCCCAGGAGATCGCGCGCGACAACCGCCTGCCATGCGTCTATCTCGTGGAAAGCGGCGGAGCATTCCTGCCGGCGCAGGATGAGGTATTCCCCGACCGCGACAACTTCGGCCGCATCTTCTACAACCAGGCGACACTCTCCGCGCTCGGCGTGGCGCAGATCTCCGTGGTGCACGGCTCCTGTACCGCAGGCGGCGCGTACGTGCCGGCGATGTCGGACGAGAACGTCATCGTCCGCACTCAGGGGCGCGTGTTCCTCGGCGGGCCGCCACTCGTCAAGGCGGCGACCGGTGAGGACATCGATGCCGAGTCACTCGGTGGCGCCGACGTGCACTGCCGGGAGTCGGGTGTTTGCGACCATTACGCCGAGAACGACACCCACGCGCTCGCGATCGCGCGGCGCATCGTCGCGCGGCTGAAGCCCGCCGCGCCCACCGCACCCCTGCACTTGCCGCAGGAGCCGCGCCACGCTGTTGAGGAGCTCTATGGCGTCCTGCCCTCGAACCTGCGCAAGCCCTACGACGTGCGCGAAGTGATCGCGCGGCTGGTGGACGCCTCCGAGCTCGATGAGTTCAAGCAGCTCTACGGCACCACCCTGGTGTGCGGCTTTGCGCACCTCGGCGGCTACCCGCTCGGCATACTTGCCAACAATGGTGTGCTGTTCTCCGAAAGCGCGCTCAAGGGCACGCACTTCATCGAGCTGTGCGCGCGCGAGCAGATCCCGCTGCTGTTCCTGCAGAACATCACCGGTTTCATGGTCGGGCGGCGCGCGGAAGCCGGCGGCATCGCCAAGGACGGTGCGAAACTCGTGACCGCCGTGGCGTGCGCCGCAGTGCCGAAGCTCACCGTCATCATCGGCGGCAGCTATGGTGCGGGCAACTATGCGATGTGCGGCCGCGCCTACGGGCCGCGCTTCCTCTTTCAGTGGCCGAATGCGCGCATCTCGGTCATGGGCGGAGAGCAGGCGGCGAGTGTGCTCGCGACGGTCAAGCGCGAGCAGCTGAAGGCCAAGGGAAACGACTGGCCCGAGGCGGAGGAGGAGGCCTTCAAGGAGCCGATCCGCGAGCAGTACGAGCGCCAGGGGCACCCGTATTATTCCTCGGCGCGGCTGTGGGACGACGGGGTCATCGACCCGGCCGACACCCGCCGCGTGCTGTCACTCGCGCTCGCGGTGGTGCGCAACGCGCCGCAGGAGCCGACACGCTTTGGCGTGTTCCGCATGTAGCCAGGACACGCGCGTGATCAAGAGTCTGCTGGTCGCCAACCGCGGCGAGATCGCCTGCCGTATCTTCCGCACCGCACGGCGCATGAACATCCGCACCGTGGCGGTCTACTCGGATGCCGATGCCGGCGCGCGGCACGTACGCGAGGCCGATGAGGCGTGGCGCCTGGGTCCCGCCGCCGCGCGCGACAGCTATCTCAACATCGCCGCACTTCTCGAGGCGGCACGCGCGAGCGCTGCCGGGGCGATCCACCCCGGCTACGGGTTCCTCGCCGAGAACGCCCAGTTCGCCGAAGCCTGCCTCGCTGCCGGGTTGACCTACGTCGGGCCGCCGCCGGCGGCGATCCGCGCCATGGGCTCGAAGATCCTCGCCAAGACGCGCATGCGTGCGGCCGGGGTGCCCGTGCTGCCCGGCTACGCGGGCGAGCAGCAGGAGCTCGAGCAGCTCGAGCACCACGCGCAAAGCCTCGGGCTTCCGCTGATCATCAAGCCGGCGGCCGGGGGCGGGGGCAAGGGCATGCAGATCGTGCGCCAGAGCGCGGAGCTCCGCGGCGCGCTCGCCGCCGCACGCCGCCTGGCCGAGAGCGCCTTCGGTGACGGCGCGCTGCTCATCGAGCGGTATCTCCCGGCGCCGCGCCATCTCGAGGTGCAGGTGTTCGCCGACACGCACGGTAACTTCCTGCACCTCGGTGACCGCGACTGCTCGATCCAGCGCCGCCACCAGAAGCTCATCGAGGAGGCGCCGGCGCCGGCGGTGCCAGCGGAAGTGCGCGAGCGGCTGCGCGCTGCCGCGCTGGTCGTGGCGCGCGAGATCGGCTACGTGAGCGCCGGCACCGTCGAGTTCCTTTTCGACGGGCGCGAGTTCTATTTCATGGAGATGAACACCCGCCTCCAGGTCGAGCACACGGTCACCGAGGCGGTCACCGGGCTCGATCTCGTCGAGTGGCAACTGCGCGTCGCGGCGGGCGAGCGCTTGCCCCTCGCGCAGCAGGAGGTGCGTCTCACGGGTCACGCGATCGAGGCGCGCGTCAATGCCGAGGACCCGGCACGCGGCTTTCTGCCGAGTGCCGGGCGCCTGGCGCTCCTCGAGTGGCCGGTCAGGGAGTCGGTGCGCGTCGATGCCGGATTCGGCACTGGCGATACGGTGCCCGACAACTACGACTCACTCCTCGGCAAGGTGATCGCCTGGGCACCCAGCCGCGATCAGGCCGCGGCGAGCCTCGCGTCGGCCCTGACGCACACCCACTGTGCCGGTATTGCCAGCAACGAGCACTGGCTGGCGCGCATCCTGCGCGCGCCGGTTTTTCTCGAGGTGCGGCACAACATTGCGTTGCTCGATGAGCACCTCGGCGATTTTGCCGCGCCGCAAGCCGTGTCCCCCCCGGCCCTGATCCTCGCCGCCGTGGCAGCGCACAGCGCCACGACAGCGCTCGCTGCCAGGGCCGACTCCGCGGCGCCCGGGACTCCCACGGCGACCCCCGCGAGTCCGTGGGCGCAAGGCGATGGCTTCACGCCAAACCTGCAAGCGCCCATCGCCTACCGCTTCTCCTTAAGTGGGCATCATCACGGCGTGGAGCTCGAGTACGCGCAGGGTCGTCCGGCGGCGGCGACGGTCAGCGCCGGGGCCCGGTGCCCGCTCAGCGGAGTGCAGATCGATCCCGACACCGTGGCGGCACAAATCGCCGGACGGCGCTACCACGCGCGCTACCGCATCGTCGGCGCGCACGTGTACCTGTGGCTCGAGGATGAAGCGTACGACTTCCTGCTCGATGATCCGCGCGCCCACGAGTTCCACGCCACCGCGGCGGTCGGGGGGCTCACGACGCCGCTCCCGGGGGTGGTGGTCTCGGTCCCCGTGACGGTGGGGTCGAAGGTGAAAGCCGGCGACGTGCTCATGGTGATCGAGGCAATGAAAATGGAGCACGCCATCACGGCGCCGCACGCGGGCACGGTGAAGTCCATCCACTTCGCCCGCGGCGAGCGCGTCCCCGAGGGCAGCGAGTTGCTCGAGCTCGCGGCGGACCCGCCGCCGGCGGATGGTCGGTAGTTACTTCGCCTTGGGTTTCAGCGCGGCTGCCGACGGCGCGGCCTTCGCTGCTGCCCGTTCGCTTCGCACCCGTGAGATCAGCTCATCAGTGTTGGCGAGAAGGTCGTTGAAACCCTGCGCCTCATTGTCCGAGCCACCGGACACGAGAGCCACGTAACGGCCGTCGACCGCGAGTGCCGGAACGCCACCGATTCTGAAGTCTTCCGCCATCCTGTCGGCCTGGAACGTCTGCGCGTTGATACCGAGCGAGGTATAGGCCGCGGCGAACTGGTCGGCATTACCTCCGTTGCGGCCCACCCAGTCGGCGATGCTCGATTCATCGAACAGCGGCTTGCGCTCCTCGTGGATGGCGTGAAACAGCGGACCATCGAGCCGCGCGAGATC
>Ga0318524_10000817_pt1 | contig 11083 bp, 8 predicted proteins | sample GRESIP052b4f22_FD_203685 | JGI IMG/M metagenome (GOLD analysis project Ga0318524, IMG submission 203685) | Tropical soil microbial communities from Luquillo Experimental Forest, Puerto Rico - GRE.SIPMG.052b4f22 | ecosystem: Environmental > Terrestrial > Soil > Tropical forest > Bulk soil... | reverse complement strand
GGCCAGCGGGGCGGCCCGTCGTCGTCGGGATTCGGGAGATAGGTAAAGGAGTAGGCGGGTGCCACGGGTTCCGGGCCGGCCTCGGCAGGAGCCGAAACGCCGGGCGACGCGGGAAGGTCCGGCGGGGTCAGCGCGCCGTCCGGTGCCGGCGGGCCGGGCCCGGGGCTCGTGCGTGCCCGGGCCGCAGGGGCGCCGAGCCTGATCGCCGCGCGGGCCAGCCGGGACAGCGCGAACGCGCCGGCCGCAGCGCCGGCCAGCGTGGGCACGATGTACGTCGGCGTCGAGTTCGGCCTGGTCAGGGCGGCGGCAAGGCCGATGAACGCGAAGAGGGCGAGCCCCCACATGCCGTACGCGAGCCGGCGGACCGCCAGCATCCCGATGACCGCCGCGTACAGGGCGAGCACCACCAGGATCCCGCCGAGCAGCACCGTCTTGTCGTTGCTGCCGAAGGTCGCGATGGCAAAGTTCTTGACGGGCGGTGGCGTGAGGTCGATCGCGGCCTGGCCGACGGCGATCACCGGCGAGCCCTGCGGCACGGTGAGGCCGGCGGCGAGCTGAGCCGCGCCTATCGCCACCGCCGCCGCGAGCACGCCTGCCACGGCCCCGGCGAAGGCGGACGGTGCCCGGGGCTGGTCGTCGAGAGCGGGCGGTGATGTCATGGCGGAAGGTCGCGGCTAGTCGCTGCGGTCCACGCTACCCGCCCCGCGGCGTTTCGTTAGCCCCGCGAAGATTGCGCTCTTATTACCTATTCTTCGAACGTCCAGCGTGTGGGGGATCCGGCGAAATCTCCGGCCCGCATGCTGAACACGCGCTGCGGCCGGACCCCGATGGTCGCGTTCGTGGCCGGGTCGAGGAAGTCCACCCGGTAGTCCGTTCGGTACTTGGCGTTCATCAGGTCGACCACCCGCCGAAGCACGGAGGTCTCGGTCGTGATGTGCGCAGTGCCCTCGATGACGACCGGATCGGAGGCATCCTCCGTCGTGACGCAGCAGCGGGGGTCGGCGCGCAGGTTACGGACCTTCCGGGAGCCGGTGCTGCTGGTGAACCACAGCATGCTGTCGTCCCACATGCCCCAGACCGGCATGACGTGCGGATGCCCGTCCGGCCAGACCGTCGCGACCCAGTAGTTGCGCGCGGCCGTCAGCCGCTCCGCCGCCCAGGACCAGTGCAGGAGTCCGCTGCCTTCGTTCGGCCCGGCGATGCCGTACCCCGGCATGTAGGGCCGGCTAACGTGAGGGATCTCCATGGCGCAAGGTCTACCACGCGCTGATGCTTGTCCGGGGAGTACCCCGTTAGGTCGCCAGGGCGACTAACGTTGAGATCCGTGAAGGCATCACCGCAGACCCAGCTCCGCCTGCTCGAACTGGCCGACCTGGACGCCGAGCTCGCCCGCCTGGACCACCGCAGGCGCGGCCTGCCCGAAGTCGCCGAGCTTGCCCGCCTGGAGGCCAGGTCCAGCGAGCTCAAAGACGCCCTGGTGGTGACCGAGACCGAGCTCGGCGACCTGGCGCGGGAGCAGAGCCGGGCCGAACGTGACGTGGAGCAGGTCCGGACCAGGATCGGCAAGGACCGGGCCAGGCTGGACGCGGGCCAGGTTTCCGCCGCGCGCGAGCTCGCGAGCCTGCAGTCGGAAATCGAGAATCTGCACCGCCGGCAGGGCGACCTCGAAGAGGTCGTGCTGGATCTGATGGAGCGCCGCGAGACGCTCGACGGCCAGAAAGACGAGCTGACCGCCGAACAGGAAAGCCTGGGCGGTGAGATGGCCGCGGTGGCCGCCCGGCGCGACGCGACCTTCAAGGAGATCGACGAGCAGGCGGCCAGGGCGTCCGACCAGCGCGGCAACGTCGCCGCCGGCGTCCCCGCCGACCTGCTCGCCCTCTACGACCAGATCCGCAAGACCAAGGGCGTCGGCGCGGCCATGCTGCGGGCCGGCCGCTGCGAGGGGTGCCATCTGACCCTGAACGCCGCCGAGCTGAACGTGATCCGGGCGTCGGCGCCCGATGAGGTGGTCAGGTGCGAGGAGTGCAGGCGGATCCTCGTCCGGACCTCCGAATCTGGCCTCTAGGTGCGCGCGAGGACCAACTGGATGCCCGCCCGGGGCGAGCCTACGGTCACCTTGCTGCTCAGGCACGGGCAGACGCCGATGTCCGTGGAGAAGCGGTACGCCGGGCGGTCCGACGTCCCGCTGACCGATACGGGGGTGCGCCAGGCCGCCGCGGCGGCCAAGCGGCTGGCCTCGGCGGGCATCGGCACGATCGTGACGTCGCCGCTGCAACGCGCGGTGCAGACGGCCGGGGAGGTGGCCGCGGTCACCGGCGCCCCGGTGGTGAACGACGACGGCTTCAGGGAAACCGACTTCGGCGTCTGGGAAGGCCTGACGTTCGCCGAGGTGCGGCAGCGCTGGCCGGACGAGATGACCGCGTGGCTGGCCGACCCGGAGGTCGCGCCCCCGGGCGGCGAGAGCTTCGCCCAGGTGAGCGAGCGGGTCTCCGCCTCCCTGCACCGAGTGCTGGCCGGCCGGGAGGGCCAGACCGTGCTCATCGTCAGCCACGTGACCCCGATCAAGATGCTGGTCGCCGCCGCCCTGCTGGCCCCGCCGCCCGCGCTCTACCGGATGCACCTGGAGGTGGCCGCCCTGTGCGAGATCGACTGGTACGCCGACGGCCCCGCCGTACTCCGGTCCTACAACGACACGGCCCACCTCACGACCTGAACTGGGGGACCGGACGGTGAATGACAGCCGAATTCCCGGTAAAGGATTTTCGTCCGGGCCCGGATATCCGCGCTGGCCACGGCCGCTCTCATAAACTCCACACCCATGAGAGACCGCGGGCGGCTGACCGCTCCAGGCGATCTGCTGACTTCGGATGGGGTTGCGCCCGAGGCTGACCCGCCCGGCGAGCCGGACCAGGGCGCCGCGAACCTGGCCGAGCTAGCCGCCGAGTCCGGCCTGCGGCCGAGTTCGGCCCGGCCCAGCCTGGCCTCGTACCTGGACAAGCTGTGGCAGCGGCGCCATTTCATCGTCGCGTACGCCACGGCCCGCAACGTGTCGATGTACACCGAGGCGCGGCTCGGCCAGCTCTGGCAGGTGCTGACTCCGCTGCTCAACTCGGCCGTGTACTACCTGATCTTCGGGGTCTTGTTCAAGGCCAACCGCGGCATCGGCAACTACACCGCCTACCTGGTCACCGGGGTTTTCATCTTCGCGTTCACCGAACGGTCGATCGTGGTCGGCTCCACGGTGATGCGGGCCAATATCACCTTGATCCGGGCGCTGCATTTCCCTCGCGCCTGCCTGCCGCTGGCCTACGTGCTGGTGGAGTTCCAGCAGCTGCTGCTGTCCATGGTGGTGCTGTTCGCCATCGTGCTCGGCACCGGCGAGCCGCTCACCTGGTACTGGCTGCTGCTCATCCCGGCGCTGCTGATGCAGGCCACGTTCAACATGGGTGCCGCGCTGATCATGGCCCGGGTCGGCGCGGGGGCCCAGGACATCAGCCAGCTCGTTCCGTTCCTGCTGCGGGTCTGGCGGTACTTCTGCGGGGTCATGTACAGCATCGCGTCGCTGCCCGCCGCGCTGCCCGAGTGGGCCAAGAACGTGCTCTCCTTCAACCCGGCGGCGGTGTACATCTCGCTGACCAGGTACGCGATCATGGCCACGTTCCGGTCCGACGCGCCGGGCGCGCGTCCCTACGACGCGGGGCGGTGCGCCGTCTTCACCGCGGAGAAGATCCCGTCGCTGCAAGCGTACTGTCATCCGGACATCATGACCGGCGAGCTGTGGCTGGCCGGGATCGGCTGGGCGGTCGTGATCCTCGTCGCGGGCGGGCTGTTCTTCTGGCAGGCCGAGACCAGGTACGGCCGCGGTTAGGTACGGCCGCGGCTAGGTGCGGGCGAGGTCGGCCGGCTCGCGGGCGTTGAGCCAGTCGCCGGACATCAGAGCGGCCAGGGTGGCGAGCGCCCAGACGGCGTTCGGGTCGGCCTGCGGCGAGCGCAGCGCGCGCTCGGCGGCCCGTCGGCGCACGACACCGAACAGCCGGCTCCCCGCGCCGTGGTCCAGAACGTAGCCGCGGAAGAAGCCGGCCATGTCCTCGCCGTAGTCGCGGCGCCAGTCGCCGGCGGCCGCGGGGGCCCCCAGCACGTTCGCCGGGGTGCGCGCCTCGCCGTGCCACGGGCTGCCCGCCAGCGGCAGCCCGTCCAGGCCGGGGCACAGTGACGCGAGCACGTCGCGGTGCAGCCGGTCGCTCATCCGCTGCCGGAGCGGAACGGCCCGGGCGGCCCGCACCACCTCGTCCTCGAACAGCGGCTGGGCCAGCGGCGAGCGGAGCAGGTAGGCCTGCCGGGCGGTAGCCGACCAGCGGCCCGCCCGGTTCACCAGGTAGAAGTCGTCGAGCGCGGACAGCGGGCCGCGGGCCAGCGCCGCGGCCGACGGCGCCAGGCTGGCCAGATACGCCGCGGCGGCAGCCGGGCGGAGCAGGCTCAGGCGGCGCGTGGTCATCCGGCGGAACAGTTCGGCGGCCGCCACGGCGCTCAGCGCGACCGGACCGCGCCAGGCCGCCTGGGCGTAACCGCCGCGCAGCAGTTCACCGCCATGGCCGCCGGCCTGGACCGGCGGGGCGGCGGCCTGGACCGGCGGGGCGGCGGCCTGCGGATCGGACCTGACCCACGAACCGACGTTCTCGAACGCCGACAGCATGCCGTCGGAGACCAGCACGGCCGAGCGGAGCCTGCCGAGCACGCCGGCCTGGCCCGGCGTCCCGGGCATCGCGGGTTCGGTGACCGTGTGCTCGAGGCCGAGCCGTTCGGCGATCATGCCCGCGATGACCACGTCGGGGTGACGCGCGAACCCGTGGGTGCGGGCCCGGAACGGGACGTCCGCCGCGGTCAGCGCCGCGGCGATCAGCCGGCTGTCCTTCCCGCCGGTCAGCGACAGCTCTACCGGCCCGTGCTCCTTCCCCAGCGGCCGGACGGCATCGACCAGCGCGGCGGCCACCCGGGCGGCACCGGGCGGCGTGTCCGTGTCGTCGCCGCGGTCCGGGCCCAGCGTGACCCGGCCGCGGGCCGCCCGCAGCGCCCGGCCGCCGCTGACGGCGCGGACTCCGCGGAACGGGGTGGCGGCCCCGACCGGGTAGCCGAGGCTGAGGAAGGCGCCGACCAGGACCGGGTCGTGATCGGCGAGCCGCCCGGTGGCGGCGGCCGCCCAGCAGGCGCGGTCGCTGAGCACCAGGGCGCCCGGCGTCTCGGCCAGGTAGACCGGGTCGACGCGGGCCAGGCCGGTGCGCGCGCGCACGGTCGCCGGATCGCGGGCGGCGGTGTCGGCCCAGATCGTTCCGGCGTGCGAGCCAGGGGGGTTCCGGGGGGTCGCCCCCTCGGGCCAGTACAGCACGGCGGCGCGCCCGTCCGGGGCACGCCAGGCGATCCCGGGCGGCCCGGGCAGCGGCATGATCCGCGGGTCGGCGTCCCGGGCGGCGCCGGCCAGCGCGGCGCAGCCCGCAGCGGTGGCCGCGCTGACGGCCAGCGTGAAGTACATGGCGGTCAGCGTGAGCCGAGCAGTTCGAGAATCGGCCCGGGCACGGCCGGGTCGAGGTCCGCGGTGAGCAGGCCGCGCCAGGCTTCGCACACGCGGGTCAGGTTGTACGCGGCGGCCACCTGCCCGTGCGCGTCGTCCCCCGCCGCGCGCCAGTCGCCGTCGTCACCGAACGCCAGGATCGCCGCGGCCATCTCGGCCGGCCCCCGGTGGATCCAGCGCATGTCGTAGATGGTCTCGGCGCCAGGCCAGTGCCGCAGCACCGGCACCGCGCGCGACGCCATGCCCTCGGCCGGGGCCACGTGGAAGCTCTCGTCGTCGCTGGTGGACAGCACGAATCCGACCCGGCGCAGCCAGGCGGCGACATCCGGTCCCGCGTCGTCGAACACCACCGCGCCGCGCAGCAGCGGGGACCGCTGGACCCGGCGCAGCGCGCTGGCGTAGTGTTCGCGGTCGGCCGGGTTCTGCCACACCCACCAGTGCTCCCACGGCATCCCGGACTTGACGAACAGCAGGTACCTGTCGTCCTCGCGGCGTAGCTCCTCGAGCACGTCGAGGGCCAGGTCCAGCCGCTTGCGCGAGGGCACCATGCCGACCATGCCCAGGTGGAACCTGGCGCCGTCCAGCTTCGGCCGGTCGAGCTGGGCGATGTCGAGCGCGTTCGGCACCGTCACGACCTTGGTCTCGGGCCAGCCGGTCCGCTCGCGGCACAGCCGCGCGTAGTGCTTGCTCACGCAGACCACCTGGTTGACGGCGCCGATCTTGACCTGGCCGGGGTACGGCGAGGCCAGCTCGAAGCGGTGCAGCCGGACCAGCAGGCGGGTACCGCGCCGCTTGTGCCTGCTGTACCAGACCGCGTTCGGCCCGCACCATTCGCAGACCACCACGTCGGCCCAGGCCGCGAGGTCCCGGCTGACGGCCGGGTCGTGCTGGCCGAGCGCCGCCCACTGGTCCAGCCTGACCTCCAGGCCGGGCTGCAGGCGCAGGTAGCTCAGCAGCGGCGCGAAGAACTTGAGGTCATGCCCGGCCACGACGACGCGGAGCGGGGGTGCGGGACTGGTCTCCTCGGCCGGGCGGCCTCGTTTGCCGGGAACCGCGGCCGCGAGGTAGACGCGCAGCCGTTCGGCGGCCCGGTCCAGGGTGAACCGCTCGGCGGCGTGTTCGGTCCGGTCTGCCGCCAGCCGGTACACGGCGGGATCGGCGGCGGCCGCAGCGGCGGCCGCCGCCACGTCGGCCAGGCCGGCCGCGAACAGCGGGTAGTCCGCCCCGAGCAGCGCCTCGTGCATCGGGGTCCGGTTCAGGATGACCGGCAGCCCGAGGGCCCCGAACTCCAGGACCTTCGTGGACAGCTCCAGGCTCGCGTCCAGGTCGGGGTGACGCCAGCTCAGGCCGATGTCGCAGGACGCCGCGAGCCGCATCGCCTCCTCCCGCGAGTGGCCGCCGTGCCAGGTCACGCCGCCGGACTCCAGCGCGGCCCGCATCCGCTGCTGGTAGCCGTCCGGGCCGTCGTGGATCTTGTCGCCGGCCATGTGCAGCTCGGACGCGACGCCGCGGGCGGCCAGCAGCCCGGGAAGCTCGGTCATCTCCAGGGTGTTCCACCGCGGCGCGAACTTGCCCGTGTAGACCAGCCGCAGCGGCGTGCCGGCCGCGGCCGCGCCGCGGGCACCTGGTATATCCGCCAGGATCGGCGGCAGCAGCACGCACTTGCCGCAGGCCGCGGGGATGCTGCCCTCGAGGAAGCAGCGGAGTTCCTCGGTCTGGCACAGCAGGTAGCGCGCGGCCGAGGCGATCAGGCCGAGTTCCCCGGCCGCCTCCGTCGTCAGGCCGGGGACGGACTGCGGCACGTCGGTCAGGTACGGCCACAGCCGCCCCGCGAACGCCTCGTCCCGGGCCACCGCCGCGGTCAGGGCGCGGCCGCGCAGCACCACCAGGTCATGCGGCTGCTCGGCGTCGAGCCTGGCCAGCAGCGCGGAAGCGGCCGCGGCCCGGAGCGGCCCGGGCCCCTCGACCAGGTGCTCCTCGAACGGCCGCCGCACGGTGACGCCGGGTTCGGCGAGCAGCGGCGCGATCAGCCGGCTGGTGCGGACCGGCGCCTTGAGCACCAGCGTCACCGCGCAGCCGGCCCGGGCCAGCGCCTGAGTCACGGACTGCAGCCAGATGGCCGAACCGTCGATCAGGTTCAGGTCGATGTCACCGTAGACAAGCGCCCGGGAGGTCACGCTGATGCTCCTTAACTGGCTAACTGACGGAGAAGAGCCGCAGCCCGTGAGGGGGATCGCCGGAGGCGAAGAACTCCCGCCGGGCCAGGGCCGGCTCGAGCGAGGCGGTGAACGAGTAGACGGCGCCGCCGTAGCCGGCCACGTCCGCCTGCGCGCACTCGCGCGCGCAGGCCAGGTCGGCCAAGTAGGCGTCGTGGTATTCGCGCCCGGCGTGCCACGGCACCACCCACGGCGAGCGGGCCGCGCTCGCCGCGTGCCGCCGCCAGTCGCCGGGTTCCCGGTCTCCCGCCACGCCCGGCAACCCGGCCGTGTCCGGGCCGCCGGTCACCAGGGGGACCGACCTGATGCTCACGCCCCGGTCGGCCAGGTCGCCGAGTACGGCGGTGACGGCGCGGGCGGGCAACTCGGCCGAGGCGGCGTCCGGCGCGCCGGTGACCACGACCACCTCGGCCGGGGTGAGCCGCTGGCGGGCCAGGGCGGCCGACAGGGCCGACGCCGCCGCGGCGTCGGCCGCCCGGGCGAGCACGGCGATCCGCCGTCCGGCGATCAGGTGGTCGCCGAGCCCGGCCAGCGCCGTCAGCGCCGCCAGCCGGGCCGGCGTCGCCTGCGTGAGGAAGATCTCCCGCAGCACCGGCAGGATCTCGGCCGCGGCGAGCGGCGCGCACGCCCGAAGCCCGGCGATCCCCTCGCGCAGCGCCGGGGCGTCCCAGAAGTCACCGGCGGGCATGACGGCGCCCGCGACAGGCCCGCCGCCGAGCATGATCACCCGCGCCCCGCAGGCGAGCTGCTCGCGCGCCTGGTCCGCCGACGCCGTGACGAACAGGGCGTGCTCCCGGTACAGCGCGGGCCTGCGGCGCCACGGCACCGGGCCGGCCACCCGCACCACACCAGGCCCGGAAGCCGAGGTGACCGCGTTCAGCAGCGCCCGCACGGCGGGCGGCTCGCGGGGGTCCCGCGCGTCCGCGTAGACCGGGTCGCCGGGACGGGAGCCCGCCAGCCCGATCGGGTTGAACCGGGCCAGCGGCACGCCGAACCCCTCGTCCGACACCGCGTCGCAGCTGCCGGCCACCCAGTCCAGGCCCGGCGCCAGGTGCGCGGGCACGTTCCGGACGAAGATCACCGGCTTGCCCAGCGCGCGGGCCGCCGCGATCAGCCGCCCGAGCCGCCGGCCCCGGTCGGCGGCGGCCGGGTCGCCCGCGTACGCCCAGGCCGAGCCGGCCAGAATGGCGGCGGCCTCGATGAGGACCAGGTCGGCGCCCGCGCTCTCCAGCACCACGTCGGCGTCGTGCGGCAGCAGCGGGTGCACCGCGGCGTCCGGGGTGAGCGCGGCGCAGGCCCGCGCCGACAGCACGCCGGTGATGACCAGGCCCGGCGGCGTCCAGCCCGGTGCCTGCGATCCCGGCGCGCCGAGGCCCGGCGCGGTCAGCGCGGACAAGAACCGTTCCCCGCCGCCGGCCAGGTCGCCGAGCTGCGCGGACGCCAGCGCCAGGGTCGCCGCGCCCGGCCCGGTCAGGCCGCCGCGCTCCCGCCACAGCCGGACCAGGTCCGCGGGCAGCTGCACGCCACGTGACCAGGGCCGCCGCGCGGCGCGGACCAGGGTGCGGCCGAGTTCCATCGTCGCGGACTGCTCGAGCGCCGCCAGCCGTGCCTGCGTCATGGCCAGCTGCAGCCGGGTCTCGCGCAGCGTCCGGGCCAGCCGGTCCCGTTCCGCGGCCAGGCCGGGATCCGCGGGGACCCCGGGGGCGGCAGGCTCGTCGACCTCGGCGACCGCGCCGATCTCGGCGCCCGGCCCCGAGCTCGCCGGCCCTGCCGGACTCACCCGCTCTCCCGCGCTCACGCGCCCTCCCGGTCCAGCCAGGCGGTGATGATGCGGGCGATCCGCGGGCCGGCCTGGCCGTCCCACAGCGGCGGCAGCTCGCCCGCGTACGGCCCGTCGTCGCAGGCCTTGAGCACCGCCGAGGCCAGCTCGTGCCGGGTCACCAGGCGGTTGCTTCCGCTGGTGATGGTGATGGGCCGCTCGGTGTTCGGCCGCAGGGTCAGGCACGGCACCCGGAGCAGGGTGGTTTCCTCCTGCACGCCGCCGGAGTCGGTGATCACCGCCCGCGCGCCCCGGACCAGGCCGATGAACTCCAGGTAGCCCAGCGGGGGAGCGACGTGAATCCGCGGGTGCGCGCTGAGCCCGGCGGCCTCCAGCGCGGCCCGGCCCCGCGGGTGCAGCGGGATGATCACGTCCAGCTCGCCCGCCACCTCGTGCAGGGCCAGGACCAGGGCCGCCGCGGACGCCGGATCGTCCACGTTGGACGGCCGGTGCAAGGTGGCGGCCACGTACCGGTCCGGCAGCCCGAGCGCCGTCCGGACCGCCGCCGTGTCGAACTGGTCCATGCTGGCCAGCAGCGTGTCGATCATCGGGTTGCCGACCAGGTGCACCGCGCCGGCCGGCCGGCCCTCGCGGGCCAGGTGCCCGACCGCCTCCGGCGAGGTCACGAACAGCAGCGCGCACAGCTGGTCGGTCAGGCGCCGGTTGATCTCCTCCGGCATGGAGTCGTCGAAGCTGCGCAGGCCGGCTTCCACGTGCGCCAGCGGGACGCCGAGCTTCGCTCCGGCCAGCGCCGCGCCGACGGTGGAGTTGACGTCACCGTAGACGACGGCCAGCGCGGGCGAATTCTCGGTGAACTCGTGCTCCAAGCCGGTCAGCACCTCGGCCGTCTGCCGGGCGTGGCTGCCCGAGCCGACCCCCAGGTTCACGTCGGGCCTGGGCAGGGCCAGCTGGACGAAGAAAACCTCGGACATCCGTTCGTCGTAGTGCTGCCCGGTGTGCACGATCCGCTGGTCGTGACCGAGCGCCGCCAGCGCGCGGATCACCGGCGCGGCCTTCATGAAGTTCGGCCTCGCCCCGAGCACGTGCGTTACGGGTGCGCGCATCGCATCCCTTCGTTCACCTGGGCCCGCTACCATCCGCCGCCGTTACCATATCTGGCATGCACCCGTCGCCCCGCGCGGTGTCGCTCGCCGCCTCGATCGGCTGGCAGCACGCCGCCGCCGACCCGGTCCGGGCGGTGCTGCTGGCCTGGCGGGTGCTGCCCGCCCCGCTGCGCGGCTGGCTCAGGTTCGCCGGGCCGTACGGCCGGGCGGCCGTGCTGTGGGGCGCGGGGGAGCGGGACGCGGCCCTGGGGGTGCTGGCCGCGTCGCCCCGGCGCCAGGCCGCGTTCAGCCTGGCCGCCGATCAGCCGGCCGCCGCCGCGGCGGCCGTGAACCGCCTCAGCCAGGACGACCCGGTCCGCCCCGTCCTGGCCGCCCGCCTGGCCTGGCGCGAAGGCCGCCTCACCGACGCCCTCAGCAC
>Ga0318524_10000811_pt1 | contig 11111 bp, 9 predicted proteins | sample GRESIP052b4f22_FD_203685 | JGI IMG/M metagenome (GOLD analysis project Ga0318524, IMG submission 203685) | Tropical soil microbial communities from Luquillo Experimental Forest, Puerto Rico - GRE.SIPMG.052b4f22 | ecosystem: Environmental > Terrestrial > Soil > Tropical forest > Bulk soil... | reverse complement strand
CGTCCACGACGAGGACCGCCTCGCCAGACTCGAGCACCCCGTGGAGATGGACCTCCGGGCGGCCGGCCACGACCCGGTACGTCGGCGTGAGCACGAAGCCGCGCTGCCTGGCCATGTCCATCGGCCCCTCCGCGCCCCCAGGAGCGTCAGCCAGGCCATGAGGACCCACCAGACGAGCATACATCTCCGCCGAGCGCCTCACCGTGCGCCTCAGTGCGCTTGACGCTTCGTGACGGCCGGCTTACAGTCCGGCGGCAAGGAGACCGCCATCCCGAGCCGGCGTGTTCGCTCGTCGTCGAGAGGGCCGCGGGCTCCCGCCGGCCGGGAGCCCGGCCGGCTGCCTCCCGTCCGCGGCGTCTGGCTGACCGCGGGGTCCGTTCGGGAGCCCATCGAGACCGTTCTCGTCGAGATGCTGGCCCCGAGCTTGTCGACCGTCGCGCTCCGCGAATCGGTCGTCGAGGAACTGGGACGGCCTGCCAAGCTCACCGAGGTGGTCCTCGACTACCTCGGGCTGCGCTCCGTCGAGGTCGACGACCAGGCGACCAGCCGGCTCCTGATCGTGACGCCTCGGCCCGGTCGGGACCCCTGGCGAGAGCGGCTGATCCGACCGGGGGGCGACTGTCCCATCGGCTTCGTCGTGGACACCGCCGACCAGGGCCGGCTCGTGCTGCTCCACGAGGTCTTCGCCAACCTGGGGAGGACCTCCCAGCAGCTCGTCCGCCGCTACGCCGCGTGGGCCGTCCGGGGCCGGACGCACGAGTGGATCATCGAGCGTCTCCGGGGCGAGTTTCCCGACATGGGGGCGCTGCTCGTCGCGGCTCGGCGTCAGGTCCAGGTCCTGGACCCCTCGGTGGCCTTCAGCCCCGACGGCCGGTTACGGGTCCAGCTCGGTAGCCTGTCCCAGACCACGCGCAACCTGCTGCGCGAGGGCGTCGAGGGAGACCAGCTCTTCATCCTGCCGGCCAACCTCTTCGAGGCCGGGACGAACCAGGGAGACGTGGAGTTCCTGATCTACCTGAACTTCTTCGCGCGCCGGGGCATCCGCACCAGGCTCGCCGGCACGGCCCGCCAGCGCGACACGCTGGCCCGGCTTCTCACGTTGACCATCTTCGGCCTGTTCGAGCCGGGCGCGCCCCTCCCGTCGTTCGAAGTGCTCCGCGAGCGCTTCCACGTGCCGGACCCCGCGACTTACGCCTTCTTCCGCATGGCGTACGAGATGTTCGGGGTGCGTGCCGGGTCGGCGCCGGACAACCCCATCCTGACCGTGTCGGACTACATCGACTACACGGTGCTGGACGATGCGGCCGCGATGATCGGCCCCATCGCTGGCGCGGAGGTCTGGGTGAGCCCGGCGCCCCCGGGGTTCGACGTGCGGATCAGCGGCTCCGATGGACGGGTCACGGCCAAGCGTCTCCAAGCGTCCACGCCCCACCGGGTCGGCGGCGTCATCCCCGACGACCGGCGCCACGCGATCCGGTTCGCCACCGATCGCCCGCGATTCGGCGTGACGCCGCTTGGAACGAGCCACGGCTTCGATCCGGCCGGCGACCTGACGAGCTTCGTGATCTGGATAGGCAGCCACGGCATCCTGGTCGACCCCTCTCCGGAGTCGCTCATCTACCTCGACCGGATCGGGGTCGCGCCGGTGGACATCCCCTACGTCTTCCTCACCCATGTCCATGCCGACCACGACGGTGGCCTGATCGAGAAGCTCTTGAGTGGTCGGCGGACGACCGTGGTCGCCTCGGACGTCGTGTTCCGAGCGTTCGTCGAGAAGGCGCGGCTCATCACCGGCCACACCTTCGAGAGCGAGCGGCTCGTCCGGCACCTGTCGGCGAACCCAGGTCACCCGGTCTGGATCAGCCTGGCCGGAGAGCGGGTGATGATCGAGACCCGCTGGAACCTGCATCCCATCCCGACCAACGGGTTTCGGCTTCGCTGTGGGGACCGGACCTTCGGCTACTCCGGGGACACGAAATACGACCCGCAGCTGCTCGCCGAGTTAAGGGACACCGGGCGGCTGGACGCTCAGCAGTACGCGGACCTGGCCCACTTCTTCTGGACACCGGAGGGCGAGCCGACCGTCGACCTCCTCTACCACGAGGCGGGGGTCCCACCGATCCACACGAACCGCGAGCACCTGGCGCCGCTCCCCGAGACCATCCGCCGGCGTACGTGGCTGGTCCACGTCGCCGACCGCGACGTGCCGCCCGACTCGGTGCCGGCCAAGCCGCCCCTGTTCGCGACGCAGGTGCTGCTGCCGGCGACACCGGAGTCGCGGGAGCGGGCCTTGATCGAGACGGTCCGGCTCATCGGCTACCTGTACGACATCCCTTCCGAGACGCTGCGGGAGCTCACGCGAGGCGCCGAGCTGGTCGGTTACCAGCGCGACGACCTCATCGTTCGCAAGGGCGGTATGCGGCCCGCTGAGCCGCTCCACTTCTTCGTCGTCGCCGACGGACTGGTCGCGGTGCGGGACGGACGCCGGGTGATCGCCCATCTCGTCAAGGGCGACAGCTTCGGGGAGTGGGGGATCAGTCACCAGCGGGGTTTCCGCGTCGCCGACGTGTCGGCCGTGCGGAGCAGCCTGTGCATCCGGTTCACCGAGGCCCAGTACCAGTGGCTGGTGGGTCGGCACCCCGTGATCCAGGACCGGATCAGCCGCATCCGGGCTCTCCTCCCGCGGCTCCAGCTGGCCCAGGAGCGAGCCGGTCTCCGTCGCGGGTTCGTCCGGACGGGCCGAGGCGTCCTGGAGGCCATGACGGCCAACCAGCTGGCCAGCTTCGCCCTGTTCAGCGAGGTCCGGGCGTTCCGCAAGGGCCAGGAGGTGCTCGTCGAGGGCGACCGCTCGGATGGCTTCTATACCCTGCTATCGGGTCACCTGGTCGCCACGATGGAGGGGCGGCCGGTCGGGGAGCTGTTGGAGGGGGACGTGTTCGGCGAGATGGGGCTCCTCGAGGGAGGCGCGCGCCGGGCCACCATCACGGTCGTCTCCACCGACGCCGAAGCGCTCTATATGAGCACCCCCGACTTCCACCAGATGGTCAATACCGTGCCCGCGTTTGCCTGGGGGATCTGGGAGACGGCGGCAGATCGGCGGGGTGTGGCCCGGGAGACGGCCTCAACCTGAGCTCGATGCGCGCCGGCTCGGTCGCCGGGCCGGAAGATCAGGGCCGGGGCGGGTCCGTACTGGCCCCGGCCATGAGCGTGGCGATCCCGGCCGAGAGCGGGTTGCCCAGCTCCTCGAGGGCCACGCGGACACGCTCGCGGTCGGCGAGGTCACGGTTTTGCGACAGCTTCGCCTTTCCCTCCAGGCGGTCGATCGGAATCTCGAAGGCGACGATGCCGCGAATCATCCCGCGAAGGTAGTCATCGGCCAAGCCGTCGAGTCGCCACGGCACCGGTCGGCCGGCCTCGTAGGTGTCGGTCAGGCGTTCCAGGAGGGCGCGGATCCTGGCCTCGTCCTCGATCACGACCGGAACCCCGTACGCGTGCACGGCGACGTAGTTCCAGGTCGGGACGCTCGGATGCACCTCGTACCAGGACGGCGACACGTAGGCGTGGGGCCCCTGGAAGACCACCAGGGCCGGGCCAGGACCAAACTGGCGCCACTGCGGATTCGGACGCGCCACGTGAGCCAGGAGCGTGCCCAGGCGGCCCCGGGTTGGCTCGAGCAGCACCGGCAAGTGAGTGGCGAAGGGAGCGCCCTCGCGATCGATCGTAATCAGGGTGGCGAAGCTCTCCCGGCGGATGAGATCGTGACACCACCTCGGGTCGCTCACCTCGAAGTGACGTGGAAGGTACACGCGCGTATCTCCCTGGAACTATAGTCGGATTCGCTGCCGATCCAGTCCGACCGGACGCCGCGTCAGGTGCGTCCGGTCGGCTCGTAGGGGATGGGTCCGGCGTAGCCGACCCGAAGCGATGGCCACGCGGTCGCCCACTGACGCGCCAGCGTCGCGCCGAGCTGGGCGAGGTGAAGGCGGTCGTGACAGACCCAGGCTGCGAGGAGATCGAGGCCGCCGAGCGCGCCGCCTTGCGGAAGTCGCGACGTGGCGCGCAGGGCCTGGGGATCCAGGGAGGCGAGCCAGCGGAGGCTCTCAGTGCGGCGCGCCCGTAGCGCCCCGAGGGCTTCCCCCGGGTCGGCCTCCTCGTAGCGGCGATCCACCGCCCAACCCTCCGGGTCGATGGGCGTAAAGCTCGTTCCGCCGCCGACGACGACCTGGAGCCGGGCGCCGAAATCCTCCACCTCCTCGTCGCGCAGGTGGCACAGGATCTCGACGGGCGCCCACTCGCCGGGTGCGGGTCGAGCGCGCCAGGCGTCCGCGTCGAGGTTCCCCAAGACCGCGTCGAGAGCGGGAAGGAGCGTGCTCAACTGCCGCTGGGCCGCGTCGAGGAGCGTGAACGGGTCGCTCACGCGGGAGTCGCCCGGCGCGCCCACTCGCTACAGGCCGAGGGCGAGGCCGCCGGGCCGAGGGTCGCTGGCGCCCCGGAGAACGCCCCGCTCGCGATCGATCTCGACGAGCTGGACGGCACCCCCGCCGGCCCAGGGTCCGAGCGTCTCCACGGCGTGGCCCCGCCGGGCCAGCTCCGCCCGGGAAGCCTCCGGAACTCGCGACTCCACGCGCACGGTGGCGGGCTGGTCGAGATTGGCCGGGTCCGTCCCCGGGAAGCTGAACCAGCGCGGGGCCTCGACCGCGTCCTGGAGCGAGAGTCCCTGGTCCAGCACGGAGGTGAGCACCTGCACGCTCCACTGAGTCTGCTGGTCGCCGCCCGGGGTGCCGCCGATCAGCCAAGGCCGCCCGTCCCTGCAGGCGATCCACGCGTTCAGGGTGTGCATGGTGCGCTTCCCCGGCGCGATCACGTTCGGGTGGACGGGGTCGAGAGAGAAGCCGCGTCCCGCCCGGTTGTTGAGCGTGATGCCGGTGTCGCCGGCTACGACGCCGCAGCCGAACGACGCGGACAGGCTGTGGATGAACGAGACCGCGTTGCCATCCCCATCCGCGACGGCGAAGTAGCTCGTGTCGCCGCCGTGCTCCGCCACCAGGGCACCCGCGGGCGTCCCCGCTCGGCGGCGATCCAGGAGCGTGCGGCGGTCGACCGCGTGGGCCTTCCCGATCAGGCGGTCCAGTGGCCAGCGGACGAAGCGGGGGTCGCCGGCATAACGGTTTCGGTCGGCGAAGGCGAGCTTCTTGGCCTCGACGAGGAGGTGCATGCGCTCTGGGCTGGCCGGTCCGAGGGGGGCCAGATCGAAGCCCTCCAGGATGTTGAGCTGCGACAGGAGCAGGAACCCCTGGGAGACTGGGGCCGTCGCGTGAACGCTCACGCCGCGGTAGTCGGTGGCGATCGGCGCATAGACCGTCGTGTCCTGGTCCGAGAAGTCTTCGGGGGCGAACCGGGCGCCCTCGCGTCCGAGGAAGGCGAGCAGCCGCTCGCCGAGCGAGCCGCGATAGAGCGTGGCGGCCCCCTCGGTGGCGACGGCCCGGAGGCTCCGCGCGAGGGCGGGCGCCGACCACCGGTCTCCCGGCGCGGGCGCCCGTCCACCCGGCAGGAAGAGCCGGGCCGAGTGCGGATGACGGGCCAAGACGTCCGCGCGCTCCGCGATGCGCCGGCTCACGGAGTCCGTGATGGCCAGGCCGTTCTCGGCGAGCCGGATGGCGGGCGCCCACAGGTCGGCCCACGATCGTGTCCCCCACCGACGCCACACGGTCTCGTAGAGATGGACCGCCCCCGGAACCGCGAACGCGTGCACGCCCTCGAGCGGCATCAGCCGATGGCCCTGGGCCGCGTAGTAGTCCCGGGTGGCGCCGGCCGCCGCCACGCCGCTCCCGTTCAGCCCGACAAGCGCCTCGCGCTTCGCGTCGTAGACCACGGCGAAGGCGTCGCCGCCCAGGCCGCACATCATCGGCAGGACGACCCCCTCGGCCGCGGCGACGGCGATGGCCGCGTCGAAGGCGTTGCCGCCCTCGCGCAGTACCGAGAGGCCGATGAACGCGGCGACAGGGTGCGCGGAGGCCACCATGCCGCGCACGCCGAGGGCCTCGGGCCGCTGATCGGGACGCCACCCGTTCGGGGAATCGAGTCGCCCGGCCCCGTCGTCGGCGCGCGTGCCGCGGGCGTTCATGCCCCGATCTTACCCTCGATTGGCGGCTCGGTCGACGCTACTCCGAGGACGGTCCCGATCGTGGGAACGCCTCGCGCTTCAGCTCGAGCGATCGCCTCGGTGTATCGTGAAGGCCGGGAGGGCAGATGGTCGAGGTCGACTGTGTGGTCTCGGCGGGCAACAAGCTCGGCGAAAGCCCGATCTGGGACGACCGGGAACGGGCGCTCTACTGGGCAGACATTCGCGGGCCGGCGCTCCACCGGTTCGACCCGGCCAGTGGCGCGACGCAGGCCTGGCCACTGCCGGACTGCATCGGGAGCTTCGCCGTCCGGGAGGGGGGCGGCATGCTCCTGGCCCTGCGCGGCGGCCTCTACGCCTTCGACCCCGCCAGCGGCGCCCTCGCCAAGCTGGGCCACCCGGAGGCCGATCGCACCGGTGATCGCTACGCCATGAACCGCTACAACGACGGCAAGTGTGACCGGCGCGGGCGGTTCTGGGTCGGGACGATGAGCGACCGCTCTCCCCGGGAGGCGGTCGGCGCGCTGTACCGTGTGGACGCCGACCTCGCGTCGCATCGGATCCTCGACGGCGTCGCGGTGCCGAACAGCCTGGCCTGGAGCCCCGACGGTCGGGTCATGTACTTCGCCGACACGTCCGACGGCCGCCTCCGCGCCTACGCGTACGACGCCCAGGTGGGCCGGCTCGGCCCGATGCGCGTCCTCGCGGACGCGGGCACCGCGCCGGGCCGCCCGGATGGCGCCACCGTGGACGAAGCCGGCTGTCTCTGGAGCGCCCGCTATGGCGGCGGCGCCCTCGCCCGCTTCACGCCCGACGGACGGCTGGATCGGGTGGTGAGCCTTCCGGTCTCACAGGTTACCTCCTGCGCGTTCGGCGGCCCCCGGCTCGACACGCTCTACGTCACCACCGCGACCCAGCGCCTGACCCCCGAGCAGCGCGCGCGGGAGCCGCTGGCCGGGGGACTCTTCGCCCTGTCTCCGGGTGTGCGCGGGCTTCCCGAGCCGCGGTTCGCCGGCTGAGGACCCGCCGCCCGGCGGCCCGCGCACGAGCGCTACCCGTGGAGCTGTTTCCGACGGCCTTCGGCGACTACTTCGCCGCGCTCACGGAGCGGCGAGCGACGGCCTTGCCGACCGACCGCTTCCACCACTGCTTCGGCTGCGGGATGGGCCACCCGACCGGCCTCCGCGTCCGATGCTTCGACGCCCCCGACGACGAGGCCGCGCCCAGCGCCGTCGTCTCGCCCATCGTGGTGCCGCACGAGTACGAGGGCCCCCCTGGCGCGGCTCACGGTGGCATCGTGGCCGCCTACCTCGACGAGGTGCTAGGCGGCGCCGTCGCGCGGGCGACCGGGAAGGCGTCGGTGACGGGCGAGCTGACTGTGCGCTACGTGAAGCCCGTCCCCACCGAGACTCCGCTCCTCGGGCGGAGCTGGCTGGTGGCGTACGTCGGGCGCTACGTCGACGTCGAGGGCCACCTCGAGCGGTTTAGCGACGGAGTGCTCCTCGCGCGGGCCCGGGGCCGCTTCTTCCCGGTCTCTCGGTGAGGGACGCGGCGGCCCCGCGTCACGGGGTCGACGGCTTCACGATCTCCAAGAGCTCCACCTCGAAGACGAGCGTCGCGCCCGGCTTGATCCGGGGCGGGGCCCCACGGTCACGATAGGCCAGCTCGGACGGACAGACGAGGCGGCTCTTGCCGCCCACCTTCATCAGCTGGAGCCCCTCGGTCCAGCAGGGGATCACACCGTTCAAGGGGAACGTGGCCGGCTCGCCCCGCTCGATCGAGCTGTCGAAGACCGTCCCGTCGGTCAGCGTGCCCTGGTAATGGACCTTGACGGTGTCCGTCGCCTTCGGACTGGGACCCGTCCCCGGCCTGAGGGTTGTGATGACGAGTCCTGACGCCGTCTTCGTCGCGCCCTTCTCGGCCGTGGCTTTGGCCAGGAACGCCTGGCCAGCCTTCTTCTCGCCGGCCGCCTGAGCGGCCGCCCGCGTCTGCTGGAGCTGCTGGACCTTCGGCGCGTATGCCGGGAGGTTCACGCGCGGCTCCCGCTGGAGGACGCTGTCGGTCAGACCGGCCTTGACGATCTCCAGCTCGGCCTCGCTGAGCCCGAACGGGCCGAGGTTCCGGCCGACGGCCAGGCCGAGGGCGTAGAGGGTTTTCTGCTCCTCGGTCGTGAGGTCCACGCCCGCGGCCACGGCGGTCCTGGTGTCCCACGCGCTGGCGCTCGCCAGGGCGAGGCACAGAGAGAGGACGGTCGTCGGGTGGCGGTGGAGACGCATCCGGTACATTAGGCCATCCTTTTTGGCAGGTCAAACCTGACGGTGGAGTTTTCCCCTCGTATGGGCCGATGCCAGAAGCTCGCTGGGCCCCTGGTGGTGTCGCGGCCTCGGGACGGTCTCGCCTCTCTCTCCCTTCCGCTTCGACGACTGGATCAAGAACCTCGGCGTGCCGGCTGGTAGCCTCTGGCTCGGGTGGCCCACCGCGCCCCCGCGAATCCCGGCGCCCTGTGGGCCTTGGCGGTGTCCGGGCGGGTCTCGTCGGGAACGACGCGATCAACGAGATTCTCGATGCTCCTTTCGACGCGCGTCACCCCGAGACGCGATCACCTCCGGTCCCGTCGAGTCGCGTGAAGCCGGTACCGCGCCTCGGGCTGACCGCGGGGCTGGCCGGCGTCGCCGCCGGGCTGACCGCCGTCCGGTTTTCCGCTGGCTTCGCCGTCGGCGGGGGCGCCCTCTTCCTCGACGGGCTAGTGTACAGCCTGCCGTCGCTCCGCCTGAAGGACTGGCCCGACCTGGACGGGGTGGTGGAGTCGGGCACGCGCCCGATCCGCCTCGACATCCGGCTGGTACGCGGTGTCCCCGTTCTGGGCCGCCGCTCCTCCTCCTGGCGGCGGTAGCCTGGCCGAGCTGCGGCTCCGCAGGCCGCGGGCCGCCGTCTATCGAGCGACCTTCACGGCCTCCCCGGTCGGCCGGCGCCTCGCCGTGCCGCTCGTATACGGGGCTGTCGGACGCGGCGCGGTTGCGCTCCTCTCATCCTCGGCGCGCGCCGCTCCTCTGGGCGTTCCCGCTGGTCGTCCGGCTCGTGGCCTAGACCCCAACGAATGACCTTGGCGCGACGGAGTCCCCTGATCGATCCCGAGCACCTGTCTCGCGGCGTCCGCTGGTCCTCGCCCTCGCGCTCGGCCCCGTCGGGCTTCTCGTGCTCCTCGCGGCCCGCAGACGGGCGCCTCTCGTCGGGTCCCGTCCCGGCAGCCGGACGGCGTGTAGTATCGTGAGGGCCAGCCAGGGACGATCCCGGAAGGAGGACCCCCGACCCATGGACGCCTCGCGCCCGACGACCAACACCCAGCAGCCCCGCGGAGGAGGATTCAGGGAAGCCCTAGCCGGATCCCCCCCCCGCGTCGTTCCGGTCTGCGCCGAGCGGGAGGTCTACCGGACCGAGCTGACGCCGGTGTCGTTCCTCCGGCGGAGCGCCTACGTGTTCCCGGACCGACCGGCCGTCGTCCACGGGTCGCGACGCTACACCTATCGCGAGTTCGAGGTCCGCGTGAACCGGCTGGCCTCCGCCCTCCGGGGGCTTGGGCTGGAGAAGCTGGATCGCGTTGCCATCATCGCGCCGAACACCCCCGCCATGCTGGAGGCGCACTTCGGCGTTCCCGCCGCGGGACTCGTCCTGGTCCCCATCAACACGCGTCTCGCGGCCGACGAGATCGGCTACATCCTGCGGCACTCGGGGTCGAAGGTCCTCCTGGTGGACCACGAGTTCGCGGAGCTCCTGCGGCCGCTCCGCCTCGGCCCGCTCCGGGTGATCCGGATCGACGACACCGGCGCCCCGGGGGATCCGTACGAACGCTTTTTGGCCGGAGGCTCACCGGAGCCCGTCGAGCCGTCGATGGAGGACGAGTACGAGACGATCTCCATCAACTACACCTCGGGGACGACGGGGCAGCCCAAGGGCGTGATGCTCCACCACCGCGGCGCGTACCTGAACGCCCTCGGCGAGGCGATCGAGACGGGGATGACGTTCGAGAGCCGCTACCTCTGGACGCTCCCCATGTTCCACTGTAACGGCTGGTGCTTCACCTGGGGCGTGACCGCGCTGGGCGGTACTCACGTGTGCCTCCGCCGGGTGGTGTCGGCGCGGGTGTGGGAGTTGATCGACACGGAGGGGGTCACCCACTACTGCGGCGCCCCCACGGTGCAGATCGGGATCGTCAACGACCCGAAAGCCCATCGCCTCGAGCGAACCGTGACCGTGGCCGTGGCGGGGGCGCCGCCCTCCCCCACGCTCCTCGGCAAGCTCAAGGACCTCGGCTTTCGCCCGGTCCACGTCTACGGCCTCACCGAGACCTACGGGCCCCACACCGTGTGCGCCTGGAACGGCGACTGGGATGCCCGGCCGGCGGAGGACCAGGCGCGGCTGGCGGCCCGCCAGGGCCAGGGCTACGTGGTCGCCGACCTGGTCCGGGTGGTGGACGGCGAGATGCGGGACGTCCGCATGGACGGCGAAACTCTGGGCGAGGTGGTCATGCGGGGCAACAACGTCATGAAGGGCTACTTCGAGCAGCCCGACGCGACGGCGGAGGCGTTCCGGGGGGGATGGTTCCACTCGGGCGACCTGGCCCTCTGGCATCGCGACGGCTACATCGAGCTGCGCGACCGCAAGAAGGACATCATCATCTCCGGCGGCGAGAACATCTCGACCATCGAGGTCGAGCAGTGCGTGGCCAAGCATCCCGCCGTGATGGAGTGCGCCGTTGTCGCCATTCCCGATGAGACATGGGGGGAGCGTCCGAAGGCCTTTGTCACCCTCAAGCCGGGCCAGACCGCGACCGAGGCGGAGATCATCGGGTTCTGCCGTGAGCGTCTTGCTCACTTCAAGGCCCCGGCCGCGGTCGAGTTCGGCGAGCTTCCCAAGACGTCGACGGGGAAGGTCCAGAAGTTCGTCCTCCGCGACCGGGAGTGGAGGGGCCGGGAGAAGCGCATCAATTGAG
>Ga0318524_10000809_pt1 | contig 11127 bp, 10 predicted proteins | sample GRESIP052b4f22_FD_203685 | JGI IMG/M metagenome (GOLD analysis project Ga0318524, IMG submission 203685) | Tropical soil microbial communities from Luquillo Experimental Forest, Puerto Rico - GRE.SIPMG.052b4f22 | ecosystem: Environmental > Terrestrial > Soil > Tropical forest > Bulk soil... | reverse complement strand
CAACACCCAGCCGTGGCGGTTCAAGGCCGGCGAGGATGCCGTCGAGCTGTACGCCGACGCCAGCCGCCAGCTGCTGGACGATCCGGCGGGCCGGGAGATGCTCGTCAGCTGCGGCGCGGCCCTTTACGGGCTGCGGCTCGGGATCCGCTCGCTGGGCTCGCGGCCCGAGGTCGAGCTGTTCCCCGAGCCTGCCCGACGGCGGCTGCTGGCCCGGGTGCGGGCGGGCCGTCCGGCTCCGATGACGCGACAGGAGCGGCAGCTGCTCCAGGCGGTGCCACGCCGCCACACCCACCGCGGCCCGTTCGAGGCTCGCCCGCTGCCCGCCGGGCTGGTGGCGCGCCTGCGCCGCGACGCCACCGCGGAGGGCGCGACGTTGTGGGTCATCGAGGCCGAAGCCGAGTACCGGAGGCTGACGGCGATCCTCGGCGCGTGGAGCCGCATCCGGGACCTGTACCCGGCGTCGCGAGCCGGGGTCCATGCGCGGGCCGAGACGCAGCGGTGGACCCGCGAGCCCGGCCGCGAGACCGCGGACGGCGTGCCGGCGCGTGCCTTTCCCGCCAGGACCGGCCGCGAGACCGGGCGGCTGCCGCAGCGCGACTTCGACCTGGGCCGGGGCTGGGGACTGCTGCCGTCCGGCGGGCCGCCCGCTCCGGTCACGGCCGTCCTGGTGACCGCCGGCGACAGCGAGGAGGACTGGCTGCGCGCCGGCCAGGCCCTGCAACGGCTGCTGCTCCGCGCCGCCAGCGGATGGGTCTTCGCGAACCTGCAGACGCAGCCGCTGCAGGACACCCCGGTCCGGGCGCAGCTCCGGAGCGGCCTGGCCCTGCCCGGGTCGCCCCAGGTCCTGCTGCAGCTGGGCATGGCCCGGACCACGCACCCCACCGCCCGGCGGCCGCCCGGAGAACTGGCCGAACCCCCGGGCAGGTAAGCCGTTGGCAGGTGACCAAGGTCCCCGCCGCCAGAGGTCGCCCGGCCCTGGAGCGGTGCCCCTCCCGGCTGGTCAGCTAGGCCAATGAGCGTCCTCGAGCTATCCCGCTGGCAATTCGGGATCACCACCGTCTACCACTTCATCTTCGTCCCGCTCACGCTGAGCCTGTCGTACCTGGTCGCGATCATGCAGACCCTGTGGCGGGTCAAGAAGGACGACGTGTACCTGCGCATGACCAAGTTCTTCGGGAAGATCTTCCTGATCAACTTCGCGGTCGGCGTGGTCACCGGGATCGTGCAGGAGTTCCAGTTCGGCATGAACTGGTCGGCCTACTCCCGGTTCGTCGGCAACGTGTTCGGGGCGCCGCTGGCGATGGAGGCGCTGCTCACGTTCTTCCTGGAGTCCACGTTCATCGGCATCTGGATCTTCGGCTGGAACAAGCTGTCGCCCCGGGTGCACCTGGCCGCGATCTGGCTGACCGCGGTGGGCACCAGCCTGTCGGCGTTCTTCATCCTGGCCGCCAACTCCTGGATGCAGCACCCGGTCGGCTACCGGGTCGACCCCGCCACCCACCGGGTGGTGCTCACCAGCATCGTCGCGCTGCTGACCAACCCCACCGTGCTCGGCGCCTGGCCGCACGTGTTCTTCGCGGCGTTCATGGTGGCCGGCGCGGTGCTGGTGGCGGCCAGCGCCTGGCACGTGGCCCGCCAGTCCGACCTCGAGGTCTTCCAGCGGGCCATGCGGCTCGGGCTGGTCGTCACGCTGCTGGCCGGCATCGCGACCGCGGTCACCGGGGACGTGCAGGCGCGGATGATGGAGTCGCAGCAGCCGATGAAGATGGCCGCGGCCGAGGCGCTGTACACCACCACGTCCGGCGCGTCGTTCTCGCTGTTCACCATCGGCTCGCTGAACGGCGACAAGGAGCTGTGGAGCATCCGGGTGCCGTACCTGCTCTCGCTGATCTCCACCATGAACCCGCACGGGACTGTGCAGGGCATCAATGACGTCGAGCGCGCCTACGCCAAGAAGTACGGCCCGGGGCAGTACAAGCCGGTCATCCCGGTGACCTACTGGTCGTTCCGCCTGATGATCGGCCTGGGCTCGCTGGCCGCGCTGCTGGCCGCGCTCGGCCTGTGGCTGACCCGGCGGCGCCGGCTCCCGCGCGGCCGCTGGTTCTACCGGGCCGCGCTGTGGGGCCTGCCGCTGCCCTACCTGGCCATCGCGTCCGGCTGGATCTTCACCGAGATGGGCCGCCAGCCGTGGACGGTGTTCGGCCTGCTGACCACCGCGCAGAGCGTCTCGCCGGGCGTGACCGTCTCCTCGGTGATCATCTCGATGACCACCTTCACCCTGCTCTACGCGGCGCTCGCGGGCATCGCGTGGTGGCTGACGGTCCGGCACGTCAAGGCCGGCGCGCCCGCCGAGGCCGAACACCCCGGCGCGCCCGAGCCCCTGCCCGCCTTCCAGTACTGATCGGGAGAAAACCGCCATGAACCTCGCGACCTTCTGGTTCATCCTCATCGCGATCTTGTGGTCCGGCTACTTCGTGCTCGAGGGCTTCGACTTCGGCGTCGGCATCCTGCTGCCGTTCCTGGGCCGGGGCGACGCCGAGCGCCGGACGATGATCAACACCATCGGGCCGGTCTGGGACGGCAACGAGGTCTGGCTGCTGACCGCCGGAGGCGCGACGTTCGCCGCGTTCCCGCTCTGGTACGCCACCTTGTTCAGCGGCTTCTACCTGCCGCTGCTGCTCATCCTGGCGGCGCTGATCATCCGCGGGGTCTGCTTCGAGTTCCGCAGCAAGGTGGAAAGCCCGCGCTGGCGGGCCGGCTGGGACCGGGCCATCTTCCTCGGGTCCGCGCTGCCCGCGCTGCTGTGGGGCGTGGCCTTCGCCAACATCGTGCGCGGGGTCCCGGTCAACGCCGCGCACGTCTACACCGGCAACCTGCTCACCCTGCTCAACTGGTACGGGCTGCTCGGCGGCCTGGTCACGCTCGGCCTGTGCACCCTGCACGGCGCGCTGTTCCTCGGCCTGCGCACCACCGGCGAGCTCAGGGCGCGGGCCCGGCGCACGGCGGTCCGGGCCGCCCTGGCTGCCGTGCCGCTGGCCGCGGTGTTCCTCGCCGTGACCCAGGTGAGCCACGGCAGGCCCGCCACCGACGTCACGGCCGCGCTGGCCGCGGTCACGCTGACCGGAGGCGCCGCCGCCGCGGTCCGCGGCCGGGAGGGCTGGGCCTTCACCGGTACCGCCCTCACCTTCGTGCTGGCCGTCGCCACCCTGTTCGGCGACCTATGGCCGAACGTGCTGCCCTCGAGCACCTCGCCCGCCTACAGCCTGACCGTGGCCAACGCGTCCTCGGCCCACTACACGCTGGTGGTGATGAGCTGGGTGGCCCTGCTGTTCACCCCGGTCGTGCTGGGCTACCAGGGCTGGACCTACTGGGTCTTCCGCCAGCGGCTGACCGGGCCGGCCCCCACGCCGCCGGTGGCCGGGCAGGAAACCCCGGAGCCGGTCGGCGGGCGGCCGTGAAGCCGCTCGACCCGCGGCTGCTGCGCTACTCCGCCGCCGCCCGCGGCTACCTCGCCGTCACGGTCGCGCTCGGCCTGGCCGCCACCGCCCTGATCCTCCTCCAGGCCGGGCTGCTGGCCCGGCTGCTGGCCGGCCCGGCGACCGGAACCGGGATCGCCCTGCTGGCGGCCGTGCTGCTGGCCCGCGCCGCGGCCGGCTACGGCGGCGAGGTCACCGCGCTGCGCGCCGCAGCGGCGGTCAAGTCCCAGCTGCGCCGCCGGCTGACCGCTCACGCGCTGGCACTGGGACCATCCTGGCTGGCCAGGCGCCGGGCCGGCGAGGTCACCACGCTGGCCACCCGGGGCCTGGACGGGCTCGACGCCTACTTCGCCCGCTACCTGCCCCAGCTCGTCCTGGCCTGCGTCGTGCCGTTCGCGGTGCTGATCAGGGTGGGCCTGGCCGACTGGATCTCCGGTGTCGTCATCGGCGTCACCTTGCCGCTGGTCCCGCTGTTCGCCATCCTGGTCGGCCTGCACACCAAGGCGGTCACCCAGCGGCAGTGGCGGCTGCTGGCCCGGCTCGGCGGCCACTTCCTCGACGTGGTCGAGGGGCTGCCCACGCTCAAGCTGTTCGGCCGGGGCCGGCCGCAGGCCGAGGTGATCGGCGCGGTCACCGACGACTACCGCAAGGCCACCATGTCCTCGCTGCGGCTGGCGTTCCTGTCCGGCTTCGTGCTGGACCTGACGGCCGCGCTGGCCACCGCCGTGGTCGCGGTGGAGGTCGGGCTGCGGCTGCTGGCCGGGCACATGAGCTACTCCACGGCGCTGCTGGTGCTGCTGCTCACCCCCGAGGCCTACCTGCCGCTGCGCGCGGTCGGCGCCCAGTTCCACGCCAGCACCGAGGGCGCCGCCGCGGCCCAGGACGTGTTCGAGATCCTCGACACCCCCCGGCCCGCGGCCGCCACGGCCAGGCCAGCCCGCCGCCCGGTGGATCTGCGCCGCGACGCCATCAGGCTGACCGGGGTAAGCCTCACCTACCCGGACCGGCCCGGCCCGGCCCTGGACCAGGTGAACCTGACCATCCGGCCCGGCGACCACATCACGCTGACCGGGCCGAGCGGAGCGGGCAAGAGCTCGCTGCTCGCCGTGCTGCTCCGCTTCGCCGAGCCCGCCGGCGGCGGGCAGATCCGGGTCGGCGACGCCGACCTCGGCTCCATTCCGCCCGGCGAATGGCGCCGCCAGATCGCCTGGGTCCCGCAGGACCCGCACCTGTTCGCCGCGTCGGTGGCCGACAACATCGCCCTGGGCGACCCGGCCGCCAGCCGCGGGGCCATCGCCTGGGCCGCGGCGGCCGCGGGAGCGGCCGCCTTCATCGAGGACCTGCCGCGGGGCTACGACACCGAGGTCGGGGAACACGGGCTGCGGCTGTCCTCGGGCCAGCGGCAACAGATCGCGCTGACCCGCGCGTTCCTGCGCGACGCGCCGCTGCTGCTGCTGGATGAGCCCGCCGCGCACCTGGACGCGGCCACCGCCGCCCGGCTCGATCAGATCCTGGATACGCTGATGGCCGGCCGCACCGTGATCCGGGTCAGCCACGACCAGCGGCCCAGCACGGGTCAACTATTCACTCTCGATAATGGTCGACTAGTTCAATCGATCGCGCTGGCGGTGGCGTCATGACCGCGGACCGCGCTGGCGGTGGCGTCATGACCGCGATCTCCCCCGTGCCCGCCGCCAGCCCGCTGGTGCGCCTGCTCCGGCTGGCCACCGCGAGCCGCCGGATGCGCCGTGAGCTGGCGCTCGCCGTGCTGGCCGGCGCGGCCGGCTGCGGCGCCGCCGTAGCCCTGCTGGCTACCTCCGGCTTCCTGCTGGCCCGCGCGTCCCAGCACCCGGACGTCGTGGCCGTCTCCGTCGCGGTGGTCCTGGTCCGCGCGTTCAGCCTCGGCCGCGGGGTACTGCGCTACCTGGAGCGCCTGTTCTCCCACGACGTGGCCTTCCGGGTGCTCGCCGACGTCCGGGTGGCGATCTACCGGCGGCTGGAGCGCCTCGCCCCGGCCGGGCTGGCCGCCTTCCGGTCCGGTGACCTGCTCGCCCGGCTGATCAGCGACGTGGACGCCACCCAGGACCTGTTCATCCGCGGCATCGCCCCGCCGCTGACCGCGGCGCTGGCCGGGGCCGGCGCCACCACCGCGGTCCTGCTGATCCTGGCGCCCGCGGCCGGCCTGCTCGCGACCGGGCTGCTGGCCGCCGGGGTGCTGGTGCCGCTGGCCGTCGCCGCGTCGGCGCGCCGGGCCGCCCGCCGGGCCGCGCCCGCTCGCGGTGAGCTGGGCGCCGCCGTCACCGACCTGCTGAACGGTGCCGCCGAGCTGCACGCGTTCGGCGCCGTCGGGGCCGGCCTGGACCGGGCCGGGGCCGCGGACGCCGAGCTGACCCGGCTGGCCCGGCGCTCGGCCGCGGCGTCCGGCCTGGGCGCGGGCCTCACCATGGCGGTCTCCGGCTTGACCCTGTGGGGCGTGCTGGTACTCGGGGTCGCGGCCACCGGGTCCGGGGCGCTGGGCCGGGTGCCGCTGGCCGTGATCACCCTGACCGCGCTCGCCGCCTTCGAGGCGGTCAGCGCGCTGCCCGCGGCCGCGCTCCAGCTCGGCCAGGCCCGCGCCGCGGCGGTGAGGATCGCGGCCGTGCTGGACGCCCCGGATCCGGTCCGCGAGCCGGGCCGGCCCTTCCCGCCGCCGGGGCGCCCGGTGACGGTCTCCATCCGGGGCGGCACGGTGTGGTATCCGGGGCAGGCCACCCCGGCCGTTCGGAATCTAGATCTCGACCTGCCGTCCGGACGGCGGGTCGCCCTGGTCGGCGCGACCGGCGCGGGCAAGTCCACCGTGGCCGCGGTCCTGTTCCGGTTCGCCGACCTCAGCTCGGGCACGGTCCGGCTGAACGGCCGTGACCTGGCGGGTTACGATCCCGACGACGTGCGGGCCGTGATCGGCGGCTGCGCCCAGGATCCGCACATCTTCGACACCACCATCCGGGACAACCTGCGGCTGGCCCGGCCTGCCGCCAGCGACGCCGAGCTCGCCGCGGCCGCGGACCGCGCCAGGCTGCTGGACTGGATCGCCTCGCTGCCCCTCGGCTGGGACACCCCGGTGGGCGCGCACGGGGCCGCGCTGTCCGGCGGCCAGCGCCAGCGGCTTGCCCTGGCCCGCGCGCTGCTGGCCGACCCGGGCCTGCTGGTCCTGGACGAGCCCACCGCGCACCTGGACCCGGACCACCGCCGCGCCCTGACCGCGGACCTGCTGGCCGCCACGGCCGGCCGGAGCACCCTGCTGATCACCCACGATCTGGAAGGCCTGGACCAGGTGGACGAGATCGTGGTGCTCGACCACGGCCGGGTGGCCGAGCGCGGTAGCCATGCCCAGCTCATCCGGGCCGGCGGGGTCTACCATCGGCTATGGCAGGCCGGCCGGGAGGTCCGAGCGTGAAACAGTAGCAGGGAGGCATCCCGGCGCCGGATCGCGGTGGCGTCGTCCGGGACATCGGTCGCCGAGAGCGGCTGCATGACCAGCGCGGGCCGGTAATCGTGGCTGGCATTCCACACCAGGCGGGCGGCCTCAATCGGCGTGTCTCTACCAGGCACCGGCGCGCAGGCCTGAGACAGGACCTGGGTCCTGCCGTGTTGGGCCGTCCGGCCCTGCCCGCGTTCTAGAGCTATCGATCTAATTAGAGCATGAACTCTAAGACGATGCGGCGGCCGCAGAAGAAATCGGAGCTGACCAGGCAGCGGATCCTGAACGCTGCCCTGCGGCTGTTCAACGACCGCGGCACGGCGGCGGTCAGCACCAACCACATCGCCGCTGCGGCCGGGATCAGCCCGGGCAACCTGTACTACCACTTCCGCGACAAGGACGACATCATCCGGGCGCTGCACGCCCGGTACGCCGCCGCGTACGAGGACCGCTGGGAGCCCGGACCCGACCCGGGCGGGAACCTGGCCCGCCTGGGCGAAAACCTGGCCGCGGGGATGGCGCTGGCGTTCCAGTACCGGTTCTTCGAGCGGGAGATCCTCGCGCTGCTGCGCGCCGACCCTCAGCTGCGCGCCGCCTACCGGGCGTTCTACCAGCGCCGGCTCGCGCAGTGGGTGGCGTTCGGGGAGCGACTGGCGGCCCAGGGGGTGCTGCGCCCGCCGGGCCCGCCCCGGACCCTGCGTGACCTAGCGGTGGCGATCTGGCTGATCGCCGAGAGCTGGATTCCGTTCCTGGACCTGACCGGCGATCCGGCCGACCGCAGGCAGATGGCCCGGGGCGCTGACCTGGTGCTGGTGGCGCTAGAGCCCTACCTGACCGCCACGGGCCGCGGCGCCGTGCAAGCCGTAACGGCCGCTCTGGGCGGGCCGAGTGATGCGAAGGAGGAGCCATGACGCTGCAGCTGATCGTGGGCGCGGGCCCGGTCGGATCGGCGACCGCGGTCCGGCTGGCCGGGCCACCTTCGGGGCACGGCCGACCCCGATGCCCGACGCACTGGCCGCCACGCTGGCGTGGTGGAGACGGCAAGGCCGCGCCGCGGCCCGACAACTCTTATTAGGAGCACCAGCCATGAACACACTTGCTGAAGCATCCTGGCCGCCTCAGCTGGCCTCGCCCGTCGCCGCCCGGCTGGCCTGGCGGCGGCGCGTGGCCAGGATCGGCTCACTGATCCAGGTCGGCTTCGCCGCGCTGTGGCTGGGCCGCGGCACACTGGCCACCGGCTGGCCCGCACGGCTGCCGATAGCGCTGGCCCTGGTCGCGGCCGCGGTTGCCATCGGGGCGTGGGCGGAACGGAGAACGCGTGGGCTGGCGCCACTGCCCGCAGGCCCAGCCGCCGGCCGCTGGGGAAGGCGGTCACCATCGCCACGCTCGCCCAACTGGCGGCCAGCTTCGGACTGCCCGTAGCAGTGGCGGCGGCGGGCCGTCCCGACCTCATCGTCGGGACCGTGTCGGTGACCATCGGGATCTTGTTGCTGTGGCTCCGCGCCAGGCTAGGCACGCCTGGGCACTTGGTGGCCGGCGTCCTGCTGGTGATCGTGCCGGCGGCGCTGGCCGCTGCCCTGGCCGGCAACGCGCTGACGGCCGCCACCGGCCTGGCCACCGGCGCCATCCTGCTGGGCAGCGCGATCGCCGGGGTGCGCTGGCTAGCCAGCCAGCACCCGAACCGGTCCACGCCTTAGGAACCAGCAGGAATGAGGAGGAATGATATGGACACGGCGATCTCCCGGGCGGTGCTGATCACCGGATGCTCGTCCGGGATCGGAAGGGCGACGGCGCTGCGGCTGGCCCGCGGCGGCTGGCCGGTCTACGCCACGGCGCGGCACCCCCAGGCCATCGAAGACCTGGCTGGGTCCTGTACGATCCTGCCGCTGGATGTCACCGACGAGGCGTCGATGCGGTCGGCGGTGGCCGCCGTCGAGCGGGACGCGGGAGCAGTCGGCGTGCTGGTCAACAACGCCGGCTACAGCCAGCCCGGAGCCGTGGAGACGGTCCCGCTGGCGCTGGTCCGCCGCCAGTTCGAGACCAACCTGTTCGGGGCGGTGCGGATGACCCAGCTGGTGCTGCCGCGGATGCGCCGGCAGGGCTGGGGGCGGATCGTCAATATCAGCTCCATCGGCGGCAAGCTCAGCTTCCCCGGCGGCGCCTTCTACCACGGCTCCAAGCACGCCCTGGAGGCGGTCAGCGACGGGCTCCGCTTCGAGCTGCGCCCGTTCGGCATCCAGGTCGTCACCATCGAGCCCGGGTTCATCCGCTCCGGGTTCGCCGAGGCGGCGATCACCAGCCTGGACGCGGTAGAGCGTGACGGGCCGTATGCCAGCTACAACGCCGCCGTCGCGAAGGCCACGACGGGCACCTACCAGGCCGGGCTGATGGCCAGGCTGGCCGGCGGTCCCGACGACGTCGCCCGCGCGGTCCAGCGGGCGATCACCGCGCGGCACCCCCGGGCGCGCTACCTGGTCACCGCCTCGGCCCGGCTGCTGCTCCCGATGCACGCGCTGCTCAGCGACCACGCCTGGGACCGCGTCATGGCCCGCAGCATCCCGCCGCCCGGCCCTGGCACCCCGCTGGCACCCGGTGGCCGCCCGGCCCGGCCAGGGCCAGGTGCTCACTCGCGGGCAGGGTCTCGTCGATGATGCGGTGGATCCTTTCCACTTTGCCCTTCCGGTGCGGGCAGAACCCCGGCAGCCGCCGCGGGTCGATGCTCAGCGCGGCGAACGCGTCGCGGACGGCCTCGGCGGCGAACTCCAGGCCCCGGTCGATCCGCACCCGCTCCGGGACCGCGCCGAACGGGCCGCGGGCCGGGTCGTGCACCAGCGCCATCCGCACCGCGGTCAGCACCGTGCCCGTATGCGGGGTCAGCGCGATCGCCCGCCCGGCCAGCTGGCACTACGCCGATGCGCTCCACCACCTTCGATCAAGCCCGCCGGCCGGCCTCATCGCCGGCCGCGTAGCGGCGCACCTGGACGCCGGGCCGGACGCGGGCAGTCCACTTGCGAGTACGCACAACCCCGGCCGGCCGGTTCACCACCCGCCCGGCGGGCAGCCTGCGCCCGCAAAGGCCGTGGTCAGCGGCCGCGGCGGTCGGGGTCGCTGGCGGCCATCAGCGCGGCGACGGCGGCGTGGCTGGGCTGGACGTACCGCTGCAGAGTGGCCAGCCGCTTGTGGCCGCTGATCGCCATGAGCAGGGGGGCGCTGACGTTCGCCTCGCCGAGGTGGGTCAGCCGGGAGTGCCGCAGCTGGTGCAAGGTCTTGCCGCCGGTGTACCGCTTGAACAGCTGCCCGGCCATCTCATACGACAGCCGGGCCCGGCCGCTGGCCGGGTCCAGGTCGGCCGCCGCGGTCACCCGGTGCGCGGCGGCCCGCCGCTCGGTGAGGAACACCGGGCCTGAATCACGGCCTGCGGTCAGCCTGGCCAGCAGCCGGGCGGCGGCGGTCTGGAAGTGCAGCGGCCTGGTGTGCCCGCCCTTGGTGCGGGCGCGGGCCTGCCGGCTGGCCAGGTCCAGGTCGCCGACGTCGAGGCGGAGGACTTCGCCGGCGCGGGCGGCGGAGTCGTACAGCACCCGCCACAGCGCCCGCTCCCGCAGCGGGATGTCAGTCCGCGCCCACAGCCGCTCCAGCTCGGGCAGCGGGATCGCCCGGGTGTCGTCCCCGGCCACGGTACGGCGGTCGGCCCGCAGGGCCAGGTTCCCGGCGGGCCAGCCGTGCCGGCGGCACCAGGCCAGGAACGAGCCGACGGTGGCCAGGTGCCGGTTCCAGGTCCGAGGCGCCAGGCCGCCCCACAGCGCGCTGGCCGCAGCGGCGAGCTCCTCGTCCGTGATGCCGGCCAGCGGCCGGTCCCGGCCCAGCTGGCCGGCCAGCCGCTCCAGGGTGCGGGTATAGGTCCGGGCCGTGGTAGCCGGCCGGGGCTGGGCGAGGAACGCGTCGACCGCCGCGCCGAGGGCCCGCTGGCCACCGGCAAGCGCCGTCACCATGCCGGCCATCGCGCCTCCCGTCCGCACTTATCACAGAGAATCCGTTCTCGCCGGTCCTATCCGTCCGCCCGGCGCGGCGCTCCGACACGACTGCGGTCCGCTGCTGCCAGCGGGTTCGGGGCTTGCCACCGTAGCTGCGGGAACGCCTTGACTCACGCTACCACAGAGAATAATCCATTCTCTGTGATAGAGCGGGCGCCAC
>Ga0318524_10000801_pt1 | contig 11184 bp, 8 predicted proteins | sample GRESIP052b4f22_FD_203685 | JGI IMG/M metagenome (GOLD analysis project Ga0318524, IMG submission 203685) | Tropical soil microbial communities from Luquillo Experimental Forest, Puerto Rico - GRE.SIPMG.052b4f22 | ecosystem: Environmental > Terrestrial > Soil > Tropical forest > Bulk soil... | reverse complement strand
GCGTTGCCCTTGAGCTCGAGCATGTGGTGCTGCTGGAAGACATCGCGCACGAGGCCACTGCCCTTGCGCACGCACAGCTCGCCCTCACCCGAGGAGGTGACGATGCCAGCGGCGTCCTGGCCGCGGTGCTGCAGCACCGTGAGCGCATCATAGAGGCGCTGGTTGACGGCGCTGGTACCGACGATGCCGACGATGCCGCACATGATTCGTTCACTCCCCCGCGAAACGTATCAGACGCGGACCTATCAGACGCGCAGGTGCTCGTCGCTCCTGCTGTAGCGCACGCGCTCTTCCCCGACGATCGTGCGCAGGCCATTGGCGATCGACTCCCCGTACGGGATGAGAAGCGATCCCCGCCACCAGTGCTCGCCCTGCAGGCGCAGCAGCTGTCCGAGTATCACGAACACCCCGAGCAGCACGAAGCCGCGCAGCAAGCCGAAGAAGAAACCGAGCAGGCGATCCATGCCGCTGAAGATCGAGAGACGCACGAAGTGGCTGAGCGTCGCGCCGATGCCGGCACCGAGCAGCAGCACCAGCACCACGATGATGATGCGCGCCGCCCACGGCCGCACTTCCGAGTCCGACATGAGCCCGCCGAGGTGCGGTGCGATCAGATCGGAGAAATGCCAGGCGAGCAGCAGTGCAATCAGCCAGGCGCCGACCGCGACCGATTCGCGCAGGAAGCCGCGCGCCGCACCGACGATCGCAGAAATGATGATGGCGGCGATCACCAGGTAATCTGTTGCATTCATCGCAGGCGGCTGTCACCGCGGCCATTCCGCGCGGCGCGGATTGTACAAGAGCATCACCCATGCTGCCTGAGGAGCGCGTCACGCGCCCGCCAGCGGCTACTGCGGGACGATCGCGCCGCTGTGGCCGTGGGCGCTCAGCTGCTGCGCGAGCCCGGAGGCGGTGGCCCGATCGCGCGCCGGTCCGACGCGTACGCGGTACAGCCGGCCGGAGGTGCTCCGCGAAACGCTCACCGGGAAGCCCTGCGAACGGACCTGCCGCGCGAGACGCTCGGCGTTCGCGCGGCTCGCGAAGCTGCCGAGCTGCACCACGTAGGTCCCGGAGGCTTCGGCACTCGTTTCCGGTGGGCTGGCGGCACCCGCGGCCGGTGTCGCACGAGTCGCTCCCGAGCGCGTGGCGGCGGGTAGCGGCGGCGTGGTGGGGCTCGGCTCCTCGGTTGCGGATGACGGTGTGGTCACCGCGCCCGCGCTGCTCGGCGCAGGCGGGGCGAGGGGCGCCGGCTGCTCGGGCCCGCTGTGCACGGCGGCGCTCTCCGAGTGTGCCTCGTCCGCGAGCTTGATGGTGTAGGAGCGTAATGGCGGTTCCTCGGCGGATGACGCCGCGGGATCGGCTCGCGGCGCCGAGCGGACCGGTCCCGTCAACAGTTCAGGCACCAACAACACGATCAGGGCCACGAGAATGATCGCGCCCGTCAGCCGTTCTTTCACCTAGACCACCCACCATGGGGGCGAACCTTGATAAGCCAAGCGTAACAGTCGCGCATGACTCGTGGCCGCCGCGGGCGCGGCCGCCGTGTGATTAGTATACCCGAAGCCACTGCAGTGCCGGGCCCACGGTGTACACCGAGCCGCACACCACGACGCGGTCACCGGGCTGCGCTTCCGCGCGCGCCAACTCGCAGCCGGCTGCGACCGAAGCGGCGAGTTCGATGGGCGCTCCCGGCGGCACGAGCCGCGCGGCGAGCTCCGCCGCGCTCGTGCCGCGCGGGCCCGGCAGTGGGCACACGATCCAGCGGTCGATCACCTTAGCGAGCGCGGCGCCGATGGCGGCGGCGTCCTTGTCGGCGAGCACGCCGATCACGGCGAAGGTGCGCCCCGCGCCCGTGGTGCTCTGAGGCAGCGGCCGCTCGCGCAGCTGTGCCGCGAGCACGCGTGCGGCGGGCTCGTTGTGCGCGATGTCCAGAATCCACTCCACCTTCCCGGGGATGATCTGGAAGCGCCCCGGCAGACGCACGCGCCGAAGCGCTGCGGCCGCGGTGTGCTCATCGAGCGCGGCAAGCCGCGTGGCGAGCGGGCGGACCGCGGGCCGCGCATTCTCGCTCGAGCGCAACGCCTCGAGTGCGACGATGGCGGTGGCCGCGTTGCGATACTGGATGGCCCCGGCCAGCCCCGAGGGCGGCAGCGACTCCAGCGTGAGCGCGAGCCCGTGGTAGTCCCAGCCCGTGATCCCGATCTGCCACGAGAAATCGCGTTCGGCCACCACGGCGCGCGCTCCGAGCCGGGTGATCGTCCCATAGACACTCGCCGGCATCTGCGGCGTGCCGAGCACCGCCGGGCGGCCGGCGCGAAAGATGCCGGCCTTCTCGGCACCGATCAGCTCGAGGGTGTCGCCGAGCCACTCGCGGTGATCGAAACCGACCGAGGCCAGCACGGCAGCATCCGCAGCCACGAGGTTCGTGGCATCGAGTCGCCCACCGAGGCCGACCTCGAGCACCGCGACCTCTACGCGGGCACGCGTGAAGATCGCGAGCGCCGCGAGCGTGTTGTATTCGAAGAAGGTGAGCGTCGTTGCGCCACGTGCCGCCTCGATCTGCTCGAAGACCTCGATCAGCTCCGCATCGGTGACCTCACTCCCCCCGACGCGGATGCGCTCGTTGTAGCGTATGAGGTGCGGCGAGGTGAACACGCCGGTGCGCGCGCCGAGCGCGGTGAGGAAGGCCTCCAGGTGCGCGACCACCGAGCCCTTGCCATTGGTGCCGGCGACGGTGACGGCGGGAAACGCCGGTGCAGCGACTCCGAGTGCCTCGGCGACACGGCTGACGCGCTCGAGGCCCATGTCGATGCTCTGCGGGTGCACCGACTCCTGCACCGACAGCCACTCGTCGAGGGTACGCATCGGGCTTGACGGGCGCGCCGCGCGCGCTCAGGCAGCGGCGGGCAGCTTCAGCAGCAGCCGCAGCAGCGCCGCCGCCTTGTCGCGCATCTCGCGGCGATCGACGATCATGTCGATCGCCCCGTGATCGAGGAGGAACTCGCTGCGCTGGAAGCCCTCGGGGAGCGTTTCGCGCACGGTCTGCTGGATGACTCGCGGGCCGGCAAAACCGATCAGCGCCCGTGGCTCGGCGAGGTTCAGATCTCCGAGCAGCGCGAGACTCGCCGAGACACCGCCGGTCGTCGGGTCGGTCAGCACCGAGATGAACGGCAGATGGGCCTGCGCGAGCCGCGAGAGCGCCGCCGCGGTCTTCGCCATCTGCAGCAGCGAATAGAGCGCCTCCTGCATGCGCGCGCCGCCACTCGCGGAGAAGCACACCAGCGGATGGCCCTCGGCGATGCAGTGGTCGACGCCGCGCTTGAAGCGCTCCCCCACGACCGAGCCCATCGAACCGCCGAGGAACTGGAACTCGAAGGCGCAGGCGACGATCGGCAGCGCGTGGAGGGTCCCCGAGAGCACCACCAGCGCATCGCTCTCGCCGGTTGCCTTCTGCGCCTGCGCGAGGCGATCGCGGTATCGCTTGCTGTCGCGGAACTTCAATGGGTCCTCGGGCGCGATCGCCGCGCCGATCTCAGCCGAGGAGTCGGGATCGAGGAAACGCTCGAGGCGGTCGCGCGCCCCGATGCGCATGTGGTGGCTGCATTTCGGGCACACATAGAGATTGCGCTCGAGCTCCGCACGGTAGAGCACCGCGTCGCACGCCGGGCACTTGATCCACAGGCCCTCCGGCACGGAGCGCGTCCGCCGCTCGGTCTTGATGCGCGAGGGCATGATCTTGTCGAACCAGGTCATCAGTTCATCATAGCCGATCAGTCAAGGGACACCGCGGGCGGCCGCCGCCCGGGCAGCGCGAAAGCGGCCGGGTAACGCACCGCCAGCAGATAGAGGCCGGCCGCCGGGGCGGTGGCCGCATTGCGTGTGCGGTCGCGCCCCGCGAGCACCTCGCGCGCGAACCCGACCGGAAGATCGCCACGGCCGATGGCGATCAAGAGTCCGGCAATGTTGCGCATCATGTGGTGCAGGAAGGCGTTGGCGGTCGCCTCGATCACCACGGCATCACCGAGCCGCTCGACTTCGATACGCTCCATGCGCCGGACCGGTGATTTCGCCTGGCATTCCGCCGAGCGGAAGGCACTGAAGTCGTGCTCGCCAAGAAGCGTTTGGGCGGCCTCGCGCATGCGCTCATGATCGAGGGGCCGGTGGATCCAGGCGGTGCGCGCGGCGAGCAACGCCGGGCGGGCGAGGCGGTTCGAGATGAGGTAACGGTAAGTGCGCGCCTCGGCGCAGTAGCGGGCGTGGAAGTGCGCCGGCACCGGGACGGCCCACGACACGCTCACATCCGGCGGCAATTCGCTGTTGGCGCCGAGCACCCAGCCGCGGATGCTGCGCACCGCGTGCGCATCGAAGTGTGCGACCTGGCCGTGCGCATGGACCCCGGCATCGGTACGGCCGGCGCAGGTGAGGCTCACCGGCTCGTCGGCCACGCGCCCCAGGGCACGCTCGGTCACCTGCTGCAGCGTCGGCACGTCCGCCTGCGCCTGCCAGCCGGCATAGGCGCTGCCATCGTATTCGAGGCCAACGGCGATTCTCAGCAGCGGATCCCTTCGGGCGCAGGCCGCAAAAGGGCCGAAGGCCGCAGTGCGCCCTCACTGCCCTTTTGCGGCCGATAACGAAGCCATTGTCCGAAAAACGGCACAGGCCGTTTTTCCAATGGACTAGGGGAGCGACTCCATCAGCCGCTTCGCTTCCTGCTTCTGCGCGGCCGAGCCTTCGTGGAGCACTTCCTCGAGGATGTTGCGCGCCCCGTCGGGGTCCCCCATGTCCATGTAGGCCCGGGCCAGGTCGAGCTTGGTGCCCACCTCGCTCATGGTCACCGGCTCGAGATCCGGCAGCGCCAGCTCATCGGAGGCGAGCCGCTGCGTGGCGGCGAAGGCCGCATCCGGTACCGTGGCCGTGCCTACATCGAGGTCGAGCCGGCCGTTGCCATGCATCCCGGTGGCGGCCCCGACATCGAGATCGACATCCGTCGCAGTCGCCGCATGCGTGCCGGTGGCATCGCTCAGGTCGACATCGACCCCGTGGGCGCGCAGCGCCGCGAGGCGCCCGGTGCTTGCGGGATCGAGCGCCACGCTGGTCTGGGTCAGCGCCGCCTCGAGCTCGTTCTGATCGAACTGCCAGGCACCCGTGCTCGCGATAGCGGCGTTCTCCTCGGTGGCAGCGCGCTGATGCGCGTCCTCCATCACCCTGCGCGAGCGATCATCCATTCCCGCCACGAGCGTCGGGGTATCGGGGGTCGATGCCGCGGCCGTCGTGGGCCCGGGCTGATCGATGGTGTCGACGCCGCCCACATCGAGCCCGAGGTCATCGATCGCGAGCTCCGCGGTGGCATCCGAGACGCCCTTGCGCATCGCCGTCTCGACCTTCTGGCGGATGGTCGGCTGGTGCGCGCCGGACAACACTGGCTGCTCCACAGTCGGCCCTTCGATCTCGGCCGTGCCGCTGTCGTGACGCATGCGCGCGGTCATCTGACGTGTCGTGCCGGTCGTACCGGTCGAGCCGAGGAAGCTGTTCTCGCTGAGCGCGACATTGCGGTCGGTGACGCTGGTCGCCGCCTCGGCGTGATCGCCCACTGCGGAGCCGATGTCGAGGTCCACGCCCTGGACGGCTTCTCCCGGGACCGGCTCCCCGAGCAGATCGAAATCCACGCGGCTCTGGCCGCCCTCGAGGTCCAGATCCACGCCTCCGGCCGCAGCCCCGGTCACCGCGCCCGCGCCCGAGAACAGCGGGTCCTCGGGTGCGAGCTGCTTGCCCATGATCAGGATCTTTTCCCACTCCCCGGGCGCGGCCTCAGCGCGCGACTCGGCGAGCTCACGCGCGGTCTGCAGGAACTGATCCCTGTTGCCCCAGACGAAGAACACCTCGAGGAGCTTCAGCTTCAGGTCACGCCGGTTGGGCTCACGGCTGATGGCGATGCGGATGAGGTCCGCCGCCTGATCGTACAGGCCGTACGCCATGTGGAAGTCGGCTTCGGCGAGCGGATCACCCTGGTCGAGGTTGATCGCCGTCTCGCTGCTGATCGTCTCATCGCTCGCAACGTGCCGTGTGGTCGCGGACGCTGGCGCGCTGGCGGGCGTCAGGCGCGGACGCTCGTGGGTTCCGGTCTCCTCGACGAGGAATGCCGCCTCGGGGAGCGGGGAGGACTTGGCCCGTATCGGTCCCTCCGCTGCGGCGTTCCCACCACGGGCGGAGCCACCTGCGGTGGCGACAGGCGCGCGGTCGGCGAATCCCAGATCGAAATCCGCACCCGCCCCTGCGACGGCGAGTCTTCCCAAGGAATCATCGAACTGCGAGGCGCGTCGCGATCGCAGGATCCGCACTGCGGCGACAGCCCCGGCCGCGAGCGCGGCGATGAGCAGCACCCACCAGTAACCGACCAGTGTGCCGAGCCATGATCCGCCGGACTCCGGCGGCGGGGCGGCCTTGGGTGCACGCGCGCGCTGCGGTGCGCTCGCCGCAACGGGTGGCGGAGCCGCGACAGCGGGCTTCTCCTCGACGGCGGCAGCCGGCTTCTCTTCGGGTGCAACCGCGGGAGGCGGCGTCGGCGCCGCCTGAGCCACTGAAGGCTGCTCTACGGGCGGTGGCGCAACGGCAGTCGACGGGGCAGAAGGCGGTGCGGCAGCCTGCGAAGGTGGCGCAGCCTTCTCGCCCTGCTTCGCGGCGAGCTGCGCCTGCATGCGCGCCAGCTCGGCATCTTTCATCTCGAGCAGCCGCTTGGACTCGGCGAGCTGCCCTTCGAGCTCGTGTACGCGACCCTGCAACGCCGCGGACTCACCGCCCGAGGCGCCGGGGCTTGCCCCGGCCGAGGCGCTCTCCGAGGGGGTCACCAGCTTGAGACGCCCGGGCTTCACGGCGGCCGCTTCGGCGGGCTCGGCGGGTGTGGTGCCGCGCCAGGCGGCGTACTGGCGGCGAATCTCGCCCGAGGCGTCCGACGCCGAAATGGCCGCCGCCGCTTGCGCGTCCGGGATACGCAGCACCGCGCCCGAGTGCAGGACGTTCATGTTGTTCTGGAACGCACGCGGGTTCGCCTGGTAGATGGCGAGCATCCAACTCTGCGTGCGCGCGGAACTCGCCTTCTGACCGGCGACTCCCGCCGCAATCTGCGACAAGGTCTCTCCGTGGTGCACGACGTGCGTGCCCTCGCTCTCCGCGGGACTTGCGGCTGGCGGCGGGGGCGCTGCAGAGGCAACTTCCGGCTCAGAGGCTGGTGTGGCCTCAGCGAGGGGTGCGGGTGCCGTAGCGGGAGCCGCCTGTGCCATGGGCGGCGGTGCGGGCGCTGGTGTTGGCGCGGAAGGCGGCGGCGGCGGTTCGGCGACTGCGGCTGCGGCTTCCGCCGCGGCGGGAGCGGTTCCGGCCCGTACTGCCGCGGTTTCGACCGGCGCCGGCGCAGCTTCGGCGGCTGGTGCTGCGGCGACGAGCGCCGCCGCGGCCGCGGGTGGAGCGGCGGCCACTGCCACCGGCATGTCGGAAGTGGCCGCGGGCGCTGCAGGCCTCGCAACGGACGCCGGTGTCTCGGCCGTGCGTGCGATCGTGCCCTCGTGCGTGCCACCGCCGACGGCCGGCGCACTCACCGGCGCGCTCGCCACCTGCGATTTCCCCGGCGTGAACAACGGCGGATCGAGCAGCATGGTGTACTCGCGTACGAGCTTGCCGCGCCCCCAGTTCACTTCCACGAGCAGCGTGATGAAGGGATCCGAGATGGGATCGGTCGATTTGAGCTTGATGACCTCGCGCCCGTCGCCCGTCTTCACGGTTTTCACCTGGACACCGGCGAGGTACGGCGGCCAGTCGAGGCCGTAGCGAGCGAAGGTGTCGCGGGAAGCGAGCTGGGCCTGCACGGTACTCATCTCTTCCGGCGTGACATCGACCATGTCGATCTCCGCCTCGAGTGGCGCATTGAGCGGCGAGAGGAGACGAATGTCCCCCAGACCCAGGGCAAACGCGGCGGACGGCAGGGCCAGCAGCAATGCCAGCGCCCGGCTGGAGCGTTTGGCGATCATCAGGATACCCCGGCAGGCATTAATTGCGTGAAATCTATAGTAAAAACAATAGGGTGGGTCATACACTGCGACCCCCCGCGAACCCGCCCGCAATATAACTTAAATAGGCCGGCGGACCAACGCCTCCGCGATCTGAACGCTGTTGGTGGCGGCGCCCTTGCGTATGTTGTCGGCGACAATCCATAAGTTAAGTCCCCGGTCAGGGGCGAGATCTTCACGGATTCTCCCGACATAAACTGTGTCGCGGTTCGCTGCCTCGGTAGTCGCCGTGGGGTACCCGCCCGGGCGGCGCTCATCCAGAACCGTGACGCCGGGCGCATTTTCGAGCAGTTCGCGCGCGCGGATCGCTGAGAGCGGGCGCGTGGTGGCGATGTGCACCACCTCCGAATGCCCGTAGAACACCGGGACGCGCACCGCGGTCGCGTTCACGCGCAGCTGCGGCTCGCCGAGAATCTTGCGCGTCTCCCACACGATCTTCATCTCCTCGCGCGTGTAACCGTTTTCCTGGAAGACATCGATGTGCGGCACGCAGTTGAAGGCGATTGGCTTCACTCCGCCATGCGTTGGCGCCAGCCCCTGGCCACTCAGTGCGGCAATCGACTGCCGCGCGAGCTCTTCCACAGCTTCGCGCCCGGCACCTGACACCGACTGGTAGGTCGCGACCTCGATGCGCTCCAGGTGCGCTTCATCGTGCAGCGGCTTGAGCGCCACGACGAGCTGTATGGTCGAGCAGTTCGGGTTCGCCACGATGCCGCTCGTCCCGAAACCCTCGAGTGCCTGCGGATTCACCTCCGGTACGACGAGCGGCACCGACTCCCGGTAGCGGAACTCCGAGGTGTTGTCGATGACGATGCAGCCGGCGGCCGCGGCACGCGGAGCGTGCTCGCGCGAGACCGCGGCGCCGGCGGAGAACAGCGCGAAATCGCACTGCGCGAAGTCAAAGCCCTCGAGCTCGCTCACGGGGTAGCTCTGCCCGCGAAAGCTGACGCTGCGGCCGAGTGAGCGGTTGCTCGCGAGCGGGAAGAGCTGCGACACGGGGAAGGCACGCTCGTCCAGCACGTTGATCATCATTTCGCCCACGAGCCCCGTGGCGCCGACGACTGCGACGGCGAACTGCCTGTCCATGACCTTCACTCCTCCAGCGGGCGCGCTTGCTTTTCCTCAGCCGTGCGGCGCGGTGATGTCGGGAGTTGCAGACTTCACGTCGGCATTCTGGGCGCGCTGGCGCAGGTAGTGGTCCATGAGCACGATGGCGAGCATGGCTTCCGCGATCGGCGTTGCCCGCAAGCCGACGCACGGGTCATGCCGCCCGGTGGTCACGATCTCCACTGGGTTGCCGGCAACGTCGATGGTGCTGCCCGGCACCTGGATGCTGGAGGTGGGCTTCAGCGTCAGATGCGCGATGACGTCCTGTCCCGAGGAAATGCCGCCGAGCACGCCACCGGCGTTGTTGCTGCGAAAGCCCGCGGGCGTGAGCTCATCGCGATGCTCGCTGCCGCGCTGCGTGGCGCTGCGGACCCCGGCCCCAAGCTCGACCGCCTTCACGGCGTTGATGCTCATGAGCGCGTGAGCGACGTCGGCATCCAGCCGATCGAACACCGGCTCACCGAGTCCCGGCGGCACGCCGCGCGCTACGACCGTCACCCGGGCCCCGATCGAGTCGCCTGCGCCGCGCACCTTCCAAATGAGCTCTTCGATCTCCGCGATGCGCTGCGGGTCGGGACAGAAGAACGGATTCTGGTAGGCGAAGTCCGGATCGACCGGCTCGAGCGTGAGCGGTCCGACCTGGCTCAGGTAGCCGTAGATGCGGACGCCGAGCCGCATCGCGAGGTAGCGGCGTGCGATCGCACCGGCGGCGGTGCGCATCACGGTCTCGCGTGCCGAGGAGCGCCCGCCACCGCGGTAATCGCGCACGCCGTACTTCTGCTGGTAGGTGTAGTCGGCGTGTCCCGGGCGGAAGCGATCCTTGATCTTCTCGTAGTCGCGCGAGCGTGCGTCGGTGTTCTCGATGAGAATGCCGATCGGAGTGCCGGTGGTGCGCCCTTCGAACACGCCCGAGAGGATGCGCACCTGGTCGGACTCGCGGCGCTGGCTGACGAAGTGCGAGGTGCCGGTGCGGCGGCGATCGACGTCCTGCTGCAGGTCCGCCTCGCTGAGTGGCAGCCCGGGCGGGCAGCCATCGACGATGCACCCCATGGCGGGCCCATGGCTCTCACCGAAGGTGGTGACCGTGAAGAGCTTGCCGATAGTGTTGCCGGACATGTTGGTGTCGTGCGGATGACCCGTGCGCCCGCTAGTGTGCCTCCAGCTGCTCCCGCGTGAGCAGGAACACTCCGCCCCCGCCGCGCTCGAACTCGAGCCACACGAACGGCAGCCGTCGCCACACACGGCGCACCGCGCGCTCGGTGTTGCCGACCTCGACGACGAGCAATCCGCGCGGACGCAGGTGTCTCGCGGCCTGTGCGAGGATGATGCGCACCGAGTCGAGTCCCGACCGCCCGGCCGCGAGCGCCACGCGCGGCTCGTGCCGGTACTCCGGCGGCAAACCCGCCAGCTCATGCGCCCCGACGTAGGGCGGATTGGCGACGATGATATCGTAGGTGGCGTCGCCGAGGGCGCCGAAGTGGTCGGATCTGATGAGGCGCACGCGGCGCGTGAGGCGGTGGCGGCGTACGTTGCGACGTGCCACCTCGAGCGCATCATCCGAGATATCGACCGCATCCACCCGTGCATGCGGCAAAACGCGCGCGCACGTGATGGCGATGCAGCCGGAGCCGGTGCCCAGATCGAGCACGCGCCGCACGCGGTCCGGCTCGATCCAGGGCGCAAAGCGCCGCTCGATGAGCTCGGCCATCGGCGAGCGCGGGATGAGCACGCGCGGATCGATCTCGATACGCGCGCCGGCGAACCAGGTGACACCGGTGAGGTAGCCGGCCGGGATGCGTTCGCGGATACGGCGCGTGAGCAGCTGGCGTACGCGCTGCTCTGCCAGGCGACCGACGCGCCGACGGTAGAGCGCGGCGCTCCCCGAGTGCGGCAGGCCAAGGGCATGCAGCACCAGCGCCGCCGACTCATCGTGGGCATTGTCGGTGCCATGGCCGAAGAAGACACGCGCCCGCGCGAGGCGGGCCGCGCCGCGCGCGATGAGTGCGCCCACGGTGAGGAC
>Ga0318524_10000799_pt1 | contig 11193 bp, 9 predicted proteins | sample GRESIP052b4f22_FD_203685 | JGI IMG/M metagenome (GOLD analysis project Ga0318524, IMG submission 203685) | Tropical soil microbial communities from Luquillo Experimental Forest, Puerto Rico - GRE.SIPMG.052b4f22 | ecosystem: Environmental > Terrestrial > Soil > Tropical forest > Bulk soil... | reverse complement strand
GGGATGCACCGTGTAGTACGCGGTGACCAGCTTCGCGACGTCGACCAGGTCTTCGGCGGCAGCGGGCTGCCCGGCACGCGGGTCTGTCATGCCGACATAGTGACACGCCTGTTTCGGTCCCGTGCGTGCCCCGGAATATCCACCGCCCGCAATGCGTTCGAAAATACGCTATGAATACGTGCGTTACCTGCGGACGGGAGCTGCATCCCGAGCGGGCCAAGAAATACGACTACTGCATGTCGCGCGAGTGCCAGGAAAAGAACGCCAGGCCGCTGACCATGGTGGCGGTCGGGGTCAACAAGGCGGCCGAGCAGTACATGATCCTGGACGAGCGCACCCAGGAGGAGCTGGCGAGCGGCAAGTATCACGATCAGCGACGGGGATTGTTCGGCACGTCCCCGGCGTCATCGCCTTCGCCGGCGCCGGCGCCGGCGAAGGCGCCACGGGCGGCCGGGAAGGCCCGGCCGCGGCCCGCGGCCCGCACCCCGGCACGCCCGCCGTGGAGCAGGTCACAGGAGAAGCTGGCGCTGCTGTACAACGAGCAGGGACTGCGGCCGGACGAGATTGCCGCCAAGCTGGGACTGAGCCGGTACGTCGTGACCCAGATCATCCTCGGCGCGCGCGGCCGCGGGAAGCTGTAAGCCACCCGGCCTTCCCGTCGCCCGGACGATTGCGGGCCGCGCCCGGCAGGTGCATGCTGTCGGTAGCCAGGGGCGGGAAAGATGGGACGCTGAGTTATGGCCGACTGGTTCAGCGACATGGTGGCCCAGGTCTCGGACGAGGTCCTCGCCAGTTCCGGGACCGAGTCCAGGCTGGCGCTCACGGACCGGGTCACGGCCGGGGACCTCAAGACGGCCGCGATCCAGTCGGAAGACGACCTGCGCACGCAGTTCGCGGACAGCGTGCGGCAGGTACAGCAGATCAGGGACAACATCCAGCTGGCCGAGCGGGACGCGCTGGCCCCCGAATGGCAAGCCGTCCGCGCCGCCCAGGACCTCCTTATGCAGGCGCACGCTGGCGCGCCGATAACGCCGAGGTTGTTTCTCCGGTTGCTGGCCGCCGAACAGCCTGACCGTCCGGTCGGATCGGCCGACGAGGCCCGGCAGGCACTCGACGCGGCGCGGGAGGCCTACGAGGCGGCCAGGGTCAACGGGAAGATCGATCAGCTCGAGCCGATTCGCACGCTCGAGGCCGACGGGAACCGGCGGCTTTCCGCGCTGCATGACCTGCTGTACCAGGCCGTGCTGCTCAAGGTCAACGGGGCCATCGACGACGTGCTCGAGGCCAGCTACGACCGGGGCTTTACCTACGCCGAGCCGGCGGTGCTGACCGATCCGCTCGAGGTGTCGGTGCAGCCGGTCAACACCGACGCCTACGAGGAGATCAAGTACTTCATCGACAAGGTCGGCTCGGGCACGATCGGGGTAGCCGGCCCGCGCGGCAGCGGGAAGTCCACGCTGCTGAGCCGGTTCGCGGCTACGGTGACGACGCAGGACGGGCCGAGACAGTGGGGGGTCTGCGTCCCGGCGCCCGCCAGGTACGACCCCAGGGACTTCCTGTTGTACCTGTTCGGCCAGCTGTGCGTGCAGGTACTCGGGCCGGATCACGCCCGCCGGGTGGAATCCCGGCTGACCGACGCCAAGCCGCCGGCGAGGAAGCCTTTGCCCGTGCGGCTCCTGACGTTCGCGGGCGCCACGGTCCTGGCCTGCTTCGCCGTCGTCATCGGCCTGCGCACGGCGCGGCCCGGCGGATCCCCGGTCCGGATGGCCGACCTGGAGATCGCCTGCTGCGCCGCGGTCGTGCTGCTCGCGATCCTGGCGTACGGCTACACGCACCCCCCGATCCGGGATCGCCCGTTCGCGTCCTATGACGTACCGCCACCGTCCGCTGGGGCCTTCTCTCGGCTGATCCGCTTCGTTCTCTGGCTGATCCTCCTGCTGAGCGCCGCCACGGCGGCGTCGCTGCTCGGCTTGCTGCTGGCGGGCGGAAGCCTGGACCCGGGCTACCTCGCGGCCGGCGGCCTGGCCATAGCCAGCGTGACGGCCCCCGTCGCCCACTGGCGATGGGTGCGGCCGAAGTCCTACGCGGACAGAACCCCTTTTCTCGGGCCCGGGTACTCCCAGGTGCGCGCCGCCGAGGAATGGTACGCCAAGGTGAAGTTCCAGCAGAGCTACACCACCGGCTGGTCGGGCACGATCACCGTGGGAGGCTCGTCGCTTCCGGCCCAGGCGCAAGGCGGAAGCAGCGGGAGCACCGCGGTCACGCCCGTGGCGATGTCGACGCCCGAGATCGTCGGCGCGATCAAGTCCTTCACCCAGGTGATGTCGAGCGCCAGACAGGAAGATGACGGTTCCGGGCCCAAGGTCCTCGTGGTCATCGGCATCGACGAGGTCGACAAGATCGAGGATCCCCGCGAGGCCCAGGCGTTCCTCAACCAGATCAAGGGCCTGTTCGGCGACTCCAGCAGCCTGTTCCTCGTGTCGATCTCCGACGACGCCATGGCCGCGTTCGAGCGGCGCGGGATGCCCTTCCGTGACGCCTTCGACTCCTCGCTGAGCGCGGTGGTCACGCTCTCCTACCTGTCCAGGACGGAGGCCAGGACGCTGACGGGGAGCCGGCTCGTGGGCGTACAGGAACCAGTATCCGACCTGCTGTTCGTGCTGGCCGGAGGCCTGGCCCGGGATCTCGTGCGGCTCATCAGGCGAGCGGTGGAGGCCAGGGAGGCGGGAAAGGCCAAGCTGGACGACCTAGCCCTGGCGCTGATCGCCTCGGAAGTCGAGACCAAGAAGCGGGCGGTCCTGGCCCGGGCCAGGACCCTGGAGCGGTGCCCGGCGACAGACGACCTGCTGGCCTGGGCGGGGAAACGTGATCCGCAGGCCAGCAGCGCCGACCAGTACCTGGGCGGGCTGCTCGCCCGGGCGACGGCGCTGATCGGCTCGGCCTGTGACGGCGCGTCCCATCAGGTCCCGGACAGCAAAGAGACGGCCGATTCCGGCGGTTGCGCCGCACGAGAGATCGGCGTGTTCGGCTTCTGGCTGGCCACGGCCGGGCAGGTGCTGCTGGGCTGTTCGGGCCGTGAGGACTTCGTCGAGGGCCAGACGGCTGGCACCGAGAAGTCGTTCGAGCGGCTGGCGCAGGCCCGGCAGAACTTCCCGCTCGGACCCGACTACGTGCTCGCCACGACCAAGGAGGTCAGAAAGGCCTGGGCGCTGCCCGACGCGACGGCCGCGTGGCCTCAGGTGGCGATGTCGGGGTAGGGCAGGCGGATGTGGTCCATGGCGCGCGCGTAGGCCAGCTGGTACTCCAGCGGCCCGTGGTCGCGCTCGAACATCGCGATGAACAGGGTGAGGGTCAGGAACGGGTGGGCGCCCAGGCCGAACAGCGCGACGTGGTCGTGCTCGCGCAGGGCGCGGCGCTCTTCCTCCCCGAACGAGAGCCAGGTCGACTTCTCCCGGGCCGTGCAGTTGAGCACGGTGTTGGCCATCTCCCGCTCCCACCAGTCCACCGTGCCGGCCGGGTCTTCGCGGTAGCGCTCGACCAGCCCGGGATCGCGGTCCACCGTGTAGAGGAACTTGTTCAGCAGGTACTTGCTCACTGGGACGCCTCCGGGTACCAGGTGAAGTAGGCCTCCATGGTGTGGAACAGGTCCAGGGTGTCGGTGTAGTCGGCCTTCACGCCGTCGCCGGCCGCGCCCATCATCAGCATGAAGTCCATGAACCCGTGGGTGGCGTTGCCGGGAGCGTGCAGGCTGTCCAGCGTGACCTCGGCCAGGCAGCCGGAGATGTCGCCGTTGGCGATCCACGCCACGGCCTTGCGGTCGAACTCGGGGTCCGGGCCGTGCGGGCCGAACTGCCGCGGGCCGCCGAGCTCCAGGGACAGGTGCCCGGTGCCGATGATGGCCACCCGCTTGTCCGACGGCCAGGCCTCCACCATCTGCCTGATGGCCCGGCCCAGCTGCACGAACCGTTCCGGCCTCGGCATCGGCGGCGCGAAGATGTTGGTGTAGACCGGCACCACCGGCAGGTCGGCCTGCGGCCGCAGGGTGATGATCGGGCAGGTCACGCTGTGGTCGATCCGAAGCTCGTTGCTGAAGGCCAGGTCGAAGCCCGCGTCCAGGCCCTCGCGCAGCAGGTAGGCGGCCAGCTCTTCCTCACCCGCCAGCCGCATCCGCGGCAGGCCGAACTCCCGCTCCTCGTTGTACCAGTTCGCGTCGAAGAACGGCGCCTTGCCCACCAGGAACTGCGGCATGTTGTCCAGCCACAGCTGGTGGAAGTGGTCGCTGCCCACCATGACCAGCACGTCGGGCTCGGCCCGGGTGAGCGTCTGGCGGAACGCCTCGATCTTGGCGACCCATTCGTCGGCGAAGGGCGGCCGGCCCGACCCGGCCGAGGTGCTCGCCCGGTAGTAGAACGGGTGATGCGTCGAGGCGATGACCGCGGCGACGGTGGCCATGCGGCGCTCCTAGGTCTGGTCAGGGGCCTGCGGATCAACGTAGACCGCGTTGCGGTCGACGGTCATGTACATGTCCATCCCGATCGGGCGGCGGCGCTCCTCGGCGATCTGGCCGAGCAGCCCGGCCGCCCGGGCCAGCAGGGCGAAGCCGCGCAGCAGCTCGACCGGCAGGCCGAGGTCGGCGAGGGCGGCGCCGCAGACGCCGGCCCCGTTGAGCGGGAGCCTGCGCCCGAGCACCTGCTCGTGGGTCCGGCCGATGGCCTGGAACAGCCGCAGGTGCGGGCCGAGCACCCCCTCCTCCTCGGCGATCCGGATGAGGACCGGCGTCCGGGGATCGGTCACCTTGTGCACCGGGTGGCCGAGGCCCGGCACGAAACGCCCGGCGGCCTTGGTCTCTCGCACGGCCCGCAGCGCGAGGGCGTCCCAGCCGGCTTCGTCCGCGGGCCGCCCGCCCTCGTGGCGCTCGAGCACCTCGTGCAGGTAGCGGCCGCAGTCCTCGGTGACGCCGAGGAACCGGGATCCGCCGCCGAGCAGCCCGGCGGCCAGGGCCCCCTGGAGGGAGTCCGGGGCGGACAGGTAGGTCAGGCGGGCGGCGATCGCGGTCGGGGTGAACCCGTGGTCGGCCAGCGCCACCAGCACGGCCTCGAACACCCGGCTCTCGGCCGGGGTCGGCCGCCGCAGCGCGACCAGCCAGAACGCGAGCTCCCCGAAGCTGACCTGACCCATCAGGCCGGCCGTCAGGTCCTGGCCGAGCAGCCTGATCTGGTCGGCCGTCGAGGTGCCGAGCGAGGTAGGGAAGGACAGTCCCGGGGGCTGGCTCATCGGCCCGCCTCCTCGTCGCGGGCGGCGGCAGGGCGTGAACCCAGCTCGTTCGGTCCCATTTTTGCTCCTGATCCGGTCAGCCAGCGGCGGATCTCGGCGCCGTGCTGGTCCAGGGCCGGCGGCGGCCGCCGGTACCTGGCCGGGGTCGCGGAGAAGGTGATCGGGTGGCGCACCGACGGGATCGCCTCGTCGCCCTCGCCCACCACGACGACCGGATCGAGCCCCACCTCGTCGGCGAAGGCCACGCCCTGGTCGATGGTGTTGATCGGCCCGCACGGCACCCCCGCCGCGGTCAGCTCGCGGAACCACTCCATCTTGGGCCGGGTCCGCAGCTTCTCCACCAGCAGCGGCCGCAGCTGATCCCGGTTGGCCGTGCGGTCCTCGTTGCGGCCGAACCGCGGGTCGTCGGGCAGTTCGGGAACGCCGAGGACCTGGGCCAGCTTGCGGAACTGCAGGTCGTTGCCTGCGGTGATGATCAGCTCGCCGTCGGCGCAGGGGAGCGGCTCGTAGGGGAACAGGCTCGGGTGGCTGTTGCCCATCCGGAACGGGACCACCCCTCCCGCGACGTACGCGCTGGTCTGGTTCACCAGGCCGGACAAGGCCGAGGCGAGCAGGCTGATCTCGACGCGCTGGCCGCGGCCGGTCTGCTGCCTGTGGTTGAGCGCGGCCAGGATCCCGATGGTGGCGTGCAGGCCGGAGATCACGTCGAAGACGGCCACGCCGGCCCGGTAGGGCTCGCCGCCCGGATCCCCGGTCACGCTCATCAGGCCGGACACGGCCTGGACGATGAGGTCGTACCCGGGCAGCCCGGCGCCCTTAGGCCCGCGGCCGAACCCGCTGATCGAGGCGTAGACGACGGCCGGGTTGGCGGCTGACACGGACTCATAGTCCAGCCCGAAGCGGTCCAGGCCGCCGGGCTTGAAGTTCTCGATGAAGACGTCGGCACGCCGCGCGAGTTCGCGGGCCGCGGCCAGGTCGCCGGCCTCGCGCAGGTCGAGGGCCACCGAGCGCTTGTTGCGGTTGACGCCGAGGTAGTAGGTCGAGATGCCGTCGCGCACCGGTGGCTGCCAGGTACGGGTGTCGTCGCCGCCCGGACCCTCGACCTTGACCACCTCCGCGCCCATGTCGGCCAGCAGCATCGTGGCGTACGGCCCGGCCAGGATCCGGGAGAAGTCCGCCACCAGCAGCCCGGCCAGCGGCCCCCGCGCCTGGTCCACCGTCATCGTCTAGTCGGTCCCTTCGTCAGGCTGTCCGTCATACGGACATTCGTCCATGACGGCGTACGGACCAGCCTAAGCCCGTGGATCGGGCTGTCAAGATCGGCGTGCCGGCGACCCGGCTTGACAGCCGTGGTCGTACAGCGGACGATCGTCCGCAGGAAGACACCCGGAGGTTTTCAATGACGAATCCCGACACGGACCTGGCCGCCGGCCGGCCGGTCGTGCTGCGCGGCGGCACGGTGCTCACCATGGACGACGCCCACACGATCCTGGCCGGCGCGGACGTGCTGGTGACGGGGGACAGGATCGCCGCGGTGGGCCCGCGGCTCGAGGCGCCGGCGGGCGCGCTCGAGATCGACGCGAGCGGCGGCATCGTGATGCCGGGGATGATCGACACGCACCGGCACATGTGGCAGACCGCGATGCGGGCCTACGGCGCGGACTGGACGCTGACCCAGTACTTCGTCTGGAACTACTTGGAGCACGGCCGGAAGTTCCGCCCCGAGGACGTCTACGCCGGCAACATCGTCTCCGCCTGGGAAGCCCTCGAGGCGGGCGTGACCACCACGGTGGACTGGTCGCACAACCTGCACACCCCCGGCCACGCCGAGGCCGCGGTCGACGCGCTGCACGCGGTGCCCGGACGGTTCGTGCTCGCCTACGGCAACATCCAGGCCGGCCCCTGGGAGTGGACCGCCGACCCCGCCTTCCGGTCGTTCTTCGGGCGGCACCCCGCTCATGACCTGCTCGGGTTCCAGATCGCCTTCGATGTCACCGGCGATCCGGCCTTCCCGGAGAAGGCGGCGTTCGAAGCCGCCCGCGAGCTCGGCCTGCCGGTCACCACCCACGCCGGCGTGTGGGGCGCGACCAACGACGACGGCATCCGGCTGATGCACGAGAACGGGTTCATGACCCCGGAGAACATCTACGTGCACGCGGCCACGCTGAGCACCGACTCCTACCAGCGCATCGCGGCCACCGGCGGCAGCATCTCGGTGTCGACGGAGTCGGAGCAGAGCGCGGGCCAGGGCTACCCGCCCACCTGGCAGGTCCGCCGCCACGGCATCGGCGTCTCGATGTCGATGGACACCAGCGTGTGGTGGAGCGGTGATCTGTTCTCCGCCATGCGCGCCACCCTCGGCGCCGACCGGGCCCGCGAGCATCTCGAGGCGCACATGAAGGGGGAGACCGTCACCCACCACGCGCTGCGCGCCGAGCACGTCGTCGACTGGGCCACGCGGGGCGGCGCCCGCGCCCTGGGCCGCGACGACCTGGGCCGCCTCGAGCCGGGCCGCAAGGCCGACGTGGTGCTGATCAAGAACGACGGCTCGCCGGTCTCGTTCCCGCTGCTGAACTCCTACGGCCACGTCGCCTTCCAGGCCCAGCGCGGCGACGTGCACACCGTCCTGGTGGACGGGCGGGTCGTCAAGCACGAGCACAGGCTGGTCGGGGCCGATCTCGGCGCGGTGCGGCGGACCGTCGAGGCCACCGTGGACTACCTGCGCTCGGCGCTCGGCGAGGAGGCCTGGGCGGCCGGGATGAACCCGGATCTGCCGTCTGCCGAGGTGCTGGACAACCCGTACCAGTACACCGAGTTCAAGTCCCAGTCGACCCACGGCGCGCGCGGCAGCCTGTTCGGCGAGGACAGCTAGGGGAGCGAATGGCCGGGCGCGGCCACGGGCCGGACTTCGTCGAGGCGCTGGCGCGCGGGCTGGACATCCTGGCCGCGTTCGGCGCGGACCATCGCAGCATGTCGCTGAGCGAGGTGGCGGCCGCGGCGGGCCTGGCCCGGCCTACCGCCCGCCGCCTGCTGCTCACCCTGGAGGAGCTGGGCTTCGTCCGGTCCTCGGGCGGCGCCTTCGAGCTGACGCCGAAGGTGATGAACCTGGGGATGGCCTACGTCAGCTCGCTGGGCCTGTGGGACATCGCCCGGCCGCACCTGGAGGCCCTGGTGGCCCGGACCGGCGAGTCGTCGTCCATGGCCCAGCTCGACGGCTCCGACATCGTCTACGTGGCCCGCGTCTCGGTGCCCAAGCTGATCGCGCTGCGGGTGGAGATCGGCACCCACTTCCCGGCGGCGCAGACCTCGCAGGGCAAGGTGCTGCTCGCGGCGCTGCCCCCGGACCAGGTCGCGGCCGTCCTGGCCCAGCCCAGCCGCTCCGGGCTGCCGCCCTACATTGGCCGGTCGCCGGACCAGCTGCGCGACGAGCTGGCCGACATCCGCGCGCGGGGCTGGGCGCTGGCCGACGAGGAGCTCGCGCCCGGCGTCCGTTCGGTGTCCGTGCCGGTCCGGGACGGGACCGGGGCGGTCCGGGCCGCGATGAACGTCACCGTGCACGCCGCCGAGACGACCACCCAGCGGCTGCTGCGCGATCACCTGCCGCCGCTGCTGACCACGGCCGGCCAGATCAGCGCCGAGTGGGCGATATGGCTTTCCCGCCCGCACGTAGAAATCGCCAGGCGCGCCGAACCGGGTTCGGTCACCGCATGAACGGCGTTCGTACGCACAAATATTCGATAGGAATTGTCCTCGGAATATGCCCGGAAAGAGCCGGAAGGCACCGTGCGGAGTAATGATGACACGCCGTGCGACCTGGACATCAGTGATTTGACGGCCACAAAGGGGGAGCATTAGCGCTGAGACGACAATCCTTTGCCAGGAAGGTCACGCTAATGCTCCCGGAGCCGACCCTACCAAAGCGGCGGCGCGCCGCCACGGCTCAGCCGCAGCCGTGGGCGATGACGCCGCTGTTCGCGGTGCCGGACAGCCCCGACGTCCTCGTGTCGCCCGGCCGCCAGGACGCCCACCCGCCCGGGCGTGCCCGGCGGCCGAATTCGCGCCCGGCCGGACCCAAGAACCCGCAGAAATCGCATAAGGAGCCGGCCGATTTGCTGCTGGTTACCGCGGAACGGCTCCGGCGGGCGCTGGGACGCAGTTTCCTGCGCTACGGCATTTCCGGCGACCTGGAGACCGCCGTGCACGCCGCGATGAACGTGATCGAGCCGGTGCTGGACGCGCGGGACACCGAGATCGTGCGACTCAGGAGGCTGATGGGCGCCAAGCTTCCCGGCCGGTAAATTCCGCCCGGCCTACCGCAGCCCCGCTAGCCTGCGGCGGGCCGGGGCGGCTATCGTCGCCATCGACGATCACTTGGGCTGACCGCCGCCAGCCCGTGGCCCGAGGAGACCTTGCGTGCCCGAACTGGGTTCTGCGGTGGAATACGAGGCGCGATCCCGCCTCGGCCTGGCGGAGGCCGACGCGTTCCTGGCGCGGCTCGAATCGCTGTCCTTCGACATCACCGGCCCGCTCGGCCAGGTGTACGGCGGCGTGGCGGACGTGGACAAGCTCGCGACCCAGCTGGTGCTCGACGCGCTGGCGGTAGCCGCCGCGCGCCCGCCGGAAATGCGCAGGCTGGACCGCCGTCGCGAGATCGACCCGGCCTGGTTCCAGCGGTCCCGCATGATCGGCTACGTCTGCTACGCCGACCGGTTCGCCGGCACCCTGCCGGGGGTCCGCCGCCACCTGGACTACCTGGTCGAACTGGGCGTCACCTACCTGCACCTGATGCCGCTGCTGCGGCCGCGCGAGGGGGAGAGCGACGGCGGCTACGCGGTCGCCGACTACAGCCAGGTCGACCCCCGCATCGGCACCATGGCCGACCTGCAGGCGCTGGCCGGCGCGCTGCACGAGCGCGGCATCGCGCTCTGCGTGGACCTGGTGCTCAACCACACCGCCCGGGAGCACGAATGGGCCCGCCGGGCGGTGGCCGGCGAGCCCGGCTACCGCGAGATGTACCTCGTCTACCCGGACCGCACCGAACCCGACGCGTACGAGCGCACCCTGCCCGAGGTGTTCCCGGACATCGCGCCCGGCAGCTTCACCCAGGTCAGCGGCCTGGGCTGGGTGTGGACGAGCTTCCACGAATACCAGTGGGACCTGAACTACGCGAACCCGGCGGTGTTCCGGGCCATGCTCGGCACGATGCTCGCCCTGGCCAACCGGGGCATCGACGTGCTGCGGCTCGACGCGGCCCCGTTCCTGTGGAAGCGGATGGGCACCGACTGCCAGAACCAGCCCGAGGCGCACCTGCTCGTGCAGGCGTTCCGGGCGCTGACCCGGCTGGCCGCGCCCGGCCTGCTGCTGAAGGCCGAGGCGATCGTCAGCCCGGAACTGCTGGCGCAGTACCTCGGCGGCCACGACAGGTTCCGCCCGGAGTGCGACCTGGCCTACGACAACCAGCTCATGGTGATGCTCTGGTCCAGCCTGGCCACCCGGGACGTCCGGCTGGCCGAGCGCGCGCTCTCGCACCGCCGCGCCGCGCCCGCGCCCACCTCCTGGGTCACGTACGTGCGCTGCCACGACGACATCGGCTGGGCGGTGTCGAACGCCGACGCCGCCGCCGCGGGCATGGACGGATTCGCCCACCGGCGCTTCCTCCCCGACTACTACGCCGGCGGGTTCCCCGGTTCGTTCGGCCGCGGCGCGCTGTTCCAGGACAACCAGGCCACCGGCGAGGCCCGCATCTCCGGCATGGCCGCGTCGCTGTGCGGCATCGAGGCCGCGCTCGAGGCGGGCGACCCCGCCGGGGTCACCGCCGCCGTCAGGCGGCTGGAGTCGATGTACGCCATCGCCTTCTCCTTCGGCGGCATCCCGCTCATCTACATGGGCGACGAACTGGCCATGCGCAGCGACCCGGAC
>Ga0318524_10000795_pt1 | contig 11204 bp, 7 predicted proteins | sample GRESIP052b4f22_FD_203685 | JGI IMG/M metagenome (GOLD analysis project Ga0318524, IMG submission 203685) | Tropical soil microbial communities from Luquillo Experimental Forest, Puerto Rico - GRE.SIPMG.052b4f22 | ecosystem: Environmental > Terrestrial > Soil > Tropical forest > Bulk soil... | reverse complement strand
GGTGTAGGCGCCGGGGCAGAACAGCACGCCGGGCGCCCCGGTGGCGGCCGAGGCCACCTCGTCCGACAGATTGGGCGCGACGATGAAGCGCGCCCCGGCGTCGAGGGCGGCGCGCGCCTCGCCGCCGCTCAGCACCGTTCCGGCGCCCACCGTGAGCGCCGCGTCACGCGCCAGCTCCGCGATCACGCGCGGCGCCTCGGGCACGGTGAACGTGACCTCGAGCAGCGGGATGCCGCCGCGCGCCACCGCGCGCGCCGCGGCGAGCGCGACCTCGGGCGCCGGCGCCCGGATCACAGCCAGCAGCCGCTGGGCGCGGAGTTGGGTCAAGGCGGCGGGTTCGGTCATGGGATGGCGCTCCGGGCGACCGGCAGTCGCGGGACCCTCGCTTCGGAACTGGCGTGCGGCGACCGCACTTTAGGAGCGCCCGGGCGCGCCCGCAAGGCCGGCCGGCGGCGGGCCCCGCCACACGCGCCGGCGGTGCGAGCGGAGGGACCCGCCGGTGAAGCGTGGCGGCAAATCGGCTAGGGTCGTCGCGTATGGCTGATCGCACCGCTTCGCCCGCCGCCCCCCGGCGCCACAGGTTGCGCACGCTCGGCATCGCGCTCGGTGCGCTCGCGGGCCTGGTCGCGATCGCGACGCTGGCGCTGATCGCCGCGTTCCCGCCCGCCAGGGTGCGCGCGCTGGTCGAGGCAGAGCTTCAGCATTCGCTCAAGCGCGAGGCGCGCTTCACGGGCGCCGGGGTCTCGCTGTGGCCGGTGGGGCTCCGGGTGAGCGGTCTTCAGATCGCCGAGCCGGGCGGCTTCGCCGCCGGCACCGCGCTGAGCGCACCGTCGCTGCGGCTCGACCTCGATCTGCCCGGGCTCGTCATGACGCGGCGTCTGGTGGTCGCGCGGCTCGAGATCGTCGCTCCGTTCGTCCACCTGGTGCTCCACCCCGACGGCTCGAGCAACCTCGACGGGCTGGCGGCCGCGCCGCCCGCGCCGGCCGCGGGGGCGCCGCCGGCGCCGCCGTTCGACCTGCTGGTGCGCGACCTCGAGGTGCGTGGCGGGCGGTTCCAGATCGACGATCAGCGCGCCCGCCGGCGCATCACCTTCGGCCTCGACACCCGGCTCGGCTTCTCGAGCGAGGGCGGCCTCACGCGCATCGGCACCGACGGGACGTGGCGCATCACCGACCTCGCCTTCGGCGCCGACACGGTGACGCGCCGCTCGGCGCTCAACCGCGCGCTCGCCGGTCTGGTGTGGAACCTCGAGCACCGCGGCACCTTCGATGTGGCGGCCGGGCGGCTCAGGCTCGATCGCCTGGCGCTGTCGCTCGGTCCCACCACCCTCTCGGTCTCCGGCACCGTCGATCATCCGGGCCCGGCCGCGGTGCTCGATCTGCGCAGCCACGGCGAGCGCCTCGACCTCGCCCAGGTGCTCGACTTCCTGGCGGCCGCCGACCTGCCGGCGCTGCGCGGCGTGCACGGCGCGGGCGAGGCGCGTTTCGACCTCGCGATCCGCGGCGGGCTCGCCCCCGGCCAGCGCCCCGAGGTCACCGGCACGATCGCGGTCGCGGGCGGATCGCTCCGCTACCCGGGCGCGCCGGCGGCCGTCGAGGGCGTGAGCTTCGACGCCCGGCTCGGCCTCGATCAGATCGAGGTGCCGAACCTCGCCGCGCGCGCCGCGGGCCAGGCGCTCGCGGGGCGGATCGCGGCGCGACACTTCGCCGACCCGGTGGTTTCGTTCGCGCTCAAGGGCAACCTGGACCTCGCCGCGGTCGGCCCGCTGCTGGCCCCGAAGGGCACGCGCGTCACCGGACGCGCCGACCTCGATGTCAGCGGCGAGGGGCGTGCGCGGGATCCCGGCAGCATCGCGCTCAGCGGGCGCGTGGCGCTGGCCGGCGTGACGGCCGAGGCCGCGGGGCTGCCGAAGAAGATCGAGGGGGTGTCGGGCACGCTCAGCTTCTCACCGGCGCGAGCCGAGCTGCGCAGCCTGACCGCGAGCGCCGGAGCGTCATCGTTCACGATGAGCGGCAGCGCCACGCGCCCGCTCGCGATCGTCGCGAATGCCGCCAGGGTGCCGCCCGCCGAGGTGCAGTTCAAGCTCGACTCGCCCTACCTCGACCTCGCCGAGCTGCTGCCGCCCGGGCCCTCGCCGGCCATGCCGCTGAACGCGCGCGGCGGCGGCGACGTCGCGATCGGGCGGCTGCGGAACCAGAAGCTCGACGTGCGCAACGTGCGCGCCAGGGTGACGCTCTCGCCCAACCGCGTCGACGTGCCCTCGTTCACGTTCGACGGCTACGGCGGCGCGATCAAGGGCACCGCGAGCTTCGACGTCGCGAAGTCGGGCTTCGCGGTCAAGGGGCGTGCCGACAGCGTCCGGGCCGGCCAGTTCCTCTCGGCGTTCACCGGCGCGGCCGGGATGCTCGACGGCTCGGTGAGCGCCGACTTCGATCTCTCCGGCGCCGGGGCCGAGCCGAAGCAGGTGCTGCGGAGCCTGACCGCGATCGGGCTCGCCGCCGTGACCCAGGGCCACCTGCGCGGACCGGCGCTCGACGCGATCGCGAAGCTCGCCGGCGACGAGCGCCTGCGCGACGTGAGCTTCCACGACATGCACCTGCCGTTCCGGATCGAGCGTGGACGCGTGATCACCGATCCGGTCAAAGTCCGCGGGCCCTATGGCGACTGGAATGCGACCGGCGCGGTGGGGTTCGACGGCGCGCTCGACTACGCCGTCACCATGGCGTTGCCGCGCGAGGTGGTGGCGCGGTTCGGAGCACCCGCGGCCCTGCTCGCCGGCGGACTCGCCGACGCGCAGGGGCGCACCGTCGTCGACCTCGACGTCTCGGGCACCGCCAGTGCGCCGCGGGTGTCGCTGAACCTGCAGGCGATGCAGGCGCGGCTGGTGGGGCACGCCGGCGCCGCGGCCGACGCCCAGCGCGAGAAGCTGGCGCGCGAGGCGCTCGAGGGCGCGCTGGGAAAGAAGTTCGCACCCGACAGCGCCGGCCGGCAGCCGAGCCTCGACAGCCCCGAGGTCAAAGAGGCGATCCAGAAGAAGGCGAACCAGCTGCTCGAGGGGCTGTTCGGGAAGAAGAAGCCGGCCGCCCCGCCGCCCGAGAGCGCGGCGCGCGCGCCGGCGGATACGACCCGGCGCTAGGCGGTCGCGAGCGGGGTGCCGGTGAGCGCCGGCAGCTCGGCGCGGTCCATCTCCTCGATCCACACCCGCAGCAGCTCGGCGGCGGCGAGCGTCGAGGAGAGATCCGCCCCCGGCGCCAGCGCCACCGGATCCTCATCGGCCGGCGGCGCCGCGACGCCGTTTCCGTTCGCGGGCGCGCGGCCGTTGGTGCCGAGATCGAAGCTCGCGGGCGGACGGCCGAGCAGCGACTCGCTGCCGCGCCGCAGCGCCTGCACCCACTCCCGCGCCCGGCGGTGCGTCTCGGGCGAGCGCCCGCGCGCGCGCAGGTGGGCGGTGATGAACGGGCCCATCCACGCGGTCGAGACCACGCCGCCGCCCATCGCCTCGCGCACCCCGACCGGCGTCACCAGCTCGCGCTCGATGGTCGCGATCAGGCGGGCGGCGAGAGCGGGCCTCAGCGCCGCGGGCGGCAGGCTCACGGCCAGCAGCTGCGACGCGGTGAGCCCCGGGATCGGGCCACCCGGCCCCAGCGCGTCCCACAGGCAGCTGTGCAGCTCGTCCCACAGCTGGTCGTTGAACTGCTTCTGGTGCTCGCGCGCCCAGGCCAGGTAGAACGCGCCGCTCTCGCGGCGGCCGATCAGCCGCGCCAGCTGCGCCATCGCCACCAGCGCGTGGTACCACAGCGCGTTGAGATCCGAGCGCTTGACCGGGCCGCCCTCGGTGCCCGCGGCCAGCAGGCCGTCCTTGTCGACGCCGATGCCGTAACGCGTGCCCTGGCGGTAGGAGTGCATGATGCTCTCGAGCGGCTGGAACAGGCGCTCGGCCAGGAACTCGGTCTCGCCGCTGCGGCGCACGAACAGGTCGACGGCGTGGATCAGCCACAGCGAGGGCGCGGCATCGCCGTAGAGCGGCCGCCCATCGGCGGGATCGAAGCGCGACGGCGCCACGCCCTCGTCCAGGAAATCGATGTAGCCGCTCAGCACCTGACGCGCGGCGTCGAAGGCGCGAATCGCGATCAGCCCCGGGACCGCGCGCAGCGCCGAGTCGCCACACTCGATCCCCGACGGCAGCGACTCGACCACGGTGAGGCGCGGGCCGCGCCAGGTCAGGCCGTCGACCAGCGCGGTCGCCAGCGGCAGCAGCAGCGGATCGTGAACGCCGATCAGCGGCTCGCGCCGGCGCGCCAGGCTCTCGCCCGGGCCGCCGTGGGCGGCCGCGGCCTGGCGGGCGGTGAAGTCGGCGCCCTCGAGCGCGGCCGCGCGCCAGCCCTCGAGCCGTTCGCGCTCGCCGGACTCGAGCGCCGCGACGCACTCGGCCAGCGTGCGCGGGGGCGGCACGCCGAGGCGCTCCTCGGCGGCCAGCGAGCGGAACAGGTCGTCCTCGCTCGCGGCCACAATGTGGAGCGCCCCGCCTGCCGACAGCGGGGACTTGATGTGGCCGGGCGTGAGCGCGTCCTCGCCGCGTCCGGCAGCCTCGGCGTCGAGCGGGTAGGAGAGCTGGTGCTGCCACACCCGCGCCGGCATGAACACGCCGTTGTGCCACAGGGTGAGCGTCGGCTGTCCGGCGCGCGTCCCGAGCCGCACGCGGCCCGGTATCCCGTGCACCGAGCTGCCGAGCTCGGCGTCCTCGCGCTCCAGCGCGCGCGGCTCGCGCGCCACCAGCAGCGGGCTCACGCTCAGCGTGAGCGGCGGGCCCTCGAGATGGCGATAGGTCACGACCACCGCGTTGTGACCCTGCACCATGAATATCGACTTCTCGATGAGTACATCGCCCTGCCGATAGCGCCACACCGGCCAGGGATCGAGCGCGAAGTCCTCGATCGGCGGCGCCGCGGGGGCGCGAGTGCCGCCCGGCAAAGTCAAGCAAAGTTCGAAGCCGCCGGCGTCGGTGCGCACGCGCTCGTCGAGTTTGAGGAGCAGCGTCAGCAGCAGTCCATGGGGCCCGGAAGTTGTTAGGAGCCCGTGGGTGCGGCGGGTGTTGGCACCGCCCACCGTGCCCGACGCCGAGCCGCCAACTCCATTCGTGATCAGCCATTCCCGGCTGAGCGTCGCATCCATGACGCCGAGGACTTCCGGTCCGATGCGCATGGCGTGCAGAATAGCACGCCCGCCGCGCGATGCCATCCGCTGTCCCGGTATCTTCAAACCGGGCTTAGAGTTCCGCCGGGCGCCGGAGCAGGGAGGAGAGCGGCACGAGGTCGACCCCCTGGATCCGCTTCGCCGCGGTGGCGCGGGGGAGCCAACCCCGGACCAGCGGGCTCGCCCGCAGCCACACCACCGTGCCGTCGCGGCCGCGCGCCGCGTTCAGGACCTCGGTCCAGCGCCGATCGAGGGCCCTGGTGTCGCGACCCCGGGTCTCGGCGTCGATGATGGCGTCGGGCTCCGCGTAGAGGATCCCCATCTGAGCCGCGAGCGGCCGGCACACCGCGCCGGCCGCCGGGGTGACGTGAATGAACGGCAGATGACGGCGTTTGAGCTCGCGATACACCGCGCTCATGACCGACATGTCCTGGGTGGCGAGCGAGCCCATGTAGTTGGCGACCGCGGCAACCGTGCCGGCCTGATCGAGGTAGCGGTGGGTGAGCCCGGTGATCTCGGCCGGCCGCATGGTGACGAGCACGGTGCCGGGGCCGGGGTTGACCTGCGGATAGTTGACCGGCTCGAGCGGCAGATGGAGCACGATCTCGCGCCCTGCGTCGCGCGCGGCGCGGAACAACGCGCCGCTCGCCGGTGCGCCGGGTGCGATCGCCACCGCGAACGGCACCCGCAGCTCGAGCGCTTCGGCGGCGGGTGCCGGGTCGTCGCCCAGACCGAACAGCACCAGCGCGAGCCGCCCCGTGGTGCGCGCGGCGTCGGCGCCCCCGCGCGCGGCCCGCACCAGCGTCAGCTCGTGGGTGGGCCGGCCGGGGAGCCCGATCCGCATCGTCACCACGGCCTCGCCATGCGAGCCCACCGCCTCGCGGCCGCTCAGCACCGCGCCGCCCGCGTCCTCGATGAAGTGCGAGACCGCGTAGTTGGCCTGGAGCGGCGACTGGCCGGGCTCGAGCCCCACCCGCCACCGCACCAGCGAGCTCCCGGCCCCCCCGGGCGCCGGGAGCGGCGCCAGCTCGTGGATGCTGTCGGCTTGAACGCCGTACGTGGTGAGCCCCCGCCGCGCCTCGTGGCTGAGGGTCATGGTGATACGGGCCGGATCGCCGAAGCCCAGGTAGCGGGCCAGCTTGAGGCGCCAGACGTCGGAGTCCATCAGGCGCCAGGCCTCGCCGCCCGCGAAGGCGATCAGGGCAAGGACCGCGAGGACGAGGAGGGCCCGGGGCGAGCCCGGCGTTTTCTTCGACTTTCGTTTGGGCATATCGTGCCGACGGTTGCAAGGTACGAAGCGGCCGGCCCGCCGTCAACGCCGGTGCGCGGGCAGGCACGATGCATGCTGTCGCTGGGGTGGCGCATGATACGAATCCCCTGCCGGTTCCGGCGCCCAACGCAATATGGAAGCGCGCGCTTCTTTGCACTTCAGTGACACACGACTGAGGATCGAATGACAGGCTTTCGGTGTTCCGGCCGAACAGGTTCGTGTACCCGGGCGCCCTCCCTAGCGCCTTCCCGTGCCCCCGGAGGTGCAACATGAAGCATTCCCGACTCGTTTTCACCGCGCTCGCCGTCCTGATGGCCGGGGGAGCGGCGCTCGCCACCGCCTGCGACGACAAGCAGTCCAGCTCGGCGTCGGCGGCGAACACCAGCAACGTCTCCAAGTGTCCGTACGCCAACAAGGCCGCCGGTGCCACCGCGGTCACGGCGGTCAACAACGGCGCCTGTCCAGCCAGCGCGGGCTGCCCGTACACCAGCGCGACCGCGTGCAAGGCGCACGGCACCGCGGCGGTGACGGCGTCGGCGGCGGCCGGCACCTGCGCGCACGGCTACAGCACGATCGCCCAGACGGCGGCGAACGGGGCGTGCAATCACTCGAGCGCGACCGCGGTGACGGCGTCGAGTGACGCGGCCGGCAGTTGCGCGGCTCACGCCTCGAAGAGCGCCGCGGCCGCGGCGGGCACGAACGCGTGCGGCGCCAAGACCGCGAACGGCGTGTCGACCTGCGCCGGACACGGCATGGAGGCGAGCGCGGCGCGCTCGACGCATGCCGACTGCGACGCCTGCCTCGACATGGCGGGTTGCGAGCGCGACCTCGAGTCGGCCGGCGCGGCCACCCAGGTCGTGCCGCTCAAGAACGGCGTGATGTTCGTCTACACCGCCGACTCGCCCGCGAGCGTTCACGCGGTGCAGGCCGCGCTGGCGCGGCGCGCCGATCACATGGCCCAGTTCGCCGCCGCGGGCGCGAAGGCGCGCCTGTGCGGTAGCTGCAAGGAGATGCGCGGCGCGCAGGCGAGCGGCAAGCTGAGCCGCGAGGTGGTCAACATCGACGGCGGCTGCCTGACCATCGTGACGTCGACCGACCCGGTACTGGTCGCCAAGCTCCACGCCATGGCCGGCCTGTCGTCCGGCCCGTCGGCCACCGCCGCGACCGCCGCCAAGGTCAAGAGCTGATCCTTCGCGGGAGCGCCGAGGGCCGGCTCGCCGCCATCGCGGGCCGGCCCTTCGCGTTCCCCGCAGCGGGTTGCGACCGGGCGCCGTAAGAGCCTAGGCTTGACATCTCATGTTTGGCAGCCGCTTCGGTCTCCATTTGGGGCGCCGGGCGTTCGTGGTGCTCGGGCTCGCCGTCGCCGCGCCGGCGCTTTTCCTCGCCGGGCTCGGGATCTTCCTCACGCTCCGGGTGGCGCGCGCAATCGAGAACGAGAGCATCCGTTACAACACCTACATGTCCCTTCAGGTCGGCCAGGCGTTCGAGCAGGAGCTGATGGCCGAGCTGAGGCGCGCGATCCTGCCCGCCGAGACCGCGGCCCGCACCGGGGCCGGATCTCAGGAGATCCTGGGGGCGCTCAAGGCCGGCACCGGCGGGTACCTGGCGCCCGAGCTGGTGCCGCTCGATCAGCTGACCGGCTATTCGCTGCTGATCGTCGAGGGGCAGCCGCTGGTCTACGCGCCCTCGGAACGGCCCGGGAACGGCGCCTACTTCTCCGGGCTCCTGCTCCACGGCGCCAAGGGGCAGGTCGTGGGAGCGGGTGGCTGGTGGATCGATCCGCAGCGCTTCCTGGTCGAGCACCTGCAGAGCGTGGTGCAGGATCGCCTGCCCGCCGACCCGCGGCTCTACGGCGGCTACGAGTCGACGCGCAAGCTCAGCGTCCAGCTGCTGGCGCCCAACGGGGTCGAGATCGGCAACGTGCGCGGCGAGGGCAACAAGCGCACCGCCCAGCTCGCGCCGCTCTCGGGACCGTTCGAGAATTTCGTGGTGCGGGTCGCCCCCACCGGCAGCGCGCCGGTGGTGTGGGCCACCAACTTCGTGGCGCTCGAGATCACGTTCATCGGGCTGATGGGGCTCGCGATCGTGGTGGCGACGGTGTTCGGGCTGCGCTACACGGTGCGTCAACTGCAGCTGGCGCAGATCAAGTCGGGGTTCGTCTCCAACGTGACCCACGAGCTCAAGACCCCGATCGCGCTGATCCGGCTCGCGGTCGAGACCCTCGAGATGCGGCGCGTCAACACCCCCGAGGAGTACCAGATGTTCCTGCGCACCATCGGGCGCGAGACCATGCGGCTGTCGCAGCTGGTCGACAACATCCTCGACTTCGCGCGCCTCGAGGCGGGGCGGCGCACGTTCCATTTCGAGACCATCGACCTGCTCGGGGTGGTGCGCGACGCGCTCGAGACCTTCGGGCCGCGGCTCGACCACCAGGGCTTCAAGGTGGTGCTCGATCTGCCTGACAGCCTGCCGCCGGTGCGGGGCGACGCGGTCGCGCTGTCCCATTGCGTGCTCAACCTGCTCGACAACGCGGTCAAGTACTCGAAGACGCAGCGCGAGCTGCGGGTGGCGGCGGACTCACGGGACGGCGAGGTGCTGGTGTCGGTGACCGATCGCGGGATCGGCATCGCGCCCGAGGACCAGCGCCGGGTGTTCGAGAAGTTCGTGCGGCTCGAGACCGGCCTGGTGCACGACGTCAAGGGCGCCGGGCTCGGGCTGTCGCTGGTCGATCAGATCGTGCGCGCCCACGACGGGCGCGTTGAAGTTCACAGCAAGCTGGGCGAGGGGAGCACGTTTACGATCGTGCTGCCGATCGCGGGCGGCGCGGAGGCGGCGCGGGCCGAGCCGCGCCGCAAGACGGGATCGTGATCCCGGGGGAGGAAGGATCGATGTCGGCGAAACGGGTCCTGATCGTCGAGGACGAAGAGGGGCTGCTCGAGGGGCTGGCCCACAATTTCAAGTTCGAGGGCTACGAGGTGCTGACCGCGAAGACCGGGCCCGAAGGGCTCAAGCTCGCGCTCAAGCAGAAGCCGGACTGCGTGATCCTCGACATCATGCTGCCCGAGAAGGACGGTTTCACCGTGCTCAAGGAGCTGCGCCAGCGCCACCGCGACATCCCGGTGCTGGTGATGACGGCGCGCAACTTCGAGGCCGACATCCTCAAGGGCTTCGAGCTCGGCACCGACGACTACGTGACCAAGCCCTTCATCCTCAAGGAGCTGATCGCGCGGGTGAAGCGTCTGATCCAGCGCGGTCCCTCGGGCGCGCCCGCGCCCGGTCCCACGATCTACAAGTTCGGCGACGTCGAGGTGCGTTTCGAGCCGCGCGAGGTGCTCAAGGCCGGGGTGCAGGTCGCGCTCTCGTTCAAGGAGTTCGAGCTGCTCAAGTACCTGATCGAGCACAAGGGGCGCACGGTGTCGCGCGAGGAGCTGCTCGAGGAGATCTGGGGCGTCGACGAGGACCTGGGCGTGACCACCCGCACCGTCGACACCCACGTCTCGAACCTGCGCTCCAAGCTGGGGGCCGGATTCGCGCAGCCGTTCATCGTCGCGGTCCACAAGGTGGGCTACAAGTTCGTGGAGCCGTAGGCCCGCGGGGCTTGGGCCGCCCGCGGGGGTCGTCTTACTTCTTGATCACGAACGGCGGGCCGACGTCGCGCACCACCGGCGGCACGGTCATCAGGTACCTATATACCGCCCGCAGATCGTCGTCCGACATGCGCTGAAAGCCCTGCCACGGCATCGGCGAGCCGGGGATCACGCGGCCGGTGCGGAAGCGGGCGACGAACGCGTCCTCGGTGAAGTGGGCGAGGTGGCCGGTGGTGGGCTCGCGGGTGATGTTGGGCGGCGACCAGGTGCGCCTGGCGTCGACCGGGTCCTCGTAGTCGGTGGAGCCGCCAAAACGCGGGCCCGTGAGCGCGCCGGTGTTCATGTTGCGCTGGGTGTGGCAGGCGTAACAGTTCGCGACCGACTCCACGATATAGCGTCCGGTCTCGACCGTGGCGCCGCGCGGTGCGACGGCGGGCGGCGGGCTCTTGGGTCCCACCGGATTCGCGAGCACCGTGGCCTTGACGATCATCCCCAGCAGGCTGTAGCGGTGGGCGGGCACCGCGTTTCGCACCGGCGGGATCGAGCGCAGGTACGACACCACCGCGGCCAGATCGTCGTCGGCGAGGCCCTGCATCTCCATGAACGGCAGCAGCGCCCGGCCGTCCGGGCCCACGCCCTGGCGCAGCGCGCGCGCGATCGCGCCGTCGGGGACCTTGCCGAGGCCGGTCTCGGGATCGGGCGTCAGGTTGCGCGCGAAGATGTGGCCGGGCGGGATGTCCCACTCGTGGCCGCCCGAGAGCGGCACGTCGGCGCCGTTGGCCAGTGCCTCGTGCTGCGCCGGGTCGCCGTGGCACACGCCGCAGCTCGCGAGATTGCGCACCACGTAGCGGCCGCGCTCGATCACCGCCGGATCGGTCGAGGCCTGGACCGCGGGGTACGGCACGTCGAACTTGAGGTGCTGGCGCGAGCCCACGTAGACCACGACCACGATCAACCCCAGCACGGCGAGCAGGACGGCACGGATCACGGCGGGAATCCTCCCTTGATGAACGGTGGCGCCTCGCGTGCCAGCTTGGCGAACTCGTCGAGCGTCAGCGTCTCGCCGCGCCGCCGTGGGTCGATGCCCGCCGCCCGGCACAGGCGCACCGCCTGATCCTTGGAGACCGCGAGGCTCTCCTCCAGGGTGTTGGGC
>Ga0318524_10000784_pt1 | contig 11256 bp, 9 predicted proteins | sample GRESIP052b4f22_FD_203685 | JGI IMG/M metagenome (GOLD analysis project Ga0318524, IMG submission 203685) | Tropical soil microbial communities from Luquillo Experimental Forest, Puerto Rico - GRE.SIPMG.052b4f22 | ecosystem: Environmental > Terrestrial > Soil > Tropical forest > Bulk soil... | reverse complement strand
GGCCGTCAGCCCCAGCGCCGTGACCAGGGGTGGCAGCGGCCGGCCGGCCAGCGCGAACGCCAGCCCGGTGCCCAGCGCGACCAGGTAGGCGACGGCGGCGCCCGCCCGCCGCGCGCGTCCCCCCAGTCGGCCGTCGGGGAGCGCGAGCAGGAAATGACAGGTAACCGCGATGACCAGCGCCGCCGCCAGCGTCGCGGCCGCCCGCGCCGGCTGGTGCTGGCCGGCCGAGGGCTGGCTGGCCAGGCGGCCCGCGGTCAGCGCGACGGCGGCCGCCAGCGTGCCGCCCGCCAGCGGCCACTGCGGCACCCGGTCGGGAGCCCGGGCACAGAAGGCCCCGGCCAGCGCCCAGACGAGCACCAGGCCGACCGCGACGCCGTCCAGGACGGATAGGCCGCCGGGCACGTGCACGCGCAGCCCTGCGAGCGCGACGGCCGCCGTGACCAGCGGCAGCACCAGCCCGGTCATCAGGTGGCCCACGGCGGCCCCCCGCGGCGGCGCCGCCGCGGCCGGGCTGGGGATGGTTCCGTTCACCACCGCTCCCCTGACCGCCGCCGGCAGCGCCACCGTGGCGCACCCGCTAGACAGCGCATAAGCGTGCCTCGATGACGACGGCCCCGCCGCCGTCCGGCTGCAGTTCCGGCTCGGGCTCAACGATCCGGCCGTCCCTCATCCGGACCACCCGCCCCGCGGCGGAGGCCACGTCGCCGTCGTGGGTGACCAGGACGATCGTCTGGCCGCCGCCGTGGAGGCGGCGCAGCAGCTCGATGACCTCTTCCCCGCCTTCGGAGTCGAGCGCCCCCGTCGGCTCGTCGGCCAGCAACAGGGTGGGCTCGTTCGCCAGCGCGCGGGCGATGGCCAGCCGCTGGCGCTGCCCACCGGACAGCACCCCGGGCACCGCGCGGGCCTTGTCCCCGATACCGAGCAGGTCGAGCAGATCGGCGGCCCGGGTCTCGGCCATCTTGCGCTGGCGGCCAGCGATGACGGCCGGCAGCGCCACGTTCTCGAGCACCGTCATGCCCTCAAGCAAGTTGAAGAACTGGAAGACCAGCCCGATGTGCCGGCGGCGCAGCCTGGCCAGGTCGTCCTCGCTGTGCCCGGTGACCTCCTCACCCGCCACAGTGATCTCCCCCTCGTCGGCGGTATCCAGGCCGGCGACCAGGTTCAGCAACGTGGATTTGCCGCAGCCCGACGGCCCCATCAGAGCGACGAACTCGCCCTGACCGACGCTCAGGTCGACCCCACGCAGGGCGCGGACCGGCGCGTTCTCCGCCTCGAAGGTCTTGCGCACGCCGCGCACGGCTAGCGCGGCCTGGCTCTCGGGCATAACCCCCCCATTCGGGACGTGCTGTTATTGACCGCGCCGGGGCCGCCAGGCCCCGCTTGGCCCTCCGCCGGCCGGGCGTGCAGGCAGACAATCTTGTACGCAATGACCGGCGTCTCGCGGCCCTTCACCTGCTGGGCGCCGAGCAGGACGGTGTCCACGGCCGCTTTCAGCGCCCTAACCGTGGCCTCGGAGGCCACGGTCTCGCCCTTGTCTGCCAGCTGCTGCAGCCGCTGGCAGAGATTTACGGTGTCCCCGACCAGGGTGTACTCCAGCCGCTCCGCCGAGCCGAGCAAGGCCGCCGCGGCCTCGCCGGTGGACAGGCCGAGTCCCAGGCCGAAGGCGGGCAGGCCGTCGGCCTCCCAGCGGTCGTTAATCCCCGCCTGAAGCTCATGCATCGACGACGCGGCGGCCACCGCGCGGTCCGCGTGATCGTCCTGGGGGAACGGCGCGCCGAACACCGCCATGACCGCGTCGCCCACGAACTGCATCACGGTCCCGCCCTCACCGAGGATGGCCTTGTTCATCGCGGCCCGGTGGGTGTTGAGCTGCCCGGCGAGCTGGCTCGGGTCGGCGTGCTCGGCGATCGTCGAGTACGACCTGATGTCACTCATCAAGACCGTGACGATCACCCGCTCGGTCTCGCCGATGTCCGGCCGCTCCTGCCGGAGTTTTTCCGCCAGCCCACTGGGCAGCAGACGGGACAGCGTCTCGCCCTGCTCCTCCCGGTCGACGATGGCCTGCTGAAGCATGCGGAGCCGGCGCAGGGCGCTCTGGTTGCCCGCGGAGACACCCTCGGCCAGCTTGACGAAGACCGCCTCCACCTCGGCGTCGGCGGCCTCGGGAGGAACCCCCCGGGAGGCAGCGATCGCCTTGATCGGCTTGCCCTCCGCCACCATCGACAGCAGTTCCTCCTCCTCGGGTGACAGCCCGCCCGGCGGGACGACCGGCCGGACGAGCGCCTCCACGATCGACGGGTCCAGCGCGGTGCCGCCGGTCGCCACCGCCCGGATCGCGTCGGCGAGCTGGTTGCCCTCGGCCACGTGGTCTTTCAGCAGGTAGCCGTAGCCGGCCGACCCCTCCGCCAGCAGCGAGACGGCGTACTCGGGGTCCTCGTACTGCGAGAGCACCACGATCCCCGTCCCCGGGTGGCGCTTGCGCACCTCCTTGGCCGCGTCGATGCCCTCGCGCTGGAAGGCCGGCGGCATGCGGATGTCGGTGACCAGCACCTGCGGGTTGGCCTCAGTGGCCCCGCTGACCACCCCGTCGTAGTCCTCGGCCACGCCGACGACTTCCAGGTCGGCGTGCCTGTTGATGAGGGCGCGCACACCCTCACGCACGATCAGGTTGTCGTCAGCCAGGAAGACCCTGATCGTGCCGGACGGCTGCGCATCGTGGTGGTCCATCTACCCAGTTTTCGCATATCGGGGCGGCGGGCCGCCAGTGGGCAGGCACGTGCACGAGGGGTGGTACTAGGCACACCTGCCGGCTGCGCGCAGGTACCCTGGGCCGGCCGGGCACCACTGCCTACCCTCGACTCACGTGCCAGGTTACCGACAGCTGGCTGTGGGAGGTCTGAGCAGATGCAGGCGGCCCTGCACGTCGCGGTGCATGAGATCCGGGCCAGCAGACCAGCGCGTGGTCCCGCCTCCCGCCGCCAGGGCCGGCTAATCCGGCCGCAGCGTGTGATGGTTCCGGGCCGGGAAGGCCGAGATGCCGCTTCCCGGCCCGGCGCAGCACGGTGGCGGATGCCGTGGGGGGGTGCCCGACGCCGGCCAGGTTTCTGTTGTGGTGTGCGCTAGCCGTCGTGATGGAACGCTTCCCGGGCGCGCTGGGCATCGGCGGCGTCGGCCAGGAGGCGGGCATGCTCACGGAGCAGGTCGTGCAGCCAGTACCGGCCGGGGGTGGGCTCGGTAAGCAGGTGCCGGTCGTACAGCTCGCCGAGGCGGCGGCGGCCCTCGTCCGGGCTGACGCCGTCGAGCGCGGCAGCGGCGTGGGCGTCGAAGTCCGGGCGGGGGACCAGGCCGAGGCGGCGGAACAGCCGCCGCTGCGTGGGGGTGAGGTCGGCGTAGGACAGGCCGAAGGCGGCCGCGACCGGCAGGTTCGCGGCGTGCGTGGGAGCCAGCCGGTCCCGGGCATAAGCCAGGCCGTCGGCCAGCTGGGCGGCGGTCCAGGCCGGGTGGTGGCGCAGCAGGCTGGCGGACATCCCGATGGCCAGGGGCAGGTACCCGCACAGCCGGGCGATCTCGGCCACGGCCGCATCCCCGGCGTGGATCCCGGCCCAGCCCGCCAGCCGGGCCAGCAGCGTCGCCGCCTGGTCGGGGGTCAGCGTGCCCAGGCTGATCACGGTGGCGTCGTCCAGCGCGGCCAGCCGCCGGCGACTGGTGACCAGCACCAGGCTGGCCGCAGCGCCGGGCAGCAGCGGCCGGACCTGCTCATGCCCCGCCGCGTCATCAAGCAGCAGCAAGATCTTCTTGCCCGCCACCTGATCTCGCCACCGTGCGGCCCGGGCCTCCAGCCGCGGCGGGATCTGCGCCGCGGCGACCCCGGCGGTCAGCAGCAGGCTGGCCAGCGCGTCCGCCGGGCCGACCGGCTGCTGCCCGGCAGTATGCGTATGCAGCGGCAGAAAGAATCGCCCGTCCGGGAACGCCCCCGCCAGCCGGTGCGCGGCGTGTACTGCGAAGGTGGTCTTGCCGATCCCCGCCATCCCGTCGATCGCGTGGATGCCCACCACCGCGCCACCGGCCGCAGCCGCCAGCGTCGCCATCAGCTGTGCGAGTTCGGCATGGCGGCCGGTGAAGGCCGCGGTATCCCGCGGCAGCGCCTGGGTCGCCGCCGCCGCGAACGGCCCCGGCGCTATCTCGTGCCGGGCCGCCAGCACGTCAGCGGCGGGGGCCCTGCCGCTGGCCGCCGCGACGAACAGCTCGCGCGCCGGCCCCGTCATGTTCAGCGCACCGGCCAGCAACTGGGCGGTGTCCTTATGGGCGGCGGGGTTGATCCCCTGTTCCAGGTCACTGACCGACCGTGGGCTCACGCTCGCCGCCACGGCCAGCTCCTCCTGGGTCATCTGGGCCTCATCCAGCAACCGCCGCAGTAAACCGGCAAAACTCAACCCAGACTCCGCCACCACCTCAGCGCCCCTTCGGACCCCTCCGCCACGGCGGCCCGGCACCGGGCGGAACCGATCTTGCATCCACCCAGTACGTACCCCAGGCTCGCGGCCACCATCCCGGTCATCAGGGCCAGCCGGGAGGCGAGACGCGCGGCCGCCGCCTGGCCACGCTGCGCCGCCACCCGGCAATCGCGGCACTGATCGACGCCGAAGCGGGCGTGTCACGTGACAGACAGGGCCGGCCGGCGCAGGCGCAGATTCCCGGGGTACCGGTCGGTAATCCCCTGGCGAACAAGCCCATCCTGGCGTTCTCCCGGCCCGCCCGAGGAGCTAGCTTCGTAGAGACCGGACCAGCAGGAGGCCATAATGCCGCCCACGAGGTCCCGCTACGACGGCCTAGCCGACTGGTACGACAGCTGGAACAAGCCGCACGCCGAGCGCCACGCGCGCGAAGTGCTGGATCTGCTTGGCCCCGGTGATGGCCTGTGCCTGGACCTCGGCTGCGGCAGCGGGCTCTACTTCGGCGTTCTCGCCGCCACGGGGCGGACGGTGGTGGGGCTGGACCGGTCGGCCGACCAGCTGCGCATCGCCCAGGGCCGGTCCCGGCAGATCGTGCAGGGCGACGCGGCCGCCCTGCCGTTCGCCGATGGCACCTTCCCGACCGTGGTCACGACGTTCATCTCGACCGACGTCGACGACTTCGCAACCGTCCTGGCGGAGGCGGCCCGGGTGCTGACGCCGGGCGGGCTGCTGGCCTTCTACGGCGCCCACCCCTGCTTCAACGGGCCGCACACGCAATGGCTGGACGATGGCGGGATCCGCGCCCACCCCACCTACCGCCTGGCCGGATGGCATCAGGAAGCGCCATGGTGGGGTGCGTACATCCGCAGGCGGTTCGGCATGCGCCATCACCCGCTGGCCGAGCTGCTCAACGCGTTCGCCGGCGCCGGCCTGCCCATCGAGCATGTGGCCGAGCTGGGAGTCCGGCCGGTGCCGACCGTCCTTGCCATCCGCGCCCGCAAGCGGCCCTAGGAGGCCCCTGATTGATGGCCGCCCCGCGTTGATCCCAGCCGCAGATCCCCCCTACTCGCTGTGCAAGATCAGCGCCGGCCGGATCCGGGCGGCCGTCCAGCCGGGGACGGCGGCGAGCAGGACAGCCACGATCAGCGTCACCGGGATGACCAGCAGCGCCAGCGACACCGCGACGTCGGCCCTTCGTCCCCAACGCGGTCAAGGATGCAGGCGTCCCCGCCCGAGGGGGTGCTGCCCGCCTGCGGGACCGCCCGGAGACCCGGCTCTCAGCGAGGCGGCCAGCCCGGTCCCTGGTTCAACATGGCTGGCCAGCGGCTCCGGTGGCGGCTCGCCCGGGCCCGGCCGAGCGTAAGGCATGCCCGGTAGTAGTAGGCACACCGAAACACGCCAGTCACCACCCTGGTGCGTGATCCCTGGCGGCGGGACCATAGCGGTATGCGATACGAGAGCAGCGTGACCTCAATCTCCTGGATCCCGTCGGAAGCCGTCACCGGGAGCATGCGGGTGGCCTTCGACGCGGGCTTCACCCACTACGACGACCCCCCGCCCGCGCAGATCGATGACATCGAGGCACTGCGGTCCGGGGGCAAATTCCGTTTTGCCAATGTGCTGAGGGCCTGGGTCGAGGTGGACGGCGCCGATGAGATCACCGGATGCGGCTACAGCGGGAGCGGGCTCATCGGCGACACCACGGTCAGGCTCGGCGGGCTCAAGCACACCTTCCAGAACGCCATGCTGCCCGACCTGCGCCGCGATCCCGAGCGGGGGGACGGCTGGGTGCGCTTCGTGCAGACCGTGGGCGGCCGGACCTCTCTGCCCGCGCCGCGCAAGGTCAAGCACCCGCCGTACATCCAGTGGCAGGCGCCGTTGGTGTGGACCACCATGTCGCTCACCCTGCACGCCGACGGCACGGCGGAGACCGCGATGCCCGGGGCGAGCAAGTTCCCGCGCCACTGGGTCTACAACGACGCGGGCGCGCTCACCCACAAGTCGGGCCTGACCGACTTCAGCGACTGGATGGCGGTGTCGTTCGGCCCGCACACCCCCTGGGGCGATGAGGACTCCGAGGCGCTGGTCACCGCGGTGGAGACGGCCCTGGAGCACCAGCTGTCCGTGGAGCTGATGCACGGCGCCGCCAAGCCCAGGGTGGAGAAGCTGCCCGCGGGGCACGTGCTGGTCGGCCAGGGTGACCGCGGTACCGACGTCTACCTGATCCTCGACGGGGTGATCCGGGTGGAGCGGGACGGTGAGTGGCTGGCCGAGTACGGGCCGGGGGCGTTGCTGGGGGAGCGCGCCAGCCTTGAGGGCGGCGAGCGCAGCGCGACCCTCGTGGCCGTCACCCCGTGCCGGGTGGCGTCCGTGGACGCCAGCCAGTTCGACCGCTCGTCCCTGGTCGAGCTGTCCGGGGGGCACCGGCGCGAAGACGCCGACCGAGGCTGAGGGGTGCGCGTACACCTGTGCGGCGTCCGCGGCTCGACCCCCGCGCCGGGCCCGGAATTCATCCGCTACGGCGGCCACACCTCGTGCGTCGCGCTGGCTCACGACGGCGCGGCCGCGCCAGCGCTGATCCTGGACGCCGGCACCGGCCTGCGCCAGGTCACCGGGCTGCTAGGCGGCCGCCCCTTCGCCGGGACGATCCTGCTGACGCACCTGCACTGGGACCACGTCCACGGGCTGCCCTTCTTCCAGGGCGGCGACCGCGACGACGCGCGGGCCGTCCTGTTCCTGCCCGCCCAGCCCGGTGAATCGGCCGCGGAGGTGCTGGGCCGGGGCATGTCACCGCCGCACTTCCCGATCACGCCTAACGGCCTGCGGGGGAACTGGACGTTCGGCATGATCGAGCCCGGCCAGCTCAAAACCGAGGGCTTCACGGTCGAGGCGCGGGAGGTGCCGCACAAGGGCGGCCGGACCTTCGGCTACCGGGTCAGCGACGGGCAGTCGGTGATCACCTACATCCCCGACCACTGCCCCACCGCCGCCGGGCCGGGGCCCGAGGGGTGGGGTGAGTACCATCCCGCCGCTCTTGACCTCGCGGCCGGGTCGGACCTGCTGATCCACGACGCGTTCCTGCTGCCCGCGGAGGTGGCCGCCGAGGCTTCGTTCGGGCACGCGGCGGCCGACTACGCGGTGGGCCTGGGCCAGCGGGCCGGAGCCCGGCGGGTCATGCTGTTCCACCACAAGCCGGGCCGGACCGACGCGGAACTCGACCAGCTGGCCGCGCGGCTCGCGGCCGGGGGCGGCGGCCGGGCGGATCAGCCCGATGTCATCGTCGCGGCCGAGGGCGAGATACTCGAACTATGAGCGTGCGTCCCAGCCCGCCGTGGAGGCGGATGGCCGGTGGGTAGCCCGGCAGGCATCCGGGCGGCCGACGCGATCGTCGTCGGCGCCGGGCCCAACGGGCTCGCGGCGGCGGTAACCCTCGCCCAGGCCGGGCTCGCGGTGCACGTGATCGAGGGGGCGTCCACGCCCGGCGGCGGCTGCCGGACCCAGGAGCTGACCCTGCCCGGTTTCCACCACGACGTGTGCTCGGCGGTGCACCCGCTCGCCGCCGCCTCCCCGTTCTTCCAGCGGATCGACCTGGCGGCGCTGGGGGCCACGCTGCGCACGCCCAAGGTGGCGTTCGCCCACCCGCTGGACGGCGGCCGCGCGGCGTACGTCGCTGGCTCCGTCGAGGAGACCGCTGGCGGGCTCGGCGCCGACGGCCCGTCCTACCGGCGGCTGCTCGGCCCGCTGGTCCGCGACGTCCCCCTCACGCTGCCTGAGCTGCTCACGCCGATTATGCGCTCCGTCCCCGGGCACCCGGTCGCCCTGGCCCGGTTCGGCCTGGACGGCGTCCTGCCCGCGAGCCTGCTGGCCCGGCGGTTCAAGACCGAGGAGGCGCGCGGGCTGCTCGCGGGCGTGGCCGCACACGCGATGCTCCCGCTGACGGCACCGGGCACCGGTGGCTTCGGGCTGACGCTCACGATGATCGCGCACGCGGTGGGCTGGCCGGTGGTCGAGGGCGGCAGCGCGCGGCTGATCGACGCCCTGGTCGCCGAGCTGACGTCGCTCGGCGGCCAGGTCGAGACCGGCCGCTGGGTCAGGTCCCTCGACGGCCTGCCGCCGGCCCGCGCCGTCCTGCTCGACGTCACGCCGCGGCAGCTCGCCGCCATCGCCGGCGGGTCGATCCCGGGCTGGCAGGGCAGGGCGCTGGCCCGCTTCCGGTACGGGCCGGGGGTCTGCAAGGTCGACTGGGCGCTGTCCGGGCCGGTGCCGTGGGAGGCCGCGGCCTGCCGGGAGGCCGGGACCGTGCACCTGGGCGGCACCCTCGCCGAGGTGGCGCGCAGCGAGGCGGAGGTGAACAAGGGCCAGCACTCGGAGCGGCCGTATTGCCTGGTCGCGCAGCCGGGCGTGGTCGACCCGACCCGGGCCCCCGCGGGGCGGCACACGCTGTGGGGGTACTGCCACGTGCCGTCCGGCTCGGACGTGGACATGTCCGGCCGGATCGAGGCGCAGATCGAGCGGTTCGCGCCCGGTTTCCGTGACCTGATCCTGGCCCGGTCGGTCCGCACCGCGGCGGCCATGGAGCGGTACAACCCGAACTACGTGGGCGGGGACATCAACAGCGGGGCAGGGACGCTGCTGCAGACGTTCTTCCGGCCCACGCCACGCTGGAACCCGTACCGGACCCCGCTGCCCGGCGTCTACCTGTGCGGCGCGTCCACCGCGCCGGGCGGCGGGGTGCACGGCATGTGCGGCGACGGCGCCGCCCGGGCCGCGCTCGCCGACCTGGGCGTCAGGGCGCCGCGGTAGCGCGACCGGCAGGCCCCGGGCTGCCGGGGCCGGGCAGTGCGGCGCGTTCAGGCGGTGTTGGCCGCAACGGGCCGCGGGCGGTGCCGAAGGCTGCGGGCGCTACGGTTCGGTCGCCTCCGGGCCGCCGCGCAGCCGGACGAGGTGCTCGCGGAACACCTGCTCCATGCGCGCGTAGAAGTCGACGATGAGCCGGAGCTCGTCGTCGGAGTACCTGGCCGCCATCTCCCGCCAGGACCCGAGCATGGGCGCGAAGATCTTGGCCACGTCCTTCATCGCCCGCTCCAGGTTGATCTGGACCACCACCCGCCGCCGGTCGTTCGGGTCGCGCTCCCGGGTGACGAAGCCCGCCTCCTCCAGCCGGTCGACCACCCCGGTGATCGACGCCGTGGTGAGCCCGGTGGCCCGGGCCAGCTCGCCGGCCGTCATGTGGCCGCTGAAGCTGAGGATGTTCAGGCAGTTCAGGTCGGTCGCGTTGATGCCGATCTTGTCGGCGGCCGCCGTGCCCATGAGCTGCATTAGCGCCCCGGTCCGGCGCAGGCCGGCCGCGAAGGCCACCTCGAGGTCCGCGCGCTCCTGCCGTCCCGTCCCGGCGGCCGGCGACTCGGGCCACGGCGTCTCCCAGCCCGGCTGGGTCCCCCAGCCGGGCGGCGTCTCCCCGCCCGGCGGCGTCTCCCGGCCGGAGGGCGTCTCCCCGCCCGGCTGGCCATGGTGGCCCGCGGCTGCCCCGGCTGGGTTCTCTGCCATGCTTTACCGTCCTATTATCTAACTTACCTAGACAATGACTTAGCAAGATGCTAACGTCCCTAGTGTACTCGGACAACTCCCTGAGAGCGGAGACCACGATGACTTCGGACGCTCAGATCCTGGCACGTCCCCCGGCCGCGGGCGACAGCCCGGATCCCCGGCGCTGGCTGACACTCGTCATCCTGCTGCTGGCCGCCTTCATGAACCTGCTCGACGTATCCATCGTCAACATCGCGATCCCGTCCATCCAGCGGGACCTGCACGCCAGCTACGCCGACGTTCAGTGGGCGCTGGCCGGCTACACGCTCGCCTACGCCCTGGTCCTGATCACCGGCGGCCGGCTCGGTGACACGTTCGGGCGCAAACGCCTGTTCCTGATCGGCGTCAGCGGCTTCACCATCATGTCGGCCCTGTGCGGGGCCGCGCAGAGCCCGGGCCAGCTCATCGCCTTCCGGGTCGTGCAGGGCGCCATGGGCGCGATCATGGTCCCGCAGGTCCTGGCCGTCATTCAGGTGATCTTCCCGCCCGCGGAGCGGATCAAGGCGCTGGCCGGGTTCGGGGTGACGGCGGGCCTCGGCACCATCAGCGGGCCGCTCATCGGCGGGCTGCTCATCCAGCACAACCTGTGGGGTCTCGGCTGGCGGCCGATCTTCCTGATCAACGTGCCGGTCGGGGTCATCGCGGTGGCCGCGTCGGCGGTGCTGGTCCGCGAGTCCCGGGCGCCCAGCCCGCCCAAGCTCGACCCGGTCGGCGTCGGCCTGGTCACCGCCGCGCTCCTGCTGCTGCTCTACCCGCTCGTGCAGGGCCGCCAGCTCGGCTGGCCCACCTGGACGTTCGTCTCGATGGCCGCGTCGGTTCCGGTGTTCGCGCTGTTCGTCTGGTACGAGCGGATCAAGGACCGCCGGGACGGCTCCCCGCTGGTCCCGCCCCGCCTGTTCGGCGAGCGCGGGTTCAGCGCCGGGATGGCCATCGCGGTCACGTTCTTCATGGGCATCGCCTCGTTCGGGCTGGTGCTGACGCTGTTCCTGCAGCTCGGCCTCGGTTTCACCCCGCTGCACGCCGGGTTGACGTTCCTGCCGTTCTCCCTGGGCGTGCTGATCTCCTCCGGCGCGGCTGCCCGGCTGGCCCCCCGCTTCGGGCGCGGCGTCACGATGGCCGGCGCGCTTATCATCGCCGCCGGCATGGCCGGCATCATCGTTACCACGCACCACTACGGGCCGGCCGTGACCACCTGGGAGCTCGTGCCGAGCCTGGT
>Ga0318524_10000780_pt1 | contig 11280 bp, 11 predicted proteins | sample GRESIP052b4f22_FD_203685 | JGI IMG/M metagenome (GOLD analysis project Ga0318524, IMG submission 203685) | Tropical soil microbial communities from Luquillo Experimental Forest, Puerto Rico - GRE.SIPMG.052b4f22 | ecosystem: Environmental > Terrestrial > Soil > Tropical forest > Bulk soil... | reverse complement strand
ACACCCAGGAGCGGGAATCGCCACACGGCCGACCATCATCAGCACGAAACTTCCGCACCCGAATCGGCCAGGCAGAATCGCTACACGAATCCTCTGCACACGGCGAGTGCGGACAGAAGCCGCACGTATGTCAGCCATCTCACCGAGGACGGGGTTGACCGGCGGTTCATCCAGGTCAATGTCGGCCACGAGACCGACAGTTCCACGGCGATCTATACCCACGTCAGCGATGACTTCATGAACGCCGCGCTGCGCAGGGCCCTAGCTCCGGCGCTGGAAGCCGGACCCGGGCGGAGGGAGGGCTGATGACCGCCAGGCTGGATTACCGTTGGCACCTGAGGCAGGTGATGGCGGCCCGGAGCATGTTCGCCACGACGGACCTGATCGAGCCGCTGGCCGATCGCGGGATCAGGTTGTCGTCCTCGCAGGTCTATCGGCTGGTAGTCGAGCGGCCTGAGCGGCTGAGCCTGAAGATCTTGATGGCGTTGCTGAACATCCTGGACTGCACGATGGCGGATCTGATCGAGCCGGTGCCTGCCGCCGCCGGGCAGGGGAAACAGAAAAAGGCCAAGGCGGCTGGCGCCGAGGCCGGGGTCGGCCAGCTGCGGCCGAAACGCGCCCGGATCACCCGGACTGATGACTGACTCCACAGGCATTCCCGAGGCCGTCCGTGACCCGATCGGCGTGACGGCCGATCTGATCAGCAGCATCGAGCCGGGCCTGGACCGGAGCGCGGTTAAGGCAGTGGTGATAAGTGTCGCCGGCGGGCGGGCCAAGCGCCGCAAGCTCGCGCAGGCCCTAGCCGAGCGGCCCGGGATTCTCGCCGATGGCCGGTCACCGGCTCCGCGGGTGGTAGGGGACTTGCTCATGGCGCTGGTCAAGGCGGGCGCGACGGCGATCTCGGCGCCGGTGTGCGCTGAGTGCGGCAAGGCTCTGCGCACTCAGCAGCGGCGTGGCGAGAACTGGTATTGCGGCGTGTGCGGCCCGGTCCGGCTGCCGTGCGCGGGCTGCGGTGATGTGGCCCGGGTGCATTCGCGGGACCGGGATGGGCAGCCGCGGTGCGTCCGGTGCGGGCCCGGCGGCCCGGACCCGGTCGAGATCGTGACTGAGGTCGTCAAGGCGATCGATCCGGCGCTGCCGCCCGGGATCATCGCCGCGGCGGTGGAAACCGCGGCGGCCCAGGCAGGGAAACGTCACCAGCTGGCCTGGGCGCTGCAGGACCGGCCCGCGCTGCTGACCGGCGCGGGAGCCGAGACGCCTGTCCCGTCGGTGCTGCGGCTGATCGGCAAGCTGAACGATGCGGGCGCCACCGGGATCATCCGGCCGTCGTGCCCGGGGTGCGGCCGGGTCATCGCCTTGCACCGGCCGATCGGCGGGCGGTGGCTGTGCCGGAACTGCGTGGCCAGATCCCGCGCCCAGCCGTGCTCACGGTGCGGCAGGGCCGGCGAGCCCGCGGCCCGCGACGCCGAAGGGGCGCCGCTGTGCCCGAACTGCCTGGTCGCCGACCCGGCCAACCTCGAAGTCTGCGTGAACTGCGGCCGCCGACGCGTCGTGAACACCCGCAGCCCGCACGGGCCGCTGTGTCCCGGCTGCCCGCCACTACCGGTGCTGGCCTGCTCGATCTGCGGACAGGACCGGCCCTGCGGGACCTCCCGGCTGACCGGGCTGCCGTGGTGCCCGCCCTGCCAGGACCGCTCCGCGCGATGCGTGAGCTGCGGCCAGGTCAAGCCGATCGGCTCGGGCACGCTAGCGGAGCCGCACTGCCGTGACTGCACCGTCCCGGTCTTCCCCGGCTGTCCGGCCTGCGCTACCGCCCCTAGGCCGGCCCAGTGCGCCAGGTGCCGCCTGGAGCTGCGGCTGCGGGAGCTGCTGACCGGCCCGGACGGCGGCATCCATCCCTCGCTCCGCCCGCTGAAGGATGACCTGGCGGCCACCAGTCCCCCTGGCACGGCGCTGCGTTGGCTCGCCAAGCAGCCCGTCGCCGCGGTACTGGACGGCATCGCCGCGGGCCGCCGCCAGCTCACCCACGCCGAACTGGACCGCCTGGAGCAGACCGCGATCCTCGCCCACCTGCGCAGCGTCCTGGTGGCCACCAGGACACTGCCGCCACGCGATGAGCAAATGACCCGCCTCGAACGCTTCGTCAGCGACATCCTCGCCGCCCGCACCGACCCGGACGAGCGCCAGATCCTGCGCCGCTACGCCATCTGGCACCTGCTGCGCCGGCTCCGGCGCCGCAACAACGGCCAGCCCGCCACGATCCAGCAGTACGAGGTGGTGCACCAGCATCTTCGCGCCGCCGTTGTCCTGCTTGACTGGCTGGCAGCCGAGCACCTGACTCTGGCGGCCTGCCGGCAGGCCGACCTCGAACGGTGGCTGGCTGGCGGTGAAGCATCCCACCGCTACCACGCCGGGCACTTCGTCCGCTGGGCCACCCGCAACCGCCTCGCCGCGCTGTCCTTCCCCGCCATCCGCTGGCAGGGCCCGACGCGGGCACTAGATGACCAGGCACGCTGGGACGCCGCCCGCCGGCTGCTGCACGATGGCACAGTGAGCACGCGAGACCGGCTCGCCGGCCTGCTCGTCCTGCTCTACGCTCAGCCCGTCGCACGGATCAGCCGCCTGACCACAGGCCACGTCACCGCCGACGACACCACGGTGCGGATCCGCCTCGGGCCAGCACCTATCACCCTGCCCGGCCCTGTCGCCGACCTCACCCGCCGGCTGCTGAACGGCAAGCGCGGGCACGCCACCACCGGTGCCGGGGATCCCTCACCCTGGCTGTTCCCTGGCGGACAGCCCGGTCGCCCGGTCAGCGCCAGCCATCTCGGGCAGCGCCTCAAAGGCCTCGGCATCCAGCCCGGCCAGGCCCGCTCCACCGCGCTGTTCCAGCTCGCCGCCGAACTGCCCGCGGCGCTGCTCGCCCGGATGCTCGGCATCCACATCGATGTCGCCGTCGCCTGGCAGCACGCCTCCGCCGGCGACTGGACCAGCTACGCCGCCGACGTCAGCCGCCGTCTGCAACACTGACCGGCTACCAGGATCACCCGAACCCCGGCATCGCATGCGGCGCCCCGGTGCGGACATCACAGTCCGAGCACGCTCGCTACCAGCGGCGCAGATTTTTGCCGGACGGCGCGAATCCGGTGGCCGAACCGTCGTTATCAAAGATGTCCGGCTCTCAGTGCTGGCTGAGAGCACACCTTGAAAGGAGCACGCCTCGTGGATCCGATCCTCAAGCGTGGTCTACCGCCCGCCGAGGGCACCTGGGCGATCTGCGACCAGGACGACGGGCATATCCAGGAAGAGAAACGCGGCGCGGAGCCATACCGCGCTGGCGGGCTCTTCGCCGGCCTGCTGCCGTCAAGGCAGCCTGATCCGCTGGGGTCCTGGAGATGAGCAGCCTTCCAGAGCCCGGCTCAATACCAAGTTTCGTGGTGTGGTTCAAGAAGTTCGCCGGCCTGCTCTTGTGGTGGGCGTATTTCTATACCAGAGACCCGAGGCTTGCCGAGGATATCGCGCAAGAGGCGGCGGTGAAGGTCTTCAAGGCCTGGCCCCACGAAGAAACGCGCAACAAGATCCTCACCAAGCCCGGTTATGCCCGCACGATCGTCTACCACTGTTTCCTCGACCACATCAAGGTCCGGTCCCGGACCAGCCACAGGGAAACGGAACTCGAGATCGAGCAGCATGACCGGGCCGACGACGGAGTCGACCATGACCTGCGCATCACCGTGCTCAGCCTTGACGACGATGAGCGGGACATGATCATCCTCCGTTATTACTCAGGCCTGACGGTCAAGGAGGCGGGCACCCAGCTCGGCCTTTCTGCGTCGCAGGCATACCGGCTGCATGACAAGGCCCTGGCCCACCTGGCCAGGCTGCTGGACGAAGGGGAGGCCTGACGTGGGCGTTGAAAAGCGTCTAGCCGAAGATGCCGAATCCTTCGCGAAGGAAGTCGGGTCGCTGGACAAGGAGGGGTTCATCAGCCGCACCCTGGCGGTCCTGGGAATCCCCGCCAAGGACAGCGACACGATCTCAGAGCACGAAGAGGAAGCCTCGGAGGCCCGGCCGCGCCCAGCGGCCGGGCCCCGGGGCCACCACTTCTGATCTCTTCGTGAAGAACAACAAGGGGACTGCCCACCCCACCAGCCGAGGCCAAAGCCCAGGGCACCAGCCCGCGGCGGCGGAGACGAATCCAGCAACGTCCCGCCACTCGGCAGCATCATCAAGGACAACCGAGAGGACAGAAAGGAAGTGAATGATCTGATGGATTTGCGCCGGCCGGGACGATTCGACGCGCTGCTCAGCGGGGCAGTAGTGATGCTTATCGTTCTGGTTGCCGTCATCGGCTGGGAGCCGCCCGGCCGATGGATCATGCTCCGCAGGCCCGTGGTTACCGAAAGCCTGATAAATGGGGGGGTTCGGGTTAGGTAATCGCGGGGCAAGGGCCTCCTGCCGACTCCGTTCCAGCTGCAACTGGAGGAGGGCAGGAGGCCCTTCCGCATGCTGGCCGGAACAGCGGCACTACCAACGGCAGAAGCTGCATCTCACCGACCAGATGAGCGTTATTTCTTCCACCTGGACGTAGTTGCTCTGAGTAGAGGCTCACCAGCAGGGGGAAAACGTGTCAGCCAAGCTCATCTTCGTTGTCGCGGCTACAGTCGTCGCGATCGGCTCAGCAATCCTAGCCGGGATCATCACCGCACTTGTCGGCCTTTCCGCCAAAGCGCCGACCGCAACCCTGATCACCTTGACCACCGGTTCGGCCGCTGCCGCCTTCGGTGGTGTCATCGCCCTGTCGGGGATGGCGGCCAGCGTCTTGTTCAATGCCCCCGAACCGGCCGGCCAGAAGCCCTTCGCGATCTCAGCAACGAAGCGGCGCAGGGCAGGCAGTATCAACAACGCCAAGCGAGACCAGGCCTGCGGAGACGCGGCCAGCGACGAGGAGCTCCGCGCAGCCCTGGAGGCACGCGCCTTGATCTTTCAGGCCCACCCGGCCTGACACGAGGCCGCGGCATGCGGCGTCGACAAGACAGACAGGCTGAGGCATTCAAACAGTTCCAATACCTGACTGTGCCGTTAGAGCCGTTCAGCTCGCTGCGGCTGGATTACCTGATGTCGCTGCTGGATGAGGATGAGCGGGCGGGCGTGGATGCCCTGGTCCGGGCGGTCGCCGCCGGGACCGGCAAGGTCCTTGCCGCCGTCCCGGCTGACGAGAGGGATGTGGCGGAGGCCGGGCTGTGAAGGGGACCCGCGGCGGACGCGCGGCGGTACTGCCTGATGGAGCATGGCAGCCGCCGCAGCGCGTCCCGGCCGAGGGTGAGGGCATGGCGGTGCGGTTCATCGAGGAAAGCGGCGCGCGGTCGCAGGTGTTCGACTTCGGCAGGCTGCCCGGCGACCCCGGCATACAGCGCTGGCTGGCCGGGGCATTCACGCGGCGGACCGGGCCCCGCTCGGGGGTCAAGCGGCTGGAGTCGGCGCGGGGCATCTACGGGGCGTGCCGCCGCCTGGCGGCCGTGCTCGCCGCCGCGGACCCGCCGCCGTCCTCGCCCGCCGCGCTGACCAGCGCGCACATTGCCGCGTTCAGCCTGCGGTACGCCGCGATGCCGACCGGCCGGTACGACCTGATCACCTTGCGGGCGCTGCTGCGCGAGGACCCGGACCTGCCGGAGCCCGCCCGCGCCGCGCTGCTGGACGGGCGGCTCCCCGCGCCGCGGAACGACCGGGACCGGGCCGCCGCCTACAGCGGTCAGGAATGGCAGCTGATCATGACCGCGGTGCGCGGGGACGTGCGCCGCGCCCGGGACCGGATCAGCGCGGGCCGCAGCCTGCTCGCCCGGCACCGCGCCGGGCAGCTTCCCGGCGGCAGCACTCAGGTCCTGCTGGGTGAGCTGCTGGATGTCTTCGACCGCACCGGCACCGTGCCCCGCAAGCCCTCCGGGGATCCGGCGATGCAGGTGACCGAGGCGGGCGGCGTGGACGCGGTGACGTCCTCGCTGTGCCTGACCGCCGATGAGATGGCCGCGTTCGGCCTGCTGCTGGCCGCCCAGACCGGGCAGAACTTCGGCACCATCGCCGCCTGGCCCGCCGTCGGCTTCGAGCCCGGCGGCCCGGTGACGCTGATCGAGCAGGTCAAGCCCCGGCGCGGACCCGACCGCGAGCACATGGTGGTGCCGCTGGAGGATCTCCCGCCCGGCCTGGCCGGGGTGCTGTCCGCGGCCGGGCCGGAGGACCGGCTGTTCCGGTCGCCGCTGCGCGCCTACCGGCTGCTGACCGACCTGACCGCATGCTCACGCCGCCACCTGGGCACACAAGGAGCGTTCACCGCGTTTTCCGCCCGCGGCGGCGGGTTCATCGACGGGCTGCGCCAGGATCACGTGTATGTGTGGGCGCGCAACCACCGGTTCCCCACTGCGGCCGTGCCGCCGGAACGAGCCGGCGGGCGGCCCGCGATCAGCGTGCGCCGGATCCGGCAGACCGTGATCGAGACCACCCGCCATCCGGTGGCCCACACCCGGGCCACGATGAACGATCACTACCTGGCCCGCAGCGCCCGCGTGCGCGCCAGGAGCCAGGCCGTGGTCGGCGACGCGCTGCGCGGCGAGGTGACCAAGGCGCGTGATATCCAGGCGGCCCGGGTGTTCACCGCCGCGTTCATCGCCCGTTTCCGCCAGGACCCGGCCGCGGCGGCCGCCGAGGCGGGCATGGATGAGGCGGGACTGCGGCAGCTGATCGACGAGGACAAGGACACCGCGGTGACCGCGTGCGCCGATCACCTGTCCGGCCCTTATACCGAGCCGGGCCAGCCGTGCACCGCGTCGTTCCTGGCCTGCCTGGACTGCCCGAACGCCTGGGCGCTGCCCCGGCACCTGCCGCTGCAGCTGGCCATGGCCGGCCACCTCGCCGCCCTGCGCCCGCACCTGGACCCGGCGCTGTGGCGGGCCCGCTACGGCCCGCGGCTGGGCCAGCTGCAGCAGATTCTCGGCTGCTACACCGCCGCCGAACGCGACCAGGCCCGCGAGGCTATCACCAGCCAGCAGCGTGCCTTCATCGCCGATGTCGTGGCCGGGCACTGGGACCTGCGATGACCGCCGGCCTGGCGGCGCGCGCGGCGGCTGAGGCGGGCTGGCCGCCGCTGGACACGCCGATCCTGCGTCACCGCACGGTGCGGGCAGGCAGCAGCACCGATGGCGGCCTGTTCGGCGACCCGGTGTGGCGGCTCACCGCGACCCATCCCGACGCGCGCACCGCGCCGATGCACATCCGGTGGAAGCACTTCCCGCCCCGCCTGGTCCTGGCGTTCAAGACCTTCGCCCTGGCCGCCCTCGATCATCCCTACCCGCACGACCCGTCGCTGCCCCGCAAGGCCGACCAGCCTTCCGTCGCCACGATCGTGAACTGGATGCGGGACCTGCAGGTCCTGGCCGCCTGGCTGGAGGACCGCCGGGTCGAAGAGCTCGCCGGCATCACCGCCGCGGACCTGGACTCCTACCGGGACCACGTGCTGACCCTGGGCTGCACGCCCGGGCGGAAGGCCTACCTGCTCAGCGCGGTCCGGATCTTGTGGTCCTACCGGATCCACCTGCCCGCGGCCTGCCAGATCGGCTGCGACCCGTGGAACGGCGTCACTGGCGCCGTGATCGCGGCCCCGCCGCCACCGCCGAGGTTCAACACCACCCCGCGGATCGCGCCTGCCACCATGGAGCCGCTACTGGCGTGGGCGCTGCGGATGACCGAGGACATCGGCCCTGACATCGCCGCGGCCTGGCACGAATACCGGCAGCTCGGCGACGGCACCCACCCCTCTCAAGCCGCCATGGCCGGGCTCACGCCCCGGCAGCGGCTCGAGGAATACCTCCGGCAGGCGCGCAGCAGCGGACAGCCGCTGCCCGGACATGACACCGGCAGCGGGCTGACGGTCAACTACTCCCACCTGGCCCGCATCCTCGGTTTCGGCAAGGGCGGCGGCTACCAGCCCTGGCGGCCAGCGTGGAAGACGCTGGTCTGTGACACCGGGCTGCCAGTCGCGGCTGGCAGCTACCTCGGCGCGATCACCGGCCGGATCAGCGGCCAGCCATGGCGCGGCCAGCCGGTCACCGTCGCCGAGCTGGCACCGCTGGCCCGGCTGCTGGGCGCCGCCGCGTTTAGCGTGATCTGCTACTTGTCCGGTATACGGCCGGGGGAAGTGCTCAACCTGCGCCGCGGATGCGCCGGCACCGACGAGGCGACCAGCGAGCTGCGGGTCACCGGGCGGCCGGGCAAGGGCCACGACCGCCAGCCCCAGCCCGGCACCGGCGGCGATCCCGGGCGGCCCTGGGTGGTGGTGCAGCCGGTGCACACCGCTATCGCCGTGCTGGAGGCGATCGTCCCCGGCGATCTGCTGTTCCCGGCGAGCATCGCCAGGCCCGGCTGCCGCCGCGCCTCCACTGCGCATGCGCGCTCGACGACAGACATGAACCAGGACATCGAGGATTTCATCGCCTGGGTGAACGCCACCTTCACTGGACCCGCCGCCACGCCGCTGATCCCGCCCGACCCGGCAGGCCGGATCTTCAGCACCCGGTTCCGCAGGACTTTGGCTTATTTCATTGTCCGCCGCCCGGGCGGGCTGATCGCCGCCGCCCTTCAGTACGGACACGTCCATTCCAGGGTGACACCCGAGTACGCCGGTGCCGCCGACACCGGCTGGCTGGACGAGATCACCGTCGAGCGCCTGGAAATGGTCCTCGAGCAAGCCGGTACCGACTGGCGGCACCTGGCCGGCGCAGAGCACGTCAGCGGCCCGGCCGCCAGCGATTACCGCGCGCGCGTCCAGGCCGCACGACCGTTTGCGGCGGGCGGTCACCTCGATCCGCGCCGCGGAACGGCTGCTGGCCGCCGCCGACCCCAGCATCCACCACGGCGAGGCGATGACCTGCGTGTGGCGGGCCGAGACCGCCGCGTGCCGCAACACGCGACTGCAGCAGGGCCTGCCGGTCAGCGAGGCACCTGAGCCGTCGGAATGCCAGTCATCGTGCCGCAACCTCGCCTACACCGACCGCGACATGACCGCCGCACGGCATCAGCTGACCCGCCTGCAGCAGGCGGCCGGCAGCCCGCTGGCTCCCCGCCCGCTGCGTGACCGCTCCGCCGGGCAGGCAGCCCGGCTGCAAGCCGTCATCAACCAGCACGACGCCACCAGGCCTGCCACCACCGGCCAACAGGAGGTGACCACCGATGCGCCGCCAGCAGCGTGACCGCAGCGCCGAGCAGGCCGCCATCAGCGCCGCCGCCGGCCGGCTCCTTGCCGGAACCCCGCTCGGATCCTCCGGCAAGCTGACCGTCTCCGCGCTCATCACCGAGTCCGGCCTGCGCCGCGATGTGGTCTACGAATATGCCGCGCTTGTCGATGAGTTCAAGGCGCGCGTTAAGGCTCAGCAGTCGACGCCCCTGGCGATGCAGCAACTGGCGGACGACTATGCCGAAGCTACCCGGCAGGTCACCGCGCTCAAGGCGGAACTGTCAGCCGAGCGCGCCGCCAGAGCGCGGCTTCGCAAGGTGATCGCCGAACTGTCGCTAGAACTCCAGCAAGCCCGCGATGAGCATGCCGCCACCCAGAACATCACCGTGCTCAAGCGAACTGGCGGCGCAAGTCCCGCTCCGTTATCTGGCGAGGTCTGCTCTCGCAGCGACCGCTTGGCAGCGAGGCGCCCGCAGGGCGGGCTGGGCCGGCGAACACGGGAAAGCATGTGGCCAGCGACGGGGACAGGCCCTCGCGGAGATCATTCGTTTCTGGCCACCTCGGGGCCGGTGATGCGCCGCAGCAGCGGGAACGTGGCCGCGATGATGCCGAGGGAGACCACGATCCCGGCCCCGGTGAGCAGGTAGTATGCGGCGTCCGGCGCCACCAGCGGGTGCGCGAGCTGGGTGGTCGCGTACATCGCGGACACGCCGAAGCCGGTGCCGATCGCGACCGCGGCGACCGACAGCAGCGGCACGGCGCTTTCCAGCGCGACCACGCGCCGGAGCCCGCCGAGCGGAGCGCCGGCGAGGCGCATCATGCTGAACGGCCGCTTACGGTCCGCCAGCCCGGCCGCGATGCTCGCCGCCAGCGTGCAGCCGGCGACCGGCAGGCTGACCAGGATAACCACGTCGGCGAGCTGCCGGTACATGACATCGCGCCACGAAGCGTGGATGCTGGCCTCCGCGAAGGTGGCCGCACCGCTGGCATCCGGGAAGGCGGTCTCCAGCAGGGTGCGGGCCTGATCGACCGCCCGCGCGGTCCCGCTGGTGGCGACGAAAATGCCGAGCGCGCCGAGGCTGCCCAGGCGCCGGGCGGAAACGTGCGCGGCCGGCCAGGTCGTCGTGGCCAGGTCCGTGTCTCCTGTGTTGGTGTCGACGGCGGCCACCGCCGCCCCCGCGGGGCACCGGCCGAGAGCGGGAATCTTCGCGAGCCGGGCACAGGAGACCAGCCCGGCCTGGTCCTGTTCCCGGTGACCGTTGGCTTTACCGGTGCCGGGGAGGGTAAGGCCCGGGTCCGCGTAGAGCACGAGCGCGGCGCCGATGCCGTCGATCCCGCGCAGCCGCCCCAGCAGCGCGGCCGGCGGAGCGCTGCCCAGCGCCGGGTGCACCTCATAGCCCGCCACACGGGAATAGCCTCCCTGGTTCATGTCCACCAGGATGTTGCTGGCCGTTGCGCCGCCGACCTGCGTGGTCCCGTCCTTGGCGTCTTGGGTGCTGGTGATGGCGGCGGCCACGGTGGTGATGAACAGCGCGAGGACCAGGCCGCTGACCGCCCGGAAGGCGGCCCGGGGATTGTCGGCCAGCCGCCGCGCGGCGATCAGCGTCGCCGCCCGGCTGGTCCGCAGGACCATGATCCGTGCCCCGGCCATGGTCAGCCACGGGCCGGCCAGCACCAGGCCCGCCATGACCAGGGCGAATCCGGGCAGCAGCGCCTGGACCTGGCCGGGAATGGTCTTCGGCGCACCGCGCACCACCCAGAAACCAAGCTCGGCCAGCCCGGCCAGCAGCGGGAGTACCCGCCAGGCCCTCGGCGGCTTCGGGGTCACCCGCCGGGTGACCCCGAGCGGGGAGATGTGCACCCGGTGCAGCGCCAGCCGGGCCGCGACCGCGGCGGCCACCGGCACGCCGACCGTGCGGAGCGGGCCATCCGGGGGCCGGTCGTGACCAGGAAGAACGCCGGCGGCTCGCATAACGGGGACACCGCCCGCAACGCCGCCCGGATCTTCACCGTCACCGCCACCGCGCAGCTGGCCGGGCTGAACATCCTCACTTACC
>Ga0318524_10000777_pt1 | contig 11295 bp, 10 predicted proteins | sample GRESIP052b4f22_FD_203685 | JGI IMG/M metagenome (GOLD analysis project Ga0318524, IMG submission 203685) | Tropical soil microbial communities from Luquillo Experimental Forest, Puerto Rico - GRE.SIPMG.052b4f22 | ecosystem: Environmental > Terrestrial > Soil > Tropical forest > Bulk soil... | reverse complement strand
TCTGCCGGCAGACGAATTTCATCGTCAACACCGCCGCCCAGGGCAAGCCCGTCAACATCAAGAAGGGTCAGTTCCTCTCGCCGTGGGAGATGCAGAACGTGGTCGACAAGGCGCGCTCCACCGGCAACGAGCACATCATGGTGTGCGAGCGTGGCTTCTCCTTCGGTTACAACAACCTCGTCTCCGACATGCGCTCGCTCTCCATCATGCGGATGACCGGCTGCCCGGTGGTGTTCGATGCCACCCATTCGGTGCAGCTGCCCGGCGGTCAGGGCACGGCCTCCGGCGGACAGCGCGAGTTCATACCGGTACTGGCACGGGCCGCGGTCGCTGCCGGGGTCGCGGGGCTCTTCATGGAGACGCATCCGCGGCCGGAGGAGGCGCTCTCGGACGGACCGAACGCCTGGCCGCTCGGTCGCATGGAGCCGCTCCTCGCGACGCTCACCGAGCTCGACCGCGCGGTGAAGAAAGTCCCCTTCGAAGAGTCACTACTGCAGAGCGCCGGGTGAGCCCGGTGACCCCCAGGGACGCCGCCAAGGACGCACGACGATGAGCCGCATCACTGACATCCGCGGACGCGAGATCCTCGATTCGCGCGGCAACCCCACCGTCGAGGTGGACGTGATTCTCGACTCGGGCGCGCAGGGGAGGGCAGCGGTACCTTCGGGCGCCTCGACCGGTACGCGCGAGGCGGTCGAGCTGCGCGATGGCGACAAGACACGCTATGGCGGTAAAGGTGTGCTGCGGGCCGTCGAGAACGTGAACACCGCGCTCAAGCGCGCGCTGCTGGGCGAGGATGCACGCGCGCAGGCAGAGATCGATCGCCGCATGATCGAGCTCGATGGCACGGAGAACAAGAGCCGGCTCGGCGCCAACGCCATCCTCGGGGTTTCGCTCGCCACCGCGCGCGCGGCCGCCGCGGACGCGCGCCTGCCGCTGTACCGCTACCTCACGCAGCTCGCAGGCAGCGCTCGCGAGCCGGTGATGCCGGTGCCGATGATGAATATCGTTAACGGCGGCGCGCACGCCAACAACAGCCTCGATATCCAGGAGTTCATGATCCTCCCGGTCGGGGCGCCGAGCTTCCGCGAGGCGCTGCGCTACGGCGCCGAGGTATTTCACGCGCTGCGACAGCTGCTCGGCGCCCGCGGGCTCTCGACGGCGGTCGGCGATGAGGGCGGGTTCGCCCCGAGCCTCGAGTCGAACGAAGCGGCCCTCGGCCTGATCCTGCAGGCGATCGAGCGGGCCGGCTTCCGCGCCGGGCACGATGTGTATCTTGGGCTAGACGTCGCCAGCTCGGAATTCTTCCGCAACGGCCGCTACGAGCTCACCGGCGAGAAGCGCAGCTTCTCCGCCGCGGAGTTCACGGCGTATCTCGCCGACCTCGCCGCCCGCTACCCGATCATCAGCATCGAGGATGGCATGAGCGAGGCGGACTGGGACGGCTGGGCACAGCTTTCCCAGGCACTTGGCCAGACCATACAACTGGTGGGTGATGACGTGTTCGTCACCAACACCCGGATTCTCCGGCAGGCCACTGCTAAGCACATCGCCAACGCCATCCTCATCAAGCCGAACCAGATCGGCACGCTCACCGAGACGCTCGAGTGCATCGACATGGCCGAGAAGGCGCACTACGCCGCAGTGGTATCGCACCGCTCCGGCGAGACCGAGGACAGCACCATCGCCGACATCGCCGTCGCCACCGCCGCCACCCAGATCAAGACCGGCTCGCTGTCGCGCTCGGACCGGATCGCCAAGTACAACCAGCTGCTGCGTATCGAGGCCGAGCTCGGCACAGTGCGTTACGCGGGGCGCGAGGCGTTCCCGGTGAAGATCTGACGCGCGCCAGCGACCGCGGACCTGCGCGTCCCTGGCACCCGCCGCAGGCGCTGATTCACGCCCTCAACCGGCCGCCGGCACGTTGGTCACGATCACGATCGGGCCCGTCGGGCTGCCAGTGGGTGATCCGCCGAACGGCTCGACGCTGACGGCCACCTTGTCGGCTGCGAGCAGTGCCGTGCGTTGCCGCTCGCTCAGAGTACGCTCGGCGCTCCCTGCGGCTGGCAGCACGCCGAGCGAAACGGGCGCTGCGCCGCGCGGCAGCGCCCATAGCTCGTAGGACTTGCCTGCCGCCTCCGGCACCGTGCCGAGGACGGCGAGTGTCTGCAGCGGGGGCGGCGCCGGCTGGCGCACGATCAGGCCGACGACCAACGCGACCGCGACCAGGCCCGCCGCGGCTGCAAGCTGCCAGCGGCGCCAGCGCCGGACGCGCGGCGCTGCGGGAGCTGCCGCGTCATCGCCAAACAGGCGCCGGCGTACAGCAGCCCACGCCTGCGGAGAGGGCTCGACGGGCTGCACCGTGCGACTCAGGACGCTCCAGTGATCTTCCCAGCGATAAACCGCGCTGCGCGCCGCGGCGCTGTCGGCGCACAGACGCTCGAAGCGGCGACGGGCGCGACCGCGCAGCGTGCCGAGGGTGTACTCGGCGGCGAGACGATCCAGGAGCTCCGCTTGCTGGTAGTTCATGACTCCAGACACCGTCGCAGCGCGATGAGGCTGCGCCGCACCCAGCTCTTCACCGTACCGAGCGGCTCGTTTACCGCACGGGCGATCTCGCTGTGCGTCAGTCCTTCCTCGTAGGCGAGCATCAGGCAGCGCCGCTGTGGCGCTGCGATCTGCTCCAGGCAGCGCACCAGCAACGCACCGGTGCCGAGCATCTCGCTGCTCTCGGCCGGACCCTGTGACTGCAACTGCGGTTCGAGCGTGCTCACCTCGCTCAAGGCCACCGCCGGCCGCGTGGCGCGCTGCAGGTCGATCGCCCGGTAGCGCGCCATGGAGACGAGCCATGCGAGTGCGCGGCCGCGGATCGGGTCGAACTGGCGGGCGCGTTGCCATACGCTGACAAACACGTCCTGCAGCGCGTCCTCCGCCGCGTCACGCCGCCTGAGGATGCGCAGCAACACCGCCAGCAGGAGCGGCGCTACGCGCGCGTAGAGTGTTTCGAGCGCGGAACGGTCGCCGGCGGCGCAGCGCGCCAGCAGCGCTTCGAGCTCCGCGCCGTCCGGCTCGTTGCGACTCATACGGTCATCCTAGGAGGGCCGGCGGGAGGTCGCAATCATCCGAGACCCGCGCGCGTCACGCGCACCATGAGCCAGTAGCTGGCGAGCACCACGATGGCCGCGGAGCCCGCCGGCATGAACGTGCGCCGATAGAGCACGGTATCGCGCAGCAGAAACGCCAGCGGCAAGACCGCCAACACGATGAGCATCTGACCCATTTCAACGCCGACGTTGAATCCGAGGAGCGAGAGTGTGAGATTCGCGCCGTGGAGCCCCAGATCCGCGAGCACCGAGGCGAAACCAAGCCCATGGACGAGACCAAAGCCGAAAGCCACCGCCCAGCGTCGCCGGACGATCAGGGGCTTCAGGTTGTTTAGCGCACCGAGGAGCACGGTGAGCGCGATGGCGCTCTCCACCCAGCGCGCCGGCAGATGCACGAGACCCAGTACCGCGAGCGACAGCGTGAGGGAGTGCGCGAGGGTGAATGCCGTAACGACCTGCAGCACCTCGAGTGCCGCATCGTGCAGCGACGCGCGCGGCTCCCAGCCGCGCCCGCTGTAGCGCACGACCGCCGGGAACAACAGTGTCAGGAGGAACAAGACGTGGTCGTAGCTCTTGAGTATGTGCCAGATACCCTCGCTCAGGAACGCACCGAGCTGCTGCCAGCGTCCTGGGGATGAGACACTGAGGCTCGCGCGGGGTGCGTCGCGGCTCAGCACTGCAGCCTGCTCGCCTCCGGCGCCGATGACCTGCAGCAGGCCACGGTGCGTCGGGTCGACCTCGAACAGCAGCCGGTAATGCACCGCCAGCTCGGTCGGCCGCAGACCACAGTCGGCGCTGAAGCGCAGCACTGCGTAGTGGCCGTCGACGTGTTCATCGACCAGAAGCCCCGTGAGCCGCGCCGGGCAGGTGCTGCGATCGCCACGGCCTATGCCCTCGAGCGCCAGCCGCGTAAAGGCATAGTCGGCGATGCGGCTGCGGGCGGCCTTCAATTCGCCCCAGGTGATGGCGCCGTCGCGGTCGGCATCGAGACCGAGCACAAAGTCGAGATCGCGGAGGGCGATGTCCCACTGGCCTGCGAGGACGCCGCCGGATGCGGGTACGCGGACGGTGAGATAGCTGTCGCTCGGCTTGTGGGCGTGTGCTGCAGGCACCCATGCAGCCAGCAGGACCGCGAGCACGCCCGCGAGCCGCACGCCTCGGCGCTGCCTCACGGTGCCTCCTCGAGCGCGCCGCACGCGATGAACGCACAGAGCGAGCGATCCTCATAGCGGGTCTCGCGCAACCAGCGCGCAATCAGCGCGACATCGGCGGTCGCGTGCGTCCGCTCGGCGGCGCGCGCATAGACACGCAGGTCAGCAGGCTCGCGCTGCGCAGCCCAGTTGCGCCTGGCAGACTCGAGCGCCGCGGCAGCGTCCCCGTGCACCTCCAGCAGATACATGGCCTGCTCGCGCAGGTGCGTGTTGTCGTGGTCGCGCTCGGCCGTGCGCAGCCGCTCCTCGTAAGCCTGTGTCCAACGGGCCGCCTCGGGGCTCCTGAGCCGATGACCGGCGATGGCGAGCCGCAGCAGCAGCGGATCCTGGGCCTCGCTCCCGGCGAGCAGCGCGATCACCTCGGGCGCGCGGCCCGTGCGCAGCAGCAGATCCGCGTACGCGGATTTGACATACGGGTCATCGGTCGCCGCTTGCAGCGCGGCGCGCAGGTGCGCTTCGGCAGCACGATCATCCCCGAGCCGCTCGGCCATCTCCGCTACGACCGACAGGTGCCAGGCGCGCAGCGCCGCGGGCAGCCGTGGGCCAAGGTCAGAAGACGCCAGCAGCGCCCGATAGCTCGCCGCCAACTCACCGTTGCGTCCCGCGACGCTGCCGAGGCAGATGAGGGCGGTGAACTCATCGGCCGCGCGCACCAAGCGCGCACAGGCGAGCCGAGCGCCTCGGTAGTCTCCCCGGAGCTCGAGCAGTGTGGCGCGCGTAGCCACGCCTGGGCGTCGAGCGGTTCGAGGGCAAGCGCCCGCTCGAGCAGTGCCAGCGCCGGATCGAACTGGTGGAGGTATTGCAGAGTGATCGCCTCGAGTACCAGCACACGCTCGGGCGGGCGCGGCCGCGACAGCCACGGCGAGAGCGTCGCCTGCGCATGGGCGATGAAGCGCGGATCACTGTTGCGGCGTCCGATGCCGATATAGCCGGTTGCGAGTGCGAGCGATGCCCCGAGGTCTTCGGCGTCAGCGGCGACTGCGGCGCGCAGCGGCGCGAGAAGCTCGAGGTCTGATCGCTCGGGCACTCGCTCGAGGATGGTGGCGTCATCCGCGGGGAGGTAGGGCCCTGCGGTCGCCATGCCCGCCGCGAGTGCCAGCCCCGCGGCGGCCATGCGCACGAGAGATGCGCACGACCGCCGCCGGTGTCGCAGCGCTCCAGGTTGCCGGCTCACGGCAACAGCGGGGCGCCGTTGGGCGAGCCTGGGAACGGATCGAGCAGGTACGGGAAGCCATCGAGATAGAAGTCATCGGGGCTTACGGCACCGCTTGCATGGGCATGAGCGGCGTCGGGACCCGCGGCGCGCGCACCGTCGGTATACGGCTTGCCGCCGTTCGGATCGCGCGTCTCACTGCCGCAGTTGCCGACCGCACCGCACAAAGCGCCCATGGCCGCGCGCAGCGTGATGTCGACGACGTCATCGAAGGGACGCCGGCCGTTCGGGAACCCCGCGAGATCGCCGCCGAGCACGCCCAGATCGCTCTGCGCGGCAGGCGCCCTCAGTGCGACCGAGGTGTTCAGGCGCAGCATCTCCGCGGGGCTTACCCGCAAGGGCTGGTTGAGGCCCTTGACTCCGGTCAGAAAGACGCTCACCAGGTCATCGCGCGGTGTCTCCGGCGGCAGTGCCGCGTTGCCGAACAGCACGTTCAGCAGCACCGGCAGGCTCGGATGGGTGACGTAGGTGAGGAACTGCGCGTCCTGATGCGGCTCACTGGCGTTGAAACGATCCTTGTCGGGTAGCCCGATGACCACCTCGTTGACGAGCGGCATGCCGAGCCGGGACACCTGCGTCCAGCCGTGGTGCCGGCGTGCGCCATCCTCAGCGTCGGCGTTGTCACGCTCGGAGTTGCGGGCCTCCTCCGCCGGCACGCTGGCCGTGGTCCACGCGCCGATGACCGGATCCTTGTGCACCAGGCAGCTGATCGGCACCTCGAGCGCGATCGAGGTCACGTTCTTGTCGGCGATGGTGTTCGGGGCTGCATCGCGCGGGCCGACGGGATTGAGGTTCACGAGATCGAAGATCTCGCCGAGGTTCACCACGAAACCGTCCTTGCGCTGGCCGACGAACACCCGTCCCGGTGTGGCGCAGCCAGGGATCGCGGCGCTGTAGATGAAGTTCGCGGCATACGCCGGGTAGTTGTCGATCGATTTGTTCCCGATGTTGTCGACCGGCTTGAAGAATGTGTGCCCGCCGAGCGTGGCGTTGGTGACCGCCTCGCGCTCCCCGTAGCGCGGGTCCCCGCGCACCAGCTCGATGGTGTAGCTCTGGATCACGTTGAGGTTCGCCCCGGCCGCGTTCACCGGACCGATGTTGGTGAGCGGCACGGCGACGTTCCGGCCGCCGGCATTCACCGTCAGGTCCTTCAGCGTGTTGGTGAAGCGGAATTGGAAGGTGAGGTCGGGCCGGGCATCGCCGTCGTTGTCGATGCGGATCTCGTAGAGCGCTTTCGGGTCGAGCGTGAAGTAGTTGGGCCCGCCATATGCGTCCTGCAGCGGGTTGTAGTTGGCGATGAAAGTGACGAACTGCTCCCGTCCCGGCTCATAGCTGCGGAACATGTAGAAGTCGGTGCCATCGACCTTCGGCTGCCCCGCGATGAATGGTGCCTCGCGATGGCTGGAGGCGAGCGTCGCGAGCGGCATCGCTGCGGCGGTGCACGCCAGTGCGCCCCAGAGAGTCCTGCGATTCATGGTAGTCATCCCCTCAAGTCAGGTGGTGCGCGGTGTGCGCAGATGAGAAGTACACCCGGCTCTACGGATGGGCGGGCGAGCTGGATGCAGCAGGCGTGACATTGCATCCACGCCGCGGCGCCGACCGTAGCAAGGGGCATGAGAGGCACTGCGGCAAGGCTCGCGGCCGGGATCGGCTTTGCTGCGTTGCTGCATGATGTTCCCGCGTGGTCGATGGAGGCGGGCGGCGGCACGCTCGAGGAGGTAGTCGTGACCGCAACGCGCGCGCTCGCTAGCAGCCAGCTCGAGACGGCGAGCGAGGGTACGGTGACGCAGAATGAGCTCGGGAACCGCGCGTTGCTGCGCCCCGCGGAAGTGCTCGAGGCGGTGCCCGGGCTCGCGGTCACCCAGCACAGCGGCGACGGCAAGGCCAACCAGTACTTCCTGCGCGGCTTCAACCTCGACCACGGCACGGACTTCTCGACCTCGGTCGATGGTGTGCCGGTCAACATGCCGACCCACGGCCACGGACAGGGTTACAGCGATCTGAACTTCCTCATTCCCGAGCTCGTCGAGCACATTGACTACCGCAAGGGCGTCTACTACGCCGAGGACGGCGACTTCTCTGCCGCGGGAGCGGCGGAGATTCACTATTGCGCGCGGCTCGATGCGCCCTTCGTAACGCTAAGCGCGGGCGCGGACGGCTACCGGCGCGTCGTGGCAGCGACCTCGACCGCTCTCGCAGGTGGACAGCTGTTGCTCGGGGGCGAGTACGGGCTGACCGACGGGCCCTGGGTACTCCCCGAGGGCTACCAACGGCTGAGCGGCCTCGTGAAATACACCCGCGGCGATGGTGCGCGCGGCTATGGACTCAGTGCCATGGGTTATGACGGTCACTGGCATGCGACCGATCAGATCCCACGGCGGGCGGTCACTGCGGGACTCATCTCACGCTTCGGCAACATCGATTCGACCGATGGCGGCCGAAGTCAGCGCTCGAGCGTCTCGGGCGAGGCATGGGGCCGACTCGGTGCGGGCGGCTGGCGCATCGAGGCCTATGTCCTCGGCTATCGACTCGATCTGTTCTCGAACTTCACCTACTTCACGGATCCCGTGCACGGCGACCAGTTCGAGCAGTACGACAACCGCCAGGTCTACGGCGCGACCGCGAGCTACTCACTGCCGCTTACGCTCTTCGCGGAGCTGGGGACACTCCGCACCGGGGCACAGATCCGCGACGACCACATCGATCCGGTGGCGCTTTACGACACGACCGCTCGCATGCGCTGGAACGCGGTGAGCGTGAGCGAGGCGCGGGTGAGGAGCGCTGCGGTCTATGCCGCCTGGGAGCTGCATCCGGAACCCTGGTGGCGAGTCACGCTCGGGGCACGCCTCGACGGCGATCAGTTCCAGGTCCACGCCAACCTGCCAGCCAACTCCGGCACCGCGCGCGCAGCGCTGGTGAGTCCGAAGCTCACTCTGGCGTTTGGTCCGTGGAATGCGACCGAGTATTTCCTCGGCTTCGGCCAGGGCTTCCACAGCAACGACGCGCGCGGTACCACGATCAGCGTCGACCCGAATGATGGTCTGACGCCGGTGAGCAAGGTCACGCCGCTCGTGCGCGCGACCGGCGCGGAGGCGGGTGTGCGCACCACGCTCGCACCAGAGCTCGAGCTCGCGGCCGCTCTCTGGACGTTGCGGCTCGATTCGGAACTGGTGCTCGACAACGACGCCAGTGCGATCGTGCCGCAAGGCGCTACGCGTCGCTACGGCCTCGAGCTCAGTGCCGGGTGGCATCCGCAGCCCTGGGTGCGCGTCGATGTCGATCTTGCCTGGACGCACGCACGTTTCAGCGATTTCGACCCTGCCGGGCAGTACCTGCCGAATGCGCCGCAGGCGGTCGCTGCACTTGGCGTGGCGATCAACCCTCCGAGCGGCTGGTTCGGCGGTGCGCACCTGCGCTACTTCGGCGCGACGCCCCTCACGCAGGACGACACGGTGCGCTCCCGTCCATCACTGCAGCTGAACGGCGAAGTGGGTTACCGCTTCGGCTCGGCGCTGAGCGGTACCGTCAGCGTGTTCAACCTGCTCGACCGCCGCGACGATGACATCGAGTACTACTACCCCTCGCAGCTGCGCGGCGAGCCGGCACCGGTCAGCGACCTGCATTTTCATCCCATGGAGCCGCGCAGCGTGCGTGCCAGCCTCAGCTATCGGTTCTGAGACAGCCGAGCGATGATGGACCTGCATCCACCGAAGGAGTCGCGCCGATGGCCGGTGACTTTCCCGTCGTCTTTGCACTCTATCCCGATGTCACGCAGCTCGACTTCACCGGCCCGCTGGAAGTGCTCGCGCGGCTGCCGCAGGCGCGCATCGTTTTGGCCGCCGCGACGGGCGGTGACCTGGCAGCAGGCGGCGTGACCTTCGCCGACGTGCGCCCGCTCGCGCAGGTGAACGAATGTGCGCTGCTGTGTGTCCCGGGAGGCTTCGGCTGCAGCGCCGCGATGGCCGATGCCGAGTATCTCGGCGGGCTGCGCCGGCTCGCAGCGCGCGCACGCTACGTCACTTCCGTGTGCACCGGCTCGCTGTTGCTCGGCGCCGCCGGGCTCCTCCAGGGGCGACGCGCGGCCTGTCATTGGGCGTTTCGGGAGCTGCTGAGGCTCTTCGGCGCACTCCCGGATGCCCGGCGCGTGGTGCGCGATGGCAACGTGTTCACCGGCGGCGGCGTCACCGCCGGCATCGACTTGGCCCTCGCGATCAGCGCGGAGATCGCCGGCGAGGATCATGCGCAGGCGGTGCAGCTCGCAATCGAATACGCGCCCGAGCCGCCCTTCGACGCCGGCCGCCCCGAGAGTGCCCGCCCGGAGATCCTCGCCCTGGTGCGCGCGCGCTTCGAGCGCGTGTGGCCGGAGCGTCTGGCCGCGGCCGAGCGCGCCGCACGGATGTTGGCTCGAGACTTCGCGCACACCGGAGGGTCTGATACGCTGTCGAGCCCATGAAGTGGCTCGCCGCCGCGCTCGCCGTCACCATCATTTTGTTGCAGTACCGGATATGGCTCTCCGACGACGGCGTGCGTCAGGTCACGGGGCTGCACCGGGCGGTCGCGGCGCAGCGCGCCGAGAACGAGCAGCTCGCCGAGCGCAACCGGCAGCTCGCCGCCGAAGTGCGTGATCTGAAGACCGGGCTCGATGCGCTCGAAGAGCGCGCCCGGAGCGATCTCGGCATGATCGCCCGCAACGAGACCTTCTACCAGGTCGTGCCGACCCAGCCGAAGCAGACGACCCGTACGCCCACGCGAACCGCAGCGGCGCGCTGAAACCCGGACCCGCACGATGCACTATTGGCTCGTCATGCCGGCTGCCGGCTCAGGCAGTCGCTTCGCAGCGGCGTCCCCGAAGCAGTATGCGAAGCTGGCGGGACGCACCGTCATCGAATGGGCGCTGGCTCCCTTCCTCGCCGACCGTCGCTGCGCCGGGATCGTCGTGGCGCTTGCGCCGCACGACGGCGAGTGGCCGCGGGTCGCTGCGCGGCTGCCGCTCGCGGAGCACCGCGGGCCGCCGGGCGCGCCACCGCCGCCCGTGACGACGGTCCCGGGCGGCGCGCACCGCAGTCTCTCGGTGCGTGGGGCGCTCGCGGCGCTTGCCGGGCGTGCCGCCGTGGAGGACTGGGTACTGGTGCACGATGCGGCGCGACCGTGCCTCGAGAGCCACGATCTCGAGCGACTCCTGGCCGGGCTCGCCTCACACTCACTCGGTGGGCTGCTCGCGACGGCCACCGCGGACACGCTGAAGCGCGCGTCGTCCGCTGGGGCGGGTGAGGCGGCGCGTGTCTGCGAGACCGTGGACCGTACGCTGCTGTGGCGCGCGCTCACCCCGCAGATGTTCCGCTATGGGAGGCTCTGCGGCGCGCTCGATGCCGCGCACGCTGCACAGCGTTTTCCGACGGATGAGGCCCAGGCGCTCGAGTGGCAGGGCGAGCAGCCGCTGCTGATCCCCGGGGCCGCGAGCAACCTCAAGATCACCACCGCCGAGGACCTGGTGCTCGCGGCGGCTATATTGCGGTCACGGCAAACCTCCCAGCCACGAGGCGCTGCCATGAGAATCGGCTCAGGCTTCGACGTCCACGCTTTCGGACCCGGTGACTTCCTCATGCTGGGAGGAGTGCGCATTCCCCATTCGCGCGGCGTGGTGGCGCATTCCGACGGCGACGTCGTGCTGCACGCGCTGTGTGATGCGCTGCTCGGTGCGGCTGGCCTCGGCGATATCGGTCAGCATTTCAGCGATACCGACCCACGCTGGCGAGGGGCGGATAGC
>Ga0318524_10000770_pt1 | contig 11369 bp, 10 predicted proteins | sample GRESIP052b4f22_FD_203685 | JGI IMG/M metagenome (GOLD analysis project Ga0318524, IMG submission 203685) | Tropical soil microbial communities from Luquillo Experimental Forest, Puerto Rico - GRE.SIPMG.052b4f22 | ecosystem: Environmental > Terrestrial > Soil > Tropical forest > Bulk soil... | reverse complement strand
ACGTGTTCAAGGCGATGGCCGTAGGGGCTCGTGTAGTTCCAGGTCGCGTAGACCGCGGTCATCGCCGCGAGGATCCCGGCGACCACCGCCGCGGCGCGCACCTCCCGGGTCCGCAGCCGTCGCAATCCCCGCCAGGACCCGCCGCGCGCACTGGCCAGGACCAGGGTCACGCAGATGGGCGCGGCCAGGATCAGGTACTGCTCCTTGGACAGGATCGCGAGAAACCCACCGGACCCGGCCAGGATCAGCCCGGTCACCGTCGACTGCCAGCCGCGGCCCAGGTACAGGACCCCGGCGGCGATCAGCAACAGCCCAGCGGCGAGCGCGGCGCAAGGCGGAAATGGGGACGCCCCGCCGGGCCTGCGGATGATGGCGGCCAGGCTGCTGTCCGGAATGGCCCAGCTTGACGGGCAGTTCGCCGCGCTGTGGCGGCCCTGCTCGCGGGAGACCTTCCTGGTTACCGTCACCACGCCGGGCGGCGGGAGCATCGCGGCCCGCTGGCGGGTGGACCTCGCGGCGGCTGCCATCACCTCGGCGAGCGGGTTCGGACCGGGCGAGACCGGCGGCGCCCAGTGGGACATCATCGGGTCCGCGGACATCTGGAAGCAGGTGCTCGACGGCGGTATCAACCTCAGCGTCGCCTTCCGCACCAGGCAACTGCGCTACTGCGACACCGGCGACGTCGCGGCCGCGGTGCCCGGCATCCGGATCGCCATGCTCGGCGAGCTGCTCGGCATCACGGTCTGGCAGCCCGCCGACGCGGACGGCCTGGGCGCGATGCCACTGGGTGGTGTGCCGCCCTTCACCGCCACCGGGCCCGCGGGAGTGCCCACGCCGCAAACGCGCCCCGCACCAGCGCCGGACGCGCGCCCCGCACTCACGCCACAACCGCACCCCGCGCCCGCCGCGGCCAGACACCCCGCGCCTGCGCCACAAACGCACCCTGCACCCCAGACGCAGCACTCGCCCGCATGGGAAAGGTGACGGCGCTGGCCAGCGGCAGATATTTTCGTCAGGTGAGCCCCGCACGCAAACCCAGCGATCTGCGCGCCTCCGACAACGACAGGGAACGGGTCGTGGAGGTGCTCGCGGCGGCGGTGGCGGATGGGCGGCTCACCCTTGAGGAGCATTCCCACCGGGTAGAGCGTGCCTACCAGGCGCGGACCCTCGGCGAGCTGGCCACGCTGACCGCGGACCTGGTGTCGGCCGCGGGCCAGCCGCTCCAGCTGGACGACTCCCGCACGGTCACCGCGTTCTTCGCCACCGTGCAGCGGGACGGGCGCTGGGTGGTGCCCGACCGGCTCACCGTGACGGCCGTGGGCGGTCAGGTGATCCTCGACATGCGCGAGGCGCTGCTCCAGGGCATGCACACCGTCCTGCACGCGACACTGGTAGGTGGCCAGTTGCACCTGGTCGTGCCGGAGCGGGTCCAGGTCACTCTCATCAAGTCCAGGCAGCCGGGCCGGGTCCAGCCCGACCTGGCCGTTCGCCAGGTGCCCAGGTCGGCCGGAACGCCGCTGATCGAGGTCCGGGCGTTCACGGTCGCGGGCCGGGTGCACGTGCATGCCCCGCGCCGAGGTGGCGCGCGCTGGCGCGACAGGTTCGCCCGGCGCGGCCCGGGCCCGCGCTGACCGGGCCGCCGGGCGCCCCCATGCCGGTCACCCCTTCCCCGGTCTCCCGGTCCGCCATCGTCACCAGGCTGCGGTCGGCCGGTTGCGTGTTCGCCGAGGACGAGGCGGAGGTGCTCATCTCCGCCGCCGGCACGCCTGCGGAGCTCACCGCCATGGTGGACCGGCGGGCATCCGGGCTGCCCCTGGAACAGGTCGTCGGCTGGGCCGGCTTCTGCGGCCTGCGGATAGCCGTGGATCCCGGGGTCTTCGTGCCCCGCCGCCGCACCGAGTTCCTGGTCCGCCAGGCCATCGCGCTCGCCCCGCCGCGGCCCGTCATCGTCGACCTGTGCTGCGGTTCCGGCGCCGTGGGCGCCGCGCTCGCCGCCGCCCTGGACCCCGCCGAGTTGTACGCCACGGACATCGACCCCGGCGCGGTGCGCTGCGCCCGCCGCAACCTCGCTGCGGCCGGCGGCCACGTCTACTCCGGCGACCTCTTCGGGCCGCTGCCCGCCGCGCTGCACGGCCGCGTGGACATCCTGGCCGCCAACGTGCCTTACGTGCCCGCCGGCGAGGTCGCACTGCTGCCGGCCGAGGCCCGGTTGCACGAGCCACGGGTGGCGCTGGACGGTGGTGGCGACGGCCTTGATGTCCTGCGCCGGGTGGCCGCTCAGGCTCCGTTGTGGCTGGCCCCCGGCGGCAGCCTGCTGGTTGAGATCAGCGAACGTCAGGAACGCCAGGCATGCGATACGACGCGGCGTGGCGGCCTGGTCCCACGGGTGGCGCGGTCTGCCGAGCTAGCCGTCGCGGTGCTCATCGCCAGCAAGCCGGCCGGGTAACCCCAGCATGTACACCGGAAGACGCCGGCGGGGCAGTCAACCGCAGCCGGTCCGGTGCGTCGCGTAGATGATCACCGTGGGGTTCTCGAAGACCTGCTGGTAGTGCGCCGGGTCGGCGGCGAACCCCGCCAGGTCGGCGCCGCTATTGACCCGGTACAGCACGACATAACGCACGTCCTGGCGGACCAGGATGTTCGCGGACTGGCAGCTTTGCGGGTGCAGCAGCACCTCTTGCGAATCGAGCAGCGGGGTCTTGCCCGCGGTCGGCAGGGATCGCGGATGAGCGATCCGGAATGCGCTGTAGGACTGCAGGCCGGTGTAGCCGCCCATGGCCAGGACGGCACGGTTGGTGATCCCCGGGTTCATGTTGGGCGTCGAGATGATCGTGCCCCCGGTGTTGTGCTGCGCCAGCCACCGGCCTGCCGCGGCGACCCGGTGGCTGAGCAGCTCGCCCGCGGACCGGTCGCTGGCCCTCACCGCGTGGCCCGTCTGGGCGAGGAGCATCACCGCGGCCAGGATGCCGGCTACCGCGGCCGCCAGGGCCGGCGCCGTCCGGGAGACGGCACCACGGATCGGCAGCGAACGGACAATGAGCCCGATGCCGAACGCCGCCATGACCGCAAGGGGCGCGCCGAGGTCCCGCTCGAACCGCTGCGGGAACCCATCCAGCGACGTCCGGCTGCCCAGGTACATCACGACGCACCAGGCAACAACGGTCGCCGCGGTGAGCACCTGGGCCGGCCGGCGCAGCCAGCGCAGGCTCACCGCGAGCGCGGCGACCCCGAGTATCCCGAACCACACGATGGGCGGCCCGAGTTCCTTGAGCAGCGCTCCCTGGGAGGCGGGAGCCTGGCTGCCGAGCACGATGGACACCGCGCCGCCCGTGGACGACTTGCCGCCGAGGATCCCGCCGGGGTTATAGACGTAGATCGCATAGCAGGCCGCCAGCACCGCCACCCCGGCCAGCGACAGCAGCAGCGCCCTGGTCTCGGGGCGGTGCCGCCCGCGCAGCAGGTACGGCAGGCAGATCAGCGCCACCAGGACGAAAAGCACCGCCGCATACAGGGTGGCGACCGAGTGGTAGAACACCGCGGAGGCGCCCACCACGGTCACCAGCACCGCCGAGCGCACCGTCGGTGCCTCGTAGACCGTGATCAGCGCCGCAACCGTCATCACCAGGAGGAAGAACGCGGAGATGAGGTCGGGGTAACGGCCCCCGGCGAAGCCGTTGAACGCGCCGGTCAGCACCAGGCCGGACAGCGCCGCCGCACCGAGCCCGTACTCCCAGCCCCACAGCCTGGTGGCCAGCGCGTACGCGCCGAGCGCGGTGACCACGAGCAGCATCGGTGCCAGCACGGGGAACAGCGCCAGCGGAGTAAGGCCCGCGAACCTGCAGATGACCGCGGTGAGCGCGGAGAACCCGGGCGGATAGATCAGGTAGCCGGGGTACTGGCCGTGCGCGAGCATCTGCTCGGCCATCACCGTGTGTGAGTACTGGTCCCCGCCGCTGACGTAGGGCCACTCGAAACGGACCACGCCGGAGTAGACGCGGCACGCGGTCAGCACCAGGATGACGGCCAGCCCACCGTCCCGCACCACCGGCAGCGGCAGGCCGAACGGCCGCGGGCCCGGCTCGGCCGCATTCGTTGCCCGCGCCGTCGCGGAGGCTGGCGGTGCCGGCGCTGGGGCAGGTTCGTGGTGCCCGGCCACGCCGGGACCGGAGTCCGATGGCCCCGCCGAAGCGGCGGACGCCGGGGACGCGGGCTCCGGCGCGGGCGGTGGCGCCGGCAGGAACCCGGTCGCTCCCGGGGACGGTGCCGCCGGGGAATCCGCGGGCTCGGCGGGGCGGTGCCACGCCATCAGGGCACCACCGACGATCAGTGCGATCGCGATGACCGCGAGCACCAGGACCGGCGGGCGGCGGGCGGGCATCATCAGCAGGCCTAGGGCGATCGCGACCGCGACCAGGCCGAGAACCCGCGGATCCCGGGCTGGTTCGGGCATCCGCAGCACCGGGGCCGCCGTCCCGGGGGCCGGGCCCCTGCGCCAGTAGACGAACAGGCCAGAGCCGAACACGATGAGCACCGCCGCCAGCGCGACCCAAAGCGCGACGCCGCCGCGCGTGGCCCTGGCGAGGATCACCGCGACGGTCGGTACCGAGGCCATCGAAATCCCGGTGGACCAGGCCAGCCGCTCACCCAGCCCACTGGTCGGCCGCAGCACCGCGGCCCAGAAGTACCCGGGCAGCACGGCCCCGGCCGCTCCGGCCAGCAGCGCGCGGATCAGGTCCGCTACCACGAGACACCGCCGAAAATTAGGTCGGACGCCGGGCACATGCCAGGCCCGGCAACCGACGAGCACCGAAGAAGACGCACCGTACCTTATGCGGTCAAGCTTGCGGTGGGTGCGCTTTTACCGCGTGCTTTGCGCAGGCCGCAAGTATGCCGCCCGTTCCACGAGCCGGTAGCCACGCGCCTGTCTCCGCCTACCGCCTGCCAACCAGGATCGTTTGTGATGGTTGGCGCAGCCATGACAAAAAGAATGTAGTGGTTGCGCCAACCATCACAATTACCCCGCCCCGCCCCGCGGCGTGGGCGGGCCGGGGGCGGAGGCTTAGTCGGCGGTGTCGAAGTTGACCGAGCTGTAGGCGCGCAGCTTCCAGAGTTGGTGCTCGCTGGTGATGGTCCTGGTCGTGCCCGAGCGGGCCCGCATCACCAGGGAATGCGAAATCGCGCCGCCGGCCCGGTACCTGACGCCGTTGAGCAGCTCCCCGTCGGTGATCCCGGTGGCGGCGAAGAACGCGTCCTCGGAGGCGACCAGGTCGTCGGTGGTGAGCACCCGGGACAGGTCGTGCCCGGCGTCGAGGGCCCGCTGCCGCTCCGCGTCGTCGCGCGGTGCCAGGCGGCCCTGGATGACCCCGCCCAGGCACTTGACGGCACAGGCGGCGATGATGCCCTCGGGCGTGCCGCCGATGCCAAGCAGCAGGTCAATCCCGGTACCGTCGCGTGCCGCCATGATCGCTCCGGCCACGTCGCCGTCGGTGATGAGCTGGATCCGCGCTCCCGCCGCGCGGACCTCGGAGACCAGGTCCGCGTGCCGCGGGCGGTCCAGGATGACCACGGTCACGTCCTGCGGCGAGCAGGCCTTGGCCTTGGCGACCTTGCCGATGTTGTGCGCGACCGGCGCCTCGATGTCCACCACGTCTGCCGCGGCCGGCCCGGTGACCAGTTTGGACATGTAGAAGACCGCAGACGGGTCATACATCGAGCCCCGTGCGCTGACGGCAAGCACCGAGATCGCGTTCGGCATCCCGTTGGCGGTCAGCCGGGTGCCGTCGATCGGGTCCACCGCGACGTCGACGGCGGGGCCACTGCCGTCCCCGACCTCCTCGCCGTTGTAGAGCATTGGGGCGGCGTCCTTCTCGCCCTCGCCGATCACCACCACACCGTTCATCGAGACAGTGTTGATCAGCGTGCGCATCGCGTTCACCGCGGCACCGTCGGCGCCGTTCTTGTCGCCCCGGCCCACCCACCGTGCGGCGGCCATGGCGCCGGCCTCGGTGACCCTGACCAGTTCCATGGCGAGGTTGCGGTCCGGCGCCTGCCGGGGCGGCTTCGGGGGCTCGGTTACCGTGAACCCCGGCTCGCCTGGGATGCCGTCGGTCTGATCAGTCATGGCCGCCTTCCGTCAGAAACGAACACCTCAGAACGGCGCGGCGGGCTCGCTCGGCCCCGCCTCGTCCGCCGATGCCGCGGTCAGCCGGGCTCGGGCGCCTTCAAGCCACTCTGAGCAAATGGTGGCGAGCCGCTCACCCTGTTCCCAGAGTTCCAGCGACTCCTCCAGGGTGAGTCCCCCGCTTTCAAGCCGCCGGACCACGTCGGCGAGCTGATCGCGCGCCGTCTCGTAAGGGACCGGGGAAGCAGCCTCCGTCACCCCGCCAACCTAGCCGGCGGTGCCCCGGCCGGACCTGAAGCTGGAGGTCAGGCCTTGGTGTCCTCGTCGGCGGTGACCGAGAGCTGGTCCTCGGCGAATCGCACGGTCAGCCGTTCGCCGGGGCTGACACCGGTGGCGCTGCGGACCACGCCGCCGCCCGGCCGCTGGACGATGGCATAGCCACGCTTCAGGGTCGCCGACGGCGCCAGCGCGAGCAGCCGGGCACGCAGATGACCCATGTCATCGGCGGCGCGGTCAAGGTCGGCGGCCAGGGCGCGGCGCCCCCGCTCGGTGAGCGCGGTCACATGCTCCTGCCGGCGGTCGATGTCGCGTATCGGATCGGCCAGTACCGGGCGGGATCGCATAGCGTCCAGCCAGGCTCGTTCCCGGTCCAGCCGGCCCGCGACGATCCGGTACGCGCGGGCGCGCAACTGGGCGATCAGAGCAAGCTGCTCCGTCACGTCCGGCACCACCCGGCGGGCCGCGTCGGTCGGCGTGGACGCCCGGACATCGGCGACCAGGTCGAGCAGCGGGGTGTCTTGTTCGTGGCCGATCGCGCTGACCACCGGGGTGCGGCAGGCGGCCACGGCGCGGAGCAGCGTCTCGTCGGAGAACGGCAGGAGGTCCTCGATCGACCCGCCGCCCCTGGCAATGATGATCACGTCCACGGCGGGGTCGGCGTCCAGGCGCGAGAGCGCGTCGGTGACCTCGGAGACCGCGAAGGCGCCCTGGACGGCTACCTGCTCGACCCGGAACCGCACCGCGGGCCAGCGCCGGGCCGCGTTTTGCTGCACATCCCGCTGGGCCGCTGAGTCACGCCCGCAGATCAGGCCGATGCATCCGGGCAGGAACGGCAGCCGCCGCTTGCGCTCCGCCGCGAACAGCCCTTCGGCGGCCAGCGCACGCCGCAGCCGCTCCAGCCGTGCCAGCAGCTCACCGATGCCCACGGCCCGGATCTCCAGCGCGGCCAGCGAGAACGACCCGCGGGCCACGTTGAACTCGGGCTTGGCCCATACCACCACGCGGGCGCCCTCGGTCGGTGCCGGGTCCGCCGCGTCCAGCACGGTGCGGGCGCATATGACCCGGACCGACACCGCGGCCACCGGATCCCGCAAGGTCAGAAACGCGGTGTTGCCGCGCTTGGTCAGCTCGGCGATCTGGCCTTCGACCCAGATCCGGCCCAGCCTGCCCACCCAGTCGCCGATCAGGCGAAGCGCGGTGCGAACCGGAACGGGTGAGTCAGCGGAGGTCTGCAGCGGCATGGCAACACCACAATGGCATGCCGCCGCCCCGCGGCGCGTTAACCGGCGCTGATCTTCGCCAGGCGCCGCTCAAGCATGGTGACCACCGGCTCCCGGCGCGCGTGCTCCTTCTCGTAGGCAAGCATCGCCTCGATTGCCGGCGCGTCGAGTACCCGCAGCCGGGCACGCAGGGAGGCGATCGAGAGGTCGTCGTAGCCGGGCAGCGGCGGCGCCTGCGGGGCCGGCTTCGCCTCTGCCGCCCGTGGTGCGGCCACGCTCTTGGCCGCCTTCGCGGCGCGCGGGGCCTTCGTGTCCGGCGTGGTCTTGGCGGCTCGCGCCGTCTTCGCGGCCGGTGTGGGCTTAGCGGTGGACGCGTCCTTGGCAGCGGGGGCGGCCTTGGCAGGGCGCGAAGTCTTCGTGGCGGACGTGGCCTTGGCGGTGGAGGTGGTCATTGCGGTCACCGGGCCATGGGTCGCCTGTGCCTCGCGGACGGCCGAATGTCCCGCGACGGCGGGCTCGGTCCACGTGGCCCCGTTCCGTGGCGGTGCCGGGGCTCGCTCCTGTGCCCGGTCCGGCGTCCAGACCTGTTCGGTCGCCCGGGCGCGGACCTTGTCGGCGGTCAGCAGGATCTGGCCGATCCCCGCGAAGACCGCTCGGAGCACAACCACGGGAGCCTCTTTGATGCGGTCATTGACCTGCGGGATTGGCATAGCGGTTCTCCTGGCATGCGGATCTGCGTCTCCGCTGGCGGGGGTGCGCCGCCTGCGTTGCGTGCGTTCATTGTCTCTTCCCGTCCCGTTCACCGCAGCAGGGGTCCGGGAGTTTGTACGGATAAAGGCACCAGTCAACCGCATCCCCCACGGCGGGGGACAGAGGCCCGGTACCGCTCACCTACCATGAGAGGCATGCCTGTCAAGACCCGGCGTGTCCTGCTCGCCAAGCCCCGCGGTTACTGCGCGGGGGTCGACCGGGCGGTGCAGACGGTCGAGGTGGCACTCGAGTTGTACGGGGCCCCCGTCTACGTGCGCAAGCAGATCGTGCACAACTCCCACGTGGTCGCGTCTCTGGAGGCCCGGGGCGCGGTCTTCGTGGAAGAGGCCGAGGAGGTCCCGGAGGGCGCGGTGGTGGTGTTCTCCGCGCACGGGGTGGCGCCACAGGTCCGCGAGGATGCCCGCAAGCGCGGCCTGCACACGATCGACGCAACCTGCCCGCTGGTCACCAAGGTGCACAACGAGGCTCGGCGGTTCGCCGCCCAGGGCTACGACATCCTGCTCATCGGGCACGAGGGGCACGAGGAGGTTGTCGGCACCACGGGCGAGGCGCCTGAGCACATCCACCTGGTAGACGGCCCGGAGCAAAGCGCGAGCGCCCAGGTGCGCGACCCGGCCAAGGTCGCCTGGCTGTCCCAGACCACGCTGTCGGTGGACGAGACCCAGCAGACCGTCGCCGCGCTGCGGCAGCAGTTCCCGCTCCTGCTCGACCCGCCCAGCGACGACATCTGTTACGCCACGCAGAACCGGCAGGCCGCGGTCAAGGCCATTGCCAGCCAGTCGGACCTGGTCCTGGTGGTCGGCTCCACGAACTCCTCCAACTCGGTGCGCCTGGTGGAGGTGGCCCGCGACGGCGGCGCCGGTGCCGCGTACCTGGTGGACGACGCCTCGGCGCTGCGGCCCGAATGGCTGGAGGGCGTGAGCACGGTCGGGCTGACCAGCGGGGCATCGGTTCCTGAGGGCCTGGTGGAGGGCATGCTCGCCCGGCTCGCCGAGAGCGGCTTCGACCAGGTCGAGGAGGTCGAGGCGGTGCCGGAGCGGATGCAGTTCGCCCTGCCACACGAACTGCGCCGTGCCCGGGTGGACCGCGAAAGCTAGCGCCCGGTCAGCCGGAACGCAGTTCCCGGCACAGCTCCTGGATGCACCCCGGCAGGCCGCGGATCCACGTGATGATCACCGTGAGGACCATGCCCGCGGCCAGCCACGGCGCCACGCTCGCGAGCGTGACCACGCTGCCCACGACGACGGACATGACCAGGCCACCCGGCCCCGTCATCGCACTGACGAGGATCACCGCAGCCAGGAAGAGCAGCGGCGGGCTGACCACGACGGTGAACAGGGCGGCGGTCGCGGCATAGCGGGCGGCGAGCACACAGCCTGCCACGAAGGCCAGGCCGGCCAGCACGGCCCAGCCCAGCCACGCGGCCAGCAGCAGTCCGATAAGGAACACCCCGGCCATGGCCGCCACGGCTCCCCGCTCGGTAAGCCGTGGTCCTTTGCCGGCGGCACGCTCGGGTGGACCGGTTACGGGCCCGCGCCCAGTGAGCCCTGCTGGCCGGTCGGTGGCAGGCTTGGGCGGACTGCTCGCGGCCACGCGCTCGCGTAGCCCGGCTGCCGGGCCAGCAGCCTGCAAGGGCCGCCCGCTAGGTAGCGGTGCCATTGCTGTGGACCATGAACAGCTGGGCCGGTGAGCCCTCGGCCGCGGTAGCTTCGGTCAGTTCGGGCGGAGACGCGGTCGCCGGCTCCACTGCCTGGGTAGGCGCCGCCGAGGTCAGTGCGGACGGGGCGGTCTCCGTCGCCCGTGCGGGGACGACCGAAGCGGTCAGTTCCGGCGCGGACAGCAGCCGGGAGGTCTCCTCCACGATCCGCGGTGCCTCCTGGGTGTCCTCGACCAGGCCGAGTTCGGCGAGCCGGCGGGCGCTCACCAGCACCCGGCTCTCCAGCGAGCCAACGGTCTGGTTGTAGGCGGTCACCGCGCCGGTCAGCGCCTTGCCCACCCGGTCCATGTGCTGGCCGAGGCCGGAGATCCGGTCGTAAAGCTCCCGTCCCGCCTCGAAGACCGCCCGGGCGTTCTCCGACAGCGCCTCCTGCTGCCAGGCGTACTGCGCGGTGCGCAGCAGCGAGACCAGGGTGGTCGGGGTGGCGATGTGCACCCGGCGGCCCATGGCGTGCTCCAGCAGGCCGGGATCGTGCTCAAGCGCCGGGGCGAGGAACGCCTCGCCGGGGATGAACAGCACCACGAACTCCGGTGCGGTTGGCAGCGCGGCCCAGTACGCCTTGGCGCCCAGCCGGTCCACGTGCTCGCGCAGGTGCCGGGCGTGCGCGGTGAGCCGAGTTTCGCGCACGGTCTCGTCGGTGGCCTCGGCGGCTTCGAGGTAGGCCGCGAGCGAGACCTTGGAATCCACCACGATGTGCTTGCCACCGGCCAGGTGGATCACCATGTCCGGGCGCAGTTGCCCGTCGCTGGTGGCCACCGTTGCTTGCTCGTCGAAGTCGCAGCGGGCGCTCATGCCGGCAAGCTCGACCACGCGGCGGAGTTGCATCTCGCCCCAGCGGCCGCGCGCCTCGGGCCGGCGCAGCGCGGTGACCAGGGCGTGGGTCTGCTGCTTGAGCTCGTCGGAGCTGCGCCTGGTGATGGTCATCTGCTCGGCGAGCGCGGCGTGCGACGCGGCGCGCTGCGCGTCCGACTCGCGCAACTGCGCCTCCACCCGGGTCAGGGTCTCCTTCAGCGGCCCGACCAGGCCCTCCACGGCGGCCTTACGGGTCTCGAGCTCGCCTGCGGCCCGGGCGTTCGCGGCGCTGAACCGGCCCTCCGCCATCTCAAGGAACCGGCGGGCGCTCGCGTCGAGCGCCTGCGCGGACAATGCCTGAAACCGCTCCGCAAGCTGCCCGTCGACCAGGGCCGTCCGCTGCTCCGCTGCCCGGGCGCGCTCGTCCGCCGCGCTCGCCCGTGCCACCAGGTCCGCCGCGGCACCTGCC
>Ga0318524_10000764_pt1 | contig 11420 bp, 8 predicted proteins | sample GRESIP052b4f22_FD_203685 | JGI IMG/M metagenome (GOLD analysis project Ga0318524, IMG submission 203685) | Tropical soil microbial communities from Luquillo Experimental Forest, Puerto Rico - GRE.SIPMG.052b4f22 | ecosystem: Environmental > Terrestrial > Soil > Tropical forest > Bulk soil... | reverse complement strand
GGCCTAACGAGTCGAAGGTGATGAACATCATCGGCGAGGTCGAGGGCAAGACCTGCATGCTGGTCGACGACATGGTCGACACGGCCGGCACGCTGTGCCAGGCCGCACAGGCGCTGAAGGAGGCGGGCGCCGAGAAGGTGGTGGCCTACATCACCCACCCGGTGCTGTCGGGCAGTGCGGCGGAGCGGATCTCGAAGTCTCACCTCGATGAGCTCGTGGTGACCGACACGATTCCGCTCAGCCCCGCGGCGCGCACCGCCGGACGCATCCGCCAACTATCGGTGGCGGAGCTGCTGGCGGAGACCATCCGCCGCATCCTCGATGAGGGTTCGGTGAGCTCGCTGTATGTTGATTGATTGGGCAAAAGTCGCCTGCGGCGCTTTTGCCGGAGATTGCCTCGTTGCCGGCGGCAAAAGGCGTGACTTTTGCCGCCTGCGCATGAGGCGATGGTTTTGGGTTGTGCGGGCTTGGTCGCGAGCCGGCACTTGAGTCAGGTAATCAACGGAGAGTTATGTAATGCGTATTTCATTCACCTTCGGCGCGGACCTCCGCGCGGCGCATGGCAAGGGTGCGAGCCGCCGCCTGCGTCACGCCGGCAAGGTCCCCGCCATCCTCTACGGCGCCCACCAGGACGCACAGCCGCTGGTGCTCGACCAGCAGAACCTGCTGACGATGATCGGCGATGAGCGTTTCTATTCCTCGATAGTGCGGCTGAAGATCGGCGAGGGCACGCAGGAAGCCATCGTCAAGGACGTGCAGATGCACCCGGCGAAGAACCTGGTGGTGCACGTCGACCTGCAGCGCGTGATCGAGAACGAGCGCATCCGTATTCGCCTGCCGATCCACTTCAAGGGCGAGAGTGTCTCCCCCGGCGTGAAGACGCAGGGCGGCGTCGTCTCGCACATGCGTGCCGATGTCGAGGTGAGCTGCCTGCCGAAGGATCTGCCGGAGTTCCTCGAGCTGGATCTCTCGGGCATGAGCCTGAATGACACCAGGTTCCTCGCCGACATCCCGCTGCCCGCGGGCGTCGCGATCCCGGAGCTCACCCAGCGCAACGCGCCGGTGGTGTCGATCCACGCACCGCGTGCCGAGGAGCCGGAGCCGGTGGCCGCCGAGGCCGCGGCGGCCGTACCGGCCGAGGGTGCAGCGGCGGCTCCCGCAGGCGCCCCGGGTGCCGCTCCCGGCGCTCCGGGTGCTGCGCCGGGCGCGCCGGCTGCGGGCGCGGCAGAGGCCAAGAAGGGCGAGGAGAAGAAGGAAGGCGCTGGCGGCAAGAAGGAGGGCGGCAAGAAATAGCCGCACACTCGGCAGCACAGTTCGTCCGCCGGCCGCTTCGGAAGCTACCGAACGCGGCCGGCGGCGTTTTAAGCAGGACGTGAATCCCTATGGCAGGTGAGCCGCTCAAGTTGATCGTCGGACTCGGCAACCCGGGTACCGAGTACGCGCGCACGCGGCACAACGCCGGTTTCCGGTTCGTCGACGAGCTGGCGCGCCGACACGGCGCGCTGTTCCGCAGCGAGCCGCGCCACCGGGCGGAGCTCGCACGCGCACGCGTCGGCGCGAGCGAGCTGTGGCTGCTGAAGCCGATGAACTACATGAACCGCAGCGGCGATCCGGTGCGCAGCGTCGCCTCCTTTTACAAGGTGCCGCTCGCGTCGATCCTGGTCGCCTACGACGAGCTCGACTTTCCGGCCGGCGTCGTGCGGCTGCGCCAGGGCGGCGGCGCCGCCGGCCACAACGGCATGCGCGATGTGATCGCGCAGATGGGCGATGGGTTCTGGCGGCTGCGCATCGGCATCGGCCACCCGGGTGATCGCTCGCAGGTGCTCGACTACGTGCTCGGACGCCCGACGGCGGTGGACGCACAGCTCACCGAGGAGGCGATTGGCGCGGCGGCCGATGCCATGCCGGTGCTGCTCACCGAGGGTGCGCAGATCGCCATGAACCGCCTCCACAGTCGCGATCCCGTGCCGGCTGCACCCGCGGCGCCGGCCAACTCCTGACGATCCGGAGATTTCCGCCCCATGCCCATCCGCTGCGGCATCGTCGGCCTGCCGAACGTCGGCAAGTCCACTCTTTTCAATGCGCTCACGCGCGCACAGATCGCGGCGGAGAACTATCCGTTCTGCACCATCGATCCGAATGTGGGCGTGGTGCCGGTGCCGGATCCGCGCCTGGCACAGCTCGCAGAGATCGCCCGGCCGGAGAAGGTCGTGCCGACCACCGTCGAGTTCGTCGACATCGCGGGCCTCGTGGCCGGCGCCTCGCAGGGCGAGGGTCTCGGCAATCAGTTCCTCGCGCACATCCGCGAGGTCGATGCGATCGCTCACGTGGTGCGCTGCTTCGAGAGCGGCGACGTCGTCCACGTTGCCGGCCGGGTGGATCCGATCGCAGACGTCGAGGTCGTCGACACCGAGCTGGCGCTTGCGGATCTCGCGACGCTCGAGAAGGGACTCGAGCGGGCCACGCGCGCCGCGAAGAGCGGTGACAAGGACGCGATCCGCCGCCGCGCGCTCTTCGAGCGCGTCAAGCTGCAGCTCGATGCCGCGAAACCGGTGCGCGCGCTCACGCTCACCGACGAGGAGCGGCGCGACCTGCGTGAGCTGCAGCTGCTGACCTCGAAACCGGTGATGTACGTTGCCAACGTCGCCGAGCACGGTTTCCTCAACAACCCGATGCTCACCACGCTCGAGCAGCACGCGGCCGCCGAAGGCACCCTGGTGGTGCCGGTGTGCGCCGCCATCGAGGCGGAGATCGCCCAGCTCGATGAGGGCGAGCGCGCCGAGTTCCTCGCCGAGCTCGGTCTCAAGGAGCCGGGACTCAACCGCGTGATCCGCGCAGCTTACCGCCTGCTCGGGCTCGAGACCTTCTTCACCGCGGGACCCAAGGAGGTGCGCGCCTGGACGGTGCGCATCGGCGCGACGGCCCCGCAGGCAGCCGGCGTCATCCACACCGACTTCGAGCGTGGCTTCATCCGTGCCGAGGTGATCGCGTTCGCCGACTACCTCGCCGGCAAAGGCGAAGCGGGCGCGAGGGACGCCGGCAAGCTCCGCCTCGAGGGCAAGGAGTATGTCGTCCAGGAGGGCGACGTCATGCACTTCAGGTTCAACGTGTGAGCCTGGATCAGGCGCAGTTCGAAGCCCTCGCGGAGCGTTGGGCGCGCCTCGCGCAGAGCTCACCGCGCGCCTACCGCTGGCGCGTCTACGCGCTCGCGGTGCTCGGTTTCGCCTTCTTGTTCCTGTTGGTGCTCGCGCTGCTGGTGCTGCTCGCGATCTCGGTCGCGATTACCACCCGGGTGTTCGGTGCGGTGAAGCTCGTGCTGTTGGTCGGTGCACTGTTGCTCGTCGTGCTGCGGGCGCTGTGGGTGCGCCTGCAGCCCCCCGAAGGCGAGCCGATCACGAGAAACGAAGCGCCGCAGCTGTTCGCACTGCTCGACAGGCTGCGCTCACGACTCGACACCCCACCGGTGCATCGGGTGTTGGTCACCGCAGACTTCAACGCCGCCGTCACGCAGGTTCCGCGGCTCGGAGTGTTCGGCTGGCACCGCAACTACCTGTTGCTGGGATTGCCACTGATGCGCTGCCTGTCCGCCCAGCAACTCGAGGCGGTGCTGGCGCACGAGCTCGGGCACCTCTCGCGCGGCCACGCACGCGTCGGCAATTGGATCTACCGCCTGCGGTTGAGCTGGTACCGCCTGGACCAGGCGCTGGAGAAAAAGCCGCAGTGGGGATCGGGCGCGATCCGCGGCTTGCTGCGCTGGTATGCTCCTTACTTCAACGCCTGCTCCTACCCACTGGCACGCAGCAACGAGTTCGAGGCGGATGCTGCGTCGGCGCGGCTCACCTCGAGGCAGGCCGCGGCGCAGGCGCTGACCAACATCAGCGTGATGGCGGGTTACCTGAGCGAGCGCTACTGGCCCGGAATCCATGCGGGGGCTAAAAATACCGCGCAACCCGCCTTCGGCCCCTTCAGCGGCTTCAGTACGCCGGCGCCCTCCGAAGTGAGCGCCGCGGACACGCAGCGCTGGCTGACCGGGGCACTGGCGCGACCAACGACCTATAGCGATACGCACCCCTGTCTCAAGGAGCGCCTGCAGGCGCTCGGCGCCGAGGCGCAGATCGCGTTGCCCGCTGCCGATGCGGCCGCGGACCGCCTGCTCGGCGAGCGGTCTGCGACTGTCGCCAATAAGTTCGATGCGCGCTGGCGTGAGCGGGTGCAGACCTCCTGGAAACAGGCTTACGAACATACCCAGAAGAGCTGGGCCAGGCTCGCTGAGCTGCGTGAGCGAGCCGCGCGCACCTCGCTCGCGACAGCCGAGAGTATCGAGCGCGCAAATCTCGAGGAGGAAGTGGGGGAGGGGGCGGCTCGCGCGCTCGCGCTGCGGCAGGCGCTGGTACTCAGCGAGCCGGACTCGGATCCCGCGCGCTTCGTGCTGGCCCGCCAGTTGCTGCTGCAGGATGACGCGGCCGGCGTCGCGCTCATGGAAGCCGTGATCGAGAAGGAACCCGACGCCGTCATGGCGGGCAGCGAGTTGCTGCGGGACTACTGGGGGCGCCGCGGTGAGACCGACAGCGCGCGGCGCTGGCACCAGCGCGCCGTCGAGCGCTCGCAGCAGATACAGGAAGGAAAGCGGGAGCGCGAGCGCCTCGTCGAGGGTGACGTGTGGCTGCCGCACGGCCTCGACGCCGCAGTGCTCGAGACCCTTGTCGCGCGGCTCAGGCAGATCGAGGGTCTGCGCCGGGCCTACCTGGTGCGCAAGCGCGTCACCTACCGGCCCGACGTGCCGCTCTACGTGCTCGGCTTCAGCGCGACCAGCCTGGGATTCACTGGCAACGCCCGGACGCTCGCAGTCCTGCAGCACCTGCGTGACCAGGTGCAATTTCCGGGCGAGACGCTGATCATCAACGTCGGCACCGCGAACGACCGAATTGGACGGGAACTTCGCGCCATGGCGGGCTCGCGAATCCTGTGAATCCGCGGGAAAGCCCGCCCCGGCAGCCGTTTGACACTCCGGGGTGGTCGCCCCGACAATGCGCCCCCCTCGTGGAAAGGTAGCTCAGCTGGTTAGAGCACGGCACTCATAATGCCGGGGTCGAGGGTTCGAGTCCCTCCCTTTCCACCAACATTCTCAGACACTTGCGACGCTCCTCCCGACCGCACGATCGACAGTGCGGGAGATTTGCGGGAGGCGAAGCCACAGACCTTCTCCGAGGCGGCGATCAGATTACCGATGTCGGCCGCGGAGTAGTGGGTCGTGACGTGAGCCGCTTTGTGCCCGAGCAGGCTCTGGCGATCCTCGAACGACACGCCAGCCGCGCGCAGGCGATGGCCAAACGTGTGCTTGAGGTCATGAACACGGATGGACCGGAATCCCGCCGGGCACGGAGCGCCGAGCTCCGCCTCGTATCGCGCCGCCGCCCGCCGCCGCGCCGCCTTCCAGCCCGAGTTGTTCATCCGCAATTGTGGATGTCCCTCGTGAGTGAAGACGAACTCGTCGTGAACTCCGCGACACTCCTCGATCACGGACCTCGCGATCCGGTTCAGCACGACGTACCGATCGATCCCATTTTTCACGTGAGTCCCAGGGACGACGAAGACGGAAGTCTCGAGCTCAGGAACCCGAACCTCCCAACTCCATCGCAAGCTGCAGACCTCGTGCTCCCGCGTGCCCGTGTGAACCTTGAAGAGCGCCATCCGGGCGAGGTGCGGTGCCAATTCCGAGAACAACAGCCACTGCTCCTTCATCGAAAGAGGATAGGGAGTCCGTTTGTTGGGATGGCGCTGCATCTGTATCAAGGGTGCCGTATCCAACCAGGGTCGATCAGACTCATCTCGCCACAGCCGGGTGCACAGGTTCAGGATTCGCCTCACCACCGCCAAGTCGCGGTTCACCGTGCCTGGACTCCTGCCAGCCTCGAGTCGGTCCCGAATGAACGATTGCAGGGTGCCGTGATGGACCTGCTGGACGGTCAGCTCGCCAATGTACGTATCCAACACCGCCAGCGCCCTTGCATCCCGCTCGAGACTTCGCTTGTGCTGGTTTTCCTCCAGGAACCGGGTGGCCGCTTCTCGGAAAGTGCGTGGCTTGCGAATGCCGAAGAACCGAGTTGCCCTGACCTCCTCGAGCCGTCGCGAGAGAATCGCTACGGCTTGCCGGAGATCGCCTGTGCCAGTGCTCTCGCAAATGCGCGTTCCGTAGAAGTCTTTGTCGATGTGCCAGACCGCACCACGGAGGGTGAGGCCCGGCGGTTTACGTTGTCCCATGACTCTCTCCTTTCGGCTAAAGCCGCGGGACGCCCGTTGCGTCGGACATAGTCCTCTGCCCACGCATCAAGTTCAAGGCGGTCGAAGGCAATACCTTGCTTGCCAATCGGGACGTTCGTGACGTGTGGACGAACCTCGCGGTGGAAGCGATTCTTATCCATGCCGAGATAGAGCGGTGCATCCCGTAGCCGGATGAACCGCGGAATGAGAGCGGCAGCGGACTTGACCGGTGAATCCAGTTTGGCGGTGGTCATTCTGGTCGAGTCGCCATTTGCGTAACCCGGGCAAATATCCCAAGGGGCGAACTTCCACCGCTGGCATAGCATGGACCAGGAGATTGAGGGTGTCTGCCGAAGTATGTGTCCAGTTTGCGTCGATACCTCGACGGTGGCGGTCGCGAGGATCGCGGTAAAGGACGGCGGCGGTGGTCGGCCGAGTTTCTAGCGTTTTTTCGTACAAACTTCGACGAAGGTCCGCAGGCGATCCCCGCCGGCTGTCGTGACCTGCACCGGGGGAAAAGCTCCGCTGGCCGCGACGCCACGCTCGAGGGCAACCTCCGGGATTGCGGCGTTAAATGTCAGGTGACCCAGGAACGTTGTGATGCTGAGGTGGCAGGAGGCGGCCAACTCCCGCTACAGGCGGGATCGAGATGCACCCCTCCTGAACGGACAATCGCGCGGGCGCTCGATCTACCGCTAACGCCCAGGTCTGTCCCGCCGCACGGACTGGTTGACGCCGCTCCCAACCGCACGACTACCACGGAGTCTTCGAGTCCGATTGCGGACTGGACGATTCCCTGCGGCGTCGTCCACCTTGGAGTTCCAGTACTCCACGTACGCCTCGTAGGCCCTGGTAGAGGTTAGAAAGGCCACATGCTGGAGGCAGCGGATTCGGTACGCGAGAATGCTCGGCACGCCCTCGAGCCGTGCCTTCGCTACTCGGTGATGGCCGTCGATGAGGTTGTAACGGCCAGGGGCGATCTCCGCGTGGATGACCGGACGCGTCAGGTCCGCTGCGATCACAGCCAGCTTATTCAGCCCTGCGCTTTTGCCGGCGGGCGGAATGTCGTCAAGCGCGACGAGTTCGGGACGAAATCGTCCCGCAGCGCCGATGTAGGCCGAGAGTCGGGTGATATTGAATTCGAAAATCCCATTGGGATAGATCTCGTCACCCTCCAGCGCCTGGCACGGCAGAAAGCAAGGGTCGACATGGAGCCGCACCGACACGGGATCAGGGCAGGGTAGACTCGGCATCCATGTGGTCCCGGAAGATCCTGTGATGAGCCCACGAAGGACCCAGGTGCCCCACGTCGAGCCGGCGCCCCCATTATCACCCATCGATCCCGATGCGGAGTGGTTACAGGGGCGTCTGGCTGCGGCTACCAAGGAGGAACTTGTCGCGCTGGTAGAGCGTCTGGCAAGCAGTTCCGAGGAGCTGGCGGCGCGCATCGACTATCTGACCGACCCGAGCGCGGCCGCAAAGGCATTGCAGCGACGTATCGGTGCCATACGCAGTGGCAAGCGGTTCATTGCCTACGCTGACGCCCCTGAGGTCGCTGCCGAGATCGCGACCATCGCCGAGGACATCCGTTGCGATGTTCTTCCGAGGGACGCGGAGAAGGCGGCTGCGCTCGCCGAGAAGCTCTTCTGCCTCGACCAGGTGATCTTCGATCGAGCGGACGACTCGGACGGCCTCATCGGCGATGAGCTGCGTGCGGCTTGTGTGCTCTGGCTCGATGCAGCCGCGGCGGTACGCGCGACGAAAACGGACCACGGTACGAATTGGCCGGTCGTGCTCTACGATTTCTATCAAGCCAATGACTACGGGGTTCGGGAGCCGCTACTCGAGCAGGGGCATCGTCTATTGCGTGAGGAGGAGCTGCGGGCCCTGGCGACACGCTTCGAGGACGATGCGCGACGGACGATGGACGCTGAGAAGGCTGGCAAAGTCGAGCCCCACCGTGTGTTCGGATCTTCCTGTGCCATGGGACTCGTGGCCCGCGCACTCCGCGACCCGAAGCTCTACGAGCAGTCGATCCTTGTGCATTCGGCGGAGCCGAACGGCTTACAGGCGAACGACATCGCCGAGCATTACCTCGCGTGTGACGATGGTGCGGGTGCGCTGCGCTGGCTCGGTGTCCCCTGCGGGGAGAACGCTCAATTCGAGCGTCTCCACTTGCTGGATCGGGCCTACGAATTGTTGGGGTATCTAGACCGGCAGATCGACATCCGCAGAGAGCTCTACCGGCAGGCGCCGGGAATTCACTCGTATCGAGCGCTGGAGGAGATACTGCCGACTGGCGAGCGCAGCGCATTCCGCGCCCGCGCCTGTCAGGATTCGAGAACCAGCCCGTTGCCCGCGGCGGCCGAGCTGCTGTTCGCGCTCGAGGAGCCCGCACTCGCGGAGCAACTGATCGTCGATCGGGCCGGGGAGCTGGACGGCCGCAACTACGTAATGCTGACTGCGCTGGTGAAAACGGCCAAGGCGAACGGTCGGCTGTTGGGCGCCGCCCTGATCTGGCGGAGTCTTATCAACGCCATTCTCACCCGCGGCTATGCCAAGGCGTACGGACACGCGGCGCGCTACCTTCTCGAGCTTCGCGCGGTGAGCGCGAGCATTGAAGATTATCGCGGTCACCCCTCGCACGAATCCTACGAGCGCGGCTTGCGGCTGGCACACGCTCGGAAGGCAAGCTTCTGGGGGCGGTTGAGCTCGACTTCAATCCCAGATTGAGTCGCTCAGGAAGTAGCCAGCTGTCGGTCTGTACCCGGAACAGGGATCGTTTCCGCTCTTCCGATGTGGCTCGGGTCGGCCAAGAGCAGACGCTGTTTATTTGGATGTGCTCCCCGAAAGCGGACGTCCACGCCCAGTGCTTGCGCGGCAGCACTTTACGTTGACGTGTCGGTATCCAGCCCAGTCTTTGCCCCCGGGGCCTCTTCAAGCTAAAAGTAGATCGGCTGGGTCCTAATGCCTGCTCCGGTCAAATCTGAGATGCCATCGACAAAAGCATTTGCGTTAACTCGTCTCGAAAGGCCTTGACTTCGGGATTCATTGTGGCGTTGGCGAACACTAACGCGGCAGTGTGGCGCTGCGGGTCCAAGGCCACAAAGGAGGTCGCGCCATCGTCATTGCCGATTTTCGTCGCCAAGTTGATGCCGTGATTTGAACGCAACTCCCACATTAGCGCCTGTCTGACAAATGGGTCATGTTCATCCACGGTGACAGGCTCGGGCGCCAGCATGGCGGACACTGTGCCTGGCTTTAGAATGGTCGCCCCACTTTGCGTAAATACTCGAAGTAGTTGGGCGAAATCGGCAGCGGACGTGACCAGCAGGCCGTCAGGCCAATCTGGATATGACGGGCGGGGAAGTAGCTTGAATTGTCCATTCTTAAACTCGTAAGGCTCGGCGAGCTGCTCGTTCTTCAAACCTTCGTAACGCCATGCGGTGTTTTTCATTCCGAGTGGAGCGAACAATCGACGTTTGCTGACGCTATCGAGGGGGGCAGGTCCGAGACGACCGACCAGGTAGCCTAGAAGCGCGTAGCCGACGTTGCAGTAAGCGAACGTCTTGCCGGGCATCGTGGAGAAGCAGCGATCAGGATCGTATAACTTGCCGGACGGCGCGAGGTACGAGATCAAAAAATCGCGAAGCTGAGACGGCGAGGTGGATGGATCCATCGAATACCATAGCTGATCCGAAATGCCTGATGTGTGGTTGAGCAACTGCCGAAACGTTATAGGGACGTCCGGATAGCGGGGATGCGATAGTGGAAAATCGAGGCGCGGGGCTACCGGGTCATCGAGCGCAAACGCTTCCTCCTCCCAAAGCATCATGAGGACCGTAGCGGTAACCACCTTGCCGACCGACGCGACATAGAAGGCGGTGTCCGCCTGGACGCGACGTGCGGCATCAACGTCGGCATAACCATAGCCCTTCGCGATCCATGTTCCGTCGCCTCGGACCATCGCAACAGCGAGACCCGGTGTGTGAGTGGCAGTTAGACCATGCTCAACAGCACGGTCCAAGTCCTTTAGCGAGGTTCGACCCACAGCGGCGTGCGCCAAGGCCCCCGGCTCGGCGAGCGTTCCGGCAATTAGGGCTAGCAAGGCCCTTCGATTCATATGTCGAAGACTCTCTTAGGCACGAACTTAGTCATGATGTGATCAGACTACATATGACGGGGATAAGGCTGTTCTGCCGTCAAGTTAGTGTTGCGAAACACCCGCTTGCAGATTCGTTCGAGCCCTGTTGATGACCTCACCAACGGTGGAAATCACGACCTGAGGCTTGAGGTCCAGAATTTCGCTGTGGCTGGAATCCACCATTTTGGTGGTGCCATCTGTTGACAGCGCCGCCAGCGCCGCATGGGCGCGCAGTTTTTCTGCATAAAAGGGCGGCCGTGCCGCGAGCGCATCAGCCGGCGTGCCAGGATAAGGCTCGGACGCTGTCAGTACTCGAATCGGGATGGAACCGTAGTTTCGCTCAGGGTTTACAACGATCTGCATACTGTGCGCGAACTCTTCATAAGTGGAAGCTTCCGTCATCAGGCGAGCCGGATTGCTGTTGAGTCGAATCAGGGCTGCGGTGAGGTCGGGCGGAAAAGACTGCGAGTAGTCGAAACAGTTGTCCGGGTCGGGCGATCCGATGCTGAGAACTCCGCTTCTCAGTTTGGCAGCGCATGTCTTAAGCAAGGCAATGGACTCGTCATTTCCCTCGTTCAGGAAGGCGGCATACCTGGGCGCCACGAGTCTTGCGCGTCTGTCTTGATCTGGAAGGGCGGGGTCTATGAGCACCATTCCGAGAACTTGCTGAGGGTGTCGGTCAGCAAAGAGCAGGGTCTCGTAACCACCCATAGAATGTCCTACCAGAATATACGGTCCATCGATTTTCGCTCTCTTAAGCGCTTCCTCTAAATCGGTTGTCGTGTGGCTGATATCTTGGGGCGCCGAACTCGGATCGCTGAAGCCGAAACCCGCTCTATCCCACGCGCACACTCGAGTCTTAAGTGCAATTGGTGCTTGAACCTTGCTCCAGGCCGCCGCCCAGTCGCCCAGACCAGCCATCAAAATAACTGCCGGCGATCCTTTGCCGAGGCAGAAGAGATGAATCTTGCGACCGTCCCGTAACTCAACGAGTCGCTGCGGCTTTGCATAGACG
>Ga0318524_10000763_pt1 | contig 11422 bp, 8 predicted proteins | sample GRESIP052b4f22_FD_203685 | JGI IMG/M metagenome (GOLD analysis project Ga0318524, IMG submission 203685) | Tropical soil microbial communities from Luquillo Experimental Forest, Puerto Rico - GRE.SIPMG.052b4f22 | ecosystem: Environmental > Terrestrial > Soil > Tropical forest > Bulk soil... | reverse complement strand
CTCCAGCCTGCGCCACGGCATGATCGGCAAGCGCCGCAGCCGCAAGCGCCGCCTCACCGGCATGACGTTGGTGGCGGCGGTCGATCAGCCGCGGGTGCTGCGCATGCTGGGCAAGCGCTAGCAACACCGTCCCCCACGTCACCCACACCCTCGGCCGCGCCGCCCCCGGGCTCACCGGGATCGGACGCGACGGGGCAGGAGGTCATACGTCATGCCACGCGCAAAGACCGTCGTTCCGGGCCGTGCCCGCCGCCGCAAGGTGCTCAAGGCGGCCAAGGGCAACTACAGCGGGCGGCGCAAGCTGTTCAAGTCCGCGCGCCGGGCAGTTCGCCTACGAGCACCGGCGCCTCAAGAAGCGGGACTTCCGCCGCCTGTGGATCACCCGCATCAACGCGGCCGCGCGGCTGAACGGGCTCTCGTACAACACGCTGATCTCGGGGCTCAAGCGCGCCAACATCGAGGTCAACCGCAAGCTCCTGGCCGACCTCGCGGTGCGCGATGCCGCGGCCTTCGCCCAGCTCGCGGAGGTGGCGAAGTCGGCGGTGGCATGAGCGGCCGTTGAACGAGCAACCGACGACCGCTCTGGGCGCGGGCGACCTCCCCGAGGCGTGGGAGCGGGGGGCGGGGCCGCTGCCCGCCGCCGCGGCCGCGCAGGTCGACGAGCTGCGCCGCATCGACGTGGGGTACGCGGGCTTCTTCCAGCGCGCGCTCCGCGGCCTGAGCGGGGCGCCGGACGCCGCGCAGCTCGGTGAGCGCGAGCTGCTGCTGCTGGGGCGCGAGCGCGGCATTCTCACCCGCCGGCTCGAGGCGATCCCGGGCCTCGCGATCGAGCAGCGCAAGGTGACCGGGCGCGCGCTCAACCTCATGAAGCGCTGGCTCGGCGAGCTCGCGGAGTCGAAGCGCGCGGCGCTGGAGCGCGCCACCGAGGCCGCGGGGGCGATCGACGTCACCCTCCCGGGCCGGCGCCCGTGGGTCGGGCACCGCCACGTCCTGGGCCAGATCCGCGACGAGCTGCTCGACCTGTTCCACGGCCTCGGCTACTCGGTCTATCTGAGCCCCGAGGTCGAGCTCGAGGAGTACAACTTCGCGCGCCTCAACTTCCCGCCCGACCATCCGGCGCGTGACGCCCACGACACCTACTGGGTCAACGATCGCGTGCTGCTGCGCACCCACACCTCGCCGGGCTGGGTGCGGGCGATGGAGCAGCGCAAGCCGCCGCTGCGGCTGGTGTTCCCGGGGCGCGTCTACCGCGCCGAGCAGGTCGACGCCAGCCACATGGACCAGTTCCACCAGCTCGACGGCCTGTTCGTCGACCAGGGCGTCAGCATGGCGGACCTGAAGGGCACGCTCAACACCTTCGCGCGTTCGATCTACGGCCAGGGGGTGAAGACCCGCCTCATCCCGATTTACTTCCCGTTCGTCGAGCCCGGCGCCCAGATGGACGTCTCGTGCGTCAACTGCGGCGGCAGCGGGCGCGTCCGCGAGCCGGGGGGCGAGCGCCGCTGCGCGGTGTGCCGCGGCTCGGGCTGGCTCGAGGTGCTGGGCGCGGGCATGGTTCATCCCCACGTGTTCAAGGCGGTGGGCATCGACTCCGAGGTCTACACTGGCTTCGCCTTCGGCATGGGCCTCGAGCGCATCGCGATGCTGCGCTATCACATCCCCGAGATCCGTCTGTTCCTCGAGAACGATCAGCGCTTCCTGCGCCAGTTCTGAGCGATGCGCGCACGCCGCCTCAAGGTATCGCTGGTCGCGGTCGTGGGGGTGGCGGCCGGGGTGTTCCTGGTTCCCACCCTGTGGTTCCGGCCCTGGGTCCCCGAGCACCTCTACATCCGGATCTTCGCCGAGTTCCTGTACCGCCACCCGCTGCTGATGACCGAGGTCGGACTGCCGGGGATCGACCCGCGGGGCGGCGAGCTCGACGACTTCTCGCCCCAGGCCCAGGAGCGCGAGGCGGCGTGGGTCGATCGCCAGCTCCACTATCTGCGGGCCTTCGATTTCGGCCGCATGTCGCCCGCCCAGCGCACCTCGGCCGAGGTGCTCGACTGGTTCCTGGCCGACCAGCAGGAGGGCCGGCGCTTCCTGTTCATGGACGATCCGGTCAACCAGTTCGCGGGCGTGCAGAGCGAGCTGCCGGCCTTCATGATCGGCTCGCACCCGCTGCGCCGCCCCGCCGATGCCGAGCGTTACATCTCGCGCCTGCGCCGCTTCGGCGTCGCGTTCGACCAGGTGATCGCCGGGCTCGAGCGCCGCGAGCGGCTGGGCATCGACCCGCCGCGCTTCGTCATCGAGCGCGTGCTCGCTCAGACCCGCGCCTTCATCGCGGTGCCGCCGGACTCGAACCCGCTCGCCACCCACCTGCGCGAGCGGCTGGCCGCCATGCCGGGGCTGGGCGACGAGCGGCGCCGCGCGCTGGCCGCGCGCGGCGGCGATGCGGTCCGCACCGGGGTGTACCCGGCCTACCAGCGCCTCATCGACCACCTGGCCGCGGCCGAGCCGCGGGCGCGCAGCGCCGACGGGGTGTGGGTGCTGCCCAACGGCGACGCCTACTACGCCCACCTGCTGCGCAGCCACACCACCACCGATCTGAGCCCCGAGCGCATCCACGCCCTGGGGCTCGCCGAGGTGGCCCGCATCCAGGGCGAGATGAGACGCATCCTCGCGGCGCAGCGACTCGACGCCCGCGACCCGGGCGCCGCCATGGAGCGGCTGGGTCGCGATCCGCGCTTCGTCTTCCCGCCCGGCGAGCGCGGCCGGGCGGCGCTGCTCACCCGCTACCGCGCCCTCCTCGCCGACGCCGGCCGGCGGCTCGATTCGCTGTTCGACCAGCAGCCGAGGGCGCGCCTCGAGGTCCAGCCGGTCCCGGCGTTCAAGGAGGTGACCAGCAGCGCGGCCTACTACGAGCCCGGGTCGCTCGACGGCTCGCGGCCGGGCGTGTTCTTCGCCAACCTGCACGATCCCGCCGCCACCCCGAGCTGGAGCATGCCCACGCTCGCCTACCACGAGGGCATCCCCGGGCACCACTTCCAGATCTCGACCGCCCAGGAGCTGCGCGGCGTGCCGATGTTCCGGCGCTTCATCCCGTTCACCGCCTACACCGAGGGCTGGGGTCTGTACGCCGAGCAGCTGGCGCTCGAGCACGGCTTCGAGTCCGATCCGTACGACCGGCTGGGGGCGCTCAGCGCCGAGCTGTTCCGCGCCGCGCGCCTGGTGGTCGACACCGGCATCCACCGCATGCGCTGGACCCGCGAGCAGGCGATCGACTACATGGTGAAGACCACCGGCGAGCCGGAATCGAAGATGATCCCGGAGGTCGAGCGCTACATCGTGATGCCCGGCCAGGCCTGCGCCTACAAGGTCGGTGAGCTGGAGCTGATCGATCTGCGGCAGCGCGCGATGGAGCGGCTGGGACCCCGCTTCGACCTGCGCGCCTTCCACCACGTGGTGCTCGGCAACGGGGCGGTGCCCTTGACCATCCTCGAGCGCCTCGTCGAAGATTGGATCGTGAGCCGGGAACGCTCCGGCGGCGCCGCGCGCCCGGTGCCCGCGAGAGGAGACGGATGAAGCTCCCGATGTCGTGGCTGCGCGAGTGGATCGAGGTGGGCGCCGAGGCCGCGGCGGTGGCCGACGCGCTGACGCGGCGCGGCTTCTACGTCGAGGGGCTCGAGGCCCGCGGCCGGAGCTTCCCGGGCGTGGTGGTCGCCCGGGTGCTGGAGGTGGCGCGCCATCCCAACGCCGACAAGCTGTGGCTGTGCCGCGTCACCGACGGCACCACCGAGCGCCGCGTCGTGTGCGGCGCCCCCAACGTCACCGCCGGGATGATCGCGCCGCTCGCCACCGTGGGGGCGAGGCTCCCGGGTGGCGTGGTGATCCGGAAGAGCCGGATCCGCGGCCAGGACAGCGAGGGCATGCTGTGCTCGGCGCGCGAGCTCGAGCTGTCCGACGATCACCAGGGCATCGTCGACCTGGAACGCTATTTCGGAGGCCGCGACGGCCTCGCTCCAGGGCGGCCGCTCGACGAGCTGCTGGGGCCCGCCGACACCGTGCTCGAGGTCGAGGTGCCGTTCAACCGCCCCGACGGGCTCGGGGTGGTGGGGCTGGCGCGCGAGGTCAAGGCGGCGCTCGACGGTCACTGGACCCCGGCCGCCCAGGGCTGGCTCAAGAAACGCTGGAGCGGGCGCTCGGATTTCGACCTCGAGCTCGAGGATCCCGAGGGCTGCCCGCGCTACATCGCCCAGGCCATCCACGGCGTCTCGATCGGCCCCTCGCCGGGCTGGCTGGTCCAGCGCCTCGAGGTCATGGGACAGCGCTCGATCAACAACGTGGTCGACCTCAGCAACCTGGTGCTGTTCGAGTTCGGCCAGCCGGTCCACACCTTCGACCTCGGGCAGCTCAACGGCCCCTCGATCCGGGTGCGGCGCGCACGCGCCGGCGAGACCCTGACCACGCTCGACGGCAAGCAGCGCACGCTCTCGCCCGAGGTGCTGGTGATCGCCGACCGCACCCGGCCGGTGGCGATCGCCGGGGTGATGGGCGGCGCCGACACCGAGGTGCGGTCGCCCGCGGACGGCGAGGCCCAGGGCGGCGCCGCCGGCGCGCGGGCCGCGACCACCCGCCTGCTGCTCGAGGTCGCCTACTTCCAGCCGGCGCGGGTGCGGCGCTCGTCGCGCGCGCTCGGGCTCTCGACGGAGGCCTCCAAGCGCTTCGAGCGCGGCGTCGATCCCGAGATCGGACCGGTGGCGGCGGCGCGCTTCGTGTCGCTGCTCCATCAGCTGATGCCGGAGGCCCAGTCCGGGCCGGCGCGCGAACGCATCGCCGCGACGCGCTCCAACGCGCCGCTCACCCTGCGCCTCGCGCGCCTCGAGGGTATCGTCGGCTCGGCGGTACCGCCCGAGGATGCGGCGCGCCACCTCGAGGCGCTGGAGTTCGAGGTGCGCCGCGGCGATCCGCTGCGCATCACGGTGCCGCCGTGGCGCCCCGACGTGACCCTCGAGGACGACCTGATCGAAGAGGTGGCGCGGGCGCGCGGCTATGAGCGCATCCCCGAGGCGCCGCTCGAGACCCGCGGCGAGCACGCCATTCGCAGCCCGCGCGAGCGCCTGATCGAGCGCGCCCGCGCCGCCATGCTGGCGCGGGGCCTGAACGAGGCGTGGACTACGACCCTGATCTCGGGCGCCGAGGCGCGCGCCGCCGCGGCGCTGACCGGGGCCGATCCCGCCCGCGTCGTCACGCTGCGCAATCCGCTGAGCCGCGACGGCGAGGTGCTGCGCCCGCATCTCGCGCCCGGGCTGCTGCGCGCCTGCGCGCTCAACCTGCAGCACGGCGAGCCGGCGGTGCGCTTGTTCGAGATCGGCGCCGGCTTCGCGACCGGCTCCGCGGAGCTGCCCGACGAGCGCCTGATGCTGGGCGCCCTGGTCACCGGCGCGCGCTGGGCGCACGCCCACGATCAGAGCCAGCAGGTGGTCGACTTCGAGGACGCGAAGGGCCTGTGGGAGGCGTGGCTTTCGGAGATGCGCGTTGACACCCCCGAATGGCAGACCTATTCTGGCGAAGGTTGGAAACCCGGTGCAAGCGCGGAGGTTAAAAGCAAAGGTTCGCGCATTGCATGGGCCGGCATGCCGAGCCCGGGACTGCTCCGGGAGTGGGAGATCGAGGCTCCGGTTCACCTGTTCCTGGCCGACCTCGAGGCCATCCTGGGGCAGCCCGAAACGCGGGCCGGCGTGCGGCTCCCGGGGCGTTTTCCGCCCCTGCGTCGCGACGTCGCGTTCTACGTGCCCGCGGGCACGCGGGCGCGCGACGTCGAGGCGGTGCTGACCGGCGCGGCGGGGGAGTGGCTGTCGTCCATCGAGCTGTTCGACGTCTACGCGGGCCCGGGGACGCCGGAGGGCATGAGGAGTCTGGCGTTCGCGCTCCAGTTCTCGCATCCGGAGCGCACGCTCACGGAGTCCGAGGTCCAGTCGGTTCAGGATCGCATGGTCGAGGCCGTCGCGACGCAGTGCGGCGGCCGATTGAGGGAGCGATGAACGAGACCCAGACGGCGGCGGTGCTGCCGGACCTCGACCGCCTCGCCGAGCGGATCGAGCGGGCGGCCGGCATGATTCAGCAGATGCGCGTGGACCGCGAGCGGCTGCAGCGCGAGCGCGACGAGCTGGCGCGCCGCGTGCGGGAGGTCGAGGACCGCCTGCGCGGCCAGGACCCGGCCGAGCTGCTGGCCGAGCTCCAGACCCTCAAGCGCGAGCAGAAGGAGTGGCACCTCGAGCGCCGCGAGGTCACGGTGCGCATCGAGTCGCTGCTGCGCAAGCTCGACAAGCTGGAAGGCTGAGATCGCCCATGGACGCGAAGGACGGCAAGAACCTGGTCCAGGTGCAGATCTTCGGCAACAGTTATACGATACGCGGCGAGGCCGACCAGGCGTATATCCTGAGCGTGGCGGCTTTCGTCGATCGCAAGATGCGCGAGGTGACCGACAAGCTGCCGGTCGAGTCGCTGTCGAAGGTGGCGATCCTCGCCTCGCTCAACATTGCCGACGAGTTGTTCAAAGAACGATCGCGGCGCGAGCGCCAGGAGGAACAGCTCCAGCATCGCGCCGCCAGGCTCAACGCGGTGCTGGACGCGGTGCTCCAGGACCGCGCCCAATGACGGGGGAGCGGTCGGCCCCGGATGCCCAACACGAATTCCCTGCTGTTCTCGTGATGTCCCACTGTTCTTGAACCAACAGTCTCGTTCAGGGAGCCCCGGTGGCCGGCGAATCCGCACCGGCGCCCGTGCCCTCCGCGGAAGCGGGGGGCCGGCGTCGGAGGGACGACCCGGTCGAAGGGGCGCCCACCTGGTTCGCCAGGTCTCAAGAACAAAACGACACACGGCCCAGCGGGGGATCTTTCCTGCCTGAGGCCCCGCGACCGGCCCGCCACACCACGGCGAGCCGGCCGGGGCCCGGGAGGGCCCATGAAACCTGAGATGATCGGCGGCATCCTCGCGGGTGCCGTCGTGGCGTTTTGGATCGGTTATCTGCTGCGCGCCCGTCAGGGCCGGACGCGCCTCGAGGGCGCCGAGCGTCAGGCCCAGGGGCTGCTCGAGCAGGCCGGCCGCGAGGCCGAGACCGTGAAGCGCAACGCCCTGCTCGAGGGGCGCGAGGAAGTGCTGCGCCTGAAGCAGCAGGTCGAGCGCGAGACCCAGGTCACGCGCAACAACCAGCTGGGCGCCGAGCGCGCCTTCCAGGACAAGGAGGCGGCGTTCAACCGCCGGGTCGAGCTGATCGAGAAGAAGGAGCGCGACCTGAAGAAGATCGAGACCGACGTCGCGGCGCGCGAGGCCGCGGTCGAGACCCGGGCCACCCAGCTCGACACCCTGGTCCAGGAGCAGACCCAGCGGCTCGAGCGCATCGCCGGGCTGACCGCCCGCGACGCGCGCGCCGAGCTCATCACCAGCATCGAGAACGACGCCCGCGCCGAGGCGGCGCGGCGGGTGGCCGAGATCCGCGACGGCGCCCAGCGCAACGCCGAGCGCGAGGCGCGCAAGATCGTGGTGCTGGCGATGCAGCGCTACGCCGGCGACCACGTCTCGGAGTCCTCGGTCTCGGTGGTCCACCTGCCCAGCGACGACATGAAGGGCCGCATCATCGGGCGCGAGGGCCGCAACATCCGCTCCTTCGAGGTGGTGACCGGGGTCGACGTCATCATCGACGACACCCCCGAGGCCGTGATCCTGTCGGGGTTCGACCCGGTGCGGCGCGAGATCGCGCGCCTCGCGCTCGAGCGGCTGGTGGCCGACGGGCGCATCCACCCGGCGCGCATCGAGGAGATCGTCGCCAAGGTGCGCACCGAGGTCGAGAATCAGATCCGCGAGCTGGGGGAGATGGCATGCCTCAAGGTCGGCATCGCCGGGATCCACGCCGAGCTCCAGAACCTGCTCGGCCGTCTCCACTACCGCACTTCGTACGGCCAGAACATCCTCGACCACTCGATCGAGGTCGCGCACCTCGCCGGCATGATGGCGGCCGAGATCGGCATGGACCAGAAGATGGCGAAGCGCGGCGGGCTGCTGCACGACATCGGCAAGGCGATCGACCACGACCACGAGGGCACCCACCCCGCGCTGGGCATGGAGGCGGCGCAACGCTACGGCGAGCCCCAGCCGGTGCTGGAGGCGATCGGCTACCATCACGACGACTACGCCGGCGGCAGCCTGTGGCCGGTGCTGATCTCGGCCGCCGACGCGGTGTCGGGGGCGCGGCCGGGGGCGCGGCGCGAGAGCCTCGAGATCTACATCAAGCGCCTCGAGGCGCTGGAGAAGATCGCCAACACCTTCCCCGGAGTGGAGAAGTCCTACGCGATCCAGGCCGGACGGGAAGTGCGCATCATGGTCGAGCACAACAAGGTCGACGACGCGCGCGCCCAGGGCCTGGCCGGCGACATCGCGCGGCGGATCGAAAAGGAGCTCGAGTATCCGGGACAGATCCGGGTCACCGTCATCCGTGAAACCCGCGCGGTCGATTACGCCAAGTAGGCCGGTGCCGGGAGGGCGGCGGTGAACCTGCTGTTCGTCGCCGACGTGATCGGCTCGCCAGGGCGCGACGTCCTGCGCGCGCTGCTGCCCGAGCTCAGGCGCCGCCATGACGTGGACCTGGTGGTGTGCAACGGCGAGAACGCGGCCGGCGGCTTCGGGCTCACCCGCGAATCGGCGGCCGATCTCTACGCCACCGGAGTCGACGTGCTGACCGGCGGCAACCACCTGTGGGACCGCCGCGAGAGCGTCTCCTACCTGGCCGACGAGCCGCGCCTGGTGCGCGCCGCGAACCTTCCGGAAGGCACGGCCGGGCAGGGGTGGGGCGTGTTCAAGGCCGCCGATGGCACCGCGGTCGGGGTGGTGAGCGTGCTGGGCCGGGTGTTCATGAAGGAGATCGACGACCCGTTCCGCGCCGTCGACCGGGCGCTCGAGCAACTGGCGCCGCGCTGCAGGGTGGTGCTGGTCGACATCCACGCCGAAACCACCGCCGAGAAGATCGCGCTGGGCTGGCACCTCGACGGGCGCGTCACCGCGGTCATCGGCACCCATACCCACGTTCAGACCGCCGACGAGCGGGTGCTGCCGCGCGGCACCGCGTTCCTGTGCGACGCCGGCATGACGGGTGGCTTCGACTCGGTCATCGGCATGGAGAAGGGCGCCGCGCTGCGCCGCTTCCTGACCTTGATGCCGGAGCGGCTCACCCCGGCGGCCGGCGACCTGAGACTCAACGCGGCGCTGATCGACGTCGATCCGGTGAGCGGACGGGCGCGCGCCATCCGCCGCCTCCAGATCGCCCACGCCGGCGCGTCCGCCGCCGCGGCCGGCGCCGGCGCGCGCCTGCTGCGCGGCGACGAGCCGGCGGCGACCGCGCGCTACGCGGCGCGCCAGGAGGTCGGGCGCCTCGCCGCCCAGGGGATCCACCCGCGCCTCGCGCTGATCTCGGTGGGCGAGGATCCGGCCTCGCGCATCTACCTCAAGCGCAAGAGCGAGGCGTGCGCCGAGGTCGGGATCTCGGTCGAGCGGGTGAGCCTCGCCGCCGGCACCGACACTCGCGCGGTGGTCGAGCGGGTGCGCGAGCTGGGCCGCGATCCCGGGGTGCACGGCGTGCTGGTCCAGCTCCCGCTCCCGGCGCCCGCCGATGCGCAGGCGGTGCTCGACGCCATCCCGCCCGACAAGGACGTGGACGGGTTCCACCCCGTCAACGTCGGTCGTCTGTGCCTCGGACTGCCGGGTTTCGTGCCCGCCACGCCGCGCGGCATCCTCGAACTGCTGCGCTACCACGAGGTCCCGCTCGCCGGCCGCCACGCCGTGATCCTCGGACGCAGCAACATCGTCGGCCGCCCGCTCGCCAACCTGCTGTCGAGCCGCGGCGTCGACATGACCATCACCCTGGGCCACAGCCGCAGCGGACCCGCGCTGCAGTCGCTGGCACGCGAGGCCGACCTGCTGGTCGCGGCGATCGGCCAGCCGCAGGTGGTGACCGGGGACTGGGTCAAGCCCGGGGCAACCGTGGTCGACGTCGGCGTCCATCGCCTCGCCGATGCCGGATCGCGCAACGGCCATCGCCTGGTCGGCGACTGCGACGCGGCGTCGGTGGCGCGGGTGGCGGGCGCGATGACGCCGGTCCCGGGCGGGGTGGGCCCGATGACGGTGGCGATGGTGGTCGCCAACACCGTGCTGGCCGCCAGCCGCCAGGCCGCGGGCGTGGGCGCACTCGGATCCTGACATGGCGACCGCGCCGCAGACCGAGGGCGTGCTCTCGGTTTCGAGCCTGACCCAGCGCATCAAGGACACCCTCGAAGACGCCTTCCCCGCGGTGTGGGTCAAGGGCGAGCTGACCGGCGTGCGCAAGGCGGCGAGCGGCCATCTCTACTTCAGCCTCAAGGACGCGGCCAGTCAGCTCGACTGCGTGATGTGGAAGAGCACGTTCGCGCGGCTCGGCTTCGATCCCCAGGATGGCGCCGAGGTCGAGGCGTTCGGCGACGTCACGGTCTATCCGCCGCGCGGGCGCTACCAGCTCGCCGCGCGCGAGCTGCGCCCGGCGGGGATGGGGGCGTTGCTGCTGGCGCTCGAGCAGCGCAAGCGCGCGCTCCAGGCCGAAGGGCTGTTCGACGCGGCGCGCAAGCGTCCGCTGCCGCGCTACCCGATGCGGATCGGGCTCGTCACCTCGCCGGTCGGCGCCGCGGTGCGCGACCTGATCAGCGTGCTGCGCGCGCGCTGGCCCTCGATCGGCATCGTGCTCGCCCCGGTGCGCGTCCAGGGCGAGGGCGCCGCCGAGGAGATCGCGGCTGCGATCCGCGACTTCGGGCGCCTGCACGGCGTCGACCTGCTGATCGTGGGGCGCGGCGGGGGATCGATCGAGGACCTGTGGGCCTTCAATGAGGAGATCGTGGTGCGTGCGGTGGCGGGCGCCGCGGTGCCGGTGATCGCCGCGGTGGGACACGAGGTCGACTGGACCCTGACCGACCTGGCCGCCGACGTGCGCGCCGCCACACCCTCGAACGCCGCCGAGCTGGCGGTGCGGGTGCGCGACGAGGTGGCGGCCGAAGTGGCGCGGCGGCGCGACGCCCTGACGCGCGCGCTGACGCAGGGCATGGCGGAGCGGCGGCGGCGCCTGCAGCGCCTGCTCGACCAGTACGGCTTCCGCCGCCAGCGCGACGCGCTGGGGCTGATCCAGCAGCGCGTCGACGACTTCACCGCCCGGCTCGAGACCGCGCTGCGCGGTCACCTGGCGCGCGCCCGCGAGCGTTGCCGGGCGCTGGTCCAGCGCTACGGCCTGCGCGAGTGGCCGCGCGCGCTGCAGCGCTGGCGCGCCGCGGCCGCCACCGCCGAGACCCGCCTTCAGGCGGCGCTGATCGAGCGCCTCACCGCCCAGCGCACGCGGCTGCTGGGCTACGGCGACCGGCTGCGCGCGCTGTCG
>Ga0318524_10000762_pt1 | contig 11437 bp, 10 predicted proteins | sample GRESIP052b4f22_FD_203685 | JGI IMG/M metagenome (GOLD analysis project Ga0318524, IMG submission 203685) | Tropical soil microbial communities from Luquillo Experimental Forest, Puerto Rico - GRE.SIPMG.052b4f22 | ecosystem: Environmental > Terrestrial > Soil > Tropical forest > Bulk soil... | reverse complement strand
ATCTGGTGGCCCTCCCTGACCGCCAGCCCGTACGCCGGGCAGATCTGGGCGGTGGAGGTCGAGCTGACCGCCAAGCACGCCGACCGCACCGCCGCCATCATGGCCGGCCTGACCGTCCCGGTCGGGTACGCGCAGGTGTACTACCTGGCCGCCCCCGCCGCGCGCGGCGTGGTGGCCCGCTGCGCCGCCGCGCTGCCCGGCGACGCCCCCGCCCGGCTGACCGTCTGGGACCTGCCCCCGGCCGCCATCGCCCCCGGCACCTGAGCGGAAACGGCCCGGACCGCCTCAGAGCCAGGACTGTCCCGGCGAAACCCCAGGCCAGGCACCCGCCACCAGTCAGGGAGTCAGGCCAGAGTCAGGAACCCCCGTCCGACAAACCGGACATTACCGCCCAAACAGGGACCGGGCAGTTCCCGGACAGCGGAAGACGCAGTTTTCGAATAATCTGCTTGACGTGCCTGTACGGCCACTGGCGGGCCGCTGTGCGGGACCGCCGAAACCACTTGACTAATGTGATCCTTGCCGCCCAACCAGTAGTCGTAGATTCGGGCCGAATGGGCATGCCGGGTATCCAGGCCGGGCGCCGGACGGCTGGTTTCTTCCGGATTCTTCGCGGCCTGTTCGGACATGGACAGATCGTAGCGTTCAGCTCGGGAGAAGATCCCGCCGCGTGCGGCAGGATGGGGGGATGCTGGTCGTTCATGTTCATGCGCGGGTGCGGCCGGAACGGGTCGCGGATTTCCTGGCCGCCACACGGGCCAACGCGCGGGAGTCACTGGCCGAGCCGGGCGTGCTGCGCTTCGACGTGATCCAGGATCAGGCTGACCCGGCGCACGTGGTGCTGACCGAGGTCTACCGGGACGAGCAGGCGCCGGCCGCGCACAAGCTGACGCCGCACTACGCGGCGTGGCGTGACGCGGTCGCCGAGATGATGGCCGAGCCACGGCAGTCGGTGCGGTACTCCGCGGTGTTCCCGGCCGGCAGCGACGGCTGGGCCAGCGGCGCGCCGTGACGGCGACGCGGTTCGAGTTCGCCACGGCCGGCCGCGTGCTGGCCGGGCCGGGCCGGGCCGCGGAACTGCCGGGGGTGCTGGCCGGGCTCGGGTCCCGCGTGCTCGTGTACACGGGCGCGAACCCGGAGCGTCACGCCGGCCTGCTGACGGGCCTGGGGTTGCCGGCCGCGATGCTGGAGGTGGACGCCGAGCCGACGGTCGAGCTGGCGCGGGCCGGGGTGGGCGCCGCGCGCGAGCACGGCGCCGACGTGGTCGTGGCGATCGGCGGCGGCAGCGTCATCGACACCGGCAAGGCCGTCGCCATGCTGCTCGGAAACGGCGGTGACCCGCTGGACTACCTGGAGGTCATCGGGGCCGGCCGGGCGATCACCCGGCCCGCCGTGCCCTGCGTCGCGGTGCCCACCACGGCAGGCACCGGGGCGGAGGTCACCGCCAACGCCGTGCTGGCCTCGCCACGGCACCGCCTGAAGGCCAGCCTGCGCAGCCCGCTGATGATCCCCCGGGTCGCCCTGGTCGATCCGCAGCTCACCGTGTCGTGCCCGCGGTCCGTCACCGCCGCCAGCGGCCTCGACGCGCTCACCCAGTGCCTGGAACCGCTGGTCTCGCCGCGGGCCAGCCCGCTGACGGACGGCCTGGCGAGCGAGGGCCTGCGCCGCGCCGCGGCCGGCCTGCGCGCGGCCTGCGCCGACGGGGAGAACCTGGCGGCCCGGGCGGACATGGCCACGTGCGCCCTGCTGGGCGGGATGGCGCTGGCCAACGCCAAGCTGGGCGCGGTGCACGGCCTGGCCGGCGTCATCGGCGGCATGGCGGACGTACCGCACGGCATCGCCTGCGCCGCCGTGCTGGCCCCGGTCATCAGCGCGAACGTGCGGGCACTGCGGTCGGGGCCGCCCGGCCCGCCCGCGCTTGACCGCTACGGCCGGGCGGCGCGGCTGCTGACCGGCGATCCGGCCGCCTCCGTCGAGGACGGCCTGGCCTGGATCCGCCAGACCCTGGTCCTGCTCGAGGTACCCGGCCTGGCCGCTTTCGGCGTCGCCGCGCAGCACGCCGACGAGATCGCCGCCAAGGCCCTGACCTCGAACAGCATGCAGGGCAACCCCGTCGCCCTGAGCCACGGCGACCTGAAGGCCATCGTGGCGCAGGCGCTGTGAGCCATGGCGCGAACCGTCAGCGCGCTGGTGACCTGGGACGAGGTTTACCTCGGCGCGATCGGGCCGTTTCCGGTCGGCGTCCCGTACTGGGCCGAGGTGGAAACGGTGACGGTGCACCTGCGCCAGGTGCTCGGCGTTCCGGTGCTCGTGCTGCGGCTGCTGTACGTCGAGGGCGGGGACAACCCGCGCGACGGTCACGTGACCTACCACGTGGCGGCGCTCGAGCGGCCGGCGGCGGGCCTGCTGGCCGAACGGCCCGCGGACCTCGCGGCGCTGACCGGGCCGGAGGAACTGCGGTTGCCCTGGGCCCGGGTCGAGGGCATCCGCGAGGTGCTCGGCTGGGCGGCGGACCGGCTCCAGGCCGCGGGCCGGCCCGTGACCGGGCCCGCCGTGCAGGTCAAGACGTGGAACCTGGCCGCCCTGTTCCGGCTGCCGACCGGGCCGGGCCCGGTCTGGCTCAAGACCACGCCGCCGTTCGCCGCCGACGAGGCCGGCGCCATGGCCGCGCTGGCGTCCGTGGACCCGACCCTGGTCCCGCCGGTGATCGCCGCCGGGCCCGGGCGGGTGCTGCTCGAGCACCTGCCCGGTGAGGACTGCTGGGACGCCCCGGAGCCGCTCATCGTGAACGGCGTGCACCGCATGGTGGCCGCGCAGGCCGCGCTCGGCCGCCGCCCCGGCAGCCTCCCGCCTGGGCTGGCGGACCGGCGCGCACCGGTTCTGGCCGGGCTGATCGGCGCGCTGCTCGACGGCCCGCTGGCCGGCGAGCTCAGCACGGGCGAGCTAGCCGCGGCGCGCGGCCTGCTGAGCCGGTTCCCGGCGCTCGGCGACTGCGGCCTGCCCGACACCCTGGTACACGGCGACTTCCACTCGGGGAACTGGCGCAGCGACGGCGGCCCGCCGGTGCTGGTGGACTTCGCCGACGCTCATCTCGGCAACCCGGTGCTGGACGGGCTGCGGGTCCGTGACTTCCTGCCCGAGGCCAGGCGCCCCGCGGCCGCCCGGGCCTGGGTGGAGGCCTGGCGATCGCAGCTGCCTGGATGTGACCCGGCCCGCGCCCTTTCGGTCGCCGAACCCCTCGGCCACCTCAGCTACGCGGTGCGCTACCAGGAATTCCTCGACGGCATCGAGCCGTCGGAACGGATCTACCACCTCGGCGATCCCGCGTCGTCGGTCCGCGCCGCCCTGCGCAGCGCGGCAGTGAGGTAGCCGACGACGGCGTCCGCGCCGGTACGGGCGGGATCCAGGTCGGGATTGTAGATGCAGACCGACCAGCCGGCGCAGCCCGGCGCGGCGAGGGCCGCGGCGGTAATGGCGCTGAGCTGGCGCCAGGTCAGGCCGCCGGGCTGCGGATAGTCCACCGCGGGGAGTTCGGTGGTGGCGAGCACGTCCAGGTCGGTGTGCAGCCACCACGGCGCCGGCAGGCCCGCCGGATCCAGGTCGCGGACGGCCGCGAGGTCTGCCGGGCGGATCAGCGCCCGCAGCCGGCCGGCCAGGCTCGGGACGCCGGCGGCGGCGAGCTCGCCCTCGTCACGGGGGCCGACCGCGACCACGTCCCGGGCGCGGATCCGAGGCAGGGCGGCGGCCAGCCGCGGCGACAGGCCGGCGTCGAACAGCCGCAGCGCCAGCCCCAGCTCGCAGTCGGCCGCCTCCCCCGTCGGCGACTGGCGGGGCGGCCAGGCGTCTTCGTGCCCGTCGACGAACAGCAGGCCGGGCTGTGCCCGCTTGTCCTGCAGGGCGGCGAGCGCGCCCAGGATCAGCGGGCAATCACCGCCCAGCAGCACGGGAAAGCGCCCGCCGCGGCGCGCGGCGCCGACCGCCTCGCGGACCCGCCCGATCATCGCGATCAGCGTGTCCTCGGCCAGCAGGCCGGACGGCCCGCGGACCGGCTGAGAGCCGGGCAGCGCCAGATCGCCCGCATCGGTGATCCAGGGGCCCAGCGCCGCGATCAGGCCTCGCTCGCGCAGCACGGCCGGAGCCCTGGCCACCCCGCCGGCCGTGCCGCTGGAGTTGGCCGGCACGCCGATCAGCACCACCTCGCGCGACATCACCCCGCTGACGCTACCGGCCGCCGCGAGGCGCTGGCATCCTCGTAGCAGAGACGCCGACCGAAGGGAGGCCGTGATGTGACGGGCCTGTGGACGTGCCCGGCGTGCGGGCGGGGCTTCGCCAGCCGGAACCAGTCGCACGCCTGCGCCGCCCTGGGCGACCTGGACCGGCACTTCGCCCGGTCCAGCGCGCACGTCCGGGCCGCCTTCGACGCAGTGCTGGCCTCGGTCTCGGCCCTCGGGCCTGTGCAGGTGCTGCCGGAGAAGACCCGCATCGCCTTGCAGGTACGGATGAGCTTCGCGGCGTTCATGCCCCGCCGTGACTGGCTCAACGGTCACCTGGTCCTGGCCCGGCGGATCGACAGCGCCCGCTTCCTGCGCATCGACACGTTCTCCCCGCGCAACGTGGTGCACGCGTTCCGGCTGGCCGGCCCGCTCGACGTGGACGAGGAGTTCACCGCCTGGCTGGCCGAGGCCTATCAGGTCGGCGCGCAGCAGCACCTGCGCCGCCCGGGGTCAGGCCGCGGGGGTGTCGGTGCTGGCCAGGAACTGGGTCGCGGCTAGTTCGGCGTACAGGGGGTCGGTGGCGACGAGCTCGGCGTGGGTTCCCGCGGCCTTGACCCGGCCGGCGTCCATGACGATGATCCGGTCGGCCATGGTCACCGTGGAGAGCCGGTGGGCCACGACCAGGACCGTGGTCATCTGCGCGGCCTCGGCGACCGTCTCGCGCAGGGCGGCTTCGTTGAGCGCGTCGAGCTGGGAGGTGGCCTCGTCCAGCAGGAGCAGCCGCGGCCGGCGCAGCAGCGCCCGCGCGATGGCCACCCGCTGGCGCTCGCCGCCGGACAGCCTGGTCCCGCGGTGCCCGACCGCCGTGTCGAGCCCGTCCGGCAGGCGGGTCACCAGGCCGGCCAGCCTGGTGACCCGCAGCACGTCGCTGACCTCGGCTTCGGTCGCGCCGGGGGCGCCCAGGGTGAGGTTCTCCCGCAGGCTGCCCGACAGCACCGGCGCGTCCTGCTCCACGTAGCCGATGGCGGCGCGCAGCTCGTCGATGGACCACTCCTCCAGGTCCCTGCCGTCGAGCAGGATCCGCCCGGCGTCCGGCTCGTAGAACCGCTCGATCAGCGAGAACACGGTGGTCTTGCCCGCGCCGGACGGACCGACGAAGGCGGTCATCCCGCGCGGCGGTATCGAGAAGCTGACCCCGTGGTGCACCTCGGGCAGCTCCGGCCGGTACCGGAAGCGCACCTGCTCGAACACCACCGCGGCCGGGGCGTCATCCCCGCCGGGGCTGACCGGAATGCCTGACGGCTCCACCGGCAGCCGTTCGGCCTCCTGGATTCTCGCCACCGCGGCCGCGCCGACCTGGTACTGGCTGGCCGCCGCGACCAGCTGCTGGATGGGCGACATCAGGTAGAACACGTACAGCAGGAACGCGACCAGGGTGCCGACCGCGATGGCCCCGGAGGCGACCCGGGCGCCGCCGACGGCGAGCACGGAGATGAACGCGCACTGGATCGACAGGCCCGCCGTGTTCCCCGCGATCGCCTGCCACTTGGCGGCCCGGATGTCGGCCCGCCAGGCGTCCTGGGCGGCGGCGTGGATGCGCTGACCCTCGCGGCGTTCGGCGCCCGAGGCCTTGATGGTCCGGAACGCGCCGAGCATCCGCTCCAGCGCCGCCCCCATCACGCCCACGCTGTCCTGCGCACGGCGGGCCGCGTGGCCGATCCTGGGCACCACCACCCCGATGACCAGCCCGGCCAGGATGAACACACCCATGGTCACGCCGAACAGCACCAGGTCCATCAGGCTCATCAGCACCAGCGTCGCGACCAGCGTGAGCGCGCCGGTGACGATGCCGACGATCGAGTCGGTGGTGACGTCGCGCAGCAGCGTGGTGTCCGAGGTGACGCGGGACATCAGGTCACCGGGTTCGGCCCGGTCCAGGCCGCCGATGGTGAGCCCGAGCAGCCGGTCCACCAGACGCCGCCGCGCGGCGAGCACCACCGATTCCGCGGTCCGCCGCAGCAGGTAGCCGCCGAGCGCGCCGAGCGCGGCGTTGGCCACGACCAGGCCCGTCATGGCCAGCAGGAGCAGGGTGACGGAACGATGGCGGCCCAGGTCGACGATCAGCGCCCGGACGACCAGCGGCAGGGCCAGCCCGGTCGCGCCGGTGACCAGGCTGAGCACTCCCCCGGCCAGCAGCGTGCCCCGGTGCGGCCGCACGTAGCCGTACATGACCCGCCAGCGGGCACGCTCGGTCACCGGTGCCTCCCTCGTCAGGCTGCCCCCAGGCGAAGGATATGCGCTGCGGGTCAGGCGTCACGGAGGTGAAGCACGAGCCCGCCGGCCACGAGCGCCGCCGCGGCCCACGCGGCGAGCACCCCCAGGCCCGCCCACGGCCCGATGGGCAGCTGGCTCAGGCCGGTGCTGGCCTGGATCTCCAGGCCAGCCGTCATCGGCCCGGCCTGCTCCAGGTGCCGCTGCCAGGCCGGGCTGGCGACCACCTGGCCGAGGACCGGGAACACGTACAGCAGCCCGAGGACCGTCCCGACGGCCACCGCGGAGTCCCGCACCGCGGTGGCCACGCCCAGGCTGAGCAGCGCGATCAGGATCAGGTACAGCACCGTCCCCGCAGCGGCCCGCGCCGTCGGCCCGGCGGGCAGGGTGAGCCCGCGGCCGGGCAGGATGAGCTCCCCCGCCAGCACCGAGCCGAGCACGCCGGCGCCGCCCGCGGCCAGGGTCAGGCCGCCGACGACGGCGGCCTTGGCGGCCAGCACGGCGGTCCGGCGCGGCACCGCGGCCAGCGTGGTGCGGATCATCCCGGTGCCGTACTCGGCGGTGACCGCGAGCACCGCCACGATGGCCACCACCGCCTGGCCGACGTCGGTGCCGGTGAGGCCGAGCCTGGTGACGTCCGGACGGCAGCCGGCCGAGGAGGTGCACAGGTCGGCGGCGTCCGCCGCGGCGCTCACCGCCACGGTGACCGCCACGGTCCCGAGCAGCAGCCAGCCGGTGCTGGCCACGGTGCGCAGCTTGGTCCACTCCGCGCGCAGGCTCTGCTTCATTTGCGCGCCTCCGGCACGACGCCTCATCTGCGCGCCTCCGGCACGGCGGCTCATGCGTCCCTCCGGTGGAGCACGACGAGCGCCACCGCCAGGGCCAGCGCGGTCCAGGCGCACAGCACGGCGAAGCCGGCCCAGGGCGCCAGCGGGTAGTAGTCGTACCTCGGCGTGTAGGAACTGGCCACCTGGGCGTACCGCGCGATGGCCTGCTCGACCGCGAACCCGGCGGCCGGGGTGACCCGCAGCAGCCAGTCGGCGACGCCGGGCGGCAGGACGCCCAGCGGGCTGGCGAAGAAGTACGGCACGACGATCACCGCGATGACGGCGGCGACCGGCCCGGCGCCGTGCCGCAGGATCGCGCCCAGGGCCACGGCCAGGACCGCCGCCACGGCCAGCAGCGCGGCCGTCCCCGCGATCAGGCGCACCTCGGTCAGCGCGCTCACGGGCAGCACGAACTTGCCGTTGGCGCGGAGCAGCCGCGCGCCGACCGGAAGCGCCGCGGCGGCGCCGGCCAGCCCGGCCGCGAAGGTGACCGAGCCGATCACGATCGCCTTGGCCGCCAGGACCCGGCCGCGGCCCGGGCTCGCGGCCAGGGTCACGCGCATCAGGCCCCGCCGGTACTCGGCGGTGACGAACATGGTCCCGACCACGGTCACCACGATCAGCGCGGCGAACACGCCGGCCAGGCTGTGCTCGGGGGATACGTAGCCGTCCGCGGGACCGGGGAGGGCGGGCGCGATGTCGCCGGACCCGGTCACCGTGAACCGCCCGCCGACCTGCTGGAACCGGCCCGACAGGGCCGGGTAGGAGGTGCCGTTCGCGCCGATCTGGCCGCCGCTCCATGGCCCCGGCGGGCTGACGTGGTCGAACACCGCGGTGGCCTCGGTGGGGGCGCCGCCGGTGGCGTTCACCTGGTCCGGGGAGGTGACGAACAGGCCGGCCTGCGCCGTCGCCGGCAGCCCGGCCAGGCGGACGGCGCCCACCCGGGTCCAGCGGGTGCCGTCGGCGGATTCGTATCCGGTGACCGTGTCCCCGGACCGGACCAGCCGCAGCCATCGCCGGGAGGCCGCCGGCACGGGGCCGGGAGAGCCGGGCGGTCCGGCCGTGTCGTCGACGTAGTCGTCCTGCATCCGCACGCCGTGGCCGCCGGTGACCATGATCGCCGCGTACGCCGAGCCTGCCCTGCTGCTCGCCTTGACCATGATCCCGGCCTTGGACCAGGGCTGGAGGCCCGCCGTGACCGGCCCGTTCAGCTGCTCCGAGGAGACGACGCCGGCCAGCGAGGTCACCCGCACGGTCACGCTGCCGTTGCCGGGCAGCGGCTGGCGGACGAAGTAGAAGACGTCGGTCACGGCCTCGCCGCCCGGCCCCAGCGGGACGTCGGGCTGACAGGTGACCGGGCCGCCCGCCGCCCCGCCGCACTGGTCCTGGCCGGCCGATCCGGCCCACATCGCGATCAGGACGGTCACCAGCGCGGCGGTCACCATGGCGATGACCCAGCCGCGGACGGTGCGGAACTTGGTCCACTCGGCGTGCAGCAGCCGCGCGGTCATCGGGCGCCCCTGAACTCGGCCGCGTCGCCGGTGAGCCGCAGGTAGGCCTCCTCCAGCGTGGCGCGGTGGGCGCTCACCTCGGTGAACGGGACGGCCCGCCGGGTGAGCAGCGACACCGCGCGTTCGGTAGAAAGACCCGCGATGGTGAGTACGCCGGGCGCGCTGTCGACGACCGCGCCACCCGCGCCGGCCAGGACCTCGGCCGCCTGCGCCGGCGCGGTGGTGCGCAGCGTGACCCGGTCGCCGGCCGCGGCGGCCAGCAGCTCGCGGGTGCCGGTGTCGGCGATCACCCGGCCGCGGCCGACGATCACCAGGTGGTCCGCGGTGTCCTGCAGCTCGCTCATCAGGTGGCTGGACACCAGCACGGCCCGGCCTTCGGCGGCCAGGGACCGCAGCAGCCCGCGCATCCAGACGATCCCCTCGGGGTCCATGCCGTTGAACGGCTCGTCGAGCAGCAGCGCCGGCGGGTCGCCGAGCAGCGCGGCGGCGATCCCCAGCCGCTGCCGCATGCCGAGCGAGTACCCGCCCGCGCGGCGGCGGCCCGCCTGGTCCAGCCCCACCCGGCCCAGCACCTCATCGGCCCGGGCGGCGCTCAGGCCCTGGGAGTGTGCCAGCCAGAGCAGGTGGTTGCGGCCGCTGCGCCCCGGCTGCGGCGCGCCCGCGTCCAGCAGCGACCCGACGCGGGTCAGCGGGCGGTTCAGCGAGCGATAGGGCCGGCCGCCGACCAGCGCGGTGCCCGCGTCGGCCGCGTCCAGGCCGAGGATGACCCGCATGGTGGTGGACTTCCCGGCCCCGTTCGGCCCGACGAACCCGGTGACCAGGCCCGGCGTGACCGTGAACGACATGCCGTCCAGCGCCACGACGGGCCCGAACCGCTTCCGCAGGCCGAGAACTTCGATGGTTGCTTCCATGCCTGCGGTTGTACGCCGCGGCCGGTGACAGCCCGGTGTCAGCCGCCGGCACCGGGCTGTCACCGGCCACCTGGCATCGTTGGATTCATGCGAGTGCTGGTGGTGGAGGATCACGAGATCCTGGCCCGGGCGATCGGCACCGGCCTGCGCCGGGAGGGCATGGCGGTCGACGTCGTCCTGGACGGCGACGACGCGCTCGAGCGCCTGGCCGTGACCCGCTACGACGTGGTGGTGCTCGACCGGGACCTGCCGGGCACGCACGGCGACGAGATCTGCCGGCGGCTCGCCGCCGGGCGCGCCGCGACCAGGATCTTGATGCTGACCGCGGCCAGCACCGTGGCCGCCCGGGTGGCGGGCCTGGGCCTGGGCGCCGACGACTACCTGCCCAAGCCGTTCGACTTCGCCGAGCTCACCGCGCGGATCCGCGCCCTGGCCCGGCGCAGCGCGGCGCCGCTGCCGCCCGTGCTCGAATCCGGCGACATCAGCCTGGACCCCAGCCGCCGGGTCGCGTTCCGGGCCGGCCGGCGGCTGGACCTCAGCCCGAAGGAGTTCGCCGTGCTGGAGTGCCTGCTGGCGTCCGCGGGCCGGGTGATCTCGGCCGAGGAACTGCTCGAGCAGGCCTGGGACGAGGCCGCCGACCCGTTCACCACCACGGTCAAGACCACGGTGCGGCGGCTGCGGGCCAAGCTCGGCGAGCCGCCGGTCATCCGCACCGTGCGCGAGGGCGGCTACCAGATCGGAGAAGCGTGATGTCTCGTCTGAGCGCGCTGGCGGCCAAGTTCCGGCTCTCCCGGCTGCGCCGCCTCCCCGGGCTCCGCCGGCTGCCCCGGCGGACGCTGCGCGTGCAGCTCACCCTGCTCTACGCCGGGTTCTTCTTCGCCTGCGGCGTGGCCGTGCTCCTCGTCCCGGTCCTGACGATCAAGCAGGCGGTCCCGCAGGGCGCCAGCCCGGCCACGATCGCCCAGATCCAGGCCGATTCCCGCGGGCAGGTCATCCGCGCCGCGGCCACCGTCGTGGGCCTGGTCGGGCTGTCCCTCGCGGTCGGCTGGCTGATCGCCGGCCGGTTCCTGCGGCCGCTGCGCACGATCACGGCCACCGCCCAGGACATCTCCGCCAGCAGCCTGGACCGGCGCGTGTCCCTGGGCCACCGCGACGACGAGTTCTCCGATCTGGGGAAGACGCTCGACGGGCTGTTCGGCAGGCTGGAGGCGTCGTTCGAGTCGCAGCGGCGGTTCGTGGCCAACGCCTCCCACGAGCTGCGCACCCCGCTGGCCGCGGAGCGGACGCTGATCCAGGTGACGCTGGCCGACCCGGACGCAGACGCGCAGATGCTCCGCGCGGCCTGCGAGGAGCTGCTCGTGCTCGGCGAGCAGACCGAACGCCTGATCGAGGCGCTGCTCACGCTGGCCTGCGGCGAGCGCGGCGTCGACCGCTGGGACCCCTTCGACCTGGCCGAACTCGCCGGGAAGGTGATCGCGGACCGCGCCGCGGAAGCCGATCGCCGGGGGGTGCGCGTCCAGGCCGCGCTCGGCGCGGCTCCGGCCAAGGGTGACCCGAGCCTGGCCGAAAGCCTGGTGACGAACCTGGTGGACAACGCGCTGCGCCACAACGTGGCCGGCGGGGCGGCCGAGATCGCCACGAAGGCCGACGGCGGGCGCGCGGTCGTCTCGGTGGCCAACAGCGGGCCCCTGGTCCCGCCGGCC
>Ga0318524_10000760_pt1 | contig 11439 bp, 7 predicted proteins | sample GRESIP052b4f22_FD_203685 | JGI IMG/M metagenome (GOLD analysis project Ga0318524, IMG submission 203685) | Tropical soil microbial communities from Luquillo Experimental Forest, Puerto Rico - GRE.SIPMG.052b4f22 | ecosystem: Environmental > Terrestrial > Soil > Tropical forest > Bulk soil... | reverse complement strand
GGGGTGTTCGGGGCCGAGGGAACGCGGTTCTCGGTGGCCGATATCACCGACGAGGTCTCGCTCGGCGAGGTCCGCTCGCACAAGCAGGCGCTGAAGGCGGCGGCGAAGGCCAAGGCGCCGGCTTCGTAGGCCGCCGGAACGCCATGAAACCGCAGTTCGATAGCGTTCTGACGCGGTGAAAGTCTGGTTTCATGGCGTACGGCCGGGCTGGCGGCGCGTATCTGGGGGCACTCGTGTGTCACGGGGCGCAGGGGGACCAGCGCGGGCGGCCTGGTGCTGCCTCACGTCGGGCGCGGCGGCTCCGGCGACCCGAACGGCTGACCCCGCAGCGGGACGGCGGACCTTGTCGGGATATACAAGAGGTGGGCCAATACCCAGGTCTTCCCTGGAGCGTGGCGGCTTACGACGCGGCTGGGCAGGCGGGAAGATGGGGCTTTACGCGGATTGACAGGAGGGCAGGAGCCGATGGCTGAGATCGTCCGGGCCGGGCTAATCCAGCAGCGCTGGACCGGGGACAAGGATTCGATGATCGCGGCGGCGGTGAACCATATACAGACGGCGGCCTCGGACGGCGCGCAGGTGGTGTGCCTGCAGGAACTGTTCTACGGGCCGTACTTCTGCCAGGTGCAAGACGCCGACTACTACTCCTACACCGAGCTGATCCCGGACGGGCCGACCACCCGGCTGCTGCAGGACGTGGCGCGGCAGCACGGCATCGTGATCATCGCGCCGATGTACGAGGAAGAGCACCCCGGCATCTACTACAACACCGCGGCGGTCATCGACGCCGACGGCAGCTACCTGGGCAAGTACCGCAAGACCCACATCCCGCAGGTGAAGGGCTTCTGGGAGAAGTTCTACTTCCGGCCGGGCAACGGCGGCTACCCGGTCTTCGACACCGCGGCCGGCCGGATCGGCGTGTACATCTGCTACGACCGGCACTTCCCCGAGGGCTGGCGGGCGCTCGGGCTGGCCGGCGCGAAGATCGTGTTCAATCCGTCGGCCACCAGCCGCGGCCTGTCCCAGTACCTGTGGCGGCTCGAGCAGCCCGCCGCCGCGGTGGCCAACGAGTACTTCGTCGGCGCGATCAACCGGGTCGGGGTCGAGCCGCTCGGCGACAATGACTTCTACGGCCAGACCTACTTCGTCGGCCCGCGCGGGCAGCTGGTGGGCGAGGCCGCCGCGGACGACAAGGACGAGGTCGTGGTGCGCGACCTGGACCTGGCGCAGCTGACCGAGGTCAGGAACCTGTGGCAGTTCTACCGCGACCGCAGGCCGGACGCCTACGGGCCGCTGGTCGAGCCATGAGCATCCTGATCTCCGGCGGCACGGTGGTGACGGCGTCCGGGACGCTGGACGCCGACGTGCTGGTGACAGGCGAGAAGATCGTGTCGGTGCTGCCCAGGGGCGTCACGGTGCAGACCGTGCAGGAGACGGACCGGGTCATCGACGCCACCGGCAAGTACGTGCTGCCGGGCGGGATCGACGTGCACACGCACATGGAGATGCCGTTCGGCGGGACGTTCTCCGCGGACACCTTCGAGACCGGCACCCGGGCCGCCGCCTGGGGCGGCACCACGACGATCATCGACTTCGCCGTCCAGGCCAAGGGCACGTCGCTGCTGGCCACGCTGGACAAGTGGCACGCCAAGGCGGACGGCAACTGCGCCATCGACTACGGCTTCCACATGATCGTCTCCGACGTCAACGACACGACGCTGAAGGAGATGGACGCCTGCGTCGAGGCCGGGGTGAACAGCTTCAAGATGTTCATGGCCTACCCCGGCGTGTTCTACGCGACCGACGGCGAGATCCTGCTCGCCATGCAGCAGGCGGCCCGCGCGGGCGCGACCGTGATGATGCACGCGGAGAACGGCATCGCCATCGACCAGCTGGTCGCGCAGGCGCTCGCGGCCGGCCGCACGGACCCGGTCGAGCACGGCCTGACCAGGCCGCCGGAGCTGGAGGGCGAGGCCACCTCGCGGGCGATCACGCTGGCCAAGGTGGCGAACTGCCCGCTGTACATCGTCCACCTGTCCGCCCGGCACGCGCTGGAGGCGGTCGCCGAGGCGCGGGACGCCGGGCAGAACGTGTTCGCCGAGACCTGCCCGCAGTACCTGTTCCTGTCCCTGGACGACCTGGCCCGGCCGGAGTTCGAGGGGGCGAAGTTCGTCGCGTCGCCGCCGCTGCGGCCCAGGGACCACCAGGACTCGCTGTGGCGCGGGCTGCGCACCAACGACCTGTCCGTGGTGTCGACGGACCACTGCCCGTTCTGCTTCAAGGACCAGAAGGAACTCGGCCGCGGCGACTTCTCCAAGATCCCCAACGGGATGCCTGGCGTCGAGCACCGGATGGACCTGCTGCACGCCGGGGTGGCCGCGGGCCAGCTCAGCCTCACCCGCTGGGTGGAGGTCGCGTCGACCACGCCGGCCCGGATGTTCGGCCTGTACCCGCGCAAGGGCGTGATCGCGGCCGGGTCCGACGCGGACATCGTGATCTACGACCCGCGGGCGCGGCAGACCCTGTCCGCGGCCACCCACCACATGAACGTGGACTATTCCGCGTACGAGGGCCTGGAGATCACCGGCCGGGTGGTGACCACCCTGTCACGGGGCCGCGTGGTGATCGGCGACGGCACGTACCAGGGCAGCACCGGGCACGGTACCTTCCTCGCGCGCGGGCTGAACCAGTACCTGGTGTAGCGAGAAACCCGGCCCGTTCGGTATCAAAGGTTCTCTTGGAGGGGCAGATGGAATTCGGCGTGGTGCTGCAGACCAACCCGCCGGCCAGCGCCGTGATCGCGACGATGCAGCGGGCCGAGCAGGCGGGGTTCTCCTACGGCTGGACCTGGGACTCGCACGTGCTGTGGCAGGAGCCGTTCGTCATCTACTCGCGGATCCTGTCCGCGACGTCGGCGATGACGGTGGGGCCGATGGTGACCAACCCGGGCACCCGGGACTGGTCGGTCATCGCCTCCCTGTTCGCCACGCTGAACGACATGTTCGGCAACCGCACGGTGTGCGGGATCGGCCGCGGCGACTCGGCGCGGCGGGTCATCGGGCAGACGCCCATGTCGCTGGCCACGCTGTCCGACGCGATGACCGTGATCAAGGGGCTGGCCGAGGGGCGGGAGGTGAACCTGCACGGGCAGCCGCTGCGCATCCCGTGGGTGCGCGACGGCAAGCTGGAGATCTGGATGGCCGCGTACGGGCCCAAGGCGCTCAAGCTCACCGGCGAGCAGGCCGACGGGTTCATCCTGCAGACCGCCGACCCGGACATCGCGCGGTGGACCATCGGCTCGGTGCGCGCGGCGGCGGCCGCGGCCGGGCGCGATCCGGGCGCGGTGAAGATCTGCGTGGCGGCGCCCGCGTACGTGGGCACCGACCTGGCGCACCAGCGGGAACAGCTGAGGTGGTTCGGCGGCATGGTGGGCAATCACGTGGCGGACCTGGTGGCCAGGTACGGCACTGACGGGCCCGTCCCCCGCGCCTTGACCGACTACATCAAGGGCCGGGAAGGCTACGACTACGCGCACCACGGCAAGGCCGACAACCCGATGGTGGACTTCGTGCCGGACGAGATCGTGGACCGGTTCTGCCTGACCGGCCCGGCGGGCGCGCACGCCGACCGGCTGCGCGAGCTGACCGAGATGGGCGTGGACCAGTACGCGCTCTACCTCATGCACGACCAGGAGGAGCAGACCCTGCGCTGAGGCCCGGCGCCGGGGACGGCGCCGGGACCAGGCCCTCGGCCTTCGGCAGGGCCTGCTGGTCGGCGAGCGCGATGGCCAGCTCGCCGGCGGCGGTCGGGTGCAGCGGCGCCGGGTCGCCCGGGCCCTGGACGTACGGGTCGGCCGTGCACAGCTCGTGGCCGGTGAACGGCGGGTCGGTGACCCCGAAGCCGAACGTCTGGGCTCCTTGCGCCAGCACCGCGTTCAGCTGCCCGAGCCGGGACAGCAGGACCTTCTTCTTGGCCGCGGTGATGCCGTACTTGCTCAGGCAGCTCAGGTCCGCGCCGAACGGCGAGTAGTACTGGTTGACCAGGACGTCCGGGCTGCCGGGGAGGGCGGCCAGGTCGGCGAGCAGCTCGTAGTAGCTGCGGGTGAAATCGCCGATCTGCTTGCTGAAAAAGGCGGTGGACACCTTGTCGTTGCACACGGCGCTGGCCACGCAGAGCTTGGTCATGACGGACCACTCCACGTCGTCCGCGCCGACGCTGACCACGATCACCTTGGCGTGGGTGGCCTGCTGCGCCTCGGCCAGCTGCGCGGGCGCCACCTGGCCGTCGCCGAGCACCTGCACGCCGAGCAGGCCGTTCTGCACGGTCGCGCCGCTACAGGCCAGGTTGAGCACGTTCCAGTTGTTCACCATGGCCAGGTCGGCCGCGTAGGACTCGCTGCTGCGGCCGCAGGCCCTGTCCAAGGCGGTCGCGCTGGCCGCCACGGGGTTGCCGACCGCGGCGGCGGTGGAGTCGCCGATCACGACCGCCCGCACGCCGGGCAGCGGCCGGGTCGCGGCCTGCTGCGGCACGGTGAGCGGTTCGGCGCCGACCAGGTCGTCGAGCGTCTTGACGCTGCGCAGCACCCCCGGCGTGCCGGACGCGGTCAGCAGCACGCCGCCGACATTCACCGCCGTCACCGTGACGAGGCCCGCGACGACGGTCTTGGCCATCGTCTTGTGCGACTGCCTGCGCAGGCCGGCCACCGCGATCAGGGCGACCACGGCGAAGCCCGCCGCGATGAGCGTCTCCCACTCGAAGTAGCGCGTCCAGCCCTGGGCCAGCTGCTGGCTCAGGTTCAGCGCCAGCTTGCGCGGGCTGTCCGAGCGGAGCAGCTGCGCGACCCGGGCGTCGATGGTGATGTGGGTGAGCTTGAGCAGCGGCCGGATCGGTCCCTCGAACTGCGGCCTGGTCGGCATCACCTCGCCGAACAGGTCGAGCTCGCCCGGTCCCGACAGCGACGTCAGGCTCGGCATGGTCGCCCCGACCTGGGCGGTCTGCCCGGCGGCGGACACCGTCTGCAGCGGCGCGACCTGTAGCGCGAGCCAGATCGAGCCGGCCGAGACGATGAGGAAGGTGACAAGGTAGAAGGCGCCGGTCCTGGTAAGTCGCAGGAATGTGGAAATGTCGCGCTCCCATGGACAGTTCGGCCGGGGCGGTTTCTGCCTTCATGTCCAAACTACCCGTGCTCGGGCGGGGTAGTCACAGGGCCTGCTCGCGCTCCAGGTAGTTCAGCGCGGCCCAGCCGAACGGGACCGGCAGCCAGAACGTCACCAGCCGGAACAGCAGCACCGCGCTGACCGCGACGGCGCCCGGCACGCCCGCGGCGGTGAGCCCGGCGGTCAGCGCCGCCTCCACCCCGCCCAGGCCGCCGGGCGTGGGCAGGATCGAGCCGATGGCGCTGCCGGTCAGGTAGACCACGGCGATGCCCGCCAGCGGCACCGACCCGCCGAACGCGGCGACGCAGGCGGCCAGGCACAAGATGTAGGACAGGCTGAGCAGCAGCGCGCCGCCGATACCCCGCGCCAGCTTGACCGGGTGCTGCGCCACCTCGAGCAGCTGGGGCAGCAGCTGGCCGAGCATCGGCGACACCCGGGCGCGCAGCACCCGGCGCGCGGCCGGGACGGCGAACACCGCGAGCGCGGCGACGACCAGGCCGGCCAGCACGAACCAGGCCCACCGCGGCGGCTGGATTTTCTCCTGGGCCGAGGTGCCCGCGATCGCGGCGAAGATCACGATCAGCAGGATGTGCAGGATGAACGCCACCACCTGGGCCACGCCGACGCTGGCCGCGGCGACCGCCGCGGGGATCTTTCTCCGCTGCAGGTACCTGATGTTCAGCGCGGCTCCGCCGACGGCGGCGGGGGTCACCAGCGTGACGAACGAGCCGGCCACCTGGGCGAGCAGGGTACGGAAGAAGCTCAGCCGCTCGGCCACGAAGCCGGACAGCGACACTGTGGCCCCGACGTAGGTGGTGGCCGACAGGGCCAGCGCCGCGACCGCCCAGTCCAGGTTGGCCTCGCCCAGCACGCTGGCCAGGCTTTCCCGCGCGAGCTCGCCGGCCAGCAGGTAGACGGCGGCGACGCTGGCCACCAGGGTGAGCAGGGTGCGCAGCCGGATGCGCTCCAGCCGGACCGGGGCGACCTCGGCGCCGGGCACCGCGGCCAGGAGAAGCTTGCGCAGGGCGGGCAGCACGTCCCGGCGTCGGCGCAGCGCCCGGCGGGTCGAGCGGGCCAGCGCGACCGGCTGCAGCAGCGGCACCACCGCCACGAGTTCGTCCGCGCCCACCTGCTCGAAGGCGACGCGGGCGGACCGGTCCGGGCCGACGTAGAGGGCGAGTTCCGCGACGAGCTGGGCCACGTCGAGGCGGATCTGCAGGTCGCTGGCTGCCACGTCGCCGTCGCCGGGGTCGAGCAGCATGGTCCGGCCGTCGTCGGTGAACAGGATGCGGTCCGCGGTCAGCCCGCGATGGGTCACCTTGCGGGCGTGCAGCCGGCCGACGGCGTCCCAGATGCTCGTCAGCTCTTCGTCGCTGCACCCGGGATTGCGCTTGGCCAGCGTCGTCCCGTCGTGGTGCTCGTAGGCGAGCACGGCGGCCTCGGGCCCGACCCGGACCAGCGCGCGCAGCCGCGGCGTGGGCGCGCCCGCGTCCTCGGCCGCGTAGCAGAGCAGGGCCCGGCGTTCGACCACGCGGTCGGTGGACAGCGGGGCGTTGCGCGTGACCTGCGCGAGCAGCCGCACCGAGCGGTAGACGCGGTAGAACACCCCGGCCGCCTGCTGGTCCCGGTCGAAGACCACCACGTCCACGTCCCCGTCCGCCGTCGTCGCCGCGTAGTGGCGGGACCCGGCCACCCCGTTGCCCTCGTGCCTGACCCGGCGGATCGCGGTCACCGGCACGTCCGTGGCGGTCAGCGCCACCGCGATGTCCCTGGCGCCGGGGCGCTGGGAGGTGGAGCCCGCGACGTACCGCACCGCCAGGCCGATGGCACGGCCCGCGATCACCGTGATCAGCAGGGTCAGCATCGGCGTGTGCAGCACGGCGACGTGCACGACCGAGTACGCGCCGACCGCCACCCACAGGGAGTTGCGCCAGGCCGGCCGCCCGACCAGGCCGACCATGGTGGCGTAGGCGACCAGGCCGGCCAGCGCCGCGTCCAGGGCCGGGATGTGGCTCGTGCCGGGGCTGGTGCCCGGGCGGGACATGATGATCGCGTCGTAGAGCCGCCGGGCCGGCTCCTGGTTCAGCAGGTCGTTGACCACCGTGGTGACGGCCGCGGCCAGGACGCCGGTGGCCACCGACTCGGCCAGCCGCCGCGGCTGACGCCGGACCAGGAGCTGAACGGCCAGCGCCACCGGCAAGATGAACAGGGCGACCAGCGCCAGCGAGCGCGCCACCTGGAGCAGTGAGGCCGGTATCCGCCGGCTCGCGCCGACGATGTCGGCCTCGACTGCGGCCGTGGTGGCGCTGGCCGCCAGGCCCGCCAGCGCCAGCAGGACGATCTCGGTGCAGGACAGGGTGCAGCGCAGCAGGTCGACCGGCTTGCGGATGCGGCGCTCAAGCTGATCCTCCACCTGGATCTGGCCTGGCTGCGGTGGCGTCACGACACGATCGTTTCACCTGGTGGGCTGGGCGTACAGGCGCACCCGCCGCCGGGCGGCGGAGGCGCGGCGGGCCGGCGGGCCGGGATTGCTATCGTCCCTGATATGAGGGCATCGGAAATACGCCAGCTGATCCGGATGAAGCCGGTCGAGCTCGACGCGACCCGGCGGCGGCTTTCGGCCTGCCACGACCTCGCCGACCTGCGCGCCGCGGGACGCCGGCTGACCCCGCGGCCGGTCTTCGACTACGTCGACGGCGGCGCCGACGAAGAGCTGTCGATGCGCGCCAACACCCGGGCGTTCCGGCGGTGGCGGTTCCAGCCGCGGACGCTGGTGAACGTGTCAGAGGCCGACACCTCGGCGGCGTTCCTCGGCTCGGTGGCGCCGCTGCCGCTGGCCCTGGCCCCGACCGGGTACACGCGGATGATGCACCCGGCCGGCGAGATCGCCGCGGCGCGCGCGGCGCAACGGCACGGCCTGCCCTACACGCTCTCCACGATGGCGACCACCACCATCGAGGCGGTCTCCGAGAACGCCCAGCCCGACCTGTGGTTCCAGCTGTACCTCCTGCGCGACGCCGGGCTGAACAAGGAATTGGTCGACCGGGCCGCGGCGGCCAGGTACCGGGCGCTGGTGGTGACGGTGGACTGCTTCGTCACCGGGCACCGGACCCGGGACCGGCGCAACGGGCTCGTCATTCCGCCCGAGCTCACCGTGGCCACGCTGGCGAGCATCGCGGGCAAGCCCGGCTACTGGATGCGGATGCTGCGCCACCCGGCCATCGACTTCGCCAACTTCGCCGGGCACCCCACGGTGACCATCGAGGGCACGGGGGCGCTGTTCAACCCGGCCATCACCTGGGACGACATCGCCGAGCTTCGGGCCCGCTGGCCGGGCCTGCTGGTCATCAAGGGCCCGCTCAGCCCGGCCGACGCGCGGCTTGCGGTGGCGGCCGGGGCGGACGGCCTGCAGCTGTCCAACCACGGCGGGCGTCAGCTCGACCGGACGGTTCCCCCGGCCGACACGATCGCCGCCGTCCGCGAGGCGGTCGGGCCTGACGTGTCGCTGCTGGTCGACTCCGGGATCCGGCACGGGTCCGACATCGCGGTGGCGGTGGCGCTCGGCGCGGACGCCTGCGCGGTCGGGCGCGCCTACCTGTACGGCCTGATGGCCGGCGGCGAGCCGGGCGTGGACAAGGCGCTGGACATCCTGGCCGAGCAGTTCAAGCGGACGATGCAGCTACTCGGCGTGCGTTCGGTGGCCGAGTTGCGCGCGGCCGGGCCCGAGCTGCTCGTGACGAGGTGACCACACGAGCCTCACCCGCCGCAGGCAGCGCGTCGCCGAAGGCGCCTGTAAACGCCATGAACCTGCAGGTTGAGTGCGTTCGAACGCTATGAAAGTGCGGTTTCATGGCGTTCGGGGGGCGGCGGGCGTCGTGGGGGCCGCTGCGATGACCTGCTTGCCGTCGATGCGGACGCCGCGCAGGGCCAGCACGGCGATCAGCACGGCCGCGCAGCTGATCGACGCGTCGGCCAGGTTGAACGTCCACGGGAAGTGCGGCAGGTTGATCCAGTCGACCACCCGGCCGCGCATCGGGCCCGGCGCACGGAACAGCCGGTCGCCCAGGTTGCCCATCGCCCCGCCGAGCAGCAGCCCGAGCGCGATCGTCCAGGCCAGGCTGCGCAGCCGCCGGGCGGCGCGGATGATGTAGACGATGACGCCGCAGACGATCAGGGCGATGACCGCGGTGTAGGACGTGCCGACGCCGAAGGCGGCCCCGGCGTTGAAGGTCAGGTCGAGGGTGATCAGCCCGTCGAGCAGCCGGACCGGCGGATGCCGGGGCAGCCAGGCCATGACCTGCGCCTTGGAGATCGCGTCGGCGGCCAGCACGGCGGCCGTGACAAAGAACATGACCGCGAGCACGCGTACCCGGTGCGCGCGCGGCCGCGCGGGATCGGCGGTCATCGGGGCGGCAGCGGCGGACGGGCCTTGGACGGGCCGGTCGCCGGGTCGGCCGGCACCTTGGGCGGCTGCTTCTCCAGCGCCTCCAGCGCGAGGCGCACCGCGGTCTCCAGCTGCGGGTCCCGGCCGGCGGCCCAGTCGTCGGGCGTGATCAGCACCTCCACGTCGGGTTCGACGCCGTAGTTCTCCACGCCCCAGCCGTACTCGTCGAACGAGAACGCGTACCTGGGCACGGTCATGTGGGTGCCGTCGACCAGTTCGTGGCCGGGGACTCCGTCGATGCCGACCACCCCGCCCCAGGTGCGGGCGCCCACCACCGGGCCAAGGCCGAGCAGCCTGATCGCGGCGGTCACGATGTCGCCGTCGGACCCGGCGAACTCGTCGGCCACGGTGACGACGGGGCCGCGCCGCCCGTCCTGCGGGTAGGAGACCGGCTGGAGCCAGCGCCCCTGGTCCCAGCCGATGACGCGGCGGGCCAGCTTCTCCACCACCAGCTGGGAGATGTGCCCGCCGCCGTTCCCGCGCACGTCCATGACCAGGGCGTCGAACCGCATCTCGGTGTGCAGGTCGCGGTGGAAGTCGGCCCAGCCCTCGCCGACCATGTTCGGGATGTGCAGGTAGCCGAGCCGGCCCTCGCCGAGCTCGCGGACCACGCGGCGCCGGCCGGTCACCCAGTCCTGGTAGCGCAGCCGCCGCTCGTTGCGCAGCGGCACGACCACCACCCGCCGCGGCTCGGCGGAGTCGGCCTGCGGCCTGACCGTCAGCTCGACCGGCTTGCCGACCGTCCCGGCCAGCAGCGGCGCGGGGCCGAGCACCGGGTCGAGCGGCCGCCCGTCCACCGCGACCAGCTCGTCGCCGGGCCGGACGACCACGCCCGGCGCCTCCAGCGGCGAGCGCGCCCGCGGGTCGGAGGACTCGCCGGGCAGCACCCGGTCCACCAGCCAGCGGCCGGCGCCGTCGCGCGAGATGTCCGCGCCGAGCAGGCCGACAGCCGCGACGCTGCGGTGCGGGCCGTCACTGTCGGCCTTGCCGATGTAGGAGTGCGACGTGCCGAGCTCGGCCACCGCCTCCCACATCAGGTCGGTGAAGTCGTCCGCGCCGCGGACCCGGTCCAGCAGCGGCCGGTAGGCGTCGAGCACCCCGTCCCAGTCCACCCCGGACATGTCCGGGGTCCAGAAGTCACGGCGCATGAGCCGGCCGGCTTCGGCGAAGGCGTGCCGCCACAGCGCCGCCGGGTCGGCCTGGAACCTGGCCCGGGACAGGTCGACGGTGACCGACTCGCCAGACCCGTGGTCGTCCTTGTGCTCCGAGGGCAGCACCCGCAGGTCGTCGTCGTCCTTGACCACCAGCCGGGTGCCGTCGCCGCTGGCGTCGAACCAGTCGACGTCGCCGGTCAGCTCGGCGACCTCGCGCTTGCGCAGGTCGAACCGTTCGAGCACGGGCTGCGGCGCGTCGTCCTCCGGGCTGGCGCTGCCCTCGCCGAGGACCCCGGACACCGGCTCGCGCAGCCAGGCCAGCCCGCCCTTCACGGCACGCAGCCGTGAGTACCTGGCCTCGACCACGGGGACGCCTACCACGCGGCCAGAGATCCCGTCGGCGTCCACGGATACCTCGGCCCGTTCGGCCTCATCGTCGTGGTCTTTTTCCTGATCCTCCCCCAGCGGACGGCCACCGGGGAGCGGCCCGAACGGGGAGGGGGTCGGCGCGGCGAGCGGCACCAGGTAGGGGCGGCTGCCGAGCGGGAACGACAGGTCGAAGGTCTGCGCATCGTACACCGGGTCGAAGCTGCGCCGGGAGATGAACGCGAGGTAGAGGCCGTCGGTGGTGAACACCGGGTCGCCGTCAGCGAACCGCCCGTCGGTCACGTCGATGACCTGGCTG
>Ga0318524_10000752_pt1 | contig 11458 bp, 7 predicted proteins | sample GRESIP052b4f22_FD_203685 | JGI IMG/M metagenome (GOLD analysis project Ga0318524, IMG submission 203685) | Tropical soil microbial communities from Luquillo Experimental Forest, Puerto Rico - GRE.SIPMG.052b4f22 | ecosystem: Environmental > Terrestrial > Soil > Tropical forest > Bulk soil... | reverse complement strand
GTCATGGACAACGTCCTGCTGGCCCGGCGCCGGTTCGCTGACGAGTCCCTGTGGCGCTGCCTGACCCGCGCCCGCCGGATCCGCCGCGACGAAGAAGCGGACCGCGCCGCCGTCCGGGGCATCCTGGGGCGCTTCCAGCTCACCGCCGTCAGGAACGAGCTCGCGTCGCGCCTGAGCGGCGGCCAGAAGCGGCTGCTCGAATTCGCGCGCATCGCCGCCGCCGAGGCCCGGCTGATCATCCTGGACGAGCCGATGGGCGGCGTCAACCCCGTGCTCGGCGCGCGGATCGGCGAGGCCGTCAGGCAGTTCGCGGGGGAGGGGCGCACCGTCGTCGTGGTCGAGCACAACCTCCCGTTCATCGAGAGGACCTGCGATCAGGTGGTGGTGATGGACCTGGGCGAGGTCATCGCGCAAGGGCCGTTTGCCGGCCTGCGTGCCAACCCCAGGGTCGTCGACGCCTATCTCGGCATGGACCAGAGCCATGCCTGAGCGACCCGGCGTAGTGCTCAGCACCGAGCGGCTGACCGCCGGGTACGGCGGCCCGCCGATCATCGAGGACATCTCCCTGACCGTCCACGCCGGGAAGATCACCGCCATCGTGGGGCCGAACGGCGCGGGCAAATCCACCCTGCTCAAGGCCCTGAGCGGGGTGCTGAAGGTCGCCCGGGGCGAGGTGTACGTCCAGGGCGGGAAAACCACGAACCTCCCACCGGAGAAGCTCGTCAAGCGCGGGCTCGGCTATGTCCCCCAGGTCTCCAATATCTTCCCCGACCTCACGGTGCGGGAGAACATGGAAATGGGGGCGTACACCCGCCGCCGCGGCGTCGACGCGCGGATAGGCGAACTCTGCGAGCTGTTCCCCGACCTCGGCGTGTCGCTGCGGCGCAGGGCAGGAATGCTCAGCGGCGGCCAGCGCAGCATGCTCGCCATGGCCAGGGCGCTCATGCTCAAGCCCGCCGTGATGCTGCTCGATGAGCCGAGCGCCGGGCTGTCCCCCCTGCTCCAGGGCGCGCTCTGGGAGCAGATCGAGAAAATCGCCGCCATGGGCGTCGGGATCTGCGTGGTCGAGCAGAACACCCGGCGAACCCTTCGCCACGCGCACTGGGGCTACATCCTCGTGCTCGGGCGCAACAGGCTCGACGGCCCTGCCCGGGAATTGCTGCGCGACGAAAGCGTCGTGGAGCTCTACGTCGGCCGCATGAGTTGACTATCGCGAGCCCAGGGGCCTGACACCGCGGGAACGTGCGCAGGAGCACCCCCGGAGGACTCGCACCGGATAGAGGAGAACCAGCGTGAAACCCACCACGATCAGCAGATCGGCCGCGGCCTGCGCAGCCGCGGTCGTGCTGGCCGCCTGTGCGTCCTCCAGCTCGAGCGGAGGCGGCGGCGGAGGCAACACCGCCTCCGGCAAGATCACTTACGGTGTCCTTTCCTGCTTCACCGGCCGTCTGGCCAGCCTCGGCCAGGCGATGCTCCAGGGGTCCCAGGTGGCGGTGAGCGAGATCAATTCCGCGGGCGGCGTCCTCGGCCGCAAGGTCCAGCTGGTGACCGGTGACACCAGCTGTGACGTCGCCGACGGGGTCACGGCCACCAACCAGATGCTCACCAAGAACGTGAGCGGCGTGATCGGCCCGGAGACCCAGGAGATCAACGGCGTCGAGCCGATCCTGGACTCCAACCACGTCGTCGACGAGTTCCAGGGCGGCGATACGGCCCGCGACCACCAGACCGACCCCTTCTTCTTCCGGGACAGCCCGTCGGACTCCCAGCTGGGCGTGGCCATGGCACTGTACGGGCACCTGCAGCACTACACCAGGGCCGTCATGCTGTTCTACTCCGACCCGGCTGCCCAGACGTTCCTCAAGCCCGTCTCGCAGACCTTCACCAAGCTCGGCGGCACGATCCTCAAGACCATCATCGTGACCCCGGACCAGACCTCTTACCTGAGCCAGGTCCGGGAGGCGATCGCCGCCCGCCCCCAGGTGATCTTCACCCAGGAGGACCCGCCGACCGCAGCCGTGCTGTTCCGTGAGTTCAGGCAGCTCGGCGGGCAGAGCATCCCGTGGATCGGCACCGACGTCACCAGCGGCAGCGACTACCTCAAGGCGATCACCTACCCGACCGCGCACGCCGTGCTGACCTCCGTGTACGGGACCTCGGTCACCGGCGCGGCGAACACGGCGTTCATCAACTTGTTCAACCAGCTCTTCCCGGGCCAGAAGGCGGCCGGCCCGCTCGCGAACGCCAACTACGCCTACGACGCGGTGATCTCGCTCGCCCTGGCCGACGACTACGCGAAGACCACCAACGGGACCACGGTCGCCCACGACATGACCAAGGTCACAGACCCGCCGGGCACCGCGTGCTACACCTACTCGTCCTGCCTGGCGCTCATCAAGGCGGGCACCAAGATCAACTACGAGGGCGCCAGCGGCGACCTCGACTACAACCAGTACAACAACACCTTCGGCCCGTACGGCGCCTTCAAGGCCACCGCGGCGGGCGTCGAGCAGCAGGCGTACGTGATGTCGGCGTCCGTGCTGGCGGCAGCCACGCCGTAACACGACGCCGGGGCCCTGGCGGCACGCGGCGACGCGAGAACAGGAAGGATGCGATGGCGGGGCCACTGGCCGGAATGCATGTGCTCGACCTGGCACGGGTGCTGGCCGGGCCGTACGCGGCGATGCTGCTCGGCGACCTGGGCGCCGAAGTGATCAAGGTGGAGCGGCCCGGTGCGGGGGATGACACCAGGCACTGGGGCCCGCCCTTCGTGCCGGCGGGCGACGGGGCGGAGAGCACGTACTTCCTGTCGGTCAACCGCGGCAAGCGAAGCGCGGCCATCGACCTCAAGGACCCGGCTGAGCGCGGGTTCGTCGAGGCGCTGGTGCGCTGGGCGGACGTGCTGGTGGAGAACTTCCGCCCGGGGGTGATGGACCGGCTCGGGCTGGCCGACGACCGGCTGGCCGAGCTGAACCCGCGGCTGATCCGCCTAGCGATCAGCGGCTTCGGGGAAAGCGGGCCGGACCGCGCCCGGGTCGGCTACGACCAGATCTTGCAGGCCGAAGGCGGTGTGATGAGCCTGACCGGGACCGCGGCCAGCCGGGCGGTCAAGGTGGGCGTCCCGATCGCGGACGTCAGCGCGGCCCTGTTCGGCGTCATCGGGGTGCTCGGCGCCCTGATGGAGCGCGAGCGGAGCGGGCTGGGCCAGCGGGTGTCGACCTCGCTGCTCGCCGGGCAGGTCGGCATCCACACCTTCCAGGCCACCAGGTACCTCATCGCGGGCCAGGTGCCCGGGCTCTCCGGCAACCACCACCCCACGGTCGCTCCCTACGGCGTGTTCGACGCCGCGGATGGCCCGCTTGTCATCGCGGTGGGCAACGACGACATCTGGCGCCGCTTCGCGCCGCTGGCCGGGATCGACCCCGCCGACTCCAGGTTCGCCACCAACGCGCTGCGCCTCGACCGCCTCGCCGAACTACAGCAGATCATGAACGCGGCCCTGGCGCAGCGCACGGTAGCCGACTGGCTGGACCGGCTGCGCCCGGCGGGAGTCCCGGCGGGCGAGTTGAAGACGCTGGACCGGGTCTACGGCAGCGACCAGGCGCGCGCCGAGGGCCTGGTCTGGGAGGTCGACCACCCGCGGCTCGGCTGCATCCGGTTGCCAGGGAATCCCGTGCGTTACAGCCGCAGCGCGATCGCGCCCGGGCTGCCGCCGCCGGCCCTGGGCGAGCACACCGACGAGTTGCGCGCGGCCCTGCTCGGCCCGGCCCGAGCCGATGGCCGCTGACCCGCTCTACGCCGAGATCGCCGATCCGGGGAGCCTGGCCCGGTTCGGCGAGGAGATCGAGGCCGCCGATCCGAGCGACTGGCCGGGCTATCCGGACCAGATCCGCCGGGCCCAGCGCGCGGCCGGAACCCGGCACGCGGTGACCACCGCGGTGGTGACCGTCGGCGGCGAGCCTTGCGTACTGGCCGGCTTCGAGTTCCCGTTCCTGGGAGGCTCGGTGGGAGTCGCCGAGGGCACCAGGATCGCCCGCGCGTTCTCGGTGGCGGCGGCGGAGCGCCTCCCGATCGTGTGCGTCGCGGCCTCGGGCGGATCCCGGATGCAGGAGGGGACCAGCGCCCTGCTGCAGATGCAGACGGTGGCCATGGCCATCGCGGGGGCGCGGCGAGCGGGCATCCCGCATATCGCGGTGGCGGGCGACCCGACCACCGGCGGCGTGTGGTCATCCCTCATTGCCGCCGCCGACGTGCTCATCAGCCTGCCGGGCGCCCGGGTGAGCTTCTCCGGCTCACGCACCCGGCCCCCCGCCGCGGACTCCGGCTCCGCTGAATACCTCGCCGACGGCAAGTGGGCGCACGGGTTCGTCGACCTGCTGGCCCCGGCGCCGGGGCTGCGGGCCGAGGTGGCCGCCGCCGTCCGGCTGCTGTCCCCGCGGACGCGCGGCGATGGTACCCGCCGCGCCCCGCTGCCCGCCTGGCCCGACGCCTGCGACTGCGGCGCGCGCCGCCCCCGGGCGGACCGGTGGCTGGCCGGGTATTTCGACTCGGCCGTGGAGATCCGCGGTGATCGCTGCGGGGGCGTGGATACCGGCCTGCGTTGCGGCTTCGGCGGCCACGAGGGCATCACGGTCGCGTACGTGGCGCAGGCCGGCCAGCGAACCACCCCGGCCGGGTACAGGACCGCGACCCGCCTGCTCGGCCTGGCGTCGCGGCTGCGGCTGCCGGTCCTCACGCTGATCGACACCCCCGGTGCCGCGGCCGCCCCGGCCGATGAGGCGGCCGGCGTCGGCCCGGCGATCGCGGACCTGTTCGTCGCGATGGCGTCCAGCCAGGTTCCGGTCACCTCCGTGGTCATCGGCGAAGGCGTGTCCGGCGGGGCCCTCGCGCTGGCGTCGCCGGACGACCTGTGGATCGCCGAAGACGGCTACCTCGCCGTGACCACTCCGGAACTCGCCGTCTCCATACTCAAGCTGGGCGCCCGCGACATCCCGCGGGTGGCGGCCTGGCTGCGGTTCACCCCCGCCGAGCTGATGAGCCGGGGCATCGTCCGGGGCATCATCCGGCCGCGCGCGGCTCAGGCGGCCGACTCGAGGTAGCGGAGCGCCGCGCTGACCCCGTCGCGGGCGATGGGCACTCCCGCCAGGGCCAGCCCCATCTCCACCCCGCACAGGGCGCCCGCCAGCGACAAGTCGCTGAGATCCCCGAGGTGGCCGATGCGGAACACCCGGCCGGCCAGCCGGCCGAGCCCGGCGCCGAGCGACATGTTGTAGAGGTCAAGGATCAGCCGGCGCACCTGGTCCGCGTCGTGCCCGCCGGGAACCATGACGGCGGTGAGGGTGCTGGAGTAGTCGTCCGGGTTCTCGCACACGAGGTCGAGTCCCCAGCCGCGAACCGCCCGGCGGGTCGCCTCCGCGTGCCGGCCGTGCCGCGCGAAGACGGCGGGCAGGCCTTCCTCGTCCAACATGGCCAGGCCCTCGCGCAGCCCGAACAGCAGGTTGGTCGCGGGCGTATAGGGGAACAGCCCCGTCTCGGCGGCCGCGAGCACCGGCGGCCAGTCCCAGTAGCTGCGCGGCAGGCGGGCCTGCCGCGCCGCGGTGAGCGCCTTCTCGCTGACCGCGTTGAAGCCGAGGCCGGGGGGCAGCATCATGCCCTTCTGGGAGCACCCGATGGTGACGTCCACGCCCCACTCGTCGTGCCGGTAGTCGACCGACCCGAGCGATGAGATCGTATCGACGATCAGCAGGGCGGGGTGCCGGGCGCGGTCCATCGCCGCCCGTATCAGCGGGATCTGGCTGGCGCACCCGGTGGAAGTCTCGTTGTGGACGACGGTGACCGCCTTGATCTGGTGCCCGGGGTCGGCGGCCAGCTTCTCGCCGACCTGGCCGGCCTGGACACCCCGGCGCCAGTCACCCGGGACCACGTCGACGTCCAGGCCGAACCTCCCGGCCAGCCGCGCCCACAGGCGGGCGAAGTGCCCGGTGTCGAAGGCGAGCACCCGGTCACCGGGCGACAGCGTGTTGACCAGTGCGGCCTCCCAGGCGCCGGTGCCGGACGAGGGATAGAGCGCGACGGGCCGCGCGGTGCCGCACAGCCTGGCCAGGCCGGCCAGCACGCCGCGGGCCAGGCCGGCGAATTCGGGACCGCGGTGATCGATGGCGGGCGCCGCCATCGCCCTCAGTATCCGGTCGGGGACATTCGTCGGCCCGGGGATCTGGAGGAAGTGCCGGCCGCTCTGGTACGCCATGTCTATGTCCTTTCATCGAGCCCCGGAAGAGGGCACTGCGGAGGGCACGGAACTCGCGGCGGCGCTGCGCCGCGTGGTCGGTGGCGAGGTCCGGTTCGACTCTTACACCAGGTACCTGTTCTCGCGCGACGCCAGCATGTACGCGATCGAGCCGGTCGGGGTGGTCTTCCCCCGCGACAGCGCGGACGTGGCCGCGGTGGTGCGCACCGCCGGCGAGTTCGGCGTCAGTGTGCTGCCGCGGGGCGCGGGGACCAGCCTGGCCGGCCAGACGGTAGGGCATTCGGTCGTGATGGACCTGTCCCGGCACATGAACCAGATCGTCGAGATCGACGCCGACCGGCGCGAGGCGCGGGTGCAGCCGGGAGTGGTGCAGGAGCAGCTGAACCAGGCCGGCGCCCGGTACGGGCTGATGTTCGGCCCGGACACCTCGACCAGGAACCGGGCCACGCTCGGCGGGATGATCGGCAACAACTCGGCGGGCAGCCAGTCGGTGCGCTACGGCATGACGATCGACCACGTCCGCGCGCTCGACGTGGTGCTGTCCGACGCGACCCGGTCCACGTTCGGCCCGCTGACGGCCGCGGAGCTGGCCGGCCGCGCGATCGCGCCGACCCTCGACGGGGCCATCTGCCGCGACCTGCCGCGCCTCGCCGAGCGGCACCGGGAGGCCATCGCCACGGATTTCCCGCGGTTCTGGCGGCAGGCAGGCGGCTACCGGCTGGACCGGCTGGACCCCGCCGGGCCCGACCTGGCGAAGCTCGTGGTGGGCTCCGAGGGCACCCTGGTCACCGTGGTGGAGGCGACGGTCGGGCTGGTGCCCGCGCCCCGGCACCGGGTCATCGCCGTGGGCCACTTCACCTCCGTGCAGGCGGCCATCGAGGCGACCGGGGACGCGCTGGCCTGCCAGCCCGCGGCCGTCGAGCTGCTCGACCGCGTCATCATCGAGCTGTCCCGCCGCAAGATCGAATACCGGTCGCTCGGATCGATCCTGCACGGCGACCCGCAGGCCCTGCTGTTCGTGACGTTCTTCGGCGACACCCCGGCCGAGGCGGCGGCCTGGCTCGACCGCCTGGACGAGCGCTGGCAGGCGCACGGCCACGGCTATCACACGCTCCGGGCGGTTCACGCCTCGGAGCAGGCCGCCCTGCTGAAGGTCCGCGAGGCCGGCCTAGGGTTGCTCATGGCGGCCAGCACCGGCACCCGCAGGCCGCTGGCCTTCGTCGAGGACACCGCGGTCGAACCGGCCAAGCTGGCGTCCTACACGGCCCGTTTCCGGCAGATCCTGGACTCCCGCGGCCTGACGGCCGGCTTCTACGGTCACTGTTCGGTCGGCTGCCTGCACATCCGCCCGTTCATCGACCTGTCCGCCCCCGGGCAGCCGGAACTGATGCGCGCGGTGGCCGAGGAGGTCAGGGACCTCGTCCTGGAGTACGGCGGGATCAACTCGAGCGAGCACGGCGACGGGCTCGCCCGCAGCGAGTTCAACCGCCGGGTCTTCGGCGACGAGCTCTACGCCGCCATGCAGGAGGTCAAGCGGCTCTTCGACCCGGAGAACCTGATGAATCCGGGGAAGATCGTGGACGCGCCCGCGATGACCGACCACCTGCGCGACGCGCTCCAGCCAAGCCAGGCAGGCCAGCCGGGCCAGCCGGAGCCCGCGACCCGGCTCCGCTTCGACGCCCACGGCGGGATGCGGGGCGCCGCCGACCGCTGTATGAACATCGGGTTGTGCCGGAAGACGTCGGCCGGGGTTATGTGCCCGTCGTACATGGCCACGCGAGACGAGGAGCACTCGACCAGGGGACGGGCGAACGCCCTGCTCCACGCGCTGTCCATGCCCGACCCGCGGGCCGCGCTCGGCAGCGAGAGGCTGCACGGCATCCTCGACCTGTGCCTGGAGTGCAAGGCCTGCCAGAGCGAGTGCCCGCTCGGCGTCGACATGGCGGCGCTGAAAACCGAGGCGCTGGCCGCGTACCACGATCAGCACGGCACTCCGCTGCGCTCGCGCGTCTTCGGATCCATCCGCGCGCTCAACCGCCTTGGCTCCGCCGCGTACCCGCTGTCCAACCTGGCTGCCGGATGGCGGCCCGCCCGCCTGGCGGCGGAGCGCTGGCTCGGGATCAGCGCCGCGCGGCCGTTGCCCACGTTCCAGCGCGAGAACCTGTACCGCTGGTTCCGGCGACGTCCCGCCCCGCCGACGCAGGGCACGTCGCAGCGTGAGGTGATCTTCCTCGCCGACTCGTTCACCACCTTCACCGAGCCCGCGGTCGGACGTGCCGCCATCGAACTGCTGGAGCTCGCCGGATGGCGGGTCCGCTTCGAAGACGCGCACTGCTGCGGGCGGGCCAGCCTGTCCAAGGGGCTGGCCGACCGCGCCCGCCGGATGGCGGCGGCGATGACCGGCCGGCTCGGCGAGGCGGCCGCCCGCGGCGTGCCGATCGTGGGGGTGGAGCCATCGTGCCTGCTGACCCTGCGCGACGAGTACGTGGCCCTGCTCCCCGGCGACCCGCGGGCTAGGGCCGTGGCCGCCGCCACCCGGCTGCCGGAGGAACTGCTGATGGAAGCCGTGGCCGAGGGCAGGCTCATCCTGCCGGGAGACAACAGCCTCAGCGGCCGCCGCATCGTGTTCCACGGCCACTGCCATCAGAAGGCCCTGGCCGGAACGGCGGCCACGACGGACCTGCTCCGCAGCATCCCCGGTGCGGACGTGACCGAGGTCGACGCCGGATGCTGTGGCCTGGCCGGCTCCTTCGGCTTCGAGGCCGAGCACTACGACCTGTCCATGCGCATCGGTGAGCTCCGCCTATTCCCGGCCATCCGGGCCGAAGCGGCCGAGACGATCATCGCGGCCACCGGGGTCTCCTGCCGGCAGCAGATAGCGCACGGGACCGGGCGGCCCGCCCGGCATCCGCTGGAGGTCTTCCGGCAAGCGCTCACCTGACCATCGGCTCCGCCAGCGTGTCAGGCGCGGGAAGCCGCGGTAGCGCCGCAGGTTCCTGAAACCAAAGTTGCCCGTGAGCACAGTTGCCGGGCCACCGCCATCATGAAAGCCGCCCTCCACCGTGCTCGGAGCCCTGGCACGGCGCCGCCTCGCGCGAAGCGTAGAGGCTATTGGGGCTAGTGGTATCCGTGTAACTCGCCATCGCGTGCTTGGTGCGGGCAGCGGCAACGGGCATCTAGGCTGTTGCTACCGACGCGCTTCCCGGCCAGCTTTCCGGACTGGCCGCGGCCATCTGGGGGAGGTGACGATGCGCCCCGCCGTCTCCCTGGCCACTGCCGTCACTGCCGTCGCGACCGCCACAGCCGTCACCGCTGCCCTCACCGCCCTCACCGCCTGCTCCGGCCCAGCCGCGCCGCACCAGGCGAACCAGGCACACCAGGCGCTCGCGTACGCGGCCGCACCGCCGGCCACCTACTACCTCGCCCTGGGCGACTCGCTGTCTCAGGGCGTCCAGCCCGACGCGGCCGGGTTCAGCGTGGAGACCGCAGACGGCTACGCCGATCAGCTCTACGCCGACCTGCGCCACGGCAACGGCCACCCCGGCCTCAAGCTGGTCAAGCTCGGCTGCCCCGGCGAGACCACCAGCACGATGATCAACGGCGGGATATGCCGCTACCCGGATGGCTCGCAACTGCAAGCGGCCGTCGCCTTCCTGGACGAACACCGCGGCCGGGTATTCCTCGTCACCATCGACGTCGGCGCCAACGACCCTGAAGCCTGCGGCAGCCAGCCCGGCCTCAGCCAGCTGGCCACCTGTGCCGTCACGGGCATCCCGACCGCGGTCGCCCACCTGGGCACGATCATGGCCAGGCTGACGGCCGCCGCCGGGGCGGGCGTCCGCGTCGTCGGGATGAACTACTACCTGCCCGCGCTGGCCGAGTGGCGCAACGGCCTGCCCGGTCACATGGTCGCCCGGGCCGCGGAACGGCTGGCCGCCACCTACAACAACCTGCTGGATCGCGTCTACACCACGTACGGCGCCCGGGTCGCGAACGTGTTCGGCGCCTTCGGCACCGCCGACTTCACGCGCCAGGCCACGAGCGGCGTCCCGGACAACGTCGCCAAGCTGTGCCAGTGGACCTGGGCGTGCGCCGCCCCGCCCCGCGGGCCCAACCAGCACGCCAACCAGGCCGGATACCAGGTCATCGCGCGCACGTTCCTGCAAGCCGCGGGCTTGAGCTGAGGTCAGCCGCGCCACGGCCGACGCCGCCTGGCTGGCCGCCGACCAGCAAAACCTTGATACCGAACGGGCCCGGTTTTCACGCCGGAATGTCAGACCCTGTCGCTACAGTGGGTAGTAGCTCGCGGGAAGGAATGCCATGTCAGCGATTATAATCGCACTGGTGGTCGGCGTCGCGACTGGCGCCTTCGTGGTCTGGCTGGTCACGCGCGGTCAGGCCCAGCCGAGCCCGGCCGTCCTGCAGTCCCAGGGCGAGATCAAGGCCAGGCTCGACGACACGCTGACTCACGTGCAGCGCCTCGGCGCGATCTTCGCCAACGCCGCGCAGCGCGGCCGGGCGGGCGAGCTGGTCCTGGAGAACCTCCTGGAGGCGACCGGCATGGACCGGCACAGGGACTTCGAGCTCCAGGTCGCGGCCGAGGGCGCCCGGCCCGACGTGGTGCTGAACCTGCCGGGCCGCGGCCGGCTCGTCATCGACGCCAAGTTCCCGCTGGACGATTTCCAGCGCGCCGCGGGCGCGGCCGGGGAGGACGAGCGGCGCAAGGCCCTCGCGGCGCACGCCAAGGCCGTCGCCGGGCACGTAAGCGCGCTGGCCAAGCGCGACTACCCGGCCAAGATCGGCGGCTCGATCGACTTCACCGTGTGCTTCGTGCCCGCCGAGGACCTGCTCGCCGCGGCCTACGCCGAGCACCCCGCCCTGTTCTACGACGCGGTGCGGGACCGGGTGCTGATCGCGACGCCGGCCACCCTGATGGCGCTGCTGTGGGGGGTCGCGTACGGCTGGCAGCAGGACGCCCGGGCCCGCCAGGCACAGCAGATCGGCGACATCGCCGCCGACCTGCACCAGCGCGTCGCCCTGGCGATGCGGCACCTGACCAAGACCGGCCGATCGCTCAGCACCGCCGTCAACTCCTACAACGCCCTGGTCGGCTCGCTGGAGACCCGGGTCCTCCCGCAGCTGCGGAAGCTCGAGGACCTCGGCATCCTGCCCCACGGCACCCAGCTCCCCCACCCCCAGACCATCGAGGCC
>Ga0318524_10000749_pt1 | contig 11481 bp, 13 predicted proteins | sample GRESIP052b4f22_FD_203685 | JGI IMG/M metagenome (GOLD analysis project Ga0318524, IMG submission 203685) | Tropical soil microbial communities from Luquillo Experimental Forest, Puerto Rico - GRE.SIPMG.052b4f22 | ecosystem: Environmental > Terrestrial > Soil > Tropical forest > Bulk soil... | reverse complement strand
TGCGACGACACCGCCTATGGCAAGGGCGCGGGCGGCGAGCTGACCTACCCGGTCAGTGTGCCCGCGGGCACGAGCCGGACGGTATGGTTCACGGTGGCCGGGTCGGACCAGGGGCTGTCCGACGCGCAGGCCCAGTTCCAGGCGGCCAGCGCGGACCCCGCCGCCGAGCTGGCCGCGAAGATCGCGGCGCGGCAGCAGGCGAACGGCCAGACCCAGGTGTCGCTGCCCGGCGACCCGGCCCTGGCGCAGGCCGCCACCTGGAGCAAGCAGGACCTGGCCGATCTCACCCAGCAGGCCGACAACCTGCACATCCGCGACACCGAGGAAGGCACCCTGTACCCGGCGCCGCTGGCGACCGTGCCGAGCATCCGGTTCGAGGCCGCGGGCTTCCCCGACTACCCGTGGATGTTCGCGACCGACCAGGAGTACACGGTCTTCGCCCTGCTCGCCGCCGGGCAGTTCGCCACGGCCGAGGACGGCATGCGCTCGCTGGCCCAGGTGAGCACCATCGCCAACCATGACTCGGGCAAGGTGGCGCACGAGACCGTCACCGACGGCTCGGTCTACTTCGGCCTGAACGACGAGCCGGGCGACATCGACGAGACCGCCAAGTTCCCCGACGCCGTGGCCATGATCTGGCGGTGGACCGGGGACAACGCCTTCCGCGACGAGATGTACGCGTTCGTCAAGAAGAACATGCAGTACATGATCGGCTTGACCAGCGGAGACGACGACCTGTGGCCGGACGGCTCGGCCAACGTCGAGTCCAGCGTGCTCGGCGCCGACGCGGTCGACGCCGCCGTGTACACCATCCGCGGCCTCTACGACCTGGCCGACATGGCCGCGAGCAAGGGTGACGCCGCCACGCGGCAGTGGGCCGACAGCCACGCCGAGGCGATGGTGAGGCAGTTCTCGGGCGCGTGGTGGATGCCGGGCATCCCGCAGTTCGCCGACTCGCTCAACGACCCGTCGAACAGCCAGAACATGCAGCGCTGGTGGACCGGCGTCACCCCGATGGAGGCCCAGCTGTACCCGGACGGCGTGCTCCAGCCTGGCCTTGTGCCGCCGTCCGAGGCGACCCCGGCGCTCAAGCTCCGCGAGATGTCCTGCTACTCGGGCACCTACGGCATGTACGTCGAGGGCGGCCCGGGCTGCGACCCGGGCACCTACACCGGCCACGCCCAGCAGGCCTACACCCTCAACACCGGCGTGATGGCGGTCGGCCTGGGCAACTACGGCCTGCTCGGCCCGGGCGACCAGCAGCGGTATACCGATGACCTGGCCACGCTCCAGCTAGGCAGCGTAGCCGAGCAGCCCGGCGCGATGCCGGAGATAGGCCCCTCGCCCGATTTCAAGGCCAACATCAGCGGGCCCTTCAACGAGCGGTCCTCGCTTGACCAGGCGTGGGGCACCTACGGCGTGCTCTGGCCGATCGTGAACCAGCAGCTCGGCGTCACCCCGCTCCTCGGCGACGGCCTGCTCGAGGTGCTGCCGAACGTGCCCTCCGGCCAGTCGTCGGTGGCCGGGACGAACATCAGGGTGGGCGCCGGCTCGGTCGACGTCGCCGCGACCCGGCACGGCAGCTCCTACACCACGACCGTCACCGTCCGCCTGTCGTGCACCCTGCACGTCGGCGCCACGCTGCCCGCGAGCGCCCAGGTCCACCTGGTGACGCTCAACGGAAACCCGGTCACGTACACGGTCCGTGACACGAACGCCGGCCGCCAGGTGCTGGTGTCCGCGCCCTGCGGCGGCGGCCAGACCTGGAAGGTGCACATCGTCGCCGGCTGACGAGGCCACGGTCAGAGCGTGACCGACCGGCGGAACCTGCTCATCAGGTACGGTCCGGCGAGCACCCTTACTCGTCTCCCGCCAGCTTAAGCAGCAGGAACTGCCGGATACCCAGCATCTTGAACCCGGCCCGCAGGACCGGGTTGAACGCGGCCCGGACGGCCGGCCCGGCCTGCGCCCAGTCCGCCAGCTCCGGCTGGGTTGCCGTGTAGTCGGTGCCATCCAGCCGGATCGAGCATCCGCCCGCCGCCCGGACGTTGCGTGACCAGTCCGACTGGTTGCCGAACGTCAGCGGGATCACCACGGTGTCCCCGGCCAGCCTCGCCCCGGCCGGCGTCACGTACGACCGCCCCGACCGGCGGCCGACGTGGCGGACCTGCGCCGCCATCATGACGTGCCGGCGTCCCGCCAGCTTCATCATGGCCGGGTTGAGCACCCGGGTCATCGGGCGCATCACGACCCGCACCAGCCAGGACGGCCGCACCACCGCGGGCGTGCTGCGGCCCGGCGTGACCCCGTGGGTATTCGACGCGTTCATCCTCGCGCTCCCTTTCCTCGGTGCCGCCATCCCGGCGGCACCGGTAAGGACGGCACGGCGCGGAGGAAAGTGACGGGGGCCGGCCAAGGCCGGGAAGGCGCCGGCTCAGCCGAGCTGGCTGCGGACGAAGGCGAGCTGACGCGGATCGCCGATGACGTGCACGGCCTGGACCTTCTCCTCGCGCACGGTCAGGACCAGGATGCCGGCCAGCGCCCGGTCGACGAACCCGAGCATCGCGGGCGGCCCGGCCACCGGCACGCTGACCAGCGTCGCGCCGGGTCCCCAGAAGCGCAGCAGGTTCCTGGCCACCCGGGCGGCGCCGCGGATCACGCCGCTGGACCCGCGCTCAGGGCCGCCGTCGAACTCGCCCCAGGCGTCGGGCGCGAGCACCCGGAGCAGCCCGTCCAGGTCCCCGCTCGCCGCCGCGGCGATGAACTTCTCCGTGACCTGCCGGTGCTCGCGCGCGCCCACGTCGAACGCGGCGCCGCCCTGGCTGTCCGCGATCTTCAGCCGGGCCCGCCGGGCCAGCTGGCGGCAGCTGGCCTCGGTCCGGCCGACGGTCTGCGCGATGGAGCCGAACGGCACCTGGAAGATGTCGTGCAGCACGAAGACGACCCGCTCCGCCGGGCTGAGCCGCTGCATCACCACCAGCAGGGCCAGCCGGACGCTGTCGTCCAGCGTGACCCGGTCGGCGGGGTCGCCCGACTCCGGGCCTGGCCCCGCCGGGCCCGGCCGCCCGCCCGGACCGAACGCGGGCACAAACTCGATCTCGCTGGCGTCGTGGGGGTGTTCCCGGCGGGCCCGCGCCGAGCGGATCTGGTCCAGGCACAGCCGGCTGGTCACCACGATCAGCCAGCCGCGCTCGTCGGCGATCTCGCCCGGCCCGGTCCGCAGCAGCCGCGAGAACGCGTCCTGGACCACGTCCTCGGCCGCGCCGATGTCCCCGAGCATCCGGAAGGCCAGGTCGACCAGGTAGGGACGATGCTCGTTCCAGGCCCGGACGACCTCCTCGCCGTGTTGGCCCCCAGCGATGTCACCAGCCATGTCACCAGCCATGTCGCCACCTCCCGGCCGCAGGGGGTCCTACCAGGAGGACGATCCGGGCCCGCGGAACGTGACGTCACGTTCCGTCCCGCCATCCCGTCCTACCCAGCACAGGGCCACAGCACCGAGCTACCCCGCTGGGCCGGAACACCGGGCGAAGGAGCAGCCGATGAAGCTCGTGCAGAGCCGGATCGTCACCGACGATGTCGAGGGCCTGGCCGGGTTCTACGCCGGCCTGCTCGGCGTGCGGGCCGCGCTGAACGAGTACTACGTGGAGCTCGAGGCCGGGCCGGCCTCGGTCGGCTTCTCCAAGCGGCGCTTCACCGAGTATCAGGAAGCCGGGCGCCACCCGGGCCGCGACGAGTGCATCCTCGACTTCCTCGTCGAGGACGTCGACGCCGAGTACCCGCGCGTCGACGCGCTCGGCGTCCAGTGGGTGCTGCCGCCGACCACGCAGCCGTGGGGCAACCGGTCGATGATCTTCCGGGACCCGGCCGGCCACCTGGTCAACGTCTTCTCCCGGCCCTGACCGCCCTGAGCCGGAGCCCTGAGCCGGGGCTCCGTTAACTGGCCCGCGCCCGCCGGCCCGGATGCCCGCGCGGCCGCTTGAACGCGATGACCTTGCCGTTCTCGAAGATCTCGCCGCCCCAGACGCCGCACGGCTCGCGCCGTTCGGCCGCGCCCGCCAGGCACGCCCGGATCAGCGGGCACGTCTGGCACAGCGCCTTGGCCAGCTCGAGGTCGGCGGGCTGCTCCGAGAACCACAGTCGCGCGTCGTCGCTGCAAGGTAGCGGATCGCCCAGGTCAGCGGCTCGTCTGGCCAGCGTGGCCAGCGAAAGACTAGTCATGTCGCTTCACCCCCGTGAGGCGTAACTCCGGATTCCCCGTAAACCCGGACAAGTCGATTGTGCCCTACCTCGGCCCGGTTCGCATCGGCCGGCGGGCGGATTTCGCATTCGTAAGAAACCGGACACGGCCCGCGCAGGCCGTGCGAGGATGGCCGCGATGGCCACCGTGCTGGCGTTCCACGCCCATCCGGACGACGAGGTGCTGCTGACCGGCGGCACGCTGGCCCGGCTGGCCGCCGCTGGCCACCGCACGGTCGTGGTCGTGGCCTGCTCCGGCGGCCTGGGCCAGGGCGCCGGAGCCGATCCGGAAACCAGGCTGGCGGAGCTGCGGGCCAGCGCGGCACGGCTGGGCGTCGCCCGGGTGGAGCACCTGGGCTACGCCGACAGCGGTCACGGCCCCGTGCTGTTCCCCGACCCGCCCGGCCAGGTCCGGTTCGCCCGCGCGGACCTGGCCGAGGCCGCCGCGAAGCTGGCCGCGCTGATCCGCGCCGAACACGCCGACGTCCTGCTCAGCTACGACCGCCACGGCGCCTACGGTCACCGCGATCACGTCCGGGTGCACCAGGTCGGCGCCCGCGCGGCCGAGCTGGCCGGCCCGGTCCGGGTCCTGGAGGCGACCGCGCCGCGGGAGATGATCGCGGTGCTGTTCATCTCGCTGCGGGTGCTGCGGCTGGTGGTCCGCCGGGACCTGGCGGCGATGCGGGCCGGCTTCACCCCGCGCTCGGCGATCACGCACCGCGTCGACGTGCGCCGGTTCGCCGCGCAGAAGCAGGCGGCCCTGGCCGCCCACCGGACCCCGGTCTACAGCCGGGGCCGCGCCGCGCGGCTGCTCCGGCTGCTGGTCGCGCTGCCCGCGCCGCTGTTCGGGCTGGTGTGCGGGCGTGAGTGGTACGCCGAGCCCGGCGCGGCGGCTACCCCGGCCCTCGGCGACATCCTCCAGCCCGCACCGCCGGCCCGCGGCACCAGCGTCAGGCGCTGAGCGCCTCCTCGGGCTCGGCGCAGGCCCGGGCGAGCTCCTCCAGCGGCAGGCCCAGCGCGGCGGCCAGCGCGGCCACGGTGAAGAAGGCGGGGGTGGCGATCCGGCCGGTCTCGATCTTGCGCAGCGTTTCCGCGGGAACACCGGAGGCCGCGGCGATCTCGGCCATGCTGCGCAGCCCGCGCGCGTCGCGCAGCAGCATGCCGAGCCGTTCCCCGCGCTCGTGCTCCAGCTTGGTCAGTGGCGGCCGGACCATACCGTGATAGTAATACCGGTATAGTTATACCGAAAAGGGGAGGTGCTGGCGGTGGTCGAGATCAAGACCGCGGGGGAGATCCAGGCGATCCGGGCCGCCGGGCGGGTGGTCGCGCAGGTGCTGGCGGCCGTCCGCGACCAGGCGAAGGCGGGCACGCGGACGGCCGAACTGGACGAGGTCGCGCGGGACGTGCTGGCCCGGGCCGGGGCCGTCTCGCCGTTTCTCGGCTACCAGCCCGGGTTCGCCCCGGTGCCGTTCCCCGCGGTCATCTGCACGTCGGTCAACGACGCCGCGCTGCACGGCATCCCCGGCCGCTACCGGCTGGCCGACGGCGACCTGCTCAGCGTGGACTGCGGCGCCGTGCTGGACGGCTGGACGGCCGACGCGGCCGTCTCCTTCACCGTCGGGGCCCCCAGGCCCGCCGACACGCGGCTGATCGCCGCCACCGGCGACGCGCTGCGGGCGGGCATCGCCGCGGCGGTTCCCGGCGGACGGATCGGCGACATCTCCGCGGCCATCGGCGCCGCGGGCCGCGCGGCAGGCTACGGGATCTGCACCGACTTCGGCGGTCACGGCGTCGGCCGGGCCATGCACGAGGACCCGCACGTGCCCAACGAGGGCCGGCCCCGGCGCGGCCACCGGCTCGTCCCCGGCCTGGTCATCGCCATCGAGCCGTGGTTCCTGGCCGGCGGCAGGGACCAGTACCGGATCGACGGGGACGGCTGGACGATCCGCAGCGGCGACGGCAGCCGGGCCGCCCACGCCGAGCACACGGTGGCCGTCACCGAGGACGGCCCCCAGGTCCTCACGGTCCCCTGACCCCGCCGTACTCCGCCCTTTTGGTACCGAACGGGCCGGGCGCGAGCCCCCGCGGCCGCATGGACCGCCGCCCTGCCTGGTCGCATACCATGAACCGATGCAGCTGGGGATGGCGAGGCGGGCAGCCAGGCCCGGTCCTGGCCCGCGGCCGCTCCTGCCGGGACCGCTGCGCTGGCCGGCCGCGGCGCTGCTGGCGGCCTGCGCGGTGCTGACGGCCGCGCTCGCGGTGCGCGTGGCCGGCTACCGGCTGCCCGAGTGGCTCGACGCCACGTTCGACCCGCGCATCCAGGCCAGGCTGACCCCGCACGCGCGGCTGCTGGACTGGCTGTCCGACCTCGGCACGCTGAAACCCGTGGCCATGATGGCGCTGGCGCTGGCCCTGGCCTGCGCGGCCACCCGCCGGTGGTCTGGCGTCCTGCTGACGGCGGCGGTGCCCGCCGCCAGCGGCCTCACCGAGTACGTGCTCAAGCCCACCGTCGGCAACGCCATCGGGCAGTCCTTCCCGAGCGGGCACGCCACCAGCATGTTCGCGCTCGCGGCCATCTGCGCCGTGCTGTTGGCCGGCCCGCCGCGCCGCCGCGGGCCGGCCAGCCTGCGGCTGCTGCTCGCGCTGGCGCCCGCCCTGCTCGCGGTGGCCGTGTCGGCCGCGATGATCGCCATGGGCGCGCACGACTTCACCGACGCCGCGGCGGGCGCCGCGACCGGCACCGGGGTGGTCCTGGCCGGCGCGCTCACCCTCGACCTGGCGGCCGCCTGGTGGCAGCGAGCACGAGCGGCGCGGCCCCCGGCCGCCAGCACGTGACCGTCCCCGCGTAGGGTCGAGCCGGAAGGGAGCACCGATGTCATCCTCGCCGGAGTCACCGCATCTGGACAACCGTCACCGGAACACGCTGCGCCAGATCTTCGAGCACCCCGTGAGCCACAACATCGAGTGGCACGCGGTGATGTCCCTGCTCGAGGCGGTCGGCACGGTCAACGTGCACCACGACGGCAAGGTCGCGATCAAGGTCGGCGCCGAGGCCGCGTTCCTGGAACCCCCGGCCGGCAAGGACATCGACACCCAGATGGTCGTCGACCTCCGTCACATCCTCACCAAAGCCGGCTACGCCCCCTCCTGACACCCGCCCCGAGTCCTCGGCCGTCCCACCAGGCACCCCGGTCGCTGCCTTCCCGGGGCAGGTCGAGCCGTGCCCAGACGACGCGGTCGCCGTCGCTGGTGGTCTCTACCCCCCAGTTGTCCGGGCCGGCCAGGGTGTCGATGATGTCCAGCCGTGGGGGCGGTCGTCTGCCGACACGCTGACCGGTCACGCTGAGATCAGCCGGGTGTTCACTATGCAGGCCGAGGCGCACCAGGAGCTGCGCGAGCAGGCGGCGGCGGCCCGCCAGGTGGACATCTTGGCGGTGCGGGCGCTGGGCCTGGTGGCGCTGAATGACTCGCTGCTGCGGGGGCCGCTGGCCGCGCGCGAGTCCCCGGTGGCGGTGCGGGTGCTGCTGCTTGATCCCGATGCCGAGGCAGCGGCGATCCGCGCGGCCGAGATCGCGGAGTCGTTCACCGCTGGCATCCGGCTTGCGCTGGCGCGGCTGGCCGAGTTCGGGGGTCATCCCTGGGTCGGCATGCAGGCAGCGGTGTACGGCTCGCTGCCGACCTGGCGGATGCTGGTCTTCGACGGCACCTTGTACCTGTCGGCCTTCGGCGTCTCCTCGGAGGGGCACCGGTCCGGCATGTATAAGCTCACCGCTGCCGCGGACGGGATGCTGCATGCCGGTTTCCTGCGCCAGTTCAATGAGATGTGGCGTCAGGCACGGCGGGTGAACGGGGGCCGCAGCGTTGATCGAGGCTGAGCTGAAGGCACGGGTGACCGATCCGGGTGCGCCGCGGGCGCGGCTGGGACGGCTCGCGGCCGGGGAGGCCAGCACCTACCAGGACACGTACTACGATCGGCCGGGCCGAGAGCTGACCTCCCAGGGCCGGGAGCTGCGGCTCCGGGTGATCGAGACCGGCGGCGTGCGCCGGGCGCTGGTCACCTACAAGGATCCGCCAGCCGACGCCGCGAGCGGTTCCAAGCCCGAGTTCGAGACCGGCGTGGCCGATGCCATGGTGGCCGATGTCATCTTGCGCGCGATCGGCCTGGAGCACCTGATCGCGTTCGACAAGCACTGCGTGAACTACCGCTTCACCGCCCGGGGCCGGGAGATGCTCGCCACGGTGGTGACCGTCCCGGAAATCGACGGGGTATTCATCGAACTGGAGACCATGGCGGACGAACCCGGCCTGGCCACGGCGCTGGCCGATATCCGGGCGGTCCTGGGCGAGCTGGGCATCAGCGAGCGCGACCTGACGACCGAGGCGTACACCGACGCCGTAACGCGCGCTCGCACCCGGACCCGCCACGACGCCCGCCAGTAGCGCCTGACAGTGCGGGGCCGCCGCGCGGAACGCCGGGGCCCTGGCCGGGTCAGCGGTGCTGACCATCGATTCGCCGGGCCAGTTCCTCAAGAGATCGGCTGTAACCGGCGTAGAAGTCCTCAAGGTTCGTGATCACCTCGAAGCGCGGCGTTTGCGGGAGCGGATGGCGGCTCAGGACGGTCACGTTCGCGTCGCCCTCCGCGAACCACAGCGCGGTGTAGTGCTTATAGCCCACGACAGGCACGGTGCGCCGACTCCCGCTGACAAGGATCTCCGCGGTGCTCTCCGCGAAGGGGCCTTCAGCCGGAATCCTGGTCGGAAAGAACGGTTCGTTCCACTGCTGGCGGGTGATCGCCTCGTCGCGGCGCTCGACGTCACCGAGTTCCCACGCGGGCGGGGGGATCTGCTCCCAGATAGCCGGCGGCACGTCAGGCGGCCTGGCCGGGGCGAACCAGCCACGGCCATCCCAGTGTGTGGTGACCTCCACCAGCGGCCTGGCGAGGTCGGCGTCAAGATAATCACCGTAAACCAGGCTCAGGCTGTCGAGCGGGACCGCCGTGCGGGTCAGGGCCGCCCTGATCTCTGTGATCAGGCCAGCCGAGGATGATTCATCGCCGAGGGTCAGCGGCTGCCCGTCCCGGTCGCCGGCCAGGCCGAACGGCCGGGGACCGATGCGGCGGAGCCTGGCGGTACGCCAGCTGACCATGCCCCGCAGCGACAGCTTCTGAACGGGGCCGGGGAGCATGATCTGCACATTTCCTCCTTCGGGTCCCCGTGGCCGCTGTCCGCAGGCAGGCGCCGCGTATCAGGATCGATCCTTCGAGTCTAACCAGGAGGGAATCCGCATCCAGTTACCCTCCGTGTCCTGGTAATGGTGGCGGTGCGCGGGCGGAGGTGGCCGCGAGTGCGGGTGATGCGGACCCGGTGCTCCCGTGCACTGACAGTGACAGCAGGCCGGGGCGCAGGGCCGGTCGCCTCGGTGTTGTTTGCGTTACTGGTGATGCGAAGAGCGTCTCACCAGACGCGTGTTGCGTCGGCGCGTCGCGGAACAACGCGGTGAAACCGCGGTTCCAGTGCGTTCTAGCGCGGTGAAAGTGCAGGTCCATAGCGTTCTGGCCGACATTGCCGGCCGGGCCGCGGCCTAGCGAGTTTTGCCACAAGCCCCCTGAGGTACTGAAAGCCGAGGTTCATGGCGTTAGGAGGAGCCGCGCCGCTGGGGTGCCGCGCCCCTGGCCGCCACGCCGCTAGGGTGGCGCGCCGGGGCGGCGGACCTCGACGCGGGGGTCGAACGGGAGGGTCCCGGCGTCGACGGCGACGCCCGCGCCGTCCACCGGGATCACGGCGCCGTTGACGTAGGACGCGGCGTCGGAGAGCAGCCAGGCCACCACCGCCGCCACCTCCGAGGCCCGGGCGGCCCGCCGCTGCGGCACCAGCGAGGTCACCAGCTCGTACGCCTCCGCCACCCCCAGCCCGCGCGGAGCGCCAAAGGAGGCCATCTCCTCGTCGGCCATCTCGGTGACCGTCCAGCCGGGGCAGACCACGTTGGCCCGCAGCCCCTGGTGCGCGTGATCGACGGCCATCGACTGGGTCAGCGTCACCAGTCCCGCCTTCGTCACCGCGTACCCGCCCATCTCACTAGAGGCCCGCAGCGCCGCCACCGACGCCACCGAGACCACCGCGCCGCGGGCCGCCAGCAGAAACGGCAGCGCGGCCCGGGCCACCAGAAAGGACCCGGTCAGGTTCACCGCGACCAGCGTGTCCCAGTCGGCGAGCGACAGCTCGGACACCCCGCCCGGCACCATCACGCCCGCGTTCAGCACCAGCCCGTCTAGCCCCCCGAACCGGTCGGCCACCAGCGACACCGCCCCGGCCACCTGCTCCGCGTCGCTGACGTCACACACGACATCGAGAGCCCCGGTCGCCGCGGCCACGGACGCCAGCGCCTCCGCGCGCCGCCCCAGGATGGCCACCCGGTCCCCGCCCGCGGCGAGCGCGCGCGCCACCGCCGCGCCGATCCCGGTCCCGCCGCCGGTGACCAGGACGGCGCGCGAGGAACGGACCGTCACGCGGTGCTTCTCGTCAGGTCGCTCAGCGCGCTGCTCGCGGACCGCCTGGCCCGGGTCACGAAGGTGGAGGCGAAGCCGATGACCAGCACGGCCAGGGCGAACCACGGCGCGAGGATGGTCGGGCTGGTGACCTTGTAGAACGAGCCGAAGATGGCGCCCGCGGTGATCACGATCGCGATCACCGCTGCGATCACCAGCCGCACCCGCCCCGGCGCGTGCGCGTAGCTGCGCAGCGAGCCGAACGCCATCAGCAGGTACACCACCACCAGCGCGAACCCGCCGAAGGTCGAGCCCCAGGCGAACAGCGCGAAGTAGTGCGGCGTGCTGGGCAGCGCGAACAGGCCCTTCCACCACTCGTCGACGGCCAGCGTCGCCAGCGAGGCCCCGACCAGGAATACGGTGGCGCCGAGCGGCGAGTCGTGCCGCCGCGACACCACCGCCAGCGACCTGGGGATCCGCCGGTCGCGGGCCATCGCGAAGATGCCGCGGGAGGCGGACACGGCGCAGCCGATCGCGACGGCCAGCATGTCGAAGAACACCACCAGCTCGAGCAGCCGGTCGATCCAGGTGCCGCCGTACCCGCCCGCCGACTTCGGCGCGCCCAGCGCGAACAGCGGCGCCCCGGCCGCGGCGGTCAGCGTCTTCAGGCTGTAGTGGAAGCCGGCCACCTCGACGTAGGCGGCCAGGATGAAGAACACCGTGGCGATCCCGGCCGTGATCATGACCGCGGCCAACC
>Ga0318524_10000747_pt1 | contig 11487 bp, 12 predicted proteins | sample GRESIP052b4f22_FD_203685 | JGI IMG/M metagenome (GOLD analysis project Ga0318524, IMG submission 203685) | Tropical soil microbial communities from Luquillo Experimental Forest, Puerto Rico - GRE.SIPMG.052b4f22 | ecosystem: Environmental > Terrestrial > Soil > Tropical forest > Bulk soil... | reverse complement strand
AAGGACTCGTCGATGCGCGTCGCGATCGATCTCGTGAAGGAAGGTCGCGCGGCCGCCTGCGTGTCAGCGGGCAACACTGGCGCGTTGATGGCGATCGCCCGCTTCGTGCTCAAGACGCTGCCCGGGATCGACCGGCCGGCCATCGCGTCGCAGTTGCCGACGCAGACCGGTGTCACGACGATGCTCGATCTCGGCGCGAACGTGAACTGCACACCGGAGCAGCTCGTGCAATTCGCGGCGATGGGCAGCGCGCTCGTCACCGCCGTCGACGGCGTCGAGCGTCCGACGATCGGGCTGCTCAACATCGGCGAGGAAGACATCAAGGGCAACGCGACCGTCAAGGAGACGGCCGAGCTTCTGCGCACCTCCGACCTCAACTTCTACGGCAATGTCGAAGGGACCGACATCTTCAAGGGCACGACGCACGTCGTCGTCTGCGACGGCTTCGTGGGGAATGTCGCGCTCAAGGTGACCGAGGGACTCGCGCTGATGCTGTACGGGTTCCTCCGGGCCGAGTTCACGCGCAATCCGCTGACCAAGCTCGCCGCGCTGGTCGCCTATCCGGTGCTGATGGCGTTCAAGCGGCGCGTCGACCCGCGCCGCTACAACGGCGCGACACTGGTCGGGTTGAAAGGCGTGGTGGTGAAGAGCCATGGCAGCGCGGACGTTCTCGCGTTCGGGAACGCCCTCGACAAGGCGTACGCCGAAGTCGCACACGGCGTCCTCGAACGCATCGCGCAACGCATCGCCGCCATGCCGGCGCTCGGCGATGCGAACAGTGCCGCCAACGGCGTGGCGACGTCTGCCGCCTCCCCGCATGCCTAGCCGCATCATCGGTACCGGCCGCTACCTGCCAGTGCACGTCGTGACCAACGACGAGCTCGCGAAGCGCGTCGACACGAGCGACGAATGGATCCGCACGCGCACCGGCATTCATCAGCGGCACGTTGCTGCGGCGGGGGAGCAGACGTCCGACCTTGCCCACATGGCGTCCAAGGAGGCGTTGGCGGCGGCGTCGCTTGGTCCCGAGGATATCGACCTCATCATCGTCGCAACCACCACGCCCGACATGATTTTTCCGGCCACCGCCTGCGCGCTGCAGGCGAAGCTCGGCATCCGCCGCGGCTCGGCGTTCGACGTCCAGGCGGTGTGCTCGGGCTTTGTCTACGCGCTGGCGATTGCCGACCTGATGATCGATCGCGGGATGGCGCAGCGCGCGCTCGTGGTGGGGGCGGAGATCTATTCGCGCATTCTCGATTGGAACGATCGTGGCACCTGCGTGCTGTTCGGCGACGGCGCCGGTGCCGTTGTGCTCGCGCGATCGGAGGAGTGCGGCATCCTGTCCGCGCATCTCCACGCCGACGGACACTATCGCGACATCCTGTGCGTTCCGGGCCAGGTGCGTGAAGGCATGGTGAGCGGGCGGCCGTTCGTGCACATGGATGGCCCGGAGGTGTTCAAATTCGCCGTGCGCGTCATGACCGAGGTCGCGCAGGAAGCGCTGGCGCACAATCACTTAAGCGTCGATGCGATCGACTGGCTGGTGCCGCACCAGGCGAACCTGCGCATCATGGACGCGACCGCGCGCAAGCTCGGGCTTCCGAAGGAGCGAGTGATTTCGACCGTCGCCCAGCACGCGAACACGTCGGCCGCGTCGATTCCGCTGGCCCTCGACATCGCCGCACGCGACGGCCGTATCCGCGCCGGTCAGCATCTGATGCTGATCGGCGTCGGCGGCGGATTCACCTGGGGCTCCGTGTTCCTGCGCTGGTGACGTTAGATGGACGTGGAACCGACATGAAACTCGCGCTCGTATTCCCCGGACAAGGCTCGCAGCAGGTCGGCATGCTCGCTGGATTCGCGTCGCACCCGGTCGTGCAGGCGACGATGCGCGAAGCTTCCGACGCGCTCGGCGACGATTTGTGGACGCTCGCGGAAAACGGTCCTCCCGAGGCGCTCAACCTGACCCGCAACACGCAGCCGCTGATGCTCGCGTCCGCGATCGCCATCTGGCGGGCGTGGGAACAGGAAGGCGGCGCGCGACCCGCCATCGTCGCGGGTCACAGCCTCGGCGAATACAGCGCACTCGTTGTCGCCGGCGCGATCGCATTTCGCGACGCGGTCCCGCTCGTTCGCTTTCGTGCCGAAGCGATGCAGGAAGCGGTTCCGGAGGGCGTCGGTGCGATGGCAGCGATCATGGGCGCGCCCGACGACGCGGCGATCGTCGAGGCTTGCCGCGAAGCTGCGCAGGGCGAAGTCGTCGAACCCGTGAATTTCAACGCACCCGGCCAGCTCGTCATCGCGGGCAACAAATCGGCGGTCGAGCGCGCGATGGCAGCGGCCAAAGCCAAGGGTGCCAAGCGCGCATTGCTGCTCCCGGTCTCGGCGCCGTTTCACAGCTCGCTGCTCAAGCCGGCTGCCGAGCGTCTCGCCGCGCGGCTTGCCGAAGTGGAGATCCGCTCGCCGTCGATTCCAGTCCTGCACAACGTCGACGTCGCCGAACACGCCGAGCCTGACGCGATCCGCAACGCGCTCGCCCAGCAGGCCGCTTCGCCGATCCGCTGGACCGAGACCATAGAAGCGATGGCGGCGCGCGGAGTCACGCACATCGTCGAGTGCGGACCGGGCAAAGTGCTGACCGGCCTGGTCAAGCGCATCGACGAATCGCTGACGGGGCTTCCGTTGAACGATGACGCGGCGCTCGCGGAAGCGCTCGCCACGACCAAGGCGTAGAGGTCGAGATGGCCGAACGGGAGCTCGAAGGACAGGTAGCGCTCGTCACCGGCGCGACGCGCGGGATCGGTCGCGCGATTGCGCTCGCGCTCGGTGCCGCGGGCGCGACCGTGATCGGCACCGCAACGACCGACGAAGGCGCGGGAAAGATTTCGGCGATGCTGACCGAGGCCGGCCATCGGGGCGAGGGCATCAAGCTGAATGTGACCGACGCCGCCGCCACCGACGCGGCGCTCGACTCGATTGCCACACGTCACGGCGCCATCACGATCCTCGTCAACAATGCCGGCATCACGCGCGACAATCTGCTGTTGCGGATGAAGGACGAGGAGTGGGACGCAATTCTCGCAACCAACCTGACGCCCGCCTTCCGGCTCGCCAAGGCGGTGCTGCGCGGCATGATGAAGGCGCGAAGCGGCCGCATCATCCAGATCGGCTCGGTCGTCGGCGCGTCGGGGAATCCCGGTCAGGCCAACTACGCCGCGTCGAAGGCCGCGCTGGTCGGCTTCACCAAGTCGCTCGCCCAGGAAGTCGGCAGTCGCAACATCACGGTCAACTGCGTCGCACCCGGGTTCATCGACACCGAGATGACCCAGTCGTTGCCGGAAGCGCAGAAAAAGGCGCTCACGGACCGGATACCACTCGCGCGCCTCGGAACGCCGCAAGACGTCGCGAACGCAGTCGCGTTTCTCGCCGGGCCGCGCGCGGCGTACATCACCGGCACGACGCTGCACGTCAACGGCGGCATGTACATGGTGTAGGAGGAGACGGTCCCGGCCGGTCGGTAGCGCGGGTTCGTTCTGGTAAAATTCGCCGATTTTTGATTAGTCTCACACCCTTCGGGGGAGGAAACGCATGGAAAACGTCGAGCAACGGGTCAAGAAGATTGTTGCCGAGCAGCTGGGCGTCAACGAAGCCGAAATCAAGAACGAGTCCTCGTTCGTCGACGACCTCGGCGCTGACTCGCTCGATACGGTCGAGCTGGTGATGGCGCTGGAAGAGGAATTCGAAACCGAGATCCCTGACGAGGAAGCCGAGAAAATCACCACCGTGCAGCAGGCGATCGACTACGTGGGATCGCACCTCAAGAAGTAACGTCGCGAGCAGGGGGCCGGGCGCCGACTAGGGCGCCGCGACTCCCCGTCGCCGGCGCGACGTCGCGAGCGACTCGCGCCAATCCGTTCGGATTTCCTTCGTGCCCTTTTCCCAGACTTCGCCGCGTCGCGTGGCCGTCACCGGCCTCGGGATCGTGTCGCCGGTCGGCATCGGCGTGACTGAGTCCTGGCCGAACATCGTCGAGGGCCGGTCGGGCATCGCGCTGATCACACGCTTCGACGCCTCGCACTTTCCGGTGCGCATCGCCGGCGAGGTGAAGAACTTCGACGTCTCGAAATGGCTGTCGGCCAAGGAAGCGCGGCGCTACGACACGTTCATTCACTTCGGGCTCGTCGCGACGATGGAAGCAGTGCGCGACGCGGGCCTCGACAATTACAGCGGTGACAAGGAACGGATCGGTGTCGGCATTGGCTCGGGGATCGGCGGACTGCCGATGATCGAAGACACGCATGAGGCGTACCGGACGGGGGGGTTGCGCAAGATCTCGCCGTTCTTCGTGCCCGGCTCGATCATCAACATGATCTCGGGCCTCGCGTCGATCCACTACGGCTTCAAGGGTCCGAATCTCGGCACGGTGACCGCGTGCTCGACCGCCAATCACAGCATTGGCGAAGCGGCGCGGCTGATCGAGTACGGCGACGCCGACATCATGCTCGCCGGTGGCGCCGAGGCCACGGTATCACCGCTCGGCGTCGGTGGCTTCATCGCAGCGCGCGCCTTGTCGACGCGCAACGACGATCCCGCGACCGCGAGCCGGCCGTGGGACAAGGATCGTGACGGCTTCGTGCTCGGCGAGGGCGCCGGCGTGCTGGTGCTCGAGGAATACGAGCATGCGAAAGCGCGCGGCGCGAAGATCTACTGCGAGCTCGCGGGCTATGGCCAGAGCGCCGATGCGCATCACATCACCGCGCCGCCGGAAGACGGCGACGGCGCGCGCCGCAGCATGGTCAACGCGCTCGCGAACTCGGGTCTCGCGCCGAACGAAGTCGATTACATCAACGCGCACGGCACGTCGACGCCGCTGGGCGATATCGCGGAGTGCGTCGCGGTCAAGCGCACGTTCGGCGACCATGCGCCGAAGCTCGCGGTCTCGTCGACCAAGTCGATGACCGGTCACCTGCTCGGGGCGGCCGCCGGCATTGAAGCCGTGTTCACGGTCCTAGCGATGCGCGACCAGATCGCGCCGCCGACCGCGAACCTGTTCCACCAGGATCCAAAGTGTGACCTGGACTTCGTGCCGCTCGCTGCGCGCAAGATGAAGATCCGCGTCGCGATGTCGAATTCGTTCGGGTTCGGCGGCACGAACGCGACGATCACGTTCCGGCAGTTTTGAACGCACGCCAAGCGCGTGCGCAGATTCCCGCTAAGGCGATGGCCCTGATCGTCCAGAAATACGGCGGCACGTCGGTCGGCTCGATCGAGCGCATCCGCAATGTCGCGAAGCGCATCGCGCGCTACCACCGCGAAGGTCATCAACTCGTCGTCGTGCCGTCCGCGATGGCAGGCGAGACCAATCGCCTGCTCGCACTCGCCAAGGAGCTTACGACCGAGCCCAATCCGCGCGAGCTGGACGTCGTCGCCGCGACCGGCGAGCAAGTGACGATCGGGCTGCTCGCGATCACGCTGACCGCGATGGGGCTCAAGGCGAAGAGCTACACGGGCGGCCAGGTGCAGGTGCTGACCGACAGCGCGTTCACGAAGGCACGGATCCTCAACATCGACGAGACCCCCATGCGGCGCGATCTCGCCGACGGCACGATCGTGATCGTCGCGGGATTCCAGGGCGTGGACGTGGACGGCAATATCACGACGCTGGGCCGCGGGGGCTCCGACACCTCCGCCGTCGCGCTCGCGGCGGCGCTCAATGCCGACGAGTGCCAGATCTATACCGATGTCGACGGCGTCTACACGACTGATCCGCGCATCGTTCCCGAGGCGCGGCGCCTCGACACGATCACCTTCGAGGAAATGCTCGAGCTCGCGAGCCAGGGCTCGAAGGTGCTGCAGATCCGCTCGGTCGAGTTCGCGGGCAAGTACAACGTGAAGCTTCGCGTGCTGTCGTCGTTCGAGGATCCGGAATCGACGTCGCCCGGCACGCTCATCACCTACGAGGAAGACGAGACCATGGAACAGGCGATCATCTCGGGCATTGCGTTCAACCGCGACGAAGCCAAGATCTCGCTGATGGGCGTCGACGATCGCCCCGGCATCGCCTACGCGATCCTCGGCCCGATCGCCGCGGCCAACATCGACGTCGATATGATCGTGCAGAACATCGGCGCGTCAGGTCATACCGACTTCTCGTTCACGGTCAATCGCAACGAATACAAGCGAGCGCTCGACGTCCTGAACGGCGAGAAGGACAAGACCTTTCACGCCCGCGAGATCATCGGCGACAACCGCATCGCGAAAGTCTCGGTCGTCGGCATCGGCATGCGTTCGCACGTCGGGCTGGCGGCGAAGATGTTCAAGGCGCTAGCGGGCGAGGGCATCAACATCCAGATGATCTCGACATCCGAGATCAAGATCGCCGTCGTCATCGACGAGAAGTACCTCGAGCTCGCCGTGCGCGTCCTGCACAAGGCGTTCGAGCTGGAGAAGAACGGCGAGGTTGCGTAGGGTACAATCCAAACCTCTCCCGGAGACGTGGCCGAGTGGTCGAAGGCACTCCCCTGCTAAGGGAGCATACGGGCAAAAACCTGTATCGACGGTTCGAATCCGTCCGTCTCCGCCAGATCCCCTTTTCCAGTTCCGTCCAATCCCGTCCGATGTAGTCCGGTGACCCGGTCAGTTCTGACGGGTTCCGTTGGTTTCATAGTAGAAATCAGCGAAGCCGCTCGTCCGGTCGCGTCCGGCAATGGCCGCTGCCAGCCTTGAGCTTGGCCGTATGTTGACCTAGTATGTTCCTAGAGTAGTGTGCCAGCCCGTATGTTTGGGCGGATGCGAGGGGACGTGCTGACGACAACCGAATGCGAGAACGCCCGCCGACGCGAGGCGATCTATCGGCTGAAGGACTCTCCCAACCTCTTCCTGGTGGTGTATCCGAGCGGGCGCAAGTCCTGGGAATATCGCTACCAGCATGAAGGGACATCGAAAGCGCTGATCCTTGGGGAGTACGGCCAGCGAGCGCCTGCGCTGGGTCCCAAGTCAGCCCGTGCGGCGCGCGACGAGCTTGCGACGGAGCGGAACAGGGGGCGGGACCCGATCGTCGCAAAAAAGCTCGAAAGGGAGCGCCAGAAGGAACAGCTCGACGAAGCGCGAGCGGAGCGTGAGCGACGCTCCATGGAGAAGGCGCGAAAGCAGCTTGAGGCCGAGCGCGGCGCGATCACCGTTCGCACGATCGTCGATGCGTGGATCAAGGAATATCGGCCCCACTGGTCCGCCGGCCACGCCTGGCAGTGCCAGCAGTCCTTGCAGGACCACGCCTATCCACACATTGGCGACAAGCAACCGGACACGGTCGAGCCGGCACACATCCTTGACCTTATCGGGACGCTACTTGCGGAAGGAAAGGTCGAGACCGCTCGCCGGGTGCGGCAGCGGCTTGACGCAGCATTCGAGCATGGGTGCCTCCGTTACGGGTTCAGGTCGAATCCAGTAGCGCTTTCCAAGCGTGAGCTCGCCAAGCGTTTCAAGGTCGCGCAAGCGGCGAATCCGGAAGAGCATTTCCCGTGCGTTTCTCGGGAGCAGATCCCACAGCTCCTACGTGCCATGCGAGCCTATGTGGGATCGCCGACTACCGCGGGACTGCTGTGGTTCGTTTGCCTCACCGGATGCCGAACAGGGGAGGCTCGGTTTGCCACCTGGAACGAGTTCGATCTGGATAAGGGCGAATGGAAGGTCCCCGCGGCGAGGATGAAGGCGCGCCGGCCTCATATCGTGTATCTCGCTCCGGCCGTTGTCGAGCTGCTGCGTGGATTGCAGTACTACAGCCGTGGCGGCGACTACCTGTTTCCGCACCCCACGCAGATCGCCAAGCCTGCCAGTGAGAATGCGCTGCTTTTTGTCCTGGCCGCGATAGGCTTCAAAGAGAAACACTCTGGCCACGGCTTCCGTCGCATGTTCTCGACGCTTGCCAATGAGTCGGGCCTGCACCGCCCCGACGTGATTGAAGCAGCGCTTGCGCACAAGGAGCGAGATTCCACACGCGCTGCCTACAACGACGCGAAGTACGCGGAGGAACGCAGGCGCCTCGCGAATTGGTACGCGGACGAGCTTGCACGCCTCGAGGTCGGAGAAAAGGCGAAGGTTGTTGGAATTCGATGAGTGAGCGACGGAAGCCCTAGCGCGCGCCACCGGCAATCCTGCTGACCTTAACGCCAAGTCAAACCTTATCTCCAAATGCCCTACTACCTGAGCGGATACGTCCGGGATTTTACTGATGATCGGTGGCCGGTTAACGTGATCTGTCCAACGGGCCTAGAGTTGCTGTACGACCCTCTTCTAGAACTAACCCAGCTTTGCGCTGAGCTACAGCCAGTTGTTATAGATGAGCAGCCAGTTCTCCAACACCGACGACGGTCCGCTGAAGAAGTCGAGAACCTCGCAGCTTGGGCGTTCTTGCTAGCCAAGCAGTTGGCGCGCGAAGATGGCGATCCATTCCCTTGGACTTTCGCAAAAGGGATAAAAGAACAAGCCGTCCTTAAAGTTCATGATTTCTTTGAGCTGCGTTGCTTGGACTGCATCCTCGACATTTCGCGTACCTGGACTCAGCAAGAGCAAGATTGGCCGAACAGTCCCGCTCCCGAGTGGTGGCATGTGCCACCTAGTTGGACCTTTACCGCCGCCCAAGGCGCCCTGAACGCCGCGGCTAGCGACTTGGTTGCCGCGTTTGGCGTTGCAAAGCTCAATGAGGCACAGCGCGAACTCCTGGATGGAAATGCTCTTGGTGCAGCGGGACTGCTTTCCGACGCGTTGACGTGCGCGATAGAAGCGAAGCACGCGGAAACATTAATTATCTGCGAACATTTCGAGCGCGTAGGAGCATCGACCGCCGCTGCACGCAGAGCGGACAGCCGTCACTTTGAAAACCGCGCCTTGCGCAAACAAGCGGTCGATTACTATGTAATGCATCAAACAGATTTCGAAAGTATAGAGAGAGCTGCGGAGTACATATCGCGCTACGTCGTTCCGGTGAAACATCGCACCGTCGTGGAATGGATTCGATCTTTCCGCAAATCGCAGTCTGCGCGCACACTGTAAGTTGTCTGAGGAGACGGTCTACCGACGCCAAGCGTGAGCCACCACAATTCGGCTATGAGTCCCAGCTGTTCCAGGACAAGTCGCAAGGAGCGATACATGGCCGAGCAAGTGCAATCAGTACCGGCGATCCTTCGCCGCAAACAAGTCGAAGCCCGGATCGGGCTGAAACGATCAACTCTCTACTCTAAGATTGCCGCGGGGGAGTTTCCCGCTCCGATCCGTCTCGGCGCGCGCGCAGTCGGCTGGATCGAGTCTGAGGTCATTAGCTGGCTTAACGGGCGCATCACCGAATCGCGACGCGATCCCGTCAAGCGCCGGATTGCGCCGGGTGCTAACGGGGCGGACGAATGAGCACGCGCGATCCTCCAACCCCGGGCTCAATCGCCGCGCAGTCCAAATTCCTGATGGCGTCGGTCCCGGTAAGCGCCCGAAAGCTCATCGCTCGTGCTTTCGCAGGCCAGCTCAGTCCACGACAGGCCATCAAGGCCAAGTGCATGGATTGCTCCGGCTACCAGCGCGCCGAGGTGGCGGACTGCAGGGTGATTCTCTGCCCGCTGCATGCGGTTCGACCGTTCCAGGAAACCCGCCGGAAAGGGTCAAAAAACGCTCCAGGGAGCGGGATTTCGGCGAAGACTCGCTCACGACGTACCCAGATACCTATCGGGCCGGAGAGCATCGCGAAAACCATCAATTCCGAGGGTACGCCATGAACGGACCGAATTCGGTGACCTACGTCGTCCACTGCTGCCGCCTCGATGGCCAGGAGCGGGAATTCGCCCGCTACGACACAACCGATGAAGCAGAGCTTGTCGCGGCGAGGCTTCGAGAAGTCGGTTGTCGTGCGCGCGTTCTGATGGTGGCGACCAGACCGCTGGAGAAATCCTTGCCGGTTCAAAACGTAGTGGCAAATCAAACGGACAACAAAAAGCCCACGGGTGGCTCCGTGGGCCCACGCACAACGAGGATAGGCTCGCAATGCGCAATTCAAATGATATCCAACCCCTCCGCGTAGTTCAACCATCCGAGGACGCAACCGATGAGCCCGACGAGACTATCTCCGTCGAGGGACACAAGCCACTCGTTCCTGAGGGTGAATATCTTGCTCGATATATCGGCCACGAAACTGCGGTCCTGTTTTCCCGCGCGAAGAAAGTCGCTCTGCGATTCGAGATTTGCGAGGGACCATATCAGCGCACTCGGCTTACACGGTACTACCGGGCCCAACAGCTCATCGGGAAGCCAGGGCCTGGAGGGCGGTTCCAGCTATCTGCTGGAGGTGACCTGTACCGCATGCTGGCTCGAGTCTTGGATGTCCGGACTAGACCGGATCGCATCTCCGTGCGCGAGCTCCGTACCAGGCTCCTCAGGATCAAGGTGCGCACCGTCACGCGGGATCGTGACAACCGACCGCTCCCGGAAAGCTGCCACTACTCGGTTATCGATGCCATCGAAGATGGACGATGACCGAAATCAGCAACAGGTGCAGCAAGAGCAGGACCCTGAGCATCACCCTGAGCAACAGCTTCACCCTGAGCAACAGCATGAGCATTAGCAGCAGCTTTAGCAGTAGCAGTACCCACACCCGTACCTGCACCCGCCCCAAACGGGTGGAAAGGCACGTCCCACAAGGGTTTCCGGCAGGGTGCTTGGCAAAACTCGGGCACCGATTTTCCGAATCGGGCCGGGGTCAATGGCGTGGCTCGATAACACAAACGACTGAACGCCGCCTGGGGGCTTCGGCCCCCGGGTCCCAAATTTACTACCGTTGCGGACAAGAACTGGGATGTGGTTAGTTGCAGGCAAGCACAGATGGCTTGAAATGGATCAGAACAGAATGTGGGTTTACCCAAGGGATTTCGATAAATATGGGCGGTAGCAGAAGCGGACGTTATGGCTGGCGCGGGGTCATGGAACATCGCAGACAACTCAACGTCCGCGATTTAACCAAGTGCACGGAGTTAGGCCCCGGCTGGATTGGAACAATTCATTGGGGTACAGATGACAACCCGGGAGGGTCAGCGACCATCCTGGGTATCGAGGGCGGGATCGAGCTCCGGCACAACATCGTTCACGACGACGAAACGAGGACTCAAGTCAGCGAGCGGATCCAATTTCGCTGCCGTCCCTGCCGCTACGGCGGTGATCGCAGGTACTGGGCGTGTCCCCGCTGCTGGCGGACGTGTGAAGCCGTAGTCATGGCTTCCAACGCCTCGTTCTGGGGCTGTCGCAAATGCCTGCGACTTCTGTATGTCTCTCAAGGGCTCGTGCCGCGCGAGAGGCTGTGGCGCCGCGCTGAGCAGATCAGGAATCGGCTTGGTGGAACCGACGATGATGGCTACGTCTGGAAACCGAAATGGATGCGGCGAAGGACGTTTGATCGCCTATGTGCGAAAGCCAACGCGCTAGAGGAGGAAGGCGACCTGTACTGGATATGGA